>Ga0207695_10003527_pt1 | contig 21910 bp, 15 predicted proteins | sample KBSC54metaG_FD_184354 | JGI IMG/M metagenome (GOLD analysis project Ga0207695, IMG submission 184354) | Corn rhizosphere microbial communities from Kellogg Biological Station, Michigan, USA - KBS C5-4 metaG (SPAdes) (version 2) | ecosystem: Host-associated > Plants > Roots > Rhizosphere > Soil...
TTTAAACTGCCCACGGATCCTAGCATTGATTATATTAAACGCCTGATCGGCATGCCGGGCGACCGCATCCAGGTCATGCATGGCGTGTTAAATATCAACGGTCAGCCGATGGAGCGACATTTGATTGGTAATATGCATTACCATGATGAAAGCCGCGACGTGGATTTTCAAAAATATGATGAAACTCTACCCAATGGCGTACATCATTTAATCGTGGAAGAATCCGACGACGGCCCGTTGGATAACACACCCGAATATACCGTGCCGCCCGGACATTATTTTATGATGGGCGACAACCGCGATAATTCCCAAGACAGTCGCGTGATGAGCAAGGTCGGCTTTGTGCCCTATGAAAATCTGGTCGGCAAAGCCGAGGTGTTGTTCTTTTCATTGGATAGTGACACACAAGCCTGGGAAATCTGGAAATGGCCTTTTGCGATCCGTTACGGACGGCTGCTGCATTCGATCAAATGACACAGCACAACTTGCCATCCCGGCTGGCGACGGAGCAAGATTTCGATTTTGTTTATTCGCTTTACATGCATCCAACTATAAATCCGTATATGAATCACGATGTTATGTCTGCAGAAGATTTCCGGCCAATTTTTAAAAACGAATTTCTTGCGCGTGATTATTTCTGGATTTTTGAAAGCAATAAAAAGGATATTGGTATGTGCACGATTGCGCTTGGTAAGACCCGTATGGCACATGTTGCAAATATAGGATCTTTAGCCATTCATCCTGAAATGCAAGGCAAAAAAATGGGTCCGCAGGTTATGCACACAATCTTGGATTTTTTACAAGATAAAGGATTGAAACGTATAACTTTAGGCGTTGAGGCAGATAATCCGCGTGCGCTGGCGCTTTATCAGAAATTTGGATTTATTGTGGATGGTATTTTTCCGAAAAATTTCCGACGAGCGGATAGCAACGAATATATCGATCATATCATGATGTCCAAGTGGATCGGGGATTAATGATGAATCCTGCGCGTATTTCAGAAATCATCAATTACAACTTCCGCGATGGGACTTTGCTGCGCGATGCCCTAACCCATCCGTCACGTCGCGCAAGCGGCAGCAAAACTTCGGCCTATGAACGGCTAGAATTTTTGGGGGACCGTGTATTGGGCCTGGTCATTGCGGAAATCCTGCTTCGCTCTTTTCCAAATGAAGCCGAAGGCGACCTGGCGCGGCGTCATGCGGCGCTGGTGCGGGCGGAAACTTGCGCGCTAATCGCGCGGCAGTGGGATTTGCATAAATTACTAGAGGCGGCCAGCAGCGAATATGTGGGCGGCGAAATCGCTAATCCCGCCACCCTATCGGACGTCTGTGAAGCGTTGATCGGCGCGATTTATATCGACAGCGATTTTGTTACCGCCCAAGCTATTGTCGCACGTTTTTGGTCGCCGTTATTGAATGCGGATATGGCGCCGCCGCAAGAACCAAAGACCGCACTGCAAGAATGGGCCCAGGCGCGCGGCCTACCTCTCCCGACCTATACCGAAGTCAGCCGCACCGGGCCCGACCACGCGCCCGAATTTGTGATTGAAGTTTCCGTGAGAGGCCATACGCCCGCAAGCGGCCAAGGGACCTCCCGCCGCGCCGCCGAAAAAGCAGCGGCAGAGAATTTATTAAAAATAATTAGCCAATAATAATGGTTTCCCGGGCAGGACCCGCAAGCGAATGCGAGCAAAATAGCGGCCTTTCGGCGATCATACGGAAAGCCTTCCAACCCAAAAATTCTGGCAAATTCTGCACTTTTCTTGACACGATTACACAGAAAATACCAGAAGATTAAAAATCCTTTGACGCATGGTTTTAACCAATAGGTGGATTTTTGAAATGCTACGTATCTGCTCTAAAGCACATCCAAATTTTTATAATGCAAAGCTAAGCAATGGTGTTGCGCGTGCAACTGGCCGTAAATACTGTGTTAAATATTTCATATTTTTTTGCAGGGAAGCCACAGCAGATTCACCAGCTGTGCGTGCATCTACCTCAGCAGGTTGGCCATGATAAGCGGAATAATTCCAGCCAGCCCCAATGTAACCACCAATCGTATTAATATTTGCATTAAAAACACGTGCCGCTACATAGTTTGGATGACCCGCCGGAATTCCTCCACTACGATAAGCATTCGCCAATGCATGTTGCTTTCCATGGCGCGCTTCGTGGATCAGCGTTTCAATCGTACCCATAGGATTGATACGAAAGTCATCTGTATTGGTATTCATGGTAATACTGTCATCTTGCGGAGAATAAAAGCCTTGCAATTTTGCATCTTTATTATGGCAAAAGTGAATTTGCTTTCTAGGTATCTCACAGAAATCGCAATAAGCATCTATTAGCCCCTGATAAATTTTCTCTTTTACATCGGGTTTAATTTGTTCTTGTCCTTTCAAAAGCCGTGAAAGACCCATCATTAAATTTGGATTAGCATTTGCAAGATAACTCAAATTTCCAGATTCAAAAAATTGTGCGGATTCCCTTGATCCACGAGTATAGAAATCATTACCCAATTTCATTTCAGCATTTAATGCCGACAAATATTGTAGATTACGCTCGTTATGTTCCTGTGCGATGGATTCATAGAGGGTAAGTTTGGCCTCTAAATTTAACCCACCAATGCCACTTGCTTGAAGCTCCGGATCAATCTCCGCAAAACCGCCATAATGCAAATTGTTCAGAAAACGCCGAGCCAGGTCGGACGAAACATGATTATCTTGATTTAAGACTGATGTTGTCTGCTGATAAACTTCTTCGGCAGTATAAGATGCAGTATCATAAGAATTGGCGACAGCAGTTAAATTAATAATCGCGCTCGACACCGCAACTTCAACCCATATCATTTTCTTAGGTTTTTTAATTCCATTTTCGTCTTCTTCGTTTTCATCCGGAAGAAGAATAATGTTGCGCGCCGACATGCTTAGCTCATGCCGGGAGAAATTTCACCCCGACGGCCAGACGCTGTTTTTGCTTCGTTTCCAGAGCCATAGCCTGTAAAACGATCTTGCTTGGGGCCTTGCTGCATAACCTGATTATATGGACTTTGTGATTCCCGAGCTGCGCTTTGGTCTTCGCTGGGCATTTCACTTATAATTTCCCCCAACATATTTGCCAAATTCTGCCTAGGATCATTAGACGATGCGTTTTTCCCCATGTCATATTGCTTTGCTGCTTCACAGAGTAACGCAAAACTAGGATCGTTTTTCATATTAAATAATCTAGCCTGTGAATATAAATCATCCGTGAAATCCACGTCATTTTGTCCAGATTTTCTTTCAGGTGTAAGGCTTCCACAATAAAGGTAATCCCCACTTGCCGCGCCTTGCATACTTGCATAAGGGTTATAAACACAAGCAGACGATGGTGCCATCCAATCCATATTGTAATCATCCACGTTAAAATTCTTAACATAAGTCTCTGGTGTTGGCGTATCGGAAGCATCACAACGCTTTCCACTCCATACAAGGGTTGAGGTTGTTTCAGGAACCCTTACAGCATCTTCCTTAACATGTTCATATGCTTGTTTCCCATCTCTTTCTACTATACTGATATCAGGATCATGTTGATTAAGAGTATACTCTCCATTTTTCTTTAGATATTGAGTGATTTTTACGCGCATAATCCCATCTGAATAGGTATTTGTTGGGTCCTTACGATAAACAATTTTTTCTTTTCCATTTTCATCTAAGTCACATTTAACTGTACGTACCACAATATAACCTCGATCATGGTTGAAGAGGTAATTCCCAATCACGTCCATTTTAATTTCATTGACCAAGAATGGCTCGGAATGCCCCGTTTCTGCCATACGGATGGAATTTTGCCGGAAAATCGCCCGGACATAATTGGTGGCTTCATTTTGTCCTGTAATTTTAACCCGACCGCGCCATGGATCGCCGCGGTCCTGCAAATATTTCATCGACATCATGGCAGCCTGGCCCCAATCCTCCTTGGTGCCGCCAATAACAACGAAATTATTACCATCTACGCCTGTACGCATCAAAAACGCTTGCCCAATTCGAAATACCAATGCAGTTCCATCGGATAAAATTTCACGCAGCGCACGTTCGGCTTCTACTTTATTTCCAGCACGCTTGCGGTCGTTACGTTCTTTTTCAATTAACGTCAGAACATCTGAATGCAAGCTTACCAAACTCCGGATGCGCTCTTTCGCCTCTTCTTTCTGGGCTGTCGTTAAACTCCCATTACTTTCAAAGTCACGGTATTTCTTCGCAAGCTTATTAGCAATGTCATCCATTAATTCTTGTTCGGTGCCCGTTTTCAAAATATTTCTATTAGCGAACTGAGACACTTGGAAATCCAAGACTGCCTTATCTTTATAATCAGCGGCAGTATTTTGACCGTTTTGTTCACCTAAAACACTTGCTTCAAAATTAAATAAAGCATGCATACCCGTAATCAAATTATCAAATCTGCGATTTGACATATCGGTATTAAAAATGGCTTTCGCCCGGCCCACCATTAATCGCGATTTTTCTTCTAAAACAGCCATTTGGTAAGGATCTAATTTGGCATATCGCGCAAGCAACTGTGGGGCATCGTTATATTGTGCCTCAATTTCTTCCCCATAAGCCTGTTGCATTAATTTTGTATGTGTGGCATCTGAGCCTTTCACCTGGCTTGCGCAATGAGATAGATAGGCGATATTTAAGAGGTCATCATTGCCATTGGTATTAATGGTTTCCGCAAAATGCCGAATGTGTCCGTTTTTAAGACGTGAATCATGAAGCGATTGTTGAATAAATGTATTGCTAGGCAAAAATGTTTTTTTAACTAGATCCCGATAACCTTGCAACTTTAGTTCTTCTGGATATTCACTATCTGTCTTGGGATTCCGGTAGCCGTCACTAATCATTTTATCTTGTAAATCTTTTAAACTAGCATCTGGACCTAGCGGCGGCTGCACACCTGTATTTGGATCAACAACTGCGTTTTGCACAGATGTTGCTGGCAAATAATCGCGTGGACTAAAAATAGTGGTTTGTCTCGCGTCAAAATCTATAGGCAAGGGTCGCGTTCTTAACGCGGGCGCTTTATTTGTAAAAGCATTTGAAACAAGCGGATCGCCAAAACGGTCCTGACGGCTAATTGCCATATTCAACATATAATGTGGCAGCCAGCCCGCTCCCAGTAGTTGGGCCGGCATAACGGTTGCCAAAACCAATGTTTTTGCGAAACGTGTATTTCTAGAACGTATGGTTGCTACTGGCTCCCTTAATAATTTAGGCGCCAAATTCCATTGCTTACCATACTGAAGTGATTTTGCCGCTCGCCGAATTGGATTTTCCATCTATAACCCCTATTATTAGGATATCAAAATGATGTGACAGTTTTATGAAAATTAGGAATATTTTGAGTTATTTTATTAAGATTGAGATGGCATGCCTGGTGGCCGTGGTTCATATTCATACACGCCACCTGGACGATAATTTGCAGGATTATTCCGATCCGGTGGTGCAGAAGACCCAAGATTACTACCAAAAACCTGGCTTGCTTTGTTTGAAGACATACCAGCATGCATCATGAATGCTCCAAGAGGCGTAAACATCGCAGCGGCTTTTAATAGTTGAAATCCTGTATAATTAATGCCTCCTTTTACACTACCATCTTCCTGTTTTTTTCCACCTATATTACGTACTTTATTGCCCGCCTCTTGAACTTGCTGAATCTTACTGGGCGGCTGTTTCTCGTCTGCCTGACCACCCGTGCTGCCCGCAGCCGCATTACCACTATTTTCTGTCGGACTGCCTTGTACTGCCGCATCGCCGCTGGAAGCATTAGAACCTGTCCCCCCTGATTGAGACGCTGTAGGTAAGCTAGCAGGGGCACTATTCGCAGAGGAGCTTTCCGGAGCCGCAGTCGAGCCCGAAGAGCCTGCACTTTCAGATTGTGAAGATGGGGAGCCGCTAGAATTTGCCGAACTTCCCCCTGTTGGTCGTGAAAGCGCTGGGGCCATACCATAAACATTGCCATCTCCACCACCACTATTCGCTCCAGTTTGCTGATTTGCATCTTCTCCTTTTTCACCTATCGCTGGGTTCTGCATAGATTGCCTGCTATTACTATTCGTCGCATCGCCTGCACTGCCCTGCGTTACATCTATGCTTGGGGTTGTAGGCGTATTTGCCTCACTACCAGATTCACCCTTATCTCCACCCTCTGTATTAGCTCGGCCCTGACCACGGCCATCCTGAGCAATCTGTAATTTCTGCCGTTCTTCGGTTGCCTGTGATCCCGAAATTTTCGCACGGTATTGCATGCCACTATTCGCTAATTGACCATACTGGCCAGCAAAGGATTGAGTTGCACTTTGAACTTCGTTGGTTCCGTCTTCGGTAGGGCTGCTTTGCGGACCTGTACCCATCCACGTCATCGCCTGCGACGGAATAATATCTACTAATTTAAAGCATGCATTGGCAACTGCAACCGCAAAACTGGAAAACATAAATAAGGACAAAACTTGCGTAATAAAATTAAAGTTCATGGATATGCCAGCAGCTAGTGAGAGATTGGTAGGTGAATTGGCATCCAGCGTAGCCAGCAAAATCGTTCCTGCAAATTTAATGGCAAAGTTGAAAAAAACCATGCCCAGGATAAATCCGATAATAATTAAGGTCGGCCTGATAATAATACCAATTAACATGTTATAGGCACTCGCAACCTGGAGCTGACCTACCCAACCCTCACCGCCCGTTTTTAAGTGTGCTAGCGCAAAAAGCGGCATCCCCATAACCGCTACCAGTACTAGAGCCAACCAACCAACCACTGCAAAAATAAAACGAAAGATAGGGATCAATGGGAACATCATCCCCAACATATATCCATTGACAAATAACATGCCGATAATCGCTGAAACGATTGGTGTAATTGCCTCCACTGCTTGGGGTAACCCTTCTAATTTAACATTTCCTCCGATACCCAAGAATTCTGCGCCAACTGCGCTTGATGTAAGTCCCGCAACAAAGGCGAATGTAGGCCACGCATATAATAACGCTTCGGCTCCAGTTAATACCCATTGCCCTAATCCAATAATAGCTGTGTAGGGATTGGGATTATCGACAATAATACTTTTATAAAGTCGTGCGCCGCCATTTTGGAACATAAATTTTAAAACCGGTACATCCCCAAACATGTCGCTTAGCTTCCTTTGAAACCAGCTCATACCCGCCTGCTTAGCATCATCTGCATCTTGCGCGCTAATAGCATTCCCGAGCAATTGCTCGCTCATGTTATTTCCGTTTACAATAACCTCTGGCAGTTCATTTTTGGCGCGTTGCATTTCCCCATTCATCTGTCCGATTTGCTGATACATGATCGGTGCCGAAACCCATCCCAAACTGGTTAAGTTTTGATTTATTTGCTGCGCCAAATCAGCGTTAGCGTCGCTAACCGCAGCCGTATAGTTTTGCTCAATCGTCTGACTGTATGTTTGTGCTAAACCTTGCAAGCTGGCTTTAAATGCCCCTGTATTGATCTCTTTAAAATAATTGGTGTCATCTTGCGGGTTAAGCGTATTCGCAATACTTCTAGCAATATTGCTAATAGCAACAGTATTATTAGATAGAAAACCAAACTGCTCATTCATCAGCTTCTCAGCTGACCCAGTAGCAGTCGGATTACTATAAAAATCTATTTCACCAACGCCTTTTTGATTACCTAAAAATGCCGCATTGGGGCCAGGCCGGAAAACCAACCGTTTATAGTTAGGCTTACCTACAATATCTTCTATCGCACTTTGGTCATGAGGAATAATAACGGCCCCAGGGTTCTTATCATTTGCGCGGTATGCATTTAAATATAAATCAAATAGCTGTGCCAAAGGTTTTTGGGTTTCAACGCCGGGGCTGTTAGCCGTCACACCCTGACCCAAGCCTATTTGCTTGCTGAAACCTTGATAAACTTTGGTCGCCATATCAGATCCCCATTTGGCCAGATAGAGCGTAATATATTGTCCTGAGTTTAATCCGCTTGATAAAGGTATTAAAAGACCCAGCGCAAATACCAACCGCATGGGGGCCCAACCGTGGTTAAAACCCTTACCGCCTGCCTGGCCATGTCGCGCAGATTCCACAACATAAGTCACAATCATCCATATTAAGATTAGCCCGGCTAATACCAAAACAATCGTGCTATAGGCTTGTAGCATTTTACCAAAAGCCGTGGGAATCATACCTGTGCCACCCACATTAAAAATTTGATTTAATACATCATTTGCTGCATTTCCATTACCACCTATAGCTTGCGCGTGTGCCACATTCACGCCAAGGTTCATTACAAAGGTAACCATTGATAAAGCGATAAAAAACAAAAAAGCAAGTACGGCAAAAAATATAATAATCTGTGGAACCTGTTCGCGCTCCCATTTCAGACTTCGATAGGCAATTTTAACAATATCTTGCAGCCTATATTGGCTGGCGTTGCGTAAGTTTAAACTAGGATGATCTTTATCAATTAAGCCAACCCCAGCATAAATCTGGGCAATCAAATTAACCAACAGGTGCCAAGCAAATTTAACCCCTTCAAAACTGCGGCCAATTTCAGGTGTAAAAATGAATTTGGCAGTTCGACCAGCAACGGTGGAGGGTTTAACCGGGCGGGTTGCTTTACTAACGGAAGGGTTAGGCACACCTCCATTGCCATTCGCGCCATTATTAGTTGTGCGAGCTGGGCGGCGGGGTGGTTGTCCTGAAGGCTGTGTTGCCATGATTTACCTATATCTCCACCTTACAGGATAACAGCGACTCGTGAAGCTTTCATGACGGATTACTAGAATTTTAGAGAATTCTGGCTCGGACCAGGGCGCAGAGTCTTAACGTTATTGCCATCAATCAATTATAAATTTATGAACCTACTTCTTTACCGGCGTGACATTTACCGGGCTGTCGTATTTATTGTCCGCTCCGGATGCTGAATCTATTGCCCAACCCATGCCTCCGCTCAGGAGGATATTGCCACCCGTAGCGCCTGCCGCACCGGAATGATTTAGGTAGGCGGTTTACTGATAACCAGACTTATTACATCTGATCTCAATATCATATTTAGTTTTGCCTACATTCACTCCGCTGGGCGTATCTGTAACACATGCAATGGTGGTACCATTGCGAACCAACTGACAGCTTGCGTCAGGTGGGTTAGTATTGGGTAGTAAATTCACTTGCGCGCTACTGCCGATGCGCCAGTCAATTTCACTTTTGCTGATACTGCCAAGGCCTGCCGCCCAATTACACAGACGAGTTTTTGGGCGGTTACGCCAAAACGCATAAGCCATGGAAAAGATGGCTCCCCTTTATTGAGGAGTACAGAACTTTGTGTATTTCGCCAACTCGTGAAATGCGACAGATTTTCCTTGCCTTGAACAACAGCTCCTTCGCCATCTATGAAAGTGCACTATAACTGTTCAGTGAATACCATGAGAGTGGCATTGCGATGAGCGCGTACCGGACCCGGCAGTTGGCAACTATCCGGCTTACTGCAATCAAAATGCTTTTCAGAAAAAATGGAAGTGGAAAGAGCCAACGATAGGGCTTATGCAGCCATAGCCATTTGAAAAATATCCTGGGGTTTGTTTGCCATGCCACTGGTAAGTTCGAAAAGACCCGAAATTGATCCGTTAATTGTGACACTGGTCGGCGTTACTGATGATTCAAATACCGTGCGGTAAAGCGCTAATAGCGGAGAGTTTTTCTTTTCAGCGTTACCATCTCCCCACTTCTCACGCACACGCGCCATCAGGCGACGCGTTTTTACGCTGTGTTCACGAAGTAATTTCAACTCCGTATTCACTGGGTGATTAAAAGGCAGTCCCTGCCGAGCCAAATCCCAGTTTTCAATTTGCTGGAGGCTATAACCCGCATCCTCAAGCCCTATCGCGTAAAGCGTATTCACTTTGGCTTTCTGGTGTTTCTGTTCCAGCCAAGCCAAAATAGCTTGTGTAGCATTCAGGCCATTGTCACGTTCGGCCAATTCCATTGCAATTTCAGTTGGCTTAAATTCTCTTCCAGCTAGAAAATATTTTTCCACCAATGCTGCTCCAGCATCTTTTTCTGCTTGCGTCGGCACATTATGGCCTGTTAGCAAATATGCGCCTTCGAAATCGCAACGCGCCATACCGATTAAGGTACTAAGCGCTTGCTTGCGTTCTTCAGGGCTATCTATAAATCGCGCCCGCGCTGCCTTGGGCGTATCTCTCTCCGCCCCCAGCCATTCATTGGTAAAAATACCCGCGCCATGCAAAAAACCCTGTAGGTCAATGGCACGCACATCCGTCAATTTATCGCCCTTCCGGCCCGCTTTACGTGATGAAATATTACCTAGTTTACGGATATAAGCAGGCACGAGATCAGTCTGATAATTGAGCATTTGTTTAAAGTAATAATCATAGCTTTTTTTACGCTCATCGCAGGCATCTATAAAACCATTTAGGCTTTCCAAAACATTTTCATTTTTCTTGTCTTTAACGATATTCACTAAATTCTGCAGGCCGCGTTTAAAATGCACGCATGAAGCCCAAGATTTAGCGATGGTTTCAGCTGCAGCCTGGGAAGTACCAAGGCAATAATCAGCATCTCTGCCTTGCAAGGTAAATTGAAATGCGGCTGCAAACGCATCGCCAAGCTTTTCAATTTCTCCATCATTTAATCCGCGATTTTTTGCGACATAGGCAATCGCCCGAAAGAAATCATGTTGGATTTGCGCAGCGTTGAACATGCTGCGGTTGTTATCCAGAGCACTGCCCGTATAAACAGCGAAAAATGATTTGAAGACTTTATTAAAGTCTACACCATCCACTTGATTCAAAGTAACATCGCAAGCAAAATCGGCGAAACCGATCATCATTCGTGCTTGCGAACCGGCGACAAATCCCCCACTTTCACGTGTTGGATCACTTTTAGCTTGCATCGCGGTGAAATGTAACAGTTTGGCCAATTTATCTTGAAAGGCAGGTTTATGACCCAGCGCCCGCATGGTTGCACCGAATGTAGCTAAAGCTTCGTCTGCTTCGGACAACGGAACAATTCCCACTTGTCCTACACCGGCTGCCTGCAATAGTAATTCCATCTGCATCCAATGTTCAGGCTTGCTGAACTGCGACAGGGTATATTGGCGTGTACTGTTGGGATATTTACGGATTACGAGCAAGGAATGGATGGTCTCCAGCATCTGGCCAGACACAGGCATTTCCACGTCATCTTTAACACGTTGGGCTAAATCTGCTACCATCGCCTTTAATTTTTCAAAAGCTGCATCAGGATGTCTTTTGGCTTCTTCGACCTGGCTGCTCAACCAATCAAGATAATTTTCATCTTGCGCGGGCGCGCCAAAAGCTGCCGTAGCAACCGCAGAGGTGATCTCAGTATCTTGCCGGAAATCCAAATGGGAAAAATTCAATTTAAAACAACGGGACTTAACCAGAAAATCTATAATGCGAATTCTCAGTCTGGGTTTATCTGGATGTTCTTTATCAATTCCCGTAAGCATTTCGCAGATTGAATTCAGATGATGCGCTTGTCCTTCATCCCGATGATTATCATTTGAGGCCACGAGCGCCATGGCCTGCATTCTTAATTCTTGTTTGTTTTTTCCCGCCGGAACCAGGCGTATGATTTTGTTCAGGTCGTTATTATAACGGGATTTTACTTTAACATTAGCCTTTTTATGGAATTCTTCCGCACCTTTTGCTGTGGCAGCCAGATTATTATCCATATCCGGACCCGCTCCCCATACCGCAAACAGGATAGGCGCAAATTCATCGCGCACAAAGGAAAACAATTCTTCCCTTCGCTCATCATTATCAATTTCAGCAATCCGTTTAAGAAATTTATTTACAACAATCGTAACTCCGTCATATGCATGTTCAAGTTGATTTAATTCTTCCTTACCTTCCATGCCAGTATCTTTTTTAGCTTGTGCTAAAGTTGTGTCAGCAACTTTCAGCCCTGCTAAGGCATTAAGGAGATTCCCGGCTGACTCAGAAGCATTTTTATGTTTGGCAACGTCCCTTGCCACATTGTGCAATTGCTCGCCTATATCAGCGGATTCCTGATAGGTTTCGTCTGGAAACACGGTAGTAGGGTGGCGTGTCAGTGTAATGATGGCCATGGCCATCAAGGCCTCTTTTAAGGTTGCTAAATCACTGTGTTCCAAATCCAATTTTTCAAATACGCCGTCAATGGAATAAGGTGTAGGTCCGTTTTGCTGCTTCAGCGCATATACTGCGTTTCTTAAAGCCTGATCATTACCGCGCTGAATTAATAAGGGCGTTTTTTGCCAAATATCCAGCAAAGCTTCGAATGCTGCAGGATTTTCTGCTAATTCCAATGCTTCTGTGAGCACATCGGGCAAATCATTTGATAAACTTGAAGTATTATATAATCGTTTTGCTAAATCTCTAGCAGATTTTTCCTCTTCATCCCCAGCGTATTGCTCCAGAAAACCATTAAAGAGCGCATGCGCTAACTCTAAAGCGTTCTCTGAACCCGCAACCTTTAGATTGTCTTTCAATGAAACATAACCGGTCATTAGAATATCTCTCAATTTTAGGTGTCTAATGTGTTTATAATGTTAGCCAGGATGCAAAAGCAAGCAAATTCTTGCAGGTTTAAATGGAAAGTTATAGCGCAAATCGCAAACGATTTCAGTTCAAAAACCGAGGCGTTTCACAATGTTTGCTTACTTGATAGGAAACCTAGGCAACACTTCTGCACCTCATAAGGAATTAGCAGCTTCAATGTCTGATGACACGCAGTAACCCCTTCGCCATCCAAGAAAATGGCGGCATTAGGATGCTATATTAATATAAAGTTCCCTTGAAAACAAATAATTAGTCTTTCCTACGTAAATTGTAGGTATGAAAGTATTAAATTTCTTGAATTTGGAGTCCAAATTTGCTACAAATTCTCAATAAATCATAAATAAGCACCTTTAAAAATAATCGAGGAAAATAAGAAATGCAAAACCTTTCCCTAAGCGCCCTTTTAGAATTGTATCAATTAGATGCCGCCGCAGATTATCTAACGGAAACTGGTTGTCAGGCATTGATTGCTGCCATTATGTTGCCGAAAAATCTTGAATTTGCAGGACAATCCCGTGCTGAAGCGTTGAAATCATTGGCTCACACCGAACGGCGCCCAGAGTTTTTATCGGCTATCTTCGCATGTTTAAACCCAAATGAGATAAAAAATTTTTGCACAAATGTGTTCAATTCTTCTTCTGCGGCGGAGAAAACAAATCTGGCAGAAGACCTAGGAAAGCTCCCACCTACTTTTCAGAGGGCTCTCCTGCTTGAACTGGAAAAAGATACCACATCAAGTGAGATACCTGTTTCAAGAATGATGGCGCAACAGATTGAGGCGTATGATTTCGATTTGAGAGCAAGAGCTGCAGATTTAATTACGCGTGCAGGTGATGAAGCTGCCTGTCTTACCATGATAGGCAAATTATCCCATGTCCCTGATGACGAACAAGATGAGTTGTTATTAAGGCTTGTGAAACGACCTATCACTTCCGCAACGCGTCTCGCCGCGGCAAGTCAGTTAAGAAACGCTAGCAATTCGATACAAATAAATCTCGGCTACGCATTGTCTCTGCCTGTTCCTAATACAGATCCAGTTACATTGCAATCATTTGCTGCATTGGCATCGAACCTGTCCAATTATTGCCCACCCGCACGTTCAATTATTGGTCGCAATTTGGCGCATGGCAACGTAGTCGGAGCGCAAGTTATTCTGGCAGGAAGATCAGATCTTCTTACCTTCCCTGAAATTCCAGATTATTTAAACCAAAGTAATTTTCCGCTAGCTACCCAAATATATCTATTGCTTCGGCGCAATCCTTCGCGTGAACTTCAAATAATCTTAGATGAGAATGCTGGGCTTAATTCTATAAGACGCGGGCTTTGGAGCAGATGTAGGCAGCAAATGAATACAGCCTTAGATATGGGCCCTAATTTAGGCGATGGGGCCGACGATACTAAAATCATAAATGACTGCCGCTTGATTGCATCCTGTCTCAGCAGATTTCCGGAAGAACAAGCTGGGGAGCTTGGTAGAAATCTTGTTCAAATAGGTTATCCGGGCGTTCATATTGTTCTGATAAATCAGTTAAGTGGTTGCAGCTTAGGTATACAAAGAACGGTATTGGGAAGTTTTATTAAAAACTTACGTGACCTTCCTGAAAAGGTGAGGGAATCTTTTACAACATTTAGAGCATCCGCGAATACAAGCTTGCACAGAATTATTGACTGCATTTTAGAAAAACCGGATCAAACGGCAAAGGCTGCTCCTGCGCCTGCACTGCGACCACCAGCTTCAGAGCTTTAGGCTGACGGGAGCTTATTCTTCTCATATTTAACAACAGAACGTGAGCAAGTATCAAATATTAAAGAGGCGCTAAAACCGTATGGCATGGGTTCGTTAGCCGATTCCAAGCTTTTAATGGAAAAAGCAAAGAACCGACTCAAATAACCAGAGAGCTATTCGAAGCAGCCATCACACATAAAAAAATTACAGGATAAATGGCGCCTGCTTTAATTGATTTGTTTATAAATAGTGGAAGCTTCACAACCGCTAAATCACATATCGCATACTTAGAGCGATTGACTGTTTGGGATGCTTCCTTCTCTGAGCGTTTAAGGAAAGCTGTAGAAATAAACGGTCAAATTAGCGGGTCGTGAGGCGTCCCAGAACAGGTTACAGCATTAATTGCAAAATGGCGGGATTATCCCATCTGTTACTCCGTTTTTTACCCAGAGACATAAATGGGCATCAGGGCATAAAGCCCACCAACCATAACTGGATAAAGTATATAGAAAAATATGGCTCCGAACCTTAGATATATTGCGAATTGATCCTCGAGCTAGATTTTGATTTGCACTTTTTGTGCCATCGGATTTGAAGGCGTTGTATCCAGCGGCGCGTACAGGCGCCAGCGTCATTCCTAATAGTTGGGCAACCTCATATTCCGCAATTTCCCCTGTGATCCCAAGCGGTCTACCTGTGAGACGGTAATAGTCCGCTGCCACATTACGCGTACGGGCAATCACCTCAGCCAGTTCATGAGGGTCGATAAGCGGTTCATCCATACAGAAAACATGACTGTCAGTCCGTGGACTGCTAGTCAAGATACTAATCAACTGTGGATATGGCGAATGAGAAGAAAGCGCTTATTACATTGGGAAAACAAATCAAGGCCGCTAGAAAAGCGAAGGGCCTGCCGCTCGTGAAGGCCTTAATTGAACTGCATGGCGGCACGGTGGAATTGCAAAGCCAGCCGGGCAAGGGCACCACCGTGACCCTGCATTTCTAGTCGCGGAGGGTTGTAAGCGATACCCGAAGTAAGAATGCTTAGCGTCTTTATCGAATCTTGATTTTCGTTTAGATTGCACCTGTGGATTGGGTGATGGGCCTAAAAAATCTTTAACTAGTGGTGGCTTTTTTATTAACGATTCAAGCGGGGAAAATCATTTGTGTCTAACTTGATTATTACCATCATTTCGATCGCCCTGGTTGCTGTCGTTGCTCTTGTCGGTATTTTTTACGGCGGGCAAATTTATGAAAGTTATCAAATCAATGCCATGACCAACACGTTACTTTCAGAAGCAAAACAATTAAATGGTGCCTTGCAAGCTTATGAGGCCTCTAATCCCGGGGAGACTGTCAGTGTCATCATGACGAGCAGTGGCCAAGGCGATGCAATCGCCCCCCAATGTGGTGGCTTTGCGAGTGTCATCCGGGCAGGCTTTTTAAGCCAGTTACCCTCGGTGCCTAATGGTCAATGGCCTCAGGACCCGAATATTTGTAATCAAAATAGTGTGGGCAGGAGCATAGGTTCTGCCCGTATCCTTAATTGTTTCAATTACCAGGGTAATTATGGCTTCGCTAGCATCACTCCGACTAATTACACACAGGGCGATGGCGTTCAGGTTATTTTGGACGATAGCTTTCTATTCGAGGGCGTCAACGGTGGGAATAACTATGCTTCATGCAGCCCCACCACCAATAGTGTGATGCCAAGTTTCGGGTTGGAGGATGCCAGTTATACCAACCACCCGTTGGTTCAAATTTGCAAAACCATTAATAAAATCTTAGGCACAGTGCCGCCCGGTACTACCTTATCGGCTAGCGGGCTTCCACCTCCAACAGCAGGTAACGATAGCAATGTTCACCCCTATTGCCGTCTTTATGGAAATTTTGGAAACCCGCCTCTTTATGGTATCATGCTGGATTTCATCAATTAAGTGATGATCAGAATGAAAGAATTTGCAGCGCCGCGATCGGCGTTTCCCCGGCAATCATGCGCTGGCCGAGCTGGGCGATGATCTCACCACCTGAAATATACATCCGCACTTCGCCGCCGAATGCGCTATAGGCAATGGGTTGCGCCAGCGTCAATACATTGCCCGCGCGCGCGTTTATATTGCGAATTGATCCTCGAGCTAGACTGTTAATTATACAGACCGCCAGGAATTCAAAAAGATCGCTTTTTTGTCATAACAAAAATTCTTGACCAACCCATTTTTGGGTGTACACTAATTATATGAAGGTTGAATTTGATTGGGAAAAGGATCGGTAAAATCGCCAGAAACATGGTATTACTCTGGCTGATATTGTCAGATTTGACTTTCTAACCGCGCATCTGGACCTATGAGCGCAAAGATTATGGCGAAACCTGTTATACCGCCCTGGGCTATATCGGCCACCGCCTTCATGTGCTTGTTTTTACGGTGCGGGAAAATATCCGCCGCCCAATTAGTCTGCGCAAAGCTAACCATAAGGAAAGGAGCAAATATTATGTTTCGTAAAAAAATTGATCTCGATAATCCCCCACTAACAGATATGCAGCTTTCCAATATGCGCCCATTCAAGGATGTCTTTCCGGAATTGGCGGCACAGGATGAAGCAGAACGCCGCAAAATCGGACGGCCGCGCAAAGATGTTACAAAAAGCCGCCTCAGCATGCGCGTTGACAGCGACGTAATGGAAAAAATTAAAGCACTTGGTCCCGGATACCAAACCAAGGTCAATAACTGGCTACGTGAAATGGTTGGAGTATAATATGTTTGAGCTTTATAATGATGCTCTTTGTCCTTAATACTTAATAAAATTCACGTTAAACCCATGAATACTCGCAAGATTTGCAATTCTCTCATGCCTTGCACAGATCGTCAAATTTTGCCTTATCCAGACTAGGAGCTCTAATGAAGAAATTTGTTTGGGACACGTCCGCTCTTATCAATTTGAAAGAGCCTAATAGTCAGGGTTATTCCCCTGCCAATAGTTTTATGAAAGATTTTTCAGATGGCTGGATTGAAGGTCCATATTTAAATATTTTTCCCGCTATAGCTATTTTTGAGCTATCCGCAACTGTGGCACGCAAACATAGAGAAGGGGGGAAAATGCTAAGAGATTTTTATATTTTCAATGATAAATCAAAATTTTATGACATAGATCGGAAATTGGCTGAGAAAAGTTATGATTTGGCCGCCACTAGTGGTTTTGATAAATTGCGAGGTGCTGACCTAATCTTTGCATGCATAGCTTATCTAGAAGATGCCTTTCTAGTTACTATGGACAATCATTTTAAAGCCGTTTCCGATAAAATCAAAATTATTAATCTAAACGAAAGCATAAATACTGCTAATTACCGCACCCTTTTTGATTAATCTCTTTTTGGAGGCGCTCTTTACTTTCATAATAGTTTTGCTGAATTGAATTAGATTAGATTGTTCGCCTCTTCACGTGCTTCCTTAGCCGTGTAAAATCTCCCCTCGTTTTCAGAGATTTTTTTTAAACACTGAATGATGGAATCATCAGATTGTTTTTCAGATTCAGTTTTCATTTAACCCACTCTGGATGTCGAATCAAAAGAAATTATATAAATCAATAACTTAATTTTTCCAATTTTTATAACATAAAAGAGATCGAACCAAAAAAACGGCGGACTTCCAATCTTTATTGGAAGCTTTAAAAAATGGCTCCCCGGGTAGGGATCGAACCTACGACCAATTGATTAACAGTCAACTGCTCTACCGCTGAGCTACCGAGGAATACGAAGCCAAAAATCAAAAGCCAGAAATTGGAAACTTTTTCAAGTCTTTTTTCAAGCTGGAGGTGCGTGCCGGAGTTGAACCGGCCTTCGCGGATTTGCAGTCCGCTGCGTAACCGCTCCGCCAACGCACCGTCCGCCGCATATAATCAAACCCCCTGCCCCCAGGCAAGCGTTTTATGCACGAAATCCACAATAACTTGCCGGCTTGCTTTCTAATCGACCAACGGGCAAAATTGCGCGAAGCAAGCAAAGGTGAAATATGGCTGAACTGGTTCTAGATCGGAAATCACAGGTCAAAACGGGCAAACTGCATGTCTTGCCCGACGGCGTGCGTGCAGCCTCCAAAAAAGGCGTGAAGAATTTCAAGGTTTACCGCTGGTCGCCAGATGACGCGGAAAATCCGCATACGGATACGTATGAAATCAATCTGGACGATTGCGGACCGATGGTGCTGGATGCGCTCATCCATATTAAAAACGACAAAGATCAAACCCTGACCTTTCGCCGTTCCTGTCGTGAGGGCATTTGTGGTTCATGTGCGATGAATATCGACGGCACCAATACGCTCGCCTGCATCAAAGCGATTGACGATGTCGAGGGCGAAGTGAAAATTTATCCCCTACCGCATATGCCCGTGGTGAAAGATCTGGTGCCGGATCTAAAACACGTTTACGCGCAACTGGAATCGATTGAACCCTGGCTGAAAACCGACAGTGCGGCACCGACGCGCGAACGTTTACAGTCGCCGGAAGACCAGCACAAAATCGATTCTCCCAGCGCCTGTATTTTATGTTTTTGCTGCTCGACCGCCTGCCCCAGCTATTGGTGGAACAGTGAAAAATTCCTGGGTCCCGCGATTTTACTTCAGGCCTTCCGCTGGCTGGCCGACAGCCGCGACGAAGCGACCGGGGAACGCCTCGATTTCCTCGAAGATCCGTTCAAGCTTTACCGCTGCCACACCATTATGAACTGCACCAAAACCTGTCCCAAGGGCCTGAACCCAGCAGCGGCGATCGGTGAGATCAAAAAAATGATCGTCGCCAGGCAGCATTAAAGCGTATTTTGTTCCTTACTGGGCATACCAACAGGATACCCAGGCTCTAATTTTAATCTAAGGGCAACCCGTTCCGCAAGCGTATAGGTAGCTGCAATTGCTGATAGCGCACCCACTGTAACAGACGCAGTATCAGGCAGAACAATACAATGATCTGAATCCGCAATAGCAGAAACGCCAGACAAGGCTTTTTTAGAACCGAAAAGAACAATGGTACCACCCATTTGCTTGGCAGCCGCGGCAGCTTTCAGCACATTTATTTTTATTTTGTCATCATTTCGCATTTTATAATCGGGGACAAAGCAAAAAACAGGATAGCCGGGGTTGCCCTTAATAGCAGGCAAAAATCCATGGTGAATGTCGCCCGCGTCAACAGCTTTCACGGTAGCGCCAAACATTTCTCCTAACTTCATGACTGCTTCTGGTGAATAAATTTGATGGCCTTCACCACGAGAAACAACCGCAATAGCACGCGTTCTAGGAATTACCCTTGCAAGACTATTAATCAATTTTTGATTGGCCTGGGCATTAATAACAGTCTCCAGAATTTCGCCGATATTCGCCAGATCCTCTAAAATAGCTGCACCGCGCCTTTGATGGCTGGGACTGTTAAGAAGCATGTTTCCTACGAAAGCAGCTACTAGTGTAGTGGTTCCCAAAACCGTTTTTGTTGCAGCAACCGTAATTTCTTCTCCAGCAGCAATATCCAACCACTTCCAAGCATCTGCAGCTATCTCTATATGCTTTTTTGCATATGCTGCTAAAGGATTTTTAGCACCATTGGTTAAAACCAATACCTTTGCCGCATCGCTTGCGAAGGCTGTAGCAGCCAAAAGGCTGTCCTGGCTAGTGCCAGATTGACTGACCAACATTCCCAAAGCCCTCCCATAAGGCAAAGGCTCTACAGGCGAAAAGGATGTATTGGTATAATCAAGGCAGGTAACAGCAATACCCAGGTATTCTAATAGATACATTCCACCTAATGCAGCCTGAGAACTGCCACGGGATGCAAGAACTGCTCTAGTAATTTCGCCTTTTTGAACTGCCTCATATATTTCAGCTGCGTAAAGAGCAATATCTTCCAATTGTTGACTAACGATAAATTGGCAAATGCCAGGAATTTGCTCAATTTCCGTACGCATTTGCGTAAATTTATTCACTGCGCTTACAGTATCAGCCATTTCAATCTCCAGGTTAGATTATCCTGAAGAAATAACAGAACATGAAAACTCAATGCAAGCTTTTTATGCTTGTGGAATCCCAATCTCCGGGCGGCCATAGAAATAGCCCTGCATATATTGCACACCTTCAGCGCGGAAATGGTCGGCTTCGGCCTGCTCTTCGATGCATTCGGCGATGACTTTCAATCCGAATGTTTTCGCCAGCTCAATCAGCGAATGCACAAATACCCGATTGTCGCGGTTATTGTGAATGCCGCGCACATAACCGCCGTCGATTTTTACAATATCCACCGTCAGCGCTTTCAGGTGTTTAAACGAGGTATAACCCGCGCCAAAATCGTCTAATGCAACGCGGCAACCCAGATCGCGGATGGCCTGGACGAACCGCGCACTTTCTTCAATATCGCGCAGCGCTTCCGTTTCCGTAATTTCCACAATTAACCGCGGCGCAATTTCCGGGTGATCTTTCAGCGCCGCCATGAGGGCGCGCAGCCAGGAATGTTCCGCCACCGTCAGGCCGGAAATATTAATCGCCATCGACAGATGCGGATGGGCGACCAGGTCCGCCACCGCCATATCCAGAACATGCCGGTCCACCAGACGTGCCAGACCTACCTGTTCCACCGCCGGGATGAACCGGCCTGCCGGAATCAATTCGCCCGCCGCTCCATGCAGGCGCAGCAGCGCCTCATAAAACATTGTCTGGCCGCTCGCCGCGTCCACGACCGGCTGATAGGCGAACATGGCGCGCTTATCCTTAATCGCCTCCACCACCATATGGCCGATTTCCATGGAGCTGCGATGCGATTCCATTTGTTCGTCGGATTGATGGTATTCAATAAAGCAGTCACGGCCGCGCGCCTTCGCATCATGTAATGCGCTTTCCGCTTTGGTCATAATGTCAAACGCCGATTGCGTTAGGCCCGGAAAAGTCACCCCGCCGATCGAAATAGACACCTGCAGGCGGCCTGCATTCGTTTCAATCGCGGCATCACGGCAGGCGCGCAGAATTTTTTCCGCGACAACCGTCATTTTATCGGGCGCACAGCGCGGCAGCACCACGCCATATAAATCGCCGCCGATGCGGCCGATGGAATCTGACACGCGCGTATAAGATTCCAGCAACTGACCAATCCGGATAATCACGGTATCGGCGGCGTCATGTCCGTACGCTTCATTAATCAGCGAGAGTTTATCCACGCCAATCGCCAGAAACGCGCCTGTATGGCCGTAACGCTGTGCCTGTTTCAAGGCCTCACCCAGGCGGTCGCGCAGGCGCTGGCGGTTGAAATGGCCGGTTAATTCATCAAAACTGGCCTGCTGGTGAATTTTCGCTTCAGACTGTTTGCGGTGGTTCACCGACCGGATAATACCCAATAGTTTTTTGGGCTGGCCCGCATCGTCCAGCACTGAGGTCCCGCGATCATGGACCCAGATGAAATTGCCGCTAGCGCCGCGAATACGGTATTCGCAATCGTATGGCGCGCGCGTCGCCAGATGCTGTTCAATCGCATGCACGCGTGTGGATAAATCATTGCTGTGAATAATCTGGTAGAACTTCCGCGCATCCTGCAGTATGGCAGGATTGTGATCGGCCCCGA
>Ga0207695_10003531_pt1 | contig 21901 bp, 25 predicted proteins | sample KBSC54metaG_FD_184354 | JGI IMG/M metagenome (GOLD analysis project Ga0207695, IMG submission 184354) | Corn rhizosphere microbial communities from Kellogg Biological Station, Michigan, USA - KBS C5-4 metaG (SPAdes) (version 2) | ecosystem: Host-associated > Plants > Roots > Rhizosphere > Soil...
TTGGTATTGCCTACCTGCTGAGAAAAGGAGCCAAGGAGATACGCCGGGACGCCTTTCTGAAGCAGTTGCACGTTCAACGGGCTGAATGGATTGTTTGCGTATGCTGGCATCTTTTCTCCTTATTGACCTAAAACTCTTGGTACGATTTTCCCTAGCAGTCCCGTGCGTCTTGCTAATTCTTCCCCGACAAATCCAGCGCCTATCAATCCAAGCCTACGAAGTTTGGCGTTGTTGGCATATTCCTTCATGGCTCCGGTATAGCGCGTAGCCTGATCTGGAGGCAGAGCATTGGTAACATCTGAGTTCAATGCATCCTTTACTCCTCCCACGTTTCGGCGCATCTTGGGAGCAGAAGGGTCTTCCATGGCCCTTCTAAGGAATCCGGGTTTCTTGGTTTCCGTAGTCACGTTCTCGTAAAACCGTCGCGCTTCGGGGAAATTTGGGTCACCCGCAGTCGGAACCTGATCGACGCGAGTTCCAAGTTTTCTGACCACAGTGTTATCTTTGCTTCCAGTTCTCACTAAATTGCGAAATGTATCAATCGCCGGAGTCGTCTGATTTAGGGGCACTGGAGTATTGGCGTTTTGGGCCTCTATATCTCTGAATGCTTCAACCGCCCTACTCCGCAAAGGGAGCGGGTTAAATGCCTGATTAGCCGCACTCAAGCCGCTCCGAATAGGCTTAACCATTCCGCTTGCTTCAATCAGTGGCGCAATCTGAGTTGCCGCTCCAGTAAGCGTTCCCATCGCTCCGGGATTTGTAGCAACGTCCATAACGCGGTCAAGGTAAGATTCTCCGGGTTTGGATGGAGGCGCTTGCTCTGCTGCTTTGTCCATAGCCGGACCAGCAAACGGAATAGCGGAAATTGCATGAGAGGCTAACCCCCACGGATTGCCTTCTGACGCATCTTTTAATCCATGTCCAATTTCGGATGCTGACCGCATCGCGCCATGCGCTAAACCTTCAGCTAGCCCCATTCCCGGAATCTGCTCAAAGGCGTGCTGGATAGGGTGCGCTTTCATTTGCTCCGCATCTGCTTTAGCGGATTCATGGTCCAAGCCGAACTGCTTTCCGAATGACTCAAGGAACCCCGGCTCTTTCGCGGGTGTGCTTGCCGGAATGAAGTCATTGCCAGCGGGGATAAAGTCCGGTTGTGCCGGAATGAAGTCAGGCTGACTACTTGGCTGCTTTTGCGGGGGCATACCAACCTGCTCCTTTCGGTCCATTGGCATCAAAGTGATAGCCGTCCGGTACATTCGCTGGACGCTGTGGCTGATTGCCGCTCGGCGCAGCAGGTACATCTTTGCCGCCAGCCTTGGCGTAGCCTCTCAGCCATGAGTCAGCGTGATCGATGCGGGAAATCAAATCCTCTGGCGACTGCGCTTCTCCGAACATCTTCTTTAACTCTTCACGGTATTGCTGACCGCCGCGAGCGCCGAAGTGAGTACGAACCACAGCCGAAGCCAGCAAATCAAGGTCAGTGTTCAATCCAGCAAACTCAGGGAAGTCCTTGCCCCCCTTGTTGACCAGCAACTCGTTCCAACGACCAGCGGCAGGGCCAAGCGAACTAGCCAACTGCTTCACTTCGGCTTTCACGTTTTCCGCCATCGGCAGAACTGTTTCAGCCATCTCTCCCATATTCCGCATGGTCGTAGTTGGGATATTCTGAGAGCCGCCCTGTGTCAAAGTGCGATAGCCCTCTGGTAGAGGTTTACCTACCTGTGGACGGACCACGGAATTAGTCTCCGGATCAACCACAAACGGAGGCACTTGGAACGCCTGCGGATTCGGCCTGAATCCCGTTACCTGCTGTCCGGTGTCAGGGTCGGTATAGATTCCCCGCAGAGGATCAAAGTTGGCATAGGCGGGCTTCCCATTGAGGGTTCCACCTACATGCTGGAGCTTATCCACTGTCCTGCCATAGTGCAGACCTTCCACATCACCCGGCTTATAAGCACCTGAGTGCTTTTCCATCTCCACGGGCTGTCCGGATGGCGTAAGCATCCCCGGAACCTGCTCGTATTCAGGCAGCGGGTGTTCGCGCATCTTGGTTTCAGACTCTAGGTTTCCAGTGCTTGCCGCTTGGAGCGCCCGAGTAGAAGCCGCATTAGGTGCCACTTCGGGAGTTTCCGCATTGAGATGTCCAGCCGTAGCCGCCTGCTGCTCCTGAAGGCTCTTGTCTTCGAGTTCCTTGTTGAGTCGGTTGGCTAACCCCCCTTCCTTCTCCCGCATATTCAACTGCGTGCCTTCAATGTTCGCCATGGTTGCTGGAGCTACGATGTTCCCTGCGATATTCCCGATTTGGGAAAACACATGCGCCAGCTTGCCGAGCTTGCCGGGATGATTCTCAGGCGTTCCCCACGGATGCGCTTCTGCCCATCTGACCTTCTGTAGCTTCTGCTGGTCCTGATCTATCTGCTGCGCTATAGGGTCTTCCGTCACTCTCTGCGGAGCAACAGGTGGCAAAGCAGGAGGCATATCACTGACAGGTGCCCACGGTCCCGGATCGGGAGGCGGAGCATCCAACTGCGTCGAATTACGAACTACTGCCCAAGGAGATACGGCCATCAATATCCACCCGGCTTGTAAGCCTTACTGGCACCCGTTATGGATGCGATTGTGTCATTGAGATTCTGAAGCCATCCAGTTTTGTTCCCAGCGATTTCCGCGTTGATGTCGTTGGCTTCCTGGCCCTGCGATTCAAGCATCCCTGACGTGTCGATGCCGTACATCTTCTGCAATCCGCCAGCGCCTTCCTGCATCTGTTGCTGTTTCAGGTTCTCGTTCTGCGCCTGAATGCCCTCCGAGGCTCCTGCGGCTGCTTTCATGCGGTCACGGGAGATGTCGCCTAGTGCGGCCTGGAACCCGCCAGCGTTGTGGGAGGCGGCTGCGCGTTGGTCTGCCGCCCCCATCAACCCAGACGCGGCCCCCCCGGCCCCGCCCAAGGCTGCTCCTGTTTCCGCTGCAATGCCTTCCTGACCCAATCCTTGAGGATGGAGCATTTCGTTGGTCAGAAATGGGGTGAGGTTTGCGCCGACGCCCTGCGCTTCGTTTCCAAGAGTGGAGGCTGTCTGTCCGGCTTGCTTGTAGGCGTTACCAGCTTGCGAAACTGCGCTACGCATGAGGAACCTCGCTATTGGCGACTAGTAGCCGCTCTCTAGATTCCGCGCTAAATCCTTCGGGAACCTCATCTAAGGAGACAATGCCCTTTTCGTCTAGTAATTGCTGAACACGCGCAAAGTGAAGCGACAATGAATCCATTGCCTCACAAAGCATCTGAATTGTCTCTTCGATAGGTCTGTCAGACATTCTCTACGCTCCTCGAATAAAGCGCCCAATCACGTTCCTTGGCCCAACCCATCCGAGTCAGTACAGGAGAGAAGTCTGGTTCTATTTCAGGAGGGACTACGCAAACGATTTCGCTTAGACCCTTCTCCCATGCCGCCCGGACAACTTCAGGCTGTAGCTCCTCAACACTACGGCCCTTTGTTACCGGGCTTCCATCCACCAGGAGGAAAGTCTCCGCTGTAATGCGCAAAAACATCGCGCCTACAACGCGCCCATCGACCTCACGGACCTTTTTAACCAATATGAGTGGCGATGTGAGATCAGGTAAAGGATAGTCGAATCCTTGCCGTTTGTGAATATCTTTTATTGCCTCAACGTCTTCGGGACGCGCATCGCGTATCACTTGGACCCCAATCTGACACTCGCCTTGCCTAGTCCTACCAACACCTGACCGCCGTTTCTGGCCGTTCCTGACCCTGTTCCCTGTTGAATATCCATCTGCGTCGAACCGGAGAGCGTGATTGGAATTGGCGTCTTGCCGCCGTAGTAAGTGGGCTTCGATGGAGGAGAGCCGGGATATTGGACTACCGTTGCCACGTAGAACTGGTGATTGTCTCCAGCCAGATTCTTGGTTGGCAGAACGATGTGAGCGGGAGCGCGGCTTGGCCCGTGGTCGATAATCTGCGAATTGATGAACTCCGGATTCGTGGCTACGTGCGTGATGTAGTGAGCGCCGATCTGAAGCGGTGCCGTGTGGTTTACCACCACCTGAAGCATCTCTCCTGCCGTGGTCACAGAGACAGACTCAGGCGGCTGCGGTGCGGCAATCTTGGCCGTGGGAGATACCCCCGCGTTCCTTGCCGTGGTCTGAATCGCAGGCAGAACATACCGCTCAAGGTAGATACCGAGGTCTTTGTTATCGTTCTTGATCTTGGCGAGTAAATCCCTGCCCGGTATGCCGCTCACCTATTTCCTCCCGAGCAACTTGTTCCATGAATCGGCTTTCTGATGAAGGACTAGATTCGACAGGCTAAATCTAAACCCATCGTTTTCTCTGAACTCGAAGAATGTCCGGGATGCAGCGAAATTTAGGCTGCATTCGCAGTCATTCATCGCCGGGTTGCCGGGGCTGAATCCTCCGGGTACGGTCCATGCGTTGTAGTTGGTAGTATCTTCTCCCGGCCCTAACAGGACATTCGGTAGCAGGCGCTCATTCACTAGACCTCTTGTTTCGATTTGCGCAACCTGATATCCCCACCGCTGCCGGAACGAACCCGCCATAGGCGTCTGAGGCCTCTTGGTCAACTCAACCAATCCCGCCGTAGTGTAGAGCGAATCAATCGTCAGCCCGTCATCGGTATCCGCCGTATCGTCAAGGAAGTAGATACGGGAATTAGCCCTGCCGCTACAGATGTACACGTTCTGGCTGAGAGGTCCCAGACCTGTCAGCGTCGGAGGCTGCGATTCCACGATTGCCATGTATGGCGAAGGAATCTGCCACAGGCTCCACTTCCGCCGCATGTCTACCGAGTTCAATGTTCCGAACATGGTAGTGTGCATCTGCGGTTCGCCCTTGAGCGCACCCCCGGAATCAAGTCCCTGATAGTTGCACATCAGGATCACGTTCGGGCTGGATGGCGTCAGGTTTACCGGAGCATTGGGCAGATAGAAGTTAGGCGTAGGGATGGGAAGGCCAATGAACAGCCTGCGATGCACTACGTCATTCTTGACCCAGATAGTCTTTGCCGAGGGCCAGTAGATCGAGTCCCATATCTGGTAAATCTCCTGCGTAATCTTTCCCGGCTGACCGCCCTCAAAGATGTAGAGGCCGTTGCGGTTCGCCATCGCAATCCACTGTTCGCCAAAGTCGTAGGCCAGTATCCCGATAGCTCCCGACTTCTGCGCTACTTCGGGCTCATCCCATTGCGCGGGTTCAAGATTGGCCGATGCCTGGAGCGAATACATCGACGTGCCTTCAATTGTTCCCTTGAGGCCATAGAGGGTGTCGTACATGACTACGGCGCCATTCAATGGCTGCTGGTTTTCTGAGGAGAACTCCACTCTTCCCGTTACCGCGTCAAACTGCTCCGGAAGTCCCGCGTAGGACATGAAGAACGATGTCGTCAGTACCGGGATTGCCGTGGGGAAGATTTCAATGCGGTCTATCTCCACGTCGGCATTGGGCTGCAATTCCAGCCCCCTGACTCCCAACAAAAGGGACGCTGGAATCTGCGGAAGCCCGGTAGTCAGTACGCCCTCATAAATCCCGTAGTCCGTGGTCATTGCGGAGAAGGGCAGCGAGAAGAATGATGCCTGAATCCCCGCCGCGCTGAGGTAGATTTGGAGCGCACCCGCCGTGATGCCGGAAGGAATACGCGCCGTGACCCTGACGCTGTACCCGGTGTTCGGCTGGAGAATGGGAACCTTGTAGGCGTCCTGATAGGCATTCTGCGTAATAAGCCCGATAGACGCGAGAGACAACCCGCCATTCTTGATGTAGTAGGCATTGCCGAATCGCGGCGAGACGATCAGTGACCCGTAGATGTCCGGAGTAGACCATCCAAGAGGTACCAATTGACCGTCCTGCTGCGAAGGCAGGTAGCCTCCGTCAAAGGAGAGGTTATTGAAGTTCTGTATCTTGTTCCGGCACAGTCCTACGCCCAGACGTTCCGCGTACTTCACGATAAAGCCGGGATCGCCAATCTCAATCTGGTTGAACAGGTTGTAGCCATACACATCGACAGCCAGCGCATTCAGGAGAACCGAATCCGAGAATGTCAGCGTGGCCGAGGTAGAAACGTTGTCTGGGATGATGAACGACGTAGCCGTATAGGTCACGTCATTGACCACATAATCCACTTCGTCCGGGATGGTAAAGAAGTTCGCTCCCGGAGTCCCGTTCTGACCCGGCTCCGTGATGATAATGCCGCGCTTCACGACGTTAGGCGGTCCTACGGGAATCTGCGATACGAACAGAGACGTGGTGTTTTCAGGACACGTAAAGATGACCGGAGGAGCAGGAGCCGTGTAGTAGCCGTTGCGGGTAATGAAGAAAACCGACCCTTGCCGGGTTCCCGGACCGATCAACTGCGCACTGGCAGGAATGAAGGTCAGCGTACCGCCTGTCGCGTTGCCGTAAATCGGGCTGGTCGTGGTGGTCAGCAACGGCAGTCCGGGATCGAACTGGAAGATCGTCCCTGCGGTGGTTGCGAGTCCATCTTCCGGGACGCTTGCCGCCGTGGTTACAGGAACCGAAAGAGTAAACGTGCCCGTCGTTCCCCCCGACGCTCCGGTAATGGTTGCGTTGGCGAGATTCAGGGCACCATTGGCATTCGTTGTCCCGGTGATGGTGACAAGCTGCCCGATAGTGGGAGGGGTTCCCGAGTTCACCGAATAGTTGTAGGTAGCTACCGACGCCGTGACGGAGGTGTTGGTAATGACCATAGCCGCCGAGTTGAGCGCAGCCGAGATGGGCCACGTGGCATCCCATGAAGCTACCGATGACCCTGAAATAGTAACGTTGTTCCCTACCTGAAGCCCGGGAACCGGAACCGCCATGGTCAGCGTAGCTGCAGACTGCTGGTACTGTCCCGCTCCCGCCACGATCTTCTGATAGGCCGAGGTCTGCGCCTGCACCGTGAAGTAGTAACGGAAGTGATCCACTCCCGGAGGCTGCGCATTGCCTACCGACGTGACGAGATAGTTGCCGTTCGCAAACACGGTTCCAGAGATGTAGACATAAACCGATTTCCCGGAATTGAACATGTCTACCAGCGTCTTGTCTTCGGCTTCCGGGTGAGTCGAACCCCCGTAGAAGGAGGGCGAGTAGTAGACCGTAATCACGTTGCCGGGAGCCGTAGAGCCGGGACCAGTCGATTGCAGTAGGACGCTCAGAGTGCCCGGGTTGGTGATGTCCGAGTTCGCCGGGAACTGCGTGATCGTGGAGATGGCAAAGGTGTTGGCATCGGCCTTCCCCGGAGTGAACACGGGAGGAGCACCCGGACCTACCTGCGTAATCCTGTCTATCCAGTCTTTGGTGTACTGAAGGGGAATATCGGACCCGGTAGAGCCATTCGAGAAAGCCAGGTATTCGACATCCGGACCGTTGACGCCCGTGGCATAGGAGTTGGGAGTAATGTCGCCTAACACCTGTACCAATACCCCGGGATTATTGGTCACATCTTCCACGTAGAGATTACCGTCAGCATCGAGCGCGATATTCTTGACGGTTCCATCCTGCTGCGTGAAGGTAGTAATGAAATTGAAGTTCGCCTGCCCCAGACGGGTTCCGAGCGTAATGGTCACATAGTCCAGAAACGCCGTAGTCAGGGTAAAGGATGAGTTTACCGTCAGCCTTACGCCAAAGGTGGTTGAGTTGATTTCTGAATGCGTATAGCCCGTTCCCCAGAGGTCCGAAAGACTGCCAAGAGAGAAGGGTCCAATACTGGACGCCATGGTTATGGACTTCGGCGCTCCTACCGCTACACCGTTCCTAATAATCTGCGCGGTCAGGGTCGTGGGAGCCGTGGAATAGCCGATCAGGTCTACTTCAATGCCCGTCAGCCCATCCGTGGGAGGAAGGTCAAAGGTAAACTGCGTTACGTCCAAATTGGACGATGGCACTCCGGAAGACGTGGAGCCTGACCCGGAAGTAAGGACGTTGGCAGGGTTGAGCCATCCGGTTGAGACGGCTCGCTCTGCGGGATTTGGACCTAGCGGGATCGGGTCCGGAAAGGTATAGACGTTCCTTAGCCCTGCCCGGGTAAGAGTCGAGCCAACCAGAAAGTCCATATCGTAGCAACGCGGAGACGCGCCTTCCGGTATGGAGGATTGGTCGGCCAAGGTGACCAATCCCCCATAACTGGAAAGTGCTACCGGAGAACCCCCCGATGTACCGTGCATGGATTCCCCTTAGAATGCGTTTTTCACGAACTCCGCCCTGAACTTCACCGTGTCGGCAACGATAGCCGTGGTATCGGATACCTGCGTGATGCCGGAGTAGATCAGGAGCAGATTCGGGAACACTTCCGTGTTGATCTTGTAGTTGTAGACCGACCCCGAAACGGTCTGCGCTTCAATCCACTTCGGCTGCGCCAGAGGGCCAATCGTTCCTACTGGCCGCTGCCGTCCGAACTGATCGACAAAGGCATAGCTGATCGCCAAGCCTGCGGTCTGGTAAGTTCCCTGCACAAACGCGACGCCACCCTGAGAGCCGGAACCGTCAGCATGAGTCAGAGCAGCCACAATGATCGTTGCGGTTGCAGAGGTCACAGTGTACGTCCCGTTGAGGAAGGTATAAGCAGCCGGATTGCCTGCTATGCCACCGAACCCCTGGACCGTGATCACATCGCCGCCGCCCGTGGTCAGCGAATTGACTGCGGTAAAGGTTACGACGTTTGAGGTGATAGACCAGCCCGTGATCTGAATGATCTTGCCAGAGTTGGTGTTGATGGTGGTGGTGATGGTTGCGCCTGTCCCGTTGCCTGTGAGCGCGAAGGTGGTTGCGCCAGTCTTGGCGACGTAGTTCTGCCCTGTGTTGACAAGTGTGACCGTGGCGACGGCTCCAGAGGTCACAGTAGCTACCTTGAAGATGCCGTTGTTGCCGCCGTTGATCTGGACGTAATCGCCTACCGCATAGCCGGACCCGCCAGCTACCACAGTGAGGGTTGCCAGCGAACCAGCCAGTGAGAGAATCTGACCTTCCACGATGGTTGAGCGGGAGGTGTCATCGATTCCCGCCAGAGTGTATTCGCTAACCTGAAGAACTACAGTTGCATTGCCTGCCATTGGGTTATCCCTCCTCGGAATAAAGTTGGGGTTCGCCGCTCCTCGCGGGGTTTAACTGACTAGAGGCCACGTCTGCGCAAAATCTGCCACAGCAGCGTCACCAAAGGACTGTCTGCGGTTTTCCTGTGTCTGCTTCTGTAGAACAACTTCCTTTTTCAACTTACCGATCAGTCTCGCTTCCTCGGCTATGCACATCTGGTAGTTCTCAGGGGCAAAGCGCATGGCATAGCGAATCAGCATCTTCGAGACGATGGCGTTGCGCGAATCGAGAATCGGCACGTAGGCTGTGGTGTAGTCGATGGTACGGGGATCAAGGAACTCGGGGTAGGTGATGGTTCCCCGGATTCTGATGTCGGTCAGGTTCACGCATCCCGGCATCCATATCTGCCCCTGCCGCATTTCCCACTGATACATGTGCTGGCCCTGCTGCACTCCTGCCAAGCCAAAGGGAGCCGCTTTCATGGGAATGAAGTCATAGCCTACATTTGACTGCCGTTCCCACAAAGCCAGCACCTTGCTCAAGGAAATGGGGATAGTCCACTGCGGATACCATTGCACGCCGTCGAAGTAGCCCGAATAGGCCAGAGATACCTGTGTTGCCGAGTTAGGTACTCCGGGACCAAGGTTGCTATTAACTACCGGGAGTCCTACCAGGATGTAGTTGTCCAGAATCAGTTCCGGATCGCCCACGATGCGAAGGTCTGCGTATGTCTCCTGAATCGCCGCATCGAGGAAGGTAATGAGATCGGGATTCGAGTTGGGCATGATGAGGCCAGCCCCTCCCCCTGTACCCGTACCAGACCCGCCTGCATTATTAAAGGTGTCGTTGATTGACGTGCGGAAGAGGTCTGCGATGGATTGCAGATTCGGATACCTTACGTTACCGCCCGTGACTGCCTGCATACTCTTCCTTTCTTCAGTGAGGAGACTCCAATAACGGAATCTGCGGAGACAGGTCAGAAGCTACCAGAATCCCCTCCCTGAAGCCCGTTAGCCGCGCCGTGGTGCCTGTTTTACGGGCGCTGGCTGATCTATGCCTAGCAACTCTTCCATCTTTTCCCTGTCAATCACACCCGCCTTGAATGCCCGGGCGGGATCAATCACGCATGGACCCAAATCGCTCTTGTGAAATGCCACTCCCGGCCTGATCTTCTCGCCGCAGTTCGGGCAGAACGCCTCAATCACCGAGGCCGCGTGCCACGGAGCCGACAGACCAAGAGCATCCATCGCAGGGTGAACGTCGGGATAGGTCTGAAGGAACTCGTTAAACTCCTTCTGCATTCCCGAACCCGCCATGCGGATAGCCTGATCAGTCAGCCACTTGAAATGCTTCTTGACGCACTCCTCGGCCTTGATGATTTCCTTCTCTGTCGGCACTTCGCGGGTAGAAGGGAAGAATCCTTCAGCCAGCAGATTCTGACCAGACTTGTTGGCGTGCCACTCAAACTCGGTATCCCCGCTATAGGGGTCGTTGGTTGTATTGCGCGGATTGAGGAGGTCAATGATCGCTCTCCACCCGTCATGCTCATCAACGCGAATCCCGCCGCGCTCCTGATCGGGAGATGGCTGCGCGATAGGGTCGGCAATCACCGCACAGGTCACGTACCGCTCTCCGCTGTCGCATCCCTTGAGAAGCAGATGAGGAAAGAGTGTCCGGTTGACGATGCGCGGTTTCTTCGAGACGGTGTGGATGTAGATCAGTCTCCGAGGCTCCCGCATCGAGCGTCCGTTGATGATGGTGTTGAAGTTCGCTTCGTTCTGCTTGCGAAGTTCCGAGCGAGTTTCCTGTTCCAGAATCGGTTGTCCCATGCTGTCTCCTTAGATTGGTTCCATCTTCATGCCGAGGCCGTTACGGGCTGCGATAGCCATTGCCTGCCGCATACCTCGTTCAATCTCCTCGGCCTTGCGTCGTACCAGTTGTGAACCACGCATGACCCGATGGCCGTCCCGTGCATCCTTGACCATCTTCATGTACTGCTTTTTCTGCTCGTTTTCCCGCTGTTTGAGCATTTTGATCCTGATTGCGGCTTCCAACTTATGCCATGCCATCAACATAGGCAAAATGAGGTCTAATATCAGGCCCCGTGGTTCCATGCGGTAGGTTTCCGTCTTCAGGGTGGAAATCACTTCCACTCTGGGTTCGCCCTTGGTGTTGAAGGAATATCGTTCCTTTGGCTGCTCAAGGATTTCAGTATGGATGAATCTCTGCAATACACGGTAGCGACCATACTTCGGGTAGCCCCCGCATTCAAGTAGTCCGGTTTCATCCCGGAACTCCCGATTCCACGTCTCGTAGCTCCCCTGAACTTCGGTAGGTTCCCAGACCATGAGAATCCAGCAGGGTTCGGGGGTCATGCAGACGTTGCGATAGCCTACGAATCCATCAGCCCACTTGCCGCCAATAACCTGCTTATTATCAAGGGACCAGATCAACTTAAAGATGGGTTCGCCATATACGTTCGTTCCGCCAATACGGGTCAGTTCATCCTGAAACCAGCTAGGACACTCGCGCATTGGTTGCAGTCTCCAATAGGTCTTCCTTGGTAATACATGGATGTTTACTGTAGAACTCTGGAGTGTAATAGAGCTTGCATATCGGACAGCGTTGGTATTCCGCCTCTACTGCTACTCTTACGCCCTTTAAGTCGGGCACCCGAATCTGCCAATAGCGAGGAAGGTCAACTCGGTTCTTGTGAGCCGGGTTGAGATAGATGGGGTCGGACATACAATACTCGTCGTACTGCACCGTATCCCCCACCTTTACCTCTTCTACCTTGGAGCCGATGGCTACCACCACGCCACGGTCAGAGCGTTCCTTGATGAATGCATTCTGAAGATCTACGGCAACATGCTCTGACTGCTCGTAGTAGTCCTCAATCGGTACTTCCCTCACGATCACACGATCAAAGAGAGGGCGAATCGGAAATGTCTCCATTGCTGTCTCCGTTACATTGGGCGGATTACCCGCCGCCCACGGGGTTAGCTATGCGTCAGCAGGTGTCGGTAAACCCTGAATATAGAACTGTGCTTTCATCTCAGGGCATAGTAAGTTGAAGGCGGTCTCGTAGGCAAACATGGTGCTGTCATAGTACGTATTCCCACCGCCGTCGTTTACGGGAACCGCTGCTACGGTGTTGCCTGGTGTCCACTCATGCAGGCGAGTCTCGTAGAGTTCGCCGAAGGTGAAGGACGAGGGAACGATGCGGTCAAAGCGTCCAGGTTCGGACGTTGAGGACCAGCAGACTTCCTCGCCAGCCCACTTGTCCTGCATGTACCGCTTGGCAACGTCGGGAACGGTATCCCCGCCATTGTCGAGATCGGTTCTGCCCGGGACATAGTAGTTGCCAGCCAGAGCCACGCCCTGCACGGGGTTGCCGTACCAGAACGCCTTCTCCTGCTTGTCGTAGTCATCGCCCATCGCACGCATACGAATGGACTGAACCCGCAGGGCTGTGGAATTGACAATGGTTCCCGATCCGCCAAAGTTGATGGTAGGAGTCGAGAAGCGGCCCGGATACTGCGAGATGTCGATACCAGCCTTGGTGCCGACGTTTCCGTTCTGAATCCAGTAATCCTTGCCATAGACCGAGGAGCCAGCCGCGCCTGTCGCGCCCTGAACCACCAGCAAGTCACCCGCAGCCGTCGCACCGCCCGTCGAAGGCAGAGCATCAGCCGAATAGAGCCGCTGCGCAACCGGATCGACGTAGGAGATGGTAAAGGTGCCGCGTGTCGTTCCGCCCACCGAAGGGAGAACCGATACTACCTGCTGATCTACGAATGATGCAGCGTTGTTGGTCACGACATAGGAGAATGCCGGACCAGCGGAGCCGGAACCCGAGGATGGCGTCACGACGGAATCGATGGTGCCCGAGCCGTCACGGTTCAGGAGGGCTTCGATGCCGTTGTCATGCGCCAGAAGGGATTTGTTCATCTCTTCCTTGGAGAACTTAACCAGACCGCGTTCCTTGCCGTCTGTCGCGTAGTTCGCCATGTTGGAGATTTCGCAGATGGAGACAAACCGAACCGGGCTGGCCGCCATCGAAACGTACTTGCCAGCCGAGCCGCGTCCGTAGGCGGGAGCGGTGGTTGCTGTGTCATTGCCGAACTGTTGAATCGGAGCGCCGCCCTGAACGCGAGCAGATGCCCAGAAAGGAGCGCGTTGAACGCCCCCACGGTTGGTTTCAAAGGAGCACTGCTTTGTAGTGGCTCCCTTTTTGATACGGGTTTGAAGCCGATCAAATTTCGCCTGAAGGTCCGGAATATCCGATACAAACGCTTCAAGTTCAATTGCTTCGGCTGCTAATTCTGTGGATAGAGCCATGGTGTCCGTCCTGAGAAATGAGCTACGCGAGCTTGCGCCCCGTGCGTGTGTCTCCACATCTCAATCAGTCAGGATTTAGCCAGTTTACGGTCATTAGTCCGTCCGACCTGGAATCGGGTAGTACCTGACGGGTGTTGTCTATTGGAATACTACTTTGTTCTCCAAATGTAAAGCCTTTAAATGCCTAATGAACCGCTCCCCATCTCTAGTGATGCCTCTTTTGATGCTTTCTTGTTCTCTTTTAAGGTCGGGTCTAGGCCGTTCTCCGCGCACCATTCGTATCGCGCATTCATAAACGCTTTCGACTTGAGCGTGTTGAACCCCTTCCGATTTCCAAACTCCCTGTCTCTTTCCATGTTCGACGGAAGGAATCTATCGCCTATCCCATACTCGTATTCGTAGATGAGTGTGCTCGGATAAACAGTCATCGCCTTAATGAGGTCTTTGGCTTCTTGAGTCCTCAAACCAAACCATTCGCCATTGATGCGTTTACCGGCATAAGTTTTGTGCATTTCGGATTCGAGAATAGTTTCGTTTGAGGTTCCCCAGATGGCGAACACTTCAATTTTGAATGGCAACAGAATCCCAATGTCGGATACCCGAATTTTTGCGTTCTTGGATTTTCCTATTTTGTACCAACCGTATTTCTGGGAACCGATTAGGTAGACATAGCCAAGGTAAGATTGCTCTTGAGGCATCTCGGACATCCTCCGATAGTCGAATGACTGGGTGTTTGCGCACCCGATGCCTCATTATATCAAATAAATAGCTTTACATGACGCCTAAGTGGTGTCACACTGACACCATGAAGCGCATTACTGTACGTCTTACCGACCAAGTACATGGCGCGTTAATGATTGAACTGCCCGAGTGGCGAAAGTTGCGTGGACCACGGTTCAGCCTTAATAACCTTTGCGAAGAGAAGTTGTCAGCGCCAGTCCAGCCTACACAATGGCAGACTTTCACAACAGGTACAAACAATGTGGTTTACACAGTCAGCACCCCACCGATTTATCAACCTCAACCTAAGGAGACAAAATGTCAGGCCAAGTTGAAGAAACAGCAATCGCGTCCGTAACCAAAAAAGCTCTTGTAACCTTGCGCGGAGATGTGTGCATTCTTGTGAATGACAGTCCCGTGGTGACCCACGCCTTTATTATCGAGTATCAGGAGGACCCAACGCACAACGGCCCTGCGAAGGTCAAAGTTCCGAATGAGGTAACTGTTATTGGTTTCCCCGACGGACGGAAGCTATCGCGGCGCATCTTCCTGCACTTGAATTACGACATGATCACATGCGCAATGGAATTACCGCTGGATTGGAAACCGATTTAACCGCTAATCCCTTTGAATGTCAATTACTTCATCGATTCGGCCTGAAAATCCGGATACTTCCGTCCTTCATTCGGAACTGCTTGCTTCCGTCAGCCTTGGTCATCAGCCAGTCGGTAGGCGTGTTCTGAAAGTCGATTTCCCCGTTTGGCGGTCTTACCGATACCACCTTGGGTCCGTTGGCAGGCGCAAAGGTTCCATTGGGTGTGCGCGGTGCGGGAGGAGATGACATCGGACGTTGCTGCATGAACTTGCGATAGCCTCGTTCATCTATGAGTGCTTCAAGAACTCCCCTTGCGTGCTTATCGAAGTTCACATTAGCCAGATTAACCACTACCGCTCCATCGGGGCTGGTCTGCTTCTGATAGCGGGATAGCTGGGTAACATATTGCCTATCGGCGCTCAGTTTGTTGACTACGCCTGTCAGAAATGCCCTCTTTAATCCATCCATTGCTGGCTGGTCTAGTTTGAGCCGATTAGCGTAGGGCTTGAATAGTTCCTGAAAACGCTGCTCGCCAAAGGCGGTTGTTTTAGGATGAATGTTCTTATCCCAATACATCTGCCGCTTTTCATTCTCAATCTGCTGACGTTCCTGCTGTAACTGGTCCTGCTGCGGTGGACGCCCGTTTACCCCCGGGACCGTCTTCCCTTTTACCGCCTGATCCTGCGCATTCAGCCACGCAGCCATACCGTTCGCGTGCTTGATGACGTTTTGCAGCTTGTCGTTGATCCAGTTCGTCTTCTGGTCGGGGGTCAGCCACGCAGGCGGTTCCTGGTTGAGCACATCCACGATGCCGTTGAACTCGGAGACGAGCGGCGATACTCGTAGTGCGGATACCAGATGCGGAAGGATAGTTTCTGAATACGCTTCCGGCTTAGATTGCTGGAGACGATTCAGATATGATGGAGCCAGTTTAGCTAGTCCGTCATCGAACTCTGGCCCAAATAAATCCCACACCTTTTCGTTGCCCGAAGCCAGAAGCTCATCCGACTGCTCGTAATCCTTGATCTGGTCCTGAATCGCGGATATGGCGTCTACGCCCTTGGCTTCCCCGTATTCGAGGCCATCAAGGATAGCTTTGACTTCCCGTACCTTGCTGACACCCTCGGGGTAGAGTTCCCGAAGAAGCCTATCCCGGCCTTCAAGGTCTTTGCCGTACCGCGCAAACTTCTGAATCTCAGGGTCGGTTGCGGTGTCCCGCGTGGTCTTCAGCCAGTCAGAGAAGCGCTTCGAGAACTTGTTATCGCTCTCTCCGGGTTGCTGTTCGGGTTGTTCCTGCGTTTGCTGTTCAGGTGCTTCCTGTACGACTTCCTCTGCCCCGATTTCGGGCTGGTCGATTACCGCATCAAATCCGTCCATTTGTCTCCCTGTCTCCTACGCGATTCCTTGATTCCTTTGGTTATATTCATAGGTTCCTTCAATTTCCCAAGGTTCCTTGATGCGCTTACCGATGAAAGTTATCATCACCCAGAAGCAAAGGAAGGAAATACTGAAACTCTGATAATAGGAGAAGGCTTCTGATTTCCTAATCCTAGTCATATTTGGAATCAACCTGAACCATTGGCACTTCATAAACATGAAGCTAAATCTATCCCAATGCTTCTCAATCTTCATTGCTGTCTCCTAACGTAACGGCTGGCCTGCTACTGAAACCTTGGTCTTGGTGGGAATACCCTGTGCATCGACTCCCTCTTTTTCCTGAATCACTTCATGGGTCTGGTCTTCCGGCTCCAGCGAATCCGGTGGAACCTCAAGGCCCATTGCCTGGAACATCTTGCCCTGTGCCTGTGGCGGGAACTTCGATGGGTCAATCGATACCGTACCCTTGAACTCCAGTTCCTTTGGAGGCGTGAGCTTCTGCGCCATATCCATGTGTTCTTTCCAGTGAGTCAGGAAGTTCTGGAACACTTGCTGCTGCTGCTCATTGCCGTACTTCAGCTTCCGCCCGGAGGGCGAAGTCAGGAAGCCGAGCGTGATGGCAGCATGGATAGCGTGGTTTTCCGAAGTGTCCTTGGCCACGGGAACCGTCGAAATCATCTGCGGAATCTGCTGCAATGCCTGTTGCGCCTGCCGCATTGCCGCCTGTCCTTCCGGAGTCTGTGCTTCAGGGTCGGTCTGCCCTTGAGTCAGTTGCGCCTGTACCTGCTCGTACTGAGGGTTAGGCAGAGGGCCGGACTTCATCAGGATTTCAAATTCGCCCTGCTGGTCGGCTACGTCGTTAGCTCCCGGTATCTCCAGTTTGGAGAGAGATGGGAAGGTAGAGAACACGGAAAGATTGCGTGGGTCATTCATGATCGCGCCATAGAGAGCTACGTTGGCGGACTGCTCGATAAGCCCTGCCATCTGTTCTTCCTGCTCGGCCATGGTCTGCGGAATTTCCAGTGACTCGGGCTGCACCAGAACCGAACCCTGCAATTTGCCTATTTCAATCTTGAGTTTCTTCTGTCCCGGCAGCGAAGCGGAGATGTCCGAGATTCTGTTCTTGGCCGCTGATTCGATAGCCTGTTGCGAGATGCAGCACACTATTTCGCAGATTGCCGCCCAAGGCATAGAGAACACTTGCAGGGCCTGATCTCTCCGGAGCCTTGCGGTTCCCACAAACCCTCTATCCTCGGAGCTTGTTTCCACATCCCCAAAGGCCGCAGGTGAGCCGCCGTCCATAGCCTCGGGACCGCCCTGTATGAGCCACTGGATGAACTCGAAGAGTGAGGAGTTTGGTTGAGGGACTGATTCGACGCTGGTAATGTCGGCAAGGGATTCTCCGTCTCCAAGCTGGACCTCTGTAATGTTAGCGGGGTCATTTGATTGAGCGTTGATGAGGTCAGTATTGATAGTCCCGGCCTTGGCGAATCTACGCGCTACAGCCGCACGGAAGTATCTGTCGCCCAAGGAGATGTTCGCATTGAGCACTTTCTGCAAAGGAAGGTAGTTAGTAAGGATGGCTTCGCGGTTCTGCCCGTCTCCGGGGGAAGGATGGGCAATCTTGACATGATCGGACATCCTTGCATTTCTACAGAAAGCGAACTGACCTCCAGCGTGCCATACTTCCAACCCATCCGGAAAGGTCTGATACCAGATCGCCCGGATATTCTCGTCGGCAATCGACTCATACTCCGATGGCTGGTAGAAAGTTACGGATTCGGTAGCCTGATTTCCCCGGGTGCTTCCTGCCGAGGATGATGTCTGGATAGCCAGACGAACATTGATCCTAGCCATCCGGTCAAGCTGGTCAGCGCCATCCGATACCGTGCTTGACGTGATCTTGGACCTGATCCACGGGTATTTGGCCTTGAGACGATTATCAGATACCTCATGGGAGTACCGCGCCCAAGGCATCTCCGCTTCCTCGTCTGCCATGATGGGAACTTTCCATTCGAGCTTCCCTCCAGCCAAACTCATTTCTCTGCGTGCCGGGGTTTCGTCCGATGCTGGACCCCCATCCATCTCCGTCTCAGGCGTTACGCCGTCCGGCTCTTCCATACCAAAGGACAACTGATCGCGCATGGGGGTTTCAGTTCCCCACTGCGTCTGGTCGGCCCATGTATAGGTGAGCAACCCTGCTCTGCCATCGGTACAGAAGTAGCCAGCCACCTTGGTAACGAGAGCTTTCAGTTTTGCCTGATAGAGAAAGACTTCAAGGAACTTCTCTGCTTCCTCGGCAGCGGTCTGGTCCATCGGGTCTTCGTCTTCTACCGGAGTTACCGTCATCCCCGGAACTTCACGGGAGAGCAGGGCGGTGATTTTCTTGTGACGAGCGCCGATGACGTTGCAGGGGAACAGTTTCATGGTGTTCCCGGATTGCATGGTCAACTGCGATGCTCCGGAGTTGGCTGAAGCGCCGTACATCGACCAGCCCTTGAATCCGCAGTTCAGGAAGTGATAGCCCCTGCGGAACAGGCGCATCTCCCATGCCTGAAGCACTTCCCAGATACGGGCGGCGGAATCGCACTTGGCTACATTGTCTGAGAGGTCGTTGATGACCGAGATGAGTTCGCCTAGCTCGTCAGGCCCATAGATAGGCTGATCGGAACAGGGCCATGGAGCGAATTTGCCCGGAACGTAACCCTGCGGAAACTTCAGAGGCGTAAGAGCGGCGGGAGCATTGATTGTCGTAGCCATTTACTTTCCGTTCAACGTCGATACCGATTTACGCCGTGGAGCCTTCTTTTCAGGCAGATTCATTCCCTTGCTGGCATTATCCCACTCGCTTACATTCACCCCTTGCTTCTGGAGTGCGTCCTTTTTCGCGTGGAAAAACCGCTCTTGTGCCAGTGACCTATACGGCATCTCTCACTCCATGCGACTTGCGCCATTCAGGGTTTGCCAGCAATACAATCACGTCGCGCATGTGATCGCAGCAGGGCTTATAGGCAGGACTCAGCAACTGCGCTTCCGATGGGATGGGCTTGTCGCAGTTATAGCATTTGTCCCCCATTACATCATCGGCTTTCTGCGGGGCGGTGCCACCACGGGGTTAGGAGGTGCCTGCATCTGAACCGGATGCTGGAATGACTGATTGGCCGCATCGTTGGCGTGGGAGTTGGTATGCTTGTTCATCTGCTGGATTGCCCCCTGATGGGTAGCGGGAGATTCGGGAATACCAAGCATTCCCCTGATTCCAGCGCCAGGGTTGTTCCAGAAGTCCACGCCCTTGTTATAGGCGCTCCCAAGATCATCGAGAACAGGCTGCGCGGCACCAAGATTCCCGGTTCCGGGAGTGTAGCGGGGAAGTGGCATTACATCCCTCCCATAGCTGGCGGTTCCTGCTGTCCGGACTCAGATTGCTCGCTCTGGCCCATAGCCTGCTCCACGTCATCAGCCGTATATCCCTTTTGCTGAAGAATCTGGACGCATTGCATGGCTTCAGGGTCGGATTCGATGGGCGGTGGTCCCTGCTGCTCGGGTTGAGGCGCTGGTTCCTTCATAATTCCGCCATGAGAGCGAGCGGTATCAGCATTGGTGTACTTCTTGCCGTCTTTTGCTGGAAAAGCCATGATTTCCTTTCAATTACCAGAGAACTTTGAGCGATTCGAGAAAATTCCGGTCACAACCATCGATTTCCGGCTCAATGCGTTGCTTTTCTTTGAGGGCTTCGATCATTGGTGTCATTTTGGCTATATGAGCCGCCACATCCGACGCCAAACCCTCTAATGCTTCTGCCTCTTCAATCCTCATCTGCTCAATCCGCTTACGACGCCAGAAGGATTCCACTTGTTTAGCCCTCTTTCAAGACTTCCTTTTGCATATTGGCGAGTTCCAGGCGCTGCACGTTTTCCCAATCGAGAGTGGGGGCCATAAAAGACTTCACTTTGTAGTCAATTTCGGCCTGAGATTTAGATTTTGAGAGAATTTCGAGCACTTGACGATGATTCTTCTCGATAGACTTGCGAAATGCGATGAGTTCAAGGCGGGTAGGCAGTACATCGGTGCCCAGAAAGGCACGCACGTGGTAGCGGAACCACTGAACCATCTTGTTGAGGGTCATCATCATAACTAAATCCCCTTTTCCCTGCTACGTCAAGCAGATTTAATGTTTGGGGTCGTCCATACTGAGCAAGGAGCCTCGAAACGCGCTAAAGCACATCCGCTCACCTTTGCTCCTCAGTGAGCAGCATCCCTCGACCCCAAAACCTTCGTATCCAATATGCGCGATCCATGTTTCGGACAATCCCATGACGTAGATTCTCCGCTCTTGCGTGGAATCAACTTCTTACCGCACAGATTACAAAGCAGATTTTCCTGATCCATCTGTCTCCTTATTGCCAGTACATTTTCGGCTGCGCTGCCTTTTTACGTCTTTCCGTCTCCGCTAACAACATAAAGTGGCGCTGCATCGGGTCTTGTTCCTTTTCCAAGGATTCCCGGAAGGCTTCATCCCTAGTCTGGCGTTCCGGCATCACCGCAAAGGTCATGGCGAGGTTATCCCCGATGTCAGGTGAGGACAGACCTCGCTTTTTCATGTCCTCTTTCGATTCCAGTTGGATCGTGTTTTTGCTGGAGAAGAAATACTCGGGTCCGGTAAGGTCGGATTCCACCTCCGGATCGTCAGGGATAGACCCTGTAACCAGCCAGTCGCGCATCAGCCCCCAGACCTCGGCGCGTTTGTTGTAGTACATCGACTTGTCGGCTACAGACCCGGCTCCGTGGAACTCCTTGAGCTTGAAATAAGGGCGAACTTTCATCCATTCAGCAAAGTGAAGGTTAATGTAATCAACTACCCCACCACCTACACCATCTCCATCGATAACTAAGGCTCGTGGTTCGTGGATGCGGGTGAAGTGCATGGTTCGCATGGCGATTTGCATGGTATCTGCTCCTCGGATGCGTTCGATAATCCTATATACAAGTCCTTGTCTGAATCCGATGACAGACTCATCGTCACCGAATCTAGCAACATCCACCGATAGGATTTTGAATGCCTTAGCCTGATCTCCCACGTCTCGCCTTCTTGCGAGCGCAACAACATCTGAAGCAATAAATTGAGACGATCCTGCTCTGGGGAATTCGCCTTTGACTCTAACTCGACAGAAATCTGAATCTTCACCGTAATCCTCCACCCACTTGCCGATCTGTGCCTTGTTGGTTCCGGGTACTGTCCTTGAATCGATCTGCCTTGTTTTCCAGCGATGCTTAAGTTTGCCGAAGCACTCCCGGAATCGCCCGGTATTGACGGTAGGATTTCCGAACGCTACCCAGATAATCTCCGTCTCTGCGTCAGTCAGAGCGCCTTCGGCTACCTCCCAGATTTTTTCGGGAATAGCGGAGGCTTCGTCAAAGATAAGGACGATGCGCTTTCCTTTGTTATGAAGTCCTGCGAATGCCTCCGTTTTCTCTAGCGACCACGTATGGAAGTCGATGCGCCAGTTGTCGGCATGTTTCTTGTCGGCGCTCTTAATGGACTCAGCCGCGAGGGTCCACCAGTGGTTGTTGATCGACCGAGAGAACCACTTTTTGACTTCCGGGATGGTCTTGGTTGCCAACTGATCGCCCGTGTTGGCCGTGACCAGGATTCTCGCGTCCTCACATGTACTAAGGCTCCAGTCTGCAATCCAAGAGACAAGCGCCGATTTACCAATTCCGTGCCCAGAAGCAACCGCAAGAAGGAGGGGCTCAAATCTTCGTTGGCTAGTAAGGTGCGCACCAATTTGGGCGAGTATGCGTGATTGCCAGTC
>Ga0207695_10003533_pt1 | contig 21899 bp, 21 predicted proteins | sample KBSC54metaG_FD_184354 | JGI IMG/M metagenome (GOLD analysis project Ga0207695, IMG submission 184354) | Corn rhizosphere microbial communities from Kellogg Biological Station, Michigan, USA - KBS C5-4 metaG (SPAdes) (version 2) | ecosystem: Host-associated > Plants > Roots > Rhizosphere > Soil...
GAAGAACCGCTGGTGCACCCGCATGGAGGTGCGGATCACCTCCGGCGGCAGGTCCAGGAAGCCTGCGTCCATGTCGCCCATCACCGGCGTCGGCCATTCGGTCAGGCCCGCGACCTCGTCCAGCAGGCCCTCGTCCTCGACGAGCTCGAAGTTGCGGGCGAAGCAGAGGGTGCGCGCGGCGTCGAGGATGCGCTCCTTGCGCTCCTCCGGGTCGAGCACGACGAAGTTCTTCGCCAGGCCGTCGGCGTAGTCGTCGAAATTGCGCACGTGGAAGGCCTGGCCGGTTCCCATGAACCGGTGGCCCTCGGTGAGGTCGCCGGAGACATGGCCGTCGATCTCGAAGGGCACGACCTCGCCGTCGAAGACGCAGAGGATGCGCTGCAGGGGCCGGACCCAGCGCAGCTTGGAGACGCCGGAGACCATCGACTTGGGCCACGGGAAGCCGCGCACGATGGCGTCCACCATCTCGGCCACGATCTGCGGCGTCGGGCGGCCGGGCCGGTGGATGTGCGCGAAATAGAGGCCGTCGCGCTCGATGAGCTGGTCGCGGGTCAGGCCCGTGGAGCGCAGGAAGCCCTCGATGGCCTGGTCGGGCGAGCCGACGCGGGGCCCCTTGCGCTCCTCATGCCGCTCGGCCTGGGCCGCGGGCAGCCCCTCGGCGACCAGGGTCAGGCGCCGGGGGCCCGCGAAGGCGGTCAGCGCCTCGGGCAGCAACCCCTCGGCGGCCAGCTTCTCGCGCGCCATCCGCTCGAGGTCCTTGCCCGCCTGCGCCTGCATGCGCGCGGGGATCTCTTCGGAGAACAGTTCGAGGAGGAGTTGGGGCATGGCTACGCTCCCTTTCCCCTCGATGGGGAAAGGGTCGGGGATTGGGGTGAATGCAGGGTCGTCGGACGGGAGGCGCCAGTGGGCGCTGAGACCAATCCGCGATCCTCCACGAGCACGGCGAACCCACCCCATCCCAACCCTTCCCCATCGAGGGGAAGGGCAAGCTGTTTTTCGATGTCCTGCACGACGGCCGCCACATCGGCGTCCACCTGCCGGTTCGTGAAACGCACGACGCGATAGCCCTGGCTCTGAAGCCAATCGGACCGTTCGAAATCCTTGAGGGCCACGTCGTCGAGGCGCTCATGGATTTCACCATCCACCTCGATCACAAGCTTGCGGCTGTGGCAGGCGAAGTCGACGATATAAGGACCGATCGGCGCTTGCCGCCGAATGTGGACATCGAGCGTCCGCAGCGCCTTCCAGAGGCGCTGTTCTGACGGTGTCATGGCGCTGCGAAGCCTGCGTCCGCGAGCGACAGCGCCCCTCGCGTGCCCCTGATGCTCGAACATCACGCGTTCCCGCCCTGCTGGGCCACGTAGACCTCGGCGCACTGTTTGCAGAGGTCGCGGATGCGGCCGATGTAGCTCTGGCGCTCGGCCACCGCGATGGCGCCGCGGGCGTCCATGATGTTGAACAGGTGGCTGGCCTTCAGCACGTGGTCGTAGGCCGGCAGGACCAGCTGCTCGCCCTGGCGGCCGCGCGAGCCCAGGATCACCGGCACCTGGCGCTCCATGTCCTCGAAGTGGCGCTTGAAGACGTCGACGTCGGCGACCTCCAGTTCGAAGGCCGAGAATTGCTGCTCGTTGGCCAGGAACACCTCGCCATAGGTGAACTCGTCGTTGTAGCGCAGGTCGTAGACGCTATCGACGTTCTGCAGGTAGAGGCTGAGCCGCTCCAGGCCGATGGTCAGCTCGCCGGCCACCGGGAAGACGTCGAGCCCGCCCACCTGCTGGAAGTAGGTGTACTGGGTGATCTCCATCCCGTCGCACCAGACCTCCCAGCCCAGGCCCCAGGCGCCGACCGTGGGGTTCTCCCAGTCGTCTTCGACGAAGCGGATGTCGTGCACCCTGGGGTCGATGCCGATCGCCTCCAGCGAGCCCAGGTAGAGCTCCTGCAGGTTGGGTGGGTTGGGCTTCAGGATCACCTGGTACTGGTGGTGCTGGCGCAGCCGGTTGGGGTTCTCGCCATAGCGCCCGTCCGCCGGCCGGCGCGAGGGCTGCACATAGGCGACCTTCCAGGGCTTGGGGCCCAGCGCGCGCAGCACCGTCGCCGGGTTCAAGGTGCCAGCGCCCACCTCGACGTCATAGGCCTGCAGGATCACGCAGCCTTGCCGGCTCCAATAGTCGTGCAGCTTCAGGATCAGGTCCTGAAACGAAAGCGGCTTGTCGGGCATAGGAATGGCTTGTTCGCAGGCGCAAAAAAAAGTCGGCGGACCATAGGGCCCGCCGACCTCGGCTTCAACCCGCCCCGAAGGGCGGAAATCAGTTGCCCTTGGGGGCCGTGCGCTTGCCGGCGTGCGACATGGGCTGGCCGTACTTGGCGCGGTTCGCCGGGGTGTCCGGCACCGGGCCGTTGGTGGTCGTGGTGCTGGTCACCGAGGCGCCGGTGGCCGGGTCGCTGGTGGTCACCGAGGTCGAGACCGCCGCGCCGGTCGGGGCGGCGGGCGGGGCGCTGACGTCGGTCGAGACGGCCGCAGGCGCGGTCGTCGTGGTCGTGGTGGTGGTGGTGGTCTGTTGCGCGTAGGCGGCGCCGCCGAGAAGTGCGGTCGCGGCGACGGCGGTCAGCAGGCTGGCGATCTTCATGGCGTGGGTCTCCGGTTGCCTTACGTCAGCACCTAAAAGCCCCACGCCGGTGAAGGTTCATTTCTTCTTCTTGGCCGGAGCCTTGGGCGCGGGCTTCGCAGGCTCCGGAGCGGGCGCGGGCGCCGGCTCCGCCGCGGCGGGCTCCGGCAGGGTCGCGGGCACCGATCCGGCGATCATCAGGGCGTCGACCACGTGGATGATCCCGTTGGAGGTCATCACGTCGGGCTGGACGATCGTGGCGTTGTCGGCCTTGAGCACCCCGTCGGTCGTGCCGTCGAGGACGATCTGGTCGCCGGCGCCGGAGGGCACCGGGCCGTGCGCGCCCTTGATCTTCGAGGAGTCGACCTTGGCGTTGATGATGTAGTGCAGCAGCGTCTTCTGCAGCCCCGGCTTGTCGCCCAGCATGGTGTCGAGCTTCGACTGCGGGAAGGCGGTGTCGGTGGGCGCGAAGACCGTCAGGCCGGGCGACGACTGCAGGAGGCTCGCCAGGTTGGTGGCGTCGAGCGCCTTCACGAAGGTGTTGAACTGCCCGGAGCTGCGCAGGGTGGTGATCAGGTTGCCGTTCGGGACCAGCTTCACGCCGGGCGCAGCCGCGGGCGCGGCGGCCGGAGCGGCCGGGGTCGCGGCGGGCGGCGTCTGGGCCATGGCGGCGCCGGCGAAGAGGGAAACGGCCGCAGCCGCAGTCAGCAGTCGGTAGATCGGCATCAGGTCCTCGAGTTGAAAGGGAACGGCTCCCTGGGAACGCCCGGGAAGCATGAGGGTTCGCGATGTCCTTCGCGTGGCGGAGATCGAGTTCCCGCGTCACGGCTTCGTGAATGCGAGGCCGACACCCTAGAACAATCCCGCCGGGCGGCTCAATCGCCCAATTTTCGGGCACGGCGCGCCGGGGCCGCCCAGGAAACGGGCGCGCGCCGCCTTCTTGCCCAGCTTGCCCGTCCCATCGCCCCGCGCACGCCGCCGCCGCCGATAGCGTCAGCCGACCGCCGCGACACGGGGATGGGGACAACTCGCGGCGGCGCACCTCAACACGGACGGCCGGCCCAGCCTCAAGGGTCGCGCGGGAGCGAGCGGATGAAACTGATCATGGCGATCGTCAAACCCTTCAAGCTGGACGACGTGCGCGAAGCGCTGGTCGGCGCCGGCGTCGAGGGCCTGACGGTTTCGGAAGTCAAAGGCTACGGCCGGCAGAAGGGGCAGACCGAGATCTACCGGGGCGCGGAGTACCAGGTGAATTTCCTGCCCAAGGTGAAGCTGGAGGCGGTGGTCGACGACGCCGCCGTCGGCAAGGCGGTCGAGGCGGTCAAGGCCGCCGCGGCCACGGGCAAGATCGGCGACGGCAAGATCTTCGTCCTCAACGTCGAGGACGCCGTGCGCATCCGGACCGGCGAGACCGGCGCCGCGGCGCTCTAGCGGTCAAAAATCAAGGGGACATCTGACATGAAGCTCACTGGATTCAAAAGGCTGGCGGGGCTCGCGCTCGCCGCCGCGGTGATCGGGGGACCGCTGGCCGGATCCGCCGTCGCCCAACCCGCGGCCGCGCCGACGGCCACCGCGCCCGCGGCGACGGCCGCAGCGCCAGCTCCGGCGGCGGCCGCAGCGCCAGCTCCGGCAGCGGCCCCCGACGCCTCCGCGGCGGCTCCGGCCGCCGCCGCCGCCCCGGCTACGCCCGCCCCCGCGGCGGCCGCCCCGGCGGCGCCGAAGATCGACACCGGCGACACGGCCTGGATGCTCACCTCCTCGGTCCTGGTGCTGATGATGACCATCCCGGGGCTGGCGCTGTTCTACGCGGGCATGGTGCGCAAGAAGAACATCCTGGCGACCCTCGCCCAGAGCTTTGCGGCGACCGCGCTGATCACCGTCTTGTGGATGGTCATCGGCTATTCCATCGCCTTCACCGACGGCGGGTCGAAGAACGCCCTGATCGGCGGGGTGAAGTACCTGCTGCTCGGACCGATGGGGCTCAACGCCACCAGCGCGCTGGCGCCGACGATCCCTGAGTCCGTCTACATGTTCTTCCAGATGACCTTCGCGATCATCACGCCTGCGCTGATCGCCGGCGCGCTGGCGGACCGCATGAAGTTCTCGGCCTTCCTGGCCTTCATGGGGGCCTGGCTGCTGCTGGTCTATTGCCCGATCGCCCACTGGGTCTGGGGCGGCGGCTGGCTTGGCAAGGCGGGCGCGCTCGACTTCGCCGGGGGCACCGTCGTGCACCTGAACGCCGGCACCGCAGGCCTGGTCACCGCCCTGATGCTGGGCAAGCGCAAGGGCCTCGGCGTCGAGAACATGGCGCCGCATAACCTGGCCTACAGCGTGATCGGCGCCTCTCTGCTCTGGGTCGGCTGGTTCGGCTTCAACGCCGGCTCGGCGGTGACCTCCAACGTGCAGGCCGGCATGGCCGCGGTGGCGACCCAGATCGCCACGGCCGGCGCGGCGCTCGCCTGGATGACCGCCGAGTGGCTCATCTCCAAGAAACCGTCGGTGCTGGGCATGGTGTCCGGCGCGGTGGCGGGCCTGGTGGCGATCACGCCGGCGTCAGGCTTCGTCAATCCGACGGACGCCCTGATCATCGGCCTGGCGGCCGGCGTGGTCTGCTACATCTCGGCCGTCCATGTGAAGAAGATGATCGGCTACGACGACGCCTTGGACGCCTGGGGCGTGCACGGGGTCGGCGGGGCGCTGGGCGCCCTGCTCACCGGGGTGTTCGCCTCCAATGCGATCAACTCGGCGTCCAAGGGCTGGCTCCACGACCACAACTTCGCGCAGATGACCCTGCAGCTCGAGGATATCGGCGCGACCTTCGTCTACTGCGGCGTGGTCACCTTCGTGATCCTGCTGGCGATCAAGTACACGATCGGCCTGCGGGTCTCCGAAGAGGTCGAGGTCGAGGGCCTCGACATCAACCTCCACGGGGAAATCGTGCACGGCTAGCGGCGCACCGCCTGAACGACGGAACGGGGGTCCTTCGGGGCCCCCGTTTTCGTTTCACTCCGGATCCGGCCAGGGGCCGCCGAGCCGGCAGCGCTGGACCCACCAGGCCGGCGCCATGGCCTCCAGCCGTTCGGCCAGGCTCTCGGCCTCGATGTCGCTGGCGCAGAGCGCGAAGCAGGTCCCGCCTGAGCCGGAAACCCGGGCCAGCAAGGTCTCGGGCTCGCCCACCAGGGTGTCCAGCACCGCGCCCACCGCCGGCGCGGCGGCGATGGCCGAGGCCTCCAGGTCGTTGCGCCGTCCGGTCAGCCAGGCGGCGAGTTCGCGGGCGTCCTCGAAGGCCTCGGGCGAAGGCGGCGGCGCGACGTCGCCGAACCGGCCGCCCGCGTCGAACCGCCGGTAGACCTCGGCCGTCGAGACCGCCACGCGGGGATTGACCAGGACGGCGTCCAGGGGCGGCAGGCCTGGAGCGGCGGAGAGCTGCTCTCCGCGGCCCTGCGCCACCACGGGCGCGCCCCACAGGCAGGCCGCGCCGTCGGCGCCCAGGGACGCGGCCAGGGCCTCCAGGCGCCCGTTGGCGACCTTGAGGCGCAACACCTCGCGCAGCAGCCGCAGCGCCGCCCCGGCGTCGCTGGACCCGCCGCCCAGGCCCGAGGCCACCGGCAGGCGCTTGTCCAGGCTGAGGCCGATCGGCGCCACCGGCCGGCGCGCCTCGGCGATCAGGGCGCGGGCCGCACGCAGGACCAGGTTGTCGCCCGCCCCGGCCAGTTCGGCGGCGAACGGCCCCGCCATCGCCAGGCAGAGCGCCTCGGCGTCGAAGGTGGAGACCGTGTCGCCGACGTCGGCGAAGGCCATCAGGCTGCAGATCGGATGATAGCCGTCGGCGCCCGGCGCCCCGACATGCAGGAACAGGTTCACCTTGGCGGGCGCGAAGGCCGCGCGGGCCACGGATCAGCTTCCGGCGAGCTTCGGCGTCGGGCCGTCGGGACCCAGGCCCGAGGCGAGCTTGGCCTCGGCGCTGGCCTTGATCTTGGTGTCAGGCTTCAGGGTCAGGACGCGGCGCCACTGGAACTGGGCCTCGTCGCGGCGACCGACCTTCCAGTAGGCGTCGCCCAGGTGGTTGTTGATCTCCGGATCGCCCGCCTCCAGCTCGACGGCCTCTTCCAGCTTCTCGACGGCCTTCTTGTAGTCGCCCATGCGATAGAAGGCCCAGCCGAGGGAATCGACCATGGCTCCGGAACGCGGGTCGGCGGCGACCGCCTTTTCGATCATCGCGCGGGCCTCGGCCAGGTGCTCGCCCCGGTCGATCCAGGAATAGCCCAGGTAGTTCAGGAGCTCGGGCTCGTCCGGACGCTGCTTCAACGCCGCCTGCAGGTCGGCCTGGCCCTCCGGCCAGCGGTTGAGGCGCTCGTAGACCACGCCGCGCGAATAGAGCAGCCGCCAGTCCGGGGCCTTGGACTGGGCGATCAGGCCGTCCAGCACCTGCGCGGCCTCGGCATACTGTTCGTTGGCCCGCAAGAGGTCGGCCAGCGTCACCCGCGCGTCGGTGTCGCCCGAGGCGGCGGCGGCGTGGGCGAGCTTCAGGGCGGTCTCCTTGTCGTCGGCGGCCTGGTAGGTCCAGGCGAGCTTCGCCTGCGCCGTGCTGAACTCCGTCGAGCTGGGCTTGGGATGCGCATAGGCGGCGCGTGCGGCGTCCGTATCGCCCGAAGCCTGCATCAGGTCGCCGACCATCACCCAGGCCTCGTCGCGCTGCGGATCGAGCCGGATGACCAGGCGCAGATAGCTCAGCGCCAGCTGGTTCTGCTTGGCCGCGATCATCGTCGCCGAGGGCGCCAGCAGCGCCTGGGCGGCGCCTTCGCGGATGGTCGGCATCGGCGGGGCGGACTTGCCGGCTTCGGCGCGGGCCTTGGCGGCCTTCACCGCGATGCTGTCCGCATCGCGGGTCAGCTGGTCGCCATAGAGCGCCAGGGCGTCGACCTTGCGGCCGCGACGCTCCAGGAACCCGCCATAGGCGAGGACGGCCATTTCAGTGGGATTGCTGACCGACATCGCGGCCTTGAAGTCGGTCTCGGCCTCGTCGTAGCGCTTGGCGCGCTCGTAGAGCGACGCCTGGCCGAGCTGGCCGAAGTAGTCCACCAGGCGGTCGCCGCGCACCTGCGGGCGCACCAGCGAGCCCTCCACGTCGCCGGCCTGGGCCGCCGCCCAGGGCGCCAGCAGGGCCGCGGCCGACTTGTGCGGGAAGGCGATGGAGTCGTTGGCGAGTTCGGCCTTGGCCTCCTTGCCCTTGCCGTCGGCGATGGCCTCGACCGCCACCACCAGCTTGCCCAGCCGCTTGCCGGCCTCCGAGGCGTCCTCGCCGGTCGGGGCGAGGGCCGCGGCCTTCTGGATGTCGCCCGAGAGCACGGCCGAGGTGAAGGCCCGCTCGGAGATCATCACGTCACCGGTCTGGGCGCGCGCCTGGTCGAAGAAGCGGGCGGCGTCGACGCTCTTGCCCTTGTTCAGCGCCGCCTCGCCGGCCAGGAACATGCCGTAGGGCGAGCCCGCGCCCGTGACCTCGCTGGCCTGCGCGGGCCCGGCCTTGCTCGGCGCGGTCGCGCAGGCGGCGAGGAGGACGAGCGGGGCGGCCGCGGCGGTGAGCATCAGGGACAGGCGCATCGGCACACCTTCGGAGCTAAGGATGGCCGCCACAAGGCGGCTTGCTGTCACAATGCAGCAAAGCCTTACATATTCGGATAGTTCGGCCCGTCGCCCCCCTGCGGCGTGGTCCAGACGATGTTCTGCGACGGATCCTTGATGTCGCAGGTCTTGCAGTGGACGCAGTTCTGGAAATTGATCTGGAACTTCGGGTTCTCGCCCTTGTCGTCGTAGAGCACCTCGTAGACCCCGGCCGGGCAGTAGAGCCGCGCAGGCTCTCCGTACTTCGGCAGGTTGATCGACACCGGCACGGACGGATCGCGCAGTTTCAGGTGCGCCGGCTGGTTCTCGTCGTGGTTGGTGTTCGACAGGAAGACGCTGGAGAGCTTGTCGAAGCTGACCACGCCGTCCGGCTTCGGATAGACGATTGGCTTGAAATCCTTGGCCAGGCCCGTCGATTCGGCGTCGGTCTTGGTGTGGTGCAGGGTGCCGAAGACGGAGAAGCCGCCCAGCAGGGTGGCGCACCACAGGTCGAACATGCCGACCACCGAGCCCACCATCATCGAGCCGAACTTGCCCAGCAACGGCTTGAAGTTGCGGACCGTGTGCAGCTCCTTGCGCACCCAGGACTTCTGATAGGCCTGCTCGTATTCCACCAGCTCGTCGCCGGAGCGGCCCGCGGCGATCGCGGCGTGCGCCGCCTCGGCGGCCATCATCCCGCTCTTCATGGCGTTGTGGCTGCCCTTGATGCGCGGCAGGTTCACGAAGCCGGCCGAGTCTCCCAGGAGCACGCCGCCGGGGAAGTGGAGCTTCGGCACGGATTGCAGGCCGCCCTCGCTGAGCGCACGGGCCCCGTAGGCGATGCGCTTGCCGCCCTCGAGGTGCTTGCGGACCTCGGGGTGCTGCTTCCAGCGCTGGAACTCGTCGAACGGCGAGAGCCAGGGATTCTTGTAGTTGAGGTGCACCACGTAGCCGAGCGACACGTAGTTGTCCCCGAAGTGGTACATGAACGAGCCGCCCTCGGTCTTGTCGTCGAGCGGCCAGCCGGTGGTGTGCACCACCAGGCCCGGGACGAACTCGTCGTCCGGGACCTGCCAGAGCTCCTTGATGCCGATGCCGTACTTCTCGGTGTCGGACTCCTTGCCCAGGTCGAACCTGGCCTTCAGCACCTTGGCCAGCGAGCCGCGCACGCCCTCGCCGATCATCACATATTTGGCGTGAAGCTCGACGCCGGGCTGGTAGTCCGGACCCTTGGCGCCATTCTTGTCGATGCCGAACACCCCGGCCACGACGCCCTTCACCGAGCCGTCCTCGCGCCAGACCAGGTCCGAGGCCGCCATGCCCGGATAGACCTCGACCCCCAGGCCCTCGGCCTGGCCGGCCAGCCAGCGGCAGACGTTGCCCAGCGAGGCGACGTAGTTGCCATGGTTGTGCATGAAGCCCGGCATGGCGAACATCGGCAGCCCGATGGAGCCCTGCGGACCCAGGATCTTGAACCGGTCCTGGCTGACCGGCGTCTCCAGAGGCGCGCCCAGCGCCTTCCAGTCGGGGATCAGCTCGCTGAGTCCCTTGGGGTCGATCACAGCGCCCGACAGAATGTGGGCGCCCACCTCGGAGCCCTTCTCGATCACCGCCACGGTGAGATCGGCCGAGAGCTGCTTCAGGCGGATCGCCGCGGCGAGGCCCGACGGGCCCGCGCCGACGATGACGACGTCATATTCCATCGCCTCGCGTTCCGCCGTGTGGTCGGCGACGTCCTCGCTCATGCCCCGGTGCTCCGTTGATCCGCCCAGCGACTTATCGGAAGGTCACCTAGCGGTGGTCAAGCAAAGAACCGATCCGCCGCGCGGCGCCGTCGGCGGCGCCAAGGGGGAGAACGTCATGCGTCTGATGGCCTTGGTCTGCGCCCTGGCGCTCGCGGCGTGCGGCGCCCAGGCCGCGCCCGCCCGCTGGGTCGGCAGCTGGGGGGCCTCGCCGGCCCCGCCGATGGCGGCGACGGCGACGACGAACCCGCGCCTGCCGACCACGCCCAGCTTCGACAACCAGACGGTCGTCCAGGTGGTGCGCCTGAGCGCCGGGGGCGTGCGGCTGAGGCTTCGACTCAGCAATGAATATGGCGCCAAGCCCCTGGCGATCGGGGCCGTTCGGGTCGCCCTCCTCGGCCCGGACGGCGCGGCGGTCGCCGGCGGCGAGCGGACGGTCACCTTCTCCGGCGCCAGGACGGCCGCGATCCCGGCGGGCGCGCCGATGGTCAGCGATCCCGTCGCTTTGCCGACCAAGGCCCTGGCGCGCCTGCGGGTCAGCCTGTTCCTGCCGGCGGACACGGGCCTTTGCACCTGCCACATGAGCGGCCTGGAGGCCGTCGCCCTCGCGCCCGGCGACGCCACCGCGGGCAAGGGGCCCGCCGCCGGCGCGGCGCAGTACCGCGCCTTCCTCTCCGGCGTGGAAGTCGAGCGCGCGGCGGGGGCTGGGCCGGTGATCGTGGCGTTCGGCGATTCCATCACCGACGGCTTCCAGTCGACCATCGGCGCCAACCATCGCTGGCCGGACCGCCTGGCCGAGCGCCTGGCGGCCCGCAACGCGGCGATCGTCAACGCCGGGATCGGCGGCAACCGGGTGCTGAACGACGGCCTGCTGGCCATCTTCGGCCAGAGCGCGCTGACCCGCTTCGACCGCGACGTGCTGTCCGTGCCGGGCGCGACCCACGTGGTGGTGCTGGAGGGCGTCAACGACCTGGGCATGACCAAGCCCGCGCCCAGCGCCGAAGCCATGATCGCCGGCTATCGCCAGATCATCGCGCGCGCCCACGCCCACGGCCTGAAGGTGATCGGCGCGACCATCCTGCCCTATGGCGGAGCCAACTATTTCAGCGCGTCCGGCGAGACGGTGCGCCAGGCGATCAACGCCTGGATCCGCAGCAGCCATGAGTTCGACGGCGTCATCGACTTCGACGCCGCGACCCGGGATCCGGCCAGGCCCGAGCGCATGCGCGCCGACCTCCAGTCGGGCGACTGGCTGCATCCCAACGACGCCGGCTACCGGGTCATGGGCGACGCCGTGGACCTGTCGCTCTTCCGCTAGCTCGAGGCCCGCACCGGGCCGGGCGGATTTTCTGCTGGCGCCGCGGGCTGCCAACGCTTATTGTATACAGTATGCGAAACGTAGAACCCCTTCGCCGCCTGAACGTCAGCGAGACGGTGGCCGGCGCTGTCCGTGAGATGATCGTCGATGGACGCTTGGCGCCCGGCGCGCGGATCAACGAGGTCCGACTGTCGCAGGCGCTGGGGGTCAGCCGCACGCCGCTGCGCGAGGCCCTGAGCCGGCTGGCCGCCGAGGGCGCGCTCTCCTCGACGCCGGCGATCGGCTATTCGGTGCGCCCGCTGGACGTCGAGGAATTCGAACAGCTCTACGACATCCGCCCCCTGCTGGACCCGGAGGCGCTGCGGCTGGGCGGACTGCCCTCGCCGGCCGTCATCGCCCGCCTGGAGGCGCTGAACCGCCGCTTCGCCACGGCGCGCGACGCCGAAACCGCCATCTCGCTCGACGACGAGTGGCACCTCGCCCTGATCGCCGGCTGCCCGAACCGGGTCCTGATCGAAATGATCGAGGGGCTGATGCGGCGAACCCGCCGCTACGAGGTGGCGCTGCTGCGCGAGCAGCCGAACCGGCGCCGCGCCACCGACGACCACGACCGCATCCTCGGCGCCGTGCGGGCCGGCGACCTTGCGGGCGCCTGCGCGGCGCTGAAGACCAACATGCAGAGTGGGCGCGAGCCCATCGTCGCCTGGCTGAAGTCCCGCCAAGCCGCCGGAGCCGCCGCCTGATGATCCGCCGCCTGTACGCCGCGCTCGCCGCCGGCGCCGCCCTGCTGTGCGCGCCCCTCGCCCAGGCCCAGCCTGCCGCCGACCCGCTGATCGGCCTGTGGTCCTACCGCACGGCGACGACGCCCGGCCTGCAGGGGCCGCTGACCGTGACCCGCAGGGGCGCCGACTGGCGCGCCAGCCTCGCGGGCCATCAGGTCCACACCCGGGCGGCCGGGGCGGACCTGCGGTTCACCTTCCCCAATGACGGCGGCCAGTTCCGCGGCCACGTGATCGACGCCCGCCGGATCGACGGCTTCTGGGTGCAGCCGAAGAAGGGGCTCGGCACGCTGCAGCAGCCCTACGCCACACCGCTGACCCTGCGCGCGGCCTCGGCCGGCGTCTGGCGTGGCGAGGTGCGGCCGCTGCCCAACAGCCTCACCCTCTATCTGAAGGTGTTCCGCGACACCGACGGCGCGCTCACCGCCGCGTTCCGCAATCCGGAGGCCAACCTCAACGGCGGCCGCAACCAGTTCCTGGTAACCCGCGACGGCGCCAAGGTCCGTTTCGCAACACGGCCGGCCGAAGGCCAGCGCACGATAGCCTTCGACGGTGCGCTCGTGGGCGGCCGCCTGCACGTGACCTTGCCCGGTCTCGTCCATGCGGTGGACCTCGCCAGAGCTGGCCCTGGCGCGGGGTTCCTGCCGCGCCCGCCGGGCGCCGCGCCCTACGCCTATCGCGCGCCGCCGGCCCTGGCCGACGGATGGGCCACCGCGCCGGCCGCCCAGACGGGGCTCGACGAGGCGGCGCTGGCGCGCATCGTCCAGGCGCAGATCGACACCGACCCGGCGGGGAAGCGGCCCGCCCTGATCCACTCGATCCTGGTGGCCCATCGCGGCAAGCTGGTGCTCGAAGAGTACTTCTTCGGCTACGGCCGCGACGCAGCCCACGACAGCCGTTCGGCGGCCAAGACCTTCAATTCGGTGATGCTGGGCGCCGCCATGCGGACCGATCCGGCGCTCGGACCCGACAGCCGCGTCTACGACCTGCTGGCCGGCCGCGGCCCGTTCGCCAATCCCGACCCGCGCAAGACGGAAATCACCCTGGGCCAGCTGATGACCCACAGCTCGGGCCTCGCCTGCGACGACAACGCCGACGACTCGCCGGGCAATGAGGAGACCCTGCAGTCCCAGACCGCCCAGCCGGACTGGGCGAAATACACCCTCGACCTGCCGATGGCCCACGATCCGGGGACCCGCTACGCCTACTGCTCGGCCAATGCGAACCTGGTCGCCGCGGCCCTCTCGGCCCGGACCGGGCTGTGGCTGCCCGAGCTCTTCGACCGCACGGTCGCCCGGCCGCTGCAGTTCGGCCCCTACTACTGGGACCTGACGCCGAGCGGCGACGGCTATGGCGGCGGCGGCGTCTACCTGAGGCCGCGCGACCTCCTGAAGGTCGGCCAGGCCTTCCTCGACGGCGGTGTCTGGCACGGCCGCCGCATCGTCGGCGCCGACTGGGTCAAGCTGTCGACGGCGCCGCACATGGACGTCAGCCCGGCGACCACCGGCCTAAGCCCCGACGACTTCGGCAACTACTACGGCCTCGCCAAGGACGGCTACGCCTGGCACCTCAACGACCTCAAGGTCGGCGACCGGATCTACAAGGACTACGAAGCCACGGGAAACGGCGGCCAGCTGCTGATCGTCGTGCCCGACGCCGACCTGGCCGTGGTGATCACCGCCGGCAACTACAGCCAGGGCGGGATCTGGACCCGCTGGCGCGACAGCATCGTCGCCCAGCAGATCATCCCCGCGATCCGCTAGCTACCTGCCGGCGTAGGCGGCTTCCAGCTTGGCCACGTCGAGCTTGGTCATCTGCATCATCGCGGCCATGGCGCGCTCGCGCCCCTTGGCGTCGGGCCCGCCGATGGTCTCGAAGAGCTGCTTGGGGACCACCTGCCAGGAGAAGCCGAAGCGGTCCTTCAACCAGCCGCACTGGCTGGGCTGGCCGCCGTCCAGGAGCTTGTCCCAATAGTGGTCGACCTCCGCCTGGTCCTGGCAGTCGATGATGAACGAGACGGCTTCGGAGAACTTGAAAGTCGGGCCGCCGTTCAGGCCCGAGACCCGGAATCCATCGAGTTCGAAATCCACGCTCAGGACGCCGCCCTCCGGCCCCGGCGCGCCGGGCGGCGCACGCATCACGTTCAGGACCTTCGAATTCGGGAACACCGACACATAGAAGTTGGCGGCCTCTTCGGCCTGGGTGTCGAACCACAGGAACGGATGGATCTTGGGCATAGGGCCTCCTTGCAGGTTTCCGGCCGAAGGACGAAGCGGCTTCCGCCATTCCGACAGCGCCGGTCGCTTTTTTCCACCCTCGCGCGGCGAAGCGCGATAGGTCAGGCGCATGGACCGGCCGCCCCCGCTTCGCCGACTGATCGAGCTGCCGGGCGTCGCCGACCTGGAATACCGCGCCGTGCTGAAGCGCGATTTCGCCGAGCCGGAGGCCCGCGCCGAGCATCCGGAGATCGACGCCTGCTCGATGGCGAACTTCGGGCTCACCGCCGACCAGGCCGAGGATCATCCCCGCCCGGCGGGCTGGGACCGCGCCGAGCGGCTGCCGATCCCGGCCCAGGTCGCGGCCTTCGAGGCCGAGGGCTGGGACGTCACCGACGACAAGCGCCGGCCGTTGCGCACCCTGCTGCATTTCAACCAGCAGCTCTGGCTCGCCCTGCGCGGCGTGGCCGGCTCGCTCCCCTTCCAGCCGGACGACGACACGCCCGACCCCTGGGGTTCGACCCTGGCGGCCGAGGCCCGGCGTTTCCGCAAACGCTAGGACCCACGATGAAGCCTCCGCCCAAGCGCTTTTCCGACCTGAAGCCCGCCCCGCCGACGCCGGGCGTCTATGCGCCGCCGACCCCGAAGGTCTCGCGGCAGAAGAAGGGCAAGGTGCTGAGCGCCGCCGAGCGGGCGGCGTTCCTGGCCGCGCGGCCGGACCTGAAGTCCTGATCCCTCAGTCGTAGCTGAGCTTCGGATACCAGTCGGCGCCGCGGCCCTCGGGCGTGGTGTCCAGCAGGTTCCACATCGGCGGCAGGTCCGGCGCGCCGCGCGGGTCCTGGCCGGGGTCGGCGGTGGAGCCGGTCATCTCACCGGACCAGAAGTGCCGGATCGTCCCGTCGCGGCGGGTGAAGATGTTGAGCGACGGAATCTCCGAGCCGTCCGGCGCGAGGCCATGATAGTCGCGGCTGTAGTGGTCGTTGAGGTCGCTCGCCAGCCGCAGGTCCTTCCAGCCGCGTTCCTTTTTCCAGGCGACCAGCTTCTCGATCGGCGAACGGGCGACGACGACCAGCGAGATCCGCTGGTCGATGTCCCTGGCGTTGCCTTCCCAGGCGCCCAGCAGGTTGGTGCACATGGGGCACGGGCGCTCGCGCTGCGGCCCGAACATGTAGCTGTAGATGGCCAGGGTCTGCTTGTCGCCGAACAGACCGGCGAGGTCGGAGGGGCCGTCCTCGGTCTGGAAGCGGTAGTCGCCCTTGACCTCGCCGCCGGGCGGCAGGGCGCGGCGCTGCTCGGCGACCCGCTCGAGGTGGCGGCGAAGCTCGATCTCCTCGGCCAGCAGGGCCGTGCGCGCCTTGCGGTACTCGGCGCTTTCGTTGGGGATGCGCACCGGATTGTCGCGCGCCAGGTCGGCGGCCGGCGTCGGGGTGTCGAGCTTGGCGTCCATGGGATGGTCCTCCGCGGTTCGGGGAAGGTAACCTTTCGGCACCGTGAGCGGTTCGCCCGGCGCTTGGCAAGCGCGGCCGCGGCGGTTCAGCGCTTTTCGAACATCACGACCAGGTTGTTGGCCGGCATGGCGATGCGCTCGGCGAAGGCGAGGCCGTTCGCGGCCGCCAGCGCGGCGACCTCGGCCAGGTCGCGCAGGCCCCAGGCCGGATCGCGGCGCCTCAGGCTCTCGTCGAAGGCGAGGTTGCTGGGCGCGGTCTCGACGCCGGCCTCGAGATAGGGGCCGTAGAGGAAAAGCCGCCCGCCGCGCGCCAGCACCCGCCCCGCGCCCGCCATCAGCCCCTCGGCGGCCGCCCAGGGCGAGATGTGGACCATGTTGATGCAGACCACGGCCTCGAAGGGTCCCGCGGGCCAGGATCGCGGCTCGGCGGCGTCCAGCCGCAGCGGCGCGGCGAGGTTGGCGAGGCCGGCGGCGCTCCGCCAGGCCGCGATGCTGGCCAGGGCCTCCGCGTCGCGGTCGGTGGGCTGCCAGCGGACCTCGGGCATGGCCTCGGCCAGGAAGACGGCGTGCTCGCCCGCCCCGCTCGCGACCTCCAGCACGCGGGCGCCCTGCGCCAGGCGCGGGCGCAGCGCCTCCAGGATCGGCTGGCGGTTGCGCGCCGTGGAGGGCGAGGTGCGGGCGTCAGGCGGCGGCGCGTCGGTCATGGCCGCAGACTACAGCTGCGCTCACGGCGCGGCGAAGGCTTCTGTGGTTGCCCCGGCGCCCGCAAAGCGGTTCTGTGCGCCCGCTTCAACGATGCGACGAGGACGACGACCATGGCCGACGGCAATCCGGGCTCCGGCCTGCAGCTGCGCTCGCTGATCAAGGCGAGCGGCGAGCTGGAGCTTTCCCTGGCCAAGGTCGACATTCCCGACCTCGCCGCCGACGAGGTGCTGGTCCGTGTCGAGGCCTCGCCGATCAATCCGTCGGACCTCGGCCTGCTGCTGGGCGCGGCGGACGTGTCGACCGCCAGGGCCGGCCCGGGCCCCACGCTCACCGCCACCGTGCCCCAGCCCCTGATGCGCGCCATGGCCGGCCGTCTCGACCAGTCGATGCCGGTGGGCAACGAAGGCGCCGGGACCGTGGTCGCCGCGGGTTCCGATCCCGCGGCCCAGGCGCTGCTCGGCAAGCTCGTGGCCGGCATCGGCGGCGCGATGTACGCCCAGTACCGCACGCTGAAGGCCGCCGACGTGCTGCCGCTGCCGGCCGGCGCCACCGCCGCCGACGGGGCCTCCTGCTTCGTCAACCCGCTGACGGCGCTGGGCATGGTCGAGACCATGCGCCGCGAGGGCCACACCGCCCTCGTCCACACCGCCGCGGCCTCCAACCTGGGCCAGATGCTCAACCGGATCTGCCTGAAGGACGGCGTGGCGCTGGTGAACATCGTCCGGAGCCGCGCCCAGGCCCACATGCTCACCGACATCGGCGCGACCCATGTGGTCGACTCGACCGCCGAGAGCTTCCTCGACGACCTGACCAAGGCGCTGGTGGAGACCGGCGCGACGCTCGCCTTCGACGCCATCGGTGGGGGCAAGCTGGCCGGCCAGATCCTGGGATGCATGGAGGCCGCCATCAACCAGCGCGCCACCGCCTACAGCCGCTATGGCTCCAGCGTGCACAAGCAGGTCTACATCTACGGCGGCCTCGACACCTCGCCCACCGTGCTGGCGCGCAGCTACGGCATGGCCTGGGGCCTCGGCGGCTGGCTGCTGACGCCGTTCCTGATGAAGATCGGCATGGCCGAGGCGCAAAAGCTGCGCCAGCGGGTGGCGGACGAGCTGAAGACCACCTTCGCCAGCCACTACACCGCCGAGATCGGCCTGGCCGAGGCGCTCGATCCGGCGGTGGCGGCCGCCTACAACCGGCGCGCCACCGGCGAGAAATACCTGATCAATCCCAGCAAGGGCCTCGCCTGAGAGGCGTCGACGAAGACCTATGGCCGACACCGCCGAGACCGATCCGCACGAGGCGCAGGTGCGCCAGGGCGTCTTCTGGCTGCGATCCCACTTCGTGACCCAGGCCGAGCGCGCCCTGCGCGCGGTGGTCGAGGCCGCGCCGGGCCATGTCATGGCGCGGCGCCTGCACGGGATCGCGCTCTGCAAGCTCGGACGCCGCAGCGAGGGAATCGCCGCGATCGCCGCCGGCGCCGTCGCCGACGCCGCAAACCCGCGGGCCTGGGCGGACCTGGCCGTGGCCCTGCGCGACGACGGCCAGCCGCAGCCCGCCCAGCAGGCCTATGACCGGGCGTGCGCCGTCCAATCGCCCGGCATCGCCGCGCCGCCCCTGGCGGAACAGGCCTTCTGCACGGACCTCGGCCGACACGACTTCAAGATCCTGGACTACCCCTACCGGGCCGAGGTCCGCTATGGCGCGGGTCGCCCGGCGCATCCGGAGCTGCTGGAGCTGATCGGCCAGGGTCGCGGGCGCTACGGAGAGTTCCTCGCCGGGCTCGGCGAAATCCAGGCGGACTTCGCCGCCCTGCCGCTGGACGGCCGCTACGACACCTTCACGCCCTTCTGGCTGAACACCTGGTTCCCGGCGCTGGACGGCATGGCGCTCACCGGCATGCTGCGCGCCCACAATCCGGCGCGCTTCGTGGAGGTCGGCTCCGGGGTCTCGACCAAGTTCGCCCGCCGCGCCGTCGAGATGTACGGCCTGCGCACCCGGCTGACCTCCATCGACCCGCAGCCGCGCAACGAGATCGACCAGATCTGCGACGAGGTGATCCGCAAGCCCCTCGAGCAATGCGGCCTGGAGATGTTCGACGCCCTGGAGGCCGGCGACGTCTTCTTCCTCGATTCCTCGCACCGCAGCTTCCAGGGCTCGGACGTCACGGTGTTCTTCCTGGAGATCCTGCCGCGGCTGAAGCCCGGCGTGATCGTCCACGTGCACGACATCTACCTGCCGTACGACTACATCTCCGGCCACCTGCACCGGCTGTGGAACGAGCAGTACCTGCTGGCGACCGCGCTGCTGTTCGGCGCCCAGCGGTTCGAAGTCCTGTTCCCGGCCTGGTTCGTCGGCCGCGATCCCGAGCTCTCCGCCCAGGCCGACGCCCTCCTGCGGCAGGGGCCTCTGGCGGGCCTCGACCTCTATGGCGCGAGCTTCTGGATGCGGATGCTCTAGACCCTGATGGGTTCAGGTCGAAGCGACCTGAACGCTGAATCAGGGTCCACACTTTTGATTCTAGGGCACGATTCAGCGGTCAGGCGAGTCCACCTGATCCCATCGTGCTCTAGCCGGCCGCGATCGGCGGCGGGATGGCGATCAGCTCGATCTCGAAGAGCAGGGTGCTCCCGGGCGGGATCGGCGGACGGTTGCGCTCGCCATAGGCGATGGCGGCCGGGATGACGAACTGCCAGGTCTCGCCCACCCGCATCATCGGCACGCCCTCCTGCCAGCCCTTGATCAGCCGGCCCAGCGGGAAGGTGGCGGGTTCGTTGCGCTCGCGCGAGGAATCGAAGACGCGGCCGTCGATGAAGCGGCCGACGTAGTGGATGGTCACCGTGGCGCCCGGCGCGGGCCGGGCCGCGCCGGCCGGCGCGGCCTTCACGACATGGTACTGCAGGCCGCTGGGCGTGGTCGTCCAGCCGGGCCGGGCCGCGCTCCAGGCCTCGTAGGCCTTCTGGCCCTGCACCCACTGTTCCTGCGGCGTGCCGGTATAGGCGACCGGCGCGGGCGGCCGCGGCGGCGCGGCGGTGGCGCAGGCGGACAGCGCGAGCGCGGCCAGCGCCAGGACAGGCGACTTCGAAGACATCAAACCCCCACGACCAAAATCGACGACGACGCCTTAGGCCCGCGCCGGGATCACCACCGGCAGGCTCTCGTAGCCCTTCACGAAGATCGAATGGGTGCGCACCGGCTCGGCGACCAGCTCGATCGCCGGGAAGCTCTTCATGATCTCCTCCCAGATGATCGTCAGCTGAAGTTCGGCCAGACGGTTGCCGACGCAGCGGTGGATGCCGAAGCCGAAGGACATGTGATGCCGCGGCCGCTCGCGGTCGATGACATAGCTCTCAGGGTCGGCCACGGCGCCGGGATCGCGGTTGCCCGAGACGTACCACATCACCACCCGGTCGCCGGCCTTGATGGTCTTGCCGCCCAGTTCGATGTCCTGCGTGGCCGTGCGGGCCATGTGCGCCAGCGGCGTCTGCCAGCGGATGGTCTCGGAGACCATCGAGGGGATCAGAGCGGGGTTCTCGCGCAGCTTGCGGTACTCGCCGGGGTTCTTGTTCAGGGCGTAGACCGACCCGGAGATGGTGTTCCGCGTCGTGTCGTTCCCGCCGATGATCAAGAGGCCCAGGTTTCCGGCGTACTCCGCGCGATCCATGTTCCGGGTGGACTCGCCGTGCGCCAGCATGGAGATCAGGTCGCCGGCCGGCGGGGCGTTCACCCGCTCGTTCCACAGGCCCGTGAAGCGCGCGACCATCTCGTCGAGCACCTGGCGCTTGTGCTCCCAGCTCTCCACGGGGCCGTGGCCCGGCGCGTTGGTCATCATGTCCGACCAGAACGGCAGCAGGTGGCGTTCCTCCTGCGGGAAGTCGAAGAGCGTCGCCAGCGTCATCGCCGTCAGCTCCTTCGACACATGCTCGACCCAGTCGAATTCCTCGCCGATCGGCAGGCTGTCGAGGATCTTGCCGGCCCGCTCGCGGATCACCGGCCCCATCACCTGCAGGTTCGAGGGCGCCACCACCGGGCTCACCGTCTTGCGCTGCTCGTCGTGCCGCGGCGGGTCCATGGAGATGAAGCTCGGCCGTGTGCCGCGCTTGGCGGTCTCGGCCTTGGATTCCAGGCTCTGCAGGGTGATCCCATCGGCCGACGAGAAGGCGCCGTGGTTGGAATCCACCGCCATGATGTCGTCCCACAGGGTCACCGACCAGAACGGGCCGTAGTCCGGGGACTCGGCGTAGTGGACCGGATCCTCCGCCCGCAGGCGTTCGAAGATAGGCCAGAAGGCGTCCTGGGCGAACAGCTCCGGCTGGGCCGGGTCCACCGCCGCGATCGGCTGGGCGTAGATCCGCGCCCGCGCCTCGGCCTTCAGGTCCACGGTTCCGTCATGCATCGCAGCCTCCTGGTCCGCCGGCCATTGAGGACCCGCGAGCCCTTTGGCGCAAGACCGGAAGACCGGGCCGCAAAGGGCAGCCGGCCGAAGGCCCTAGCGGCGTCAGGCGTGTGTTATTCCGCGTTGCTACCCCTCATAGACCGTGGTTCTGTGAAGCTTGCCAGCGAGCGGAGGGCCGCGACCATGACCTGCGTCTGTTGTTCCATAATCCCCAACGACGTCCTGCGCCGCTTCGCCGAGGACCCCGACCTGCCGGACGCCGTGCGCGAGGCTTTCGAGAAGGCGGCCCTGGTCGACAACGCCTTGCGCAACCTGCGCGATCAGGCCCTGACGCTGACCAGCCTCACCTCCACACTGATGCCGGCGGGCCTGACGCTGGCCGCCGCGCCGGCGATCACGGTCTACGACTGCAACCACTCCCAGACCTTGCCGGGCGCGCATGTCTCCGGCGCCGGGACATCAGCCGACATCAGCGCCAAGCGGGCGTTCGACGAGACCCAGGCGGTCGCCGACTTCTACCGGCAGGTCTTCAACCGCAACTCCATCGACGGCGCCGGCATGACCATGGTCTCGTCGATCCACTTCGGCGTGGACTACAACAACGCCCAATGGAACGGCGCCCAGATGCTCTACGGCGACGGCGACGGCCAGATCTTCATCGACTTCACCGGCGGCAACGACGTCATCGGCCACGAGCTCACCCATGGCGTCACCCAGCACAGCCTGCAGCTTGTCTATGCGAATGAGTCGGGCGGCCTCAACGAAAGCCTCTCCGACGTCTTCGGCTCCATGTTCCGCCAGTGGCAGGCCGGCCAGACGGTCGACACGGCCGACTGGCTGATCGGCAGTACGATCATGGGCCCGGCGGCGATCGCCAAGGGCTACACCTGCCTGCGCGACATGGCCGACCCGGCCGCAGCCCACTGCCTTTCCGCGCAGCCCACCCACTTCAGCGACTACCAGCCGGGCATGGACCCGCATTTCAGCAGCGGCATCCCCAACCTGGCGTTCCACACCGCCGCCATGGCGATCGGCGGGCGCAGCTGGGAGAAGGCCGGCCAGATCTGGTACCGCGCCATGACCGGCTAT
>Ga0207695_10003536_pt1 | contig 21887 bp, 25 predicted proteins | sample KBSC54metaG_FD_184354 | JGI IMG/M metagenome (GOLD analysis project Ga0207695, IMG submission 184354) | Corn rhizosphere microbial communities from Kellogg Biological Station, Michigan, USA - KBS C5-4 metaG (SPAdes) (version 2) | ecosystem: Host-associated > Plants > Roots > Rhizosphere > Soil...
GCTCGGTCAACAGCAGACGCAAGACCTGATCCGCCGCCATCGCGGTCGGTGCCGCGTCCTGCGCGCCTGCGCCTTCCACCACCAACACGAATTCGCCCTTGCCGTGCGTGGCATCGGCGGCGAGCCACGCGGGTGCCTGCGCGGCGGGTAACACGACGATCTGCTCGAACAGCTTGGTCAACTCGCGGCCGATCAGGATGCGTCGCGCAGGCAAGTGCTCGGCCAACGCGGCGAGCGTGGCCTCGATGCGATGCGGCGCCTCGTACAGAACCCATGCCGGCCCGTGCGCCGCCCATTGGCGGATCGCCGCCTCGCGTTGCCCGGCCTTGGGTGGCAGGAAGCCGACAAAGGTGAACTGCCCTTCCGACGTGTCGAGCAATTCGCCCGCAGCGGAAAGCGCCGTCACCACGGCGCTGGCGCCAGGAAGCGGAATCACGCGCTGGCCCGCCGCGCGCACCGCCTCGACAATGCGCGAGCCCGGGTCCGACACGCCGGGCGTGCCCGCATCGGACACATAGGCGATGCGCTCGCCCTGAGCGAGACGCGCGACGATGCGTGCAGCGGCTTCTCGCTCGTTGTGCTGGTGCGCCGCGAGCATCGGTCGAGACAGGCCCAGCCGATTGAGCAGTTGCCCGGTGTTGCGCGTGTCTTCGCAGGCCACTGCGTCGACGAGCCCAAGCACGTAACGCGCCCGCAGCGACACGTCGGCAGCGTTCCCGATGGGGGTGGCCACCACATATAATGCGCCGGCGGGATAGTGCTGGTCATGGGCCAGCAGGGTCCAGTCAGGATCACACACGAGAACTTCTCTCCGTCACTTGGTTCAAACCGCCAATGCACGCGCCGCAGCCCCTCCCTTCGCAGCCCATCACAGCCGCTACCGGTGAAGCCGGTGAGGATCGTGCGCTGCGCTATTTGCTGGCGCGCGGGTTATCGGTGGTCACGCGCAATTATCGCTGCAAGGGCGGCGAGATCGATCTGGTGATGCGCGATGCGGCCGGCGCCCTGGTGTTCGTCGAGGTGCGTGCCCGCGTGGCGCGCTCCACGCAGCGCTTTGGCGGGGCGGCCGCGAGTGTCACACCCGCCAAGCAGCGTCGCCTGATTGCCGCGGCCGAAGATTTTCTCGCGCGGCAGGCTGAAGAGGTGCCCGCCTGCCGTTTTGACGTGATCGCCATCGACGGCGCGCGCATCGAATGGATGCGCGATGCCTTCGGTGCCGACGCCTAAACCTCGCATGAACCTCGCTCTTCTTTCTTCCGGACTTCATTCAAGGACAGCATGAAACTCTCGTCGCCTACGTTTGCCCGCTTCCGTCACACGGTCAAGCGCACCGCCGTGCTGGCCGCCCTGGCCGGTATTACCGCAACGCAGTTGACCGCCTGCTTCCCGCTGTTTGCCGGTGCCGTGGCCGGCGGCGTGGCGCTCGCCACCGACCGCCGTCCGACCGCCACCCAGACCATCGACCGCGGCCTGCAGATGGAAGCCGAAAACACGCTGATCTCGCGCTACGACGGCCGCGCCCACGTGAACGTGACGGTCTACAACCGCAAGGTCCTGCTGACCGGCGAGGCCGGCACCGAGCAGACCAAGCAGGAGATCGGCCAATACGCACAGAAGCTGCAGAACGCACGTGAGGTCGTCAACGAGATCGTGGTGACGCCGGTGTCGAGCACGTTCGGCTCGCGCACCAACGATACGTACATCACCACCAAGGTGAAGAGCGTGCTGGCCGGCACGGAAGGCGTGCCCTGGAACTCCATCAAGGTGACGACCGAAGCGCAGACCGTCTTCCTGATGGGCGTGGTGACCGAGGCCGAAGGCAACAAGGCCACCGAAGCCGTGCGCACGGTGGGCGGCGTGAACAAGGTCGTGAAGGTGTTCGACTACGTGAGCGAAGACGAGCGCAAGCGCCTGGACGCCAACGCCACGTCGACCAACGCGTCGACGGCGCCCGATGCATCGCAAGGCACGCCGGCGCCGGTGCAGGGTACGCCGACGGCCACGCAGGCACCGGCACCCGTCACATCGGCCTCGCCGGGCGTGACGGTGTCGCCGACCAACTCACCAGCGCTGCCGCCGGGCAAGCAATTGCCGTAAGCCACGTCCGCAACATCGATTCGCAAGGAACGCAGCCACCGCGCTGCGTTTTTTGTTGGCTGCACGCATCACAGGGCACACGGCTGGCCGTGCGTGTTAGCGTATGACGCTTCCGCGACTTCGCAGCCTCCCGATGCCCGTCGTCCACCGCCTTGCCCTCGCAGCATTGCTTGCGGCGCTGCTTACGGCCCCCGCGCCCGATGTGGCCCATGCGGCCGATCGTCCCCCCACCAATCTGCAGGCCCGCACCTGGGCTGCCACGTGCGCCAGCTGCCATCACGCCGATACCGCGCCCGGTGCCAAGCTTCCCGCGCAGACGCTGCCGCCGCTGGCCGGTCGCTCCCAAGCCGAGTTGATCGACGCGATGCAGGCATTCCGCAGCGGCACGCGCCCGTCTACGGTGATGGGCCAGATCGCCCGCGGTTATGACGATGGGCAGATTGTTGCCATTGCCGGCTGGCTGTCGCGCCAACCGCAGGAGGCGCCATGAGTGAATCCTTGCGCAAGGATCGACGCGCAGTCTTGCGCGCGCTTGGGGCGTCCGCGCTGGCGGGGCCGCTGGCCGCATGCGCATCGCTGTCGGGCGTGCGCAATGCGCGCGTGGTGGTGGTGGGCGGCGGCTACGGCGGCGCGACAGCAGCCAAATACGTGCGCGTGTTTTCCGGTGGCCGTGTTGACGTGACGCTGGTTGAGCCGAACGCCGCGTTCGTCTCGTGCCCGCTGTCGAATCTCGTGCTGTCGGGTGACCGCGACATGGCTTCGATCACCGTGCCGTATGACGCGCTGGTCGAGCGCCACGGCGTGCGCTGGGTGCGCGACCGCGCATCGGCCATCGACCTTGGCGCAATGCAGGTGCGGCTGACCGGAGGCGGAACGCTCGATTACGACCGGCTGATCCTCTCGCCCGGTATCGACTTCGTGCCGGGGGCGATTCCCGGTCTCGCCAATGCGGGCACCGCCGCGCAGGCGCCGCACGCATGGAAGGCCGGCATGCAGACGCAGGCGTTGCGCCACCGGCTCGAAGCCATGCCCAACGGCGGTACGGTGGCGATCAGCATTCCGCTGGCGCCGTACCGATGCCCGCCCGCGCCGTATGAGCGCGCGTGCCTGATCGCCCATTGGCTCCAGCGCGCCAAGCCGGATTCGCGCGTGCTCATCCTCGATGCCAACGATGACGTCACCTCCAAGGGCGCGCTGTTCAAGCGCGTCTGGGCTGAACGTTATCCACAGCACATTGAATATCGCCCGCAATACAACGCCGTCGACATCGATGCCACGGGCCGCGTGCTCAAGTTCGATGTGCAAGACGACGTGCAGGCCGATGTCGTCAACCTGATCCCGCCGCAGCGCGCCGGCGCGATTGCCGTGCAAGCCGGGTTGGCGACGGCCAATGGGCGCTGGTGCGAGGTGGACTTCCTCTCGTTCGAATCGAAGGTGGCGCCGGGCGTGCATGTGATTGGCGATGCCATCCAGACTGCGCCGCTTATGCCCAAGTCGGGTCACATGGCCAATCAGCACGGCAAGGTGGCCGCCGCCGCCGTGGTGGCGATGCTGGCCGGCCACGCGCCCGATGCGTCACCTCTGTACACCAACACCTGTTACAGCTTTGCCACGCCGGACGAGGCGATGCACGTGGCAACCGTGCACCGCTACGACGTGGCCGAGCACACCATGGTGACGGTGCCCGGCGCCGGTGGGCTTTCCGATGCACCTTCCGCAACCGAGGGCAAGCTGGCGCAAGGCTGGAGCCGCGCCATCTGGTCGGACATGCTTGGTTAGCTACCCGGCACGAACAATGCGCAAGATTGTGCAAGTCGTGTAAGCGGCCCGCGCCTACAGTGCGTCATGTGGCCGCACGGGCGGCCGTCTGAACCTTCCGATCATCATGTCTCCCAAGGATTTGCTGCTGGCCCTGACCGTTGTGCTGGTGTGGGGCGTCAACTTCGTCGTCATCAAGGTGGGCCTGCATGGCGTGCCGCCCATGCTGCTGGGTGCGCTGCGCTTTGCGCTGGTCGCGTTCCCGGCTGTGCTGTTCGTGCCGCGCCCCAAGATCGCGCTCAAGTGGCTGGTGGCTTATGGCGCCACCATCAGCTTTGGGCAGTTCGCGTTCCTCTTTTCGGCCATGTATGTGGGCATGCCGGCGGGGCTGGCCTCGCTGGTGCTGCAATCGCAGGCGTTCTTTACGCTGGCAATTGCGGCCATCGTGCTGCGCGAGCCGATCCGCTGGTTCCATCTGGGGGGCATGGCGGTGGCCGCGGGCGGTCTGGCGATCATCGGCATGGCGGGTGGCGGCTCGGTCACGGGCATGACCACTGCCGGCTTCCTGCTGACACTGTGCGCGGCGTTTTCGTGGGCGAGCGGCAACATTGTCACCAAGCGGATCGGGCCGGTGAATGTGGTGAGCCTGGTCGTGTGGGGCGCCGTCATCCCGCCGGTTCCGTTCTTCCTGCTGTCGTACTGGCTGGAGGGGCCGGAGCAGATCGCGCACAGCTTGGCGAACATCAGTGCGTCGAGCATCGGCGCGATCGTCTACCTGTCTTTTGGTGCCACCATCTTCGGCTACAGCCTGTGGAGCCGCCTGCTGGCGCGCTATGCGGCCAGCCAGGTCGCGCCGCTCACGCTGCTGGTGCCGGTGGTGGGGCTGGTGTCGGCCGCCGTGCTGTTGGGCGAGCGCCTGGTGCCCGCGCAATGGCTGGGCGGCGCGGTGGTCATGGCCGGGCTGCTGCTCAACGTGTTTGGCGGCCGGCTGGCCGCGCGGCGGGCGATGGCCTGATCGCCGCACCCCCAAACCAAGCGCCCGGGCCGAAAGGTACCGGGCGTTTTGCTTTGCGGGCGACATTTGCGGGCGACATAGGATTTGGCCCGTTTCGGGCACAATACCGGGTCCGATTCCCGCCATTTCGCCCGCACACGCATGCGGGCAGCCTCGTCTTCTGGAGACCACATGAAGTTCGCCCCCACGCTCGCCGCTGCGGCGGTGCTGGCCGGCCTGGCGCTGTCCGCCACGCCCGCGCTGGCTGCCGTTGATGCTGCCCGCGCCTTGTCCATCGCCAACCAGAACGCCTGCATGGGCTGCCACGCCGTCGACCGCAAGCTCGTCGGCCCGGCCTACCAGGACGTTGCCGCCAAGTACAAGGGCGATGCCGGCGCACAAGCCAAGCTCATCAAGAAGGTGCGCGAGGGTGGCATGGGCAACTGGGGCCAGATCCCGATGCCGGCCAATCCGAAGATTGCCGACGCCGATCTGAAAACCGTGATCGACTGGGTGCTCGCGGGCGCCCCGGCCAAGTGAGGAACGGACGATGAACGACGCAATCAACCTGAGCCGCCGTGACGTGCTGCGCGCCGGCGCCATGATGGCGCTGCTGGTGTCTGCCGGCATTGCCACGCCGGCCCAGGCCGCCGAGTGGAACAAGGCCGCCTTTGCCGTGAAGGGCGTGAACGACGTGCTCAAGCAACTGGGCGGCGGCGCGGTCGACAAGGGCGGCGCGGGCATCCAGCTCACCGCACCGGACATCGCAGAAAACGGCGCCGTGGTGCCCTTGGTCGTGACGAGCACGCTGCCCGGCACCGACCTCATCGCCATCCTGGTCGAAAAGAACCCGAACACGCTGGCTGCAACGTTCGCCATTCCGGCCGGGACCGACCCGTTTGTGAGCACGCGCGTGAAGATGGGCGAGACGTCAACGGTCTACGCCGCCGTGCGCGCCAACGGCAAATGGGTGCTGGCAGCTAAGGAAGTGAAGGTCACCCTTGGTGGCTGCGGCGGTTAAACATCAGGAGAAACACACCATGGCAGATCCGATGCGCATTCGCGCAATGGAAAACGGCGGCACCACCGACGTGAAGATCCTGATGAAGCACGACATGGAAACCGGCCAGCGCAAAGACGCGTCCGGCAAGGTCGTACCGGCCTGGCACATCACCAACGTGACGGTGCTGCACAGCGGCAAGACGGTGCTCGACGCCCAGTTTGGCCCGGCTGTGTCGAAAGATCCGTTCCTCAATTTCAAGTTCAAGGGCGGCGCCAAGGGCGACAAGGTTACGGTCACGTGGGTCGACAACCACGGCGACAAGCGCACCGACGAGACGTCTATCCAGTAAAGGCCCGGAGGCCCAAATGCGACGCAGCTTCTTTCGTGTGACCGCCGCGCTGGCGGCTTTGGGTGTGGCCGGCAAGGCCGCAGCCCAGAATGCCCCGCGCGCTGGCGGCGCCGGTGCCCGCTACAAGGTGGTCTACCAACTGAGCGAAGGCATCGACCAAGCCATGCGCGCCATCGGCAACCTGCGCAACCATCTGAACGGCGCGCCCGGCACGAAGATCGTGGTGGTGGCACTCGGCCACGGCATCGAGTTTCTGGTTGAAGGCGCCAAGGATGCGCAGGGTCGCCCGTTTGATGCACCGGTGGCGGCGCTGGCCAGCATGGGCGTGGAGTTTCGCGTGTGCCACAACTCGCTGATGGCGTTCAAGGTGCCGGAAGACAAGCTGCTGCTCGAAGCCAAGGTGGTGCCGGCCGGTGTGGTGGAAATCACCCGCTTGCAGCAGGAAGAAGGTTTCGCCTATATCAAACCGTAGGCGACCCACGGAGGGGACCGTGAAACACAAGACATGGACGATGGTGCTGGCTGCGGCGTTGGCAGCCGGCGGCGCCGTAATGGCATCCGCGCAGGACGCCAAGGACAGCACCGCCGCCGGCATCGCGCAGTACCGCGAGATGCTGGCCGACGGCAACCCGGCCGAACTCTGGGAAGCCGCCGGCGAAGAACTCTGGAAGAAGCCCGCCGGCCCCAAGCAGGCCTCGCTCGAAGCGTGCGACCTGGGCCTGGGCCCCGGCGTGGTGAAGGGCGCCTACGCCAAGCTGCCGCGCTTCTTCAAAGACACCGGCCGCGTGATGGACGCCGAACAGCGCCTCATGCATTGCCGCATGACGCTGCAGGGGCTGACCAAGGAAGAGGCATCGGCCCGCCCGTTCTCGTCACCCGGCAAATCGTCGGATATTGAACGGCTGATGGCCTACGTCGCTTCGGAATCGCGCGGCGCGGCCATCGACATTCCGCTCGCCCACCCCGAAGAAAAGCGCGTGTACGAACTCGGCCGCCGCATGTTCTTCTACCGCGGCGGCGCGTACGACTTTGCCTGCGCCACGTGCCATGCCCAGCCGGGTTTGCGCATCCGCCTGCAGGAGCTGCCTGACTTGCTGACCGCCGACGGTGCGCGCTTTGCGTATTCCACATGGCCGGGGTATCGCGTGTCGCAGGGCGAGGTACGCACGATGCAGCACCGCCTGTACGACTGCCTGCGCCAGCAGCGCTTTCCGGAACCGCTCTACGGCAGCGAGGTGATTACCGCGCTGGAGATGTTCCTCGCCCGCAACGCCAACGGCGGCAAGATGGACGCGCCGTCCATCAAACGATGACACGATGAGGCCACGTATGACCCGACTGACCCCCATCGTTCTGACGGCGCTCACATTGGCGCTGGCTGCCGGCACCGCGCACACAGCGGACGCCACCTCCAAGGCCGTCACCGCGCCCAAGCCCGATGCAAAGGCCGACGCGGCCCTCGCCAAGGTCATCCAAGAGAGCTTTGTCTCCAAGGGCCCCGCCACCGTGGAAGGCGTGACCGAGCGCGACGACGTGCAGAAGGTCTGCAGCCAGTTTGCAGACCGCAACGCCGTGCCCGCCGCCGTGGCCAAGAAGCTGGAAGATGCGCAGCTCAAGACCATCCATTACCCGGCTGACAACAAGTGGCTGGGCGACTGGAAGGAAGGCGAGAAGACTGCGCAGAGCGGCCGCGGCATGCAGTTCTCCGACCCGGCCGGCGGCGCGAACGGCGCCAACTGCTATGCCTGCCACCGCCTGTCGAAAGACGAGGTGTCGTACGGCACCATCGGCCCGTCGCTGTACCAGTACGGCAAGCTGCGTGGGGATTCGGAAGCGATCCTGCGCTACACGTGGGGCAAGATCTACAACTCCAACGCGTATGCGGCGTGCTCCAACATGCCGCGCTTTGGGCACAAGGGCATCCTGACCGAACAGCAGATCCGCGACGTGATGGCGTTGTTGTTCGACCCGGCATCGCCCGTGAACCAATAACGCCATGCAAGCCACTCGGCGGTTCCTGATGTGGGCGGCAGCGGCGATGGTGTTTGCCGCCACGCAGTTTGCCAATCATGCGCAGGCCGTCGAAGTGGGCGATATGGTTGCGCTGCCCGACCTGCAATTGCTCGACGGCACGCGCGTGCCGGGCGATGTGTGGCGCGGGCACCCCGTCATCATCGCCACGTGGGCGTCGTGGTGCCCGTTCTGCGCGCTGCAGAACCCGCGCCTGCAAAAGCTCTACGACGCCACGCGCGGTACTGACCTGCGCATCCTCACCATCAGCATCGACGCCAACCCGCAGCTCGCGAAGGATTACGTCGCCAAGCGCGCCTTCACCTTTCCGGTGACGATGGAAACCGACGCGCTGTGCGCCGCCACCGGCCCACGCAAGGGCCTGCCCGAACTGCTCGTGCTCGACGCCAAGGGGCGTGTGGTGCGCAAGGAAGTCGGCGAGATGCTGGAAGACGACGTGGCCGACCTGGCCCGCTACGCACACAGCCCCAAGCAATGAACCGCCGCGAATTCGTTCAAGCCCTGGCGATTGCCGCAGCCGCCGGCCTGCGCCTGACCGACGCACACGCAGATACGTTCAGCTATGACGTGCCGCGCTTCGGCAACGTCCACCTGCTGCACTTCACCGACTGCCACGCGCAGTTGCTGCCCATCGAATACCGCGAACCCAGCGTCAACCTGGGCGTGGCGCAATGGGCCGGGCAGCCGCCGCATCTGGTGGGGCACGCGCTGCTCAAGCGTTACGGCATTGCGCCGGGCTCGCGCGCCGCGCACGCGCTCACGTCGCTCGACTTTACCGAGGCCGCGCGCCGCTACGGCCGCATGGGCGGCTTCGCGCATCTGGCCACGCTCATCAAGCGCCTGCGCGCCACACGCCCCAATGCACTGCTGCTGGACGGCGGCGACACATGGCAGGGCTCCGCCACCGCGCTGTGGACCAACGGCCAGGACATGGTCGACGCCGCCCTGGCGCTGGGCGTGGACGTCATGACCCCGCACTGGGAAATGACCTACGGCGCCGACCGCGTGCGCCACGTGGTCGATCACGACTTCAAGAACAAGATCGCCTTTGTCGCGCAGAACATCCAGACCGCCGACTTTGGTGATCCGGTGTTCGACCCGTACGTGCTGCGCGAGCTGAACGGCGTGCCGGTGGCCATCATCGGGCAGGCGTTTCCGTACACACCGATCGCGCACCCGGCCGATTTCACGCCCGACTGGACCTTCGGCATCCAGGAAGAACGGCTGCAGAAGATGATTGACGAGGCGCGCGGCAAGGGCGCCAAGGTGGTCGTGCTGCTGTCGCACAACGGCATGGATGTCGACCTGAAGCTCGCCTCGCGCGTGCGCGGGTTGGACGCCATCCTGGGCGGGCATACGCACGACGCCGTGCCCGCGCCCGTCAAGGTCAGCAACCCGGGCGGCGTGACGCTCGTCACCAACGCGGGCGCCAACGGCAAGTTTGTCGGCGTGCTCGATCTGGACGTGCGCGGCGGCACCGTGCGCGACATCCGCTATACGTTGCTGCCCGTGTTTGCCGACCTGCTGCCGGCCGATCCGGCCATGACGGCGCTGATTGACCGCGTGCGCGCGCCATACCAAGACAAGCTGGGCGAAACGCTGGCCACCAACCGCGGCCTGCTGTACCGGCGCGGCAACTTCAACGGCACGTTCGACCAACTCATCGTTGATGGCCTGATGCACGCGCAGGGCGCCGAGATTGCCTTCTCGCCCGGCTTCCGCTGGGGCACCACGCTGCTGCCCGGCGAGGCCCTGACCATGGAAGCGCTGATGGCCCAGACCGCCATCACCTACCCGGCCACCACGCTCACCGAGATGACGGGTGCCACCATCAAGACCGTGCTGGAAGACGTGGCCGACAACCTGTTCAACCCAGACCCGTACTACCAGCAGGGCGGCGACATGGTGCGCACCGGCGGCCTGCGCTACACCATCGACCCGATGAAGCCCATGGGCCAGCGCATTACCGACATGCGCCTGGGGCCGGGTGACGGCAAGCCCATCGACGCCGACCGCCGCTACAAGGTGGCCGGCTGGGCCGCCGTGTCGCCCGAAGCCCGCAAGGCGGGCGGGCGCCCCGTGTGGGACGTGCTGGCCGACTGGCTGCGCGACCAGCGCGAAGTGACCGCAAGGCCGCTGAACACGCCGCGCATTGTGGGCATGGAAGGCAATCCGGGCATGGAAAACGCGGGTTAAACCCCCGATTGAAAGCGCCCCGGGAGTTCGGGTAGACTCATTTTCCACGGGCCGATAGCTCAGCTGGGAGAGCGCCGCGTTCGCAATGCGGAGGTCGGGAGTTCGATCCTCCTTCGGTCCACCAAGTTACTGGCAGCGTTTGATGAGCGATGCCCCAAAAAAACCCGCGAAGCGTTCAGCGTCGCGGGTTTTTTTGTTGCCGGCGTGGCGTGGGTTAGATAGGCGGGCAACGATCAACGATCAACGAGAAGGCGATAGATGGCAATTCCGCGTCGAGCATTCATTGCAGCCGGAGCGCTGGCGCCGTTCCTGGCGTCTTGCGCAACCGACCTTTCCAGGTTCGGCGGCGAACCCTTTCCCGCTCTCGCTCGTCGGCTCCGCGTTTGCGCGGCAAGCTACGCCATCCTCGCGGCTGGAAAGCCCAGCACCGCCACGGTGGTGTCAAGTTGCTCGCAAGAGCCCCCGATTCGGCCTGGAGCGGTATATCAAGCGGCCTCTCTGACCAAGCCCGTGACCGCGTTTGTTGCGCTGAATCTGGTGCGCGAGGGGCGGCTCGATCTGCAGGCGCCGGTTTCGCGCTGTCTGCCCGATGGCTACAAACACCGTCAGCACCCCTTTAACCCCCAAAAGGCCGCCCTGGTCGATCTCGTCCCTGCGAGCACATTGGCGCAGATTCCTGTAGCGACGCTGCTGAATCACAGCTCGGGTCTACCAAACTGGACAAGCGGCAAGCTCGTTCCTGCGTTTGAGCCGGGCACGCGGTGGCAATACTCGGGCGAGGGCTATGCGCTCTTGCAGGCAGTCATCAGTGCCGTCACTGGCGAGGCGTATGAAACCTGCGTGTCGAAGTCTGTTTTCCAGCCGATCGGCATGCGGCATTCCGCACTGCATCTGACCGACAACATTCGGGAGCGCCTGGTGAACGGCAGTTCACGCTCGCAGTTGGTGTTCAGCGAGGCCAACGCGGCTGCGTCGCTCTACACCACGGCGGAGGACTACGCGAAGCTCATCTCTGCACTGCTGGCCGACACCGCCTTGCTGGACCTGACCCTCGCCAAGCCCATCGCCGTTGACCCTGCATTGGGCCTGACATGGGGATACGGATGGGGCATCGAGACGACCAACCACGACGCCTACCTCTGGCATTGGGGAAACAACCCCGGGTACCGCGCATTCGCCATGGTGTCGCTGTCGTCGCGGAACGGATTCGTCCTCTTTACCAATAGCGCGGACGGAATGCCATTGGCCGCTCCGCTCGCGCAGGCCACCATTCCCGCAGAGCACGGTGTCTTTCGTTTTTCGATGCTGGGCTGAGAGCCAAGGTTGGGCAGGTGAAGGCCTGAGTTCTACGCACAGTCACAAGCTGCCTAACCCATTTGATTTACGACGAGACTAACGCCGGCGAGGAGGCTTGCGGTTCTCGTCGCATAGGCACTCGGCGCTTTCCCCTTAAAAATCAAAGAGAAATATCAAAGCAGGCGAATAGCCGGGGGAGGGCGTTCGCCAGATGCAAGGCGTTATGTATTTTTGAGCCTTGGCAAGGCGTGTGTTCGATACCCCAATTTGTGGCATTTCGCGCCGGATAAATTCGTTGTAGCGTAGGTGCTCGCCGGAAGCAGGAACATTTCTTCTCATTCGAGCCCGATTACACAGCTGAGATGGATCAAGCAACAACGCGTGAAAGTCTCTACCAACTCATCCAATCCCGAGCGTATGTGGTAATTGCGCTGACGGGCGAGTGGGGCGTTGGCAAGACCCATTTGTGGGAAAGTCTTGCGAGAGAGAAGGACATTCGCCATGGCTATGTGTCGCTCTTCGGTCTGAAAAGCGCTAGCGAACTGAAAACTCGTTTGGCGAGCAGCAAGATGCGGCTGGACGAGAAAGAAGGAGTGGAACTCCGAAGATCTTGGAAAAGTATTTCGGCCAGTTTGGCCAATGCGATCGACAGATACTCGGACTCAAATGGTGTTGTGGGCGCCACTGCAATGGTAGTCAATGACCTAGTGGGCGACCGCATCATTGAACGGATTCTCACAGGCGCTGTGGTAGTGCTTGATGATCTCGAACGTTCCGATCCTTCTTTAGACATGGCAGCGGTCATGGGCGTAATAGACGAATTGCGCCGACTGAAATGCCAAGTCGTACTGATCCTCAACGAACAGCAGCTCGATGCGCGGGGTAGCTGTTGGAGCACGTACCACGAGAAAGTTGTTGATATTCAGCTTGCATTGACACCAACTCCGGCAGATGCCATTGATGCCGTCATCAATATGGTGACTGCCGGACGGCGTGAGGCGATCCGCGATGCGTGGCTTGAAGCGAACTGTCGAAACATTCGTGTGGCGCAACGCGTAATTCGCGCGGATCGGACGATATTTCGTGACCTAGATACGCAAAACATTGCAAGCCTCGTTTCCGATACTGTGTTCTTGACGATAGCGGAGGCGCGAGCATTTCACAAAGAAGCCGATTCGGTGGAGGTACTGTCCGTCCTCACCGGTGGCGCTCGTGGCGCCGATCCTAAGGTGCGCGAGCGGCGCGACGCCATCCGAGCAAGTAGCGCCGTCAATTTCAGTATCTATCGATCATTTCAAGAGGCGGTGATCGAGTTCTTGAAGACTGGGCATATAGATGTGCACCGGTGGGACCAGTGTATTAGCGAGGCCGAACAGGACATCCTTGCGGGAAGTGAACGGCAGAAACTGCACAGCTGGTTCGAGGCTGCACTTTGGGATCCAACCTTGTCCGATGAAGCCGCTCGGCGCACAGCTCAGGAACTGTTGCCCGAAGTCTGGCGACTCGATCCTAGAAACGCTCAAACCTTCATTCACGCGCTGAAAACAATTGGAAGCCACGATCTAGTAGACGCTTTTGTTGATGCGTGGATCGACGGCATTAATAGGAACAGGGTCCTTTACAGCAAGGACTTACCCTTCGATCCAATCGAGCCAGTAGATCCCCGTATTTTTGAAGCGCTGGATGAACTAGCCTCGGTCGTTCATCCTCGCCCACCGATGATCGAAGCGCTTCGGCGCCAAGCTGGTCGACGCGACTATCGAGAGAATGACGTTGTTGCGATTAACGAAGCTACAGTGGACGAATGGGCAAACCTTCTCCTTTCTGCGGAGACAAAGGAATCATTCGATCTTCTCTACGACTTGCACAGACATGGGGGCATAGAGACCCAGCGAGGACGGACCGCTATGCGCGCTGCCGTTCAGAGAATTCACGATCAGCAACCCGAGAGCAAGTTGGCTCGCGTCATTCTCCGAAGCGGTCTCCTGCCTCCCAGTTCGTTGGGGGATGGGCCGCAGAGCCAACCCGCTGAGCTGCCGAGTAGCGAAGCAGATGAGACGACAACTTGACTTGCTGAACGGCTGGCAATCGCTGTATCCACGATACACAGTGAGCTAACACCGCATGATCGGATGCACATCGCACGCTGTGATGATGGCAATTTGTGGCTGGCAGAAGGGTGAATGGCTTAACCATGAGGGCTTGCCCGGGGATTGCTCCGGTGCCCTTCGGTCCGCCCCGCACAGCCTAGCCAGCCAATGCCAACAAAAAGCCCGCGAGCCTCTCAGCATCGCGGGCTTTTCCAAATCTAGGCCACCATCAGCAGCCCCTCACCTCACTCCCCAGCCACCTCCTCCACCTTCCTCCGTGGCCCCCGACTAAACCGCGCCGACAACGTCCGTCGCGCCGATTCCAACCCTTCGCCCTTACCCGCAACCTTCAGGTACGTGTAACCCTCCAGCGCGGCCGTCATCAGGTCACTGCCCATCGCCAGTTGCGAATCCTGCATCCGTTCCAGCAACTTCTCCACGCGGGCGAGGCGAGGGCGCAGGGTGTCAAAGCCCACCAAGTCACGTCGCATTTCCTGCAGGTTGAAATTGGCAGGAAGCACACTGGGGTTGTTGCTCAGCAGTTCCACTGCCTGGCGGCAGAACGCTTCGGACTTGTCGCCCATCTTCATGAGCGTGCTGCGCTGCTCGACTGACAGGCCAATCAGGCCGACGAGCTTTTCTTCCAGTGTCTTCAGCGCACCGTCAATGGCGGTCAGGTCGGTGGCGCTGGGTTGAAACGAGATCAAGTTCTGAGACATTGCGTTCCTTCTAAAGCGGATATCAACGTCATGCCGATTGGCACAACGCGGTGAGGTTGGCTACCGCTGCGGCGTATCGCAATGCTGTACACAACTTTTGACGGAAAGCGCCCGCACATGGGGCGAGCAAGCCCGCTCACGCCGCTCGAATGTTGGAGCGTGAAGCGCGAGCCTCGGAATGTCGAATTCGACTCTCTGACACTGACGCTCGAGCTTCAGACGGTGGAACGTGACCCTCAGACAGTGAAGTTCGAGTGTTTTCGGCTCGAAGGCGACCTTCTGACCGTCGAGTTCGACTCTTTGACACTGACGTTCGACCCTCAAACAGTGAAACGCCAGTGTTTGAGCCTCGCGTTCCACTCTTCGAGGGTGAAGCGCCACTGTTTTAGGCTGGAGCGTGACCTTCCGACCGTCGCTCCCGACGAACCAAGAATCCAACTTTCGCCGCTGCCCCCATCGCTATAATCCATTCCGCTGCCGCACCAACGGCAGCCGGGTTTGGCGACTCGACATACTCACAACGAGCGTCCGCTTGGCGGATACGCTCGGGCACACTCGCGCATGCCTCCTATGGCGGGCCGGGTGGGGAGACCGCAAGGTCTGCCGGTTGCCGTGAGTACCGGTTCGCCAGCCCCGCCGTCAGGCCCGCCACCTTCGTCTGGCGACGAGAAGGCGGACCTCCAATCAATACTCACGGAGGCGCCTATGCCTATTGCAAACGAGACGCGACCAGCGTCGTACCCATCTCCACCCGCATCACCCAGCCCACGGCCCACGTCGTCCGACGCAGGCAGGCTCACCAAAAACCGCACCTACCTGAACGGCGCAATTGCAGCGCAGGCGTATCTCAAGCGCACACGCACCGCCATGTGCACGCACGGCCAATGCCGCCCGGGCATGCTGCGCGAGCAGCTCCAACACCTGTCCGCACATGCATTCCCACCGGCCTTCATCAAAGGCTTTGTGGACGCGATTGACGCGTATGTTTCGATGTCGCTCGGGGGACGCGATGTCGATCCGCAATCGTGGGACGTGCTAGCCGCCATAGAGCGGCGGGGCTACAGCCAATAAGAAGAGATTGACGCATTCCCGTGACGGGCGGGAATGCCTGTGTGGGGTCGAGCGGCAGTTGGGCGGGGGGTGTTGGATTTGTCTGCCCCCGACCGGAGATGACGACCACCTCACGGCATCGTCGGGGGGTTACGGTCTAGGCCGAATGCGAACGATCTAGAAAAGGGGGTGCGCGTTGGTTGACCCGTCTTTGGGTCTTTGAAGGGGGCGCACGCAATTGACTGGACCGCTTGCACGGCAGCTTCATCTAGCAGGGCGTTGCCGGAAGATCGTTTGACACGCACGCCGGAGATGCTTCCATCCGATTCGATCACGCCCGACACAACACCCGCGCCTTCTATGCGCATGCGGCGTGCCTCGGCGGGATAAACCAGCGACGGGGCTGTGCATCCGACAGCCGGTGGACGTGTTGCCGGCGAACCGTTTTCTGGCGGAATGGGTGGCTGGCTTGCGCACCCAGCCAACAACACAAATGGCACGATGCACGCAAGCGGTGGCACGCGATACAGCATGAATCCCCCTGTCTTTACCAAGACTACGTTGGTCTGATTGTTCTGCTCAGCAACTGGGATCGTAGACGAAGAGCGTGAACGGAGCGTGGCGTCAGACGGCCGTTGAAGCTCACCGCCTGATGCACGAATCGGAACTTGGAAGAGGCCCCCATCGCTATAATCCATTCCGCTGCCGCACCAACGGCAGCCGGGTTTGGCGACCTGCATATCAGTTCTTAGAGAGGCTATCGCGCAAGCGATGGTCCGCTTCTGCTCGCTTGTGTTGTCTATGGCGGGCCGGGCGGGGAGACCTTCGGGTCTGCCGGTCGTTCTCTAAGGGCCGGTTCGCCAGCCCCGCCGTCAGGCCCGCCACCCTTCGTCTGGCGACGAATGGCGTGCCTCCACTGCCACTTAGAGAGGCCGACATGCCACCTGTCGAAAGCGGGCACCGCCCCGCGTCCTACCCATCTCCACCCACATCACCCAGCCCACCGCCCACGTCCTCCGACACAGGTAGGCTCACCAAGAACCGCACCTACCTGAACGGCGCAATCGCAGCGCAGGCGTATCTCCGGCGCACACGCGCCGCTATGCGCAGCCACGGCCAATGCCGGCCGGGCATGCTGCGCGAGCAGCTTCAACATCTGTCCGCGCACGCATTTCCGCCAGCGTTCATCAAAGGCTTTGTGGATGCGATTGACGCGTACGTATCGATGTCGCTCGGGGGTCGCGATGTTGATCCGCAGACGTGGGATGTATTAGCTGCCATAGAGCGGCGGGGCTACAGCCAATAACAACAGATTGACGCATTCCCGTGACGGGCGGGGATGCCACAGTGGTTAGGGCAGGGGAGAGGGAGCGTGCTGCGTCAGCTGAAGATCACAGCGCGCGACGCGCCAAGCGAAGAGGCCGGCACGTAACGCGCACCCCATCAGCGTTGGAAGTTCTCCGCCAATTCCTTCAACACCTGGACGAAGGCCTTGCTCGCCGCCGTCCGATACGCATCCTTGCGTTGCAGCAGCACGGCCGTGCGGGCCGGCAGCGGCGGGTCGAGCAGCACGGGGTGCAGCTCGGTATGCTCGCGCGCGACGCCGTCGGGCAGTACGGTTGCGAGCTGCCCACGTCGAACGATCTCAACGATCGCACTGATCGAACTGACCTCGATGGCGACCTGAGGGCGAATCTGGTTCCGCGAGCAGTATTCGTCGATGTAACGCCGCGTCGCGAACGCCTTGTTCAGCAGCACCAGCCGTTCGTTGGCGAAGTCCTGCGCTGACAGCGGCTTGCGGCGCTTTGCGCGCACGTGGCCGCCGCCGACGACGAGGCTCAGCGTCTCGCGAAACAACGGCTCGCTTTCGATTTCCGCGCTGTGGGAGGACTCGAACGCGATGCCGGCGTCGAGCCTGTCATCGGCGAGCTGCGCTTCGATCTGATCCTGCGTGATTTCCTGAATGTCGATCGCAATGCCGGGATGCAGGCTATAAAAACGATCGATCGCAGGGCCGACGAGATACGCCGTGAAGGTCGGCGTCACGGCAAGGCGCAGATTGCCACGGCTCAGTTCACCGACGTCCTGTATTGCTCGCACGCCCGCATCCAGATCCTGCAGCGCGAGCTTCGCATAGCGCATCCACGCCGCACCGGCATCTGTGAGTTGCACGTTCCGCCCTGAACGGTCTAGCAACTGAGTGCGCAGCGCGTCTTCCAGTTGCCGTATCTGCTGCGACAGCGTGGGCTGCGAAACGTGCAGCGCCTCGGCGGCGCGCGTGAAATTGCGGTGTTCCGCGACGGCCAGGAAGTAACGGATATGACGCAACAGCATGGCGAACTCCCTCGTCCTCTAACTATTGGTATTGCCTATGGTGGGAATCATAAACTCGTCTTGGACACTATGACGGGGCAGGTCCATTCTCTGTTCAACGCATCGCACTGACCGACGTTGCAGCGAACGCCGGATTGAATGGAGCAGACCATGCAAGAGATCATCGACGGTTTTCTGAAGTTTCAACGGGACGTCGTGCCCACACGCAAGGCGTTGTTCCGCAAGCTGGCCACCAGCCAGACGCCGCGCACACTGTTCATTTCCTGCTCCGATAGCCGCATGGTTCCTGAACTGGTCACGCAGCGCGAACCGGGCGACCTGTTCGTGATTCGCAATGCCGGCAACATCGTGCCTTCGTTCGGTCCAGAGCCTGGCGGCGTGTCGGCTACGGTCGAATATGCAGTGGCCGCACTTGGCGTGACGGATGTCGTGATATGCGGCCACTCGGACTGCGGCGCGATGACGGCCATCGCGACGTGCAAGTGCCTGGACCATATGCCCGCCGTCGCGAACTGGCTGCGCTACGCGGACTCGGCAAAGCTCGTCAACGAGTCGCGTGAACATGCGAGCGAGCGCGCGCGCGTCGACTCGATGGTGCGCGAGAACATCATCGTGCAACTCAACAACCTCAAGACCCATCCCTGCGTTGCACTGGCGCTCGCGCAGGGCCGCCTCAATCTGCACGGTTGGGTCTACGACATTGAATCCGGTTCGATCGACGCGCTCGACGCCGCGACTCGCCGGTTCGTGCCGCTCGCGGCGCATCCCGATGTCACCGCAACACCCGCCGAGTGCGTGGCTGCGCACTGATTTCCAGCGCGTTATTCCGACTGCAGATCTCACCACGTTGACTTATTCAAGGAGCAACATCATGACCCAATCGCAAGTCACGCCGAACGCGCGCGAAGCGTTGACGGAAACCATCATCGACGCGAAGGTGCGCAAGAACCTCACGTTTGAAGCCATCAACGAAGGCACGGGCTTGAGCGTCGCGTACACGACAGCCGCGCTGCTCGGTCAGCACGCGCTGCCGGAGAACGCGGCGAAGCTGGTCGGCGAGCGCCTTGGACTCGACGCCGACGCCGTGCGCTTGCTGCAAACCATTCCCGTGCGCGGCAGCATTCCGGGCGGCGTGCCCACCGATCCCACCATCTACCGCTTCTACGAAATGGTGCAGGTGTACGGCTCGACGTTGAAGGCGCTCGTGCACGAAAAATTTGGCGACGGCATCATCAGCGCAATCAACTTCAAGCTCGATATCCAGAAGGTGCCGGACCCCGAAGGCGGCGAGCGTGCCGTCATCACGCTCAACGGCAAGTACCTGCCGACCAAGCCGTTCTGAGTTCATCGCGTCGCGGGTCGGGCGATCCGCAGCGCACGAAGTGCAATGCAACCCAATCGCTAATCTGAAAAAGGAGAGCCGTCATGTCGACTCAACAGCCAGCAGTTCGTCCGCCGCTTCCGCCGTTCACGCTGGAATCGGCCAAGGAAAAGGTCCGTCTCGCAGAAGACGGCTGGAATTCGCGCGATGCCGCCAAGGTCGCGCTCGCCTATTCGCTCGATACGAAATGGCGCAATCGCGCAGAGTTTGCGAACAATCGGGCGGAAGCGCAGGCGTTTCTCGATCGCAAATGGAAGAAGGAGCACGAGTACCGTCTGATCAAGGAACTGTGGGCATTCGGCGGAAATCGCATTGCCGTCCGCTACGCCTACGAATGGCACGACGACTCGGGCAACTGGTTCCGTTCCTATGGCAACGAGAACTGGGAGTTCGGCGAAGACGGCCTGATGCAACGCCGCTATGCGTGCATTAACGACATGCCGATCAAGGAATCCGAGCGCAAGTATCACTGGCCGCTGGGGCGTCGTCCGGACGATCATCCTGGCTTGAGCGATCTCGGCCTCTGAGACCTCGCGACATGCGCAGCGCACCCACGCTTAGGGCGTGGCGCGCGCTGTGGCGATCGGGACGCGTTGGGTACGTTTCGATGTCGCTCAGGCCGCGATGTCGATCCGCAGATGTGGGATGTATTAGCCGCCATAGAGCGGCGGGGCTACAGCCAATAACAAGAGATTGACGCATTCCCGTGACGGGCGGGAATGCCTGGGTGGGGTCGGAGTTGCAGTTGCAGTGGCGCGTTGACTGCTGGAGCTGCCCGCTTGCGGCCATGAGCGCCGCCAGAGGCCTAGACACCAGTCATGGAATTGAAACGTTGAAGACAGCCATCAAGAGGCATTCGTGACGGCATGACATCCATGCGCAGATGTCTGCCGAGCATGAATCGCAGTCACGAACGCGGACAGAAAGCCGCGCATTTCGGACTGCCGCTCAGGCAGCTTCAGTCCGGTTTTGATTTCGTCTGGCGTTTTTCCAATCAACGGGATGCGCAAAAACACGTCATCGAGAAATTGATCGCTGACAGTGGACAGCACCAGCCGGAGCGATGTGAGCATGTCGTCGCCACGATGCGATGCATGTGCGAGCGCAATGGGCTTCCCGACGACTTCGAATCGCGAGACCATCCAGTCGATGACGTTCTTGAGCCCTCCCGGAATAGCGCGAACGTATTCGGGGCTGGCAATAATGATGCCGTCGCATCCGGACACGAGTGTCAGGAATTCCAGCACTTCGGCTGGTGTCTGTTGCCCTTCCAGGTCAGGGGAAAAGACCGGCAAGGTGTCGAGGCGATGGAATACCAATAACTCAACCCCCTCAGGGGCAACGTCTTTCAATCCGAGCAGTAGCGCCGTGTTGACGGAATCGCGGCGGGCACTGCCGGAGATGGTGAGGAGCTTCATCTGGTTTTCCTTTAGAGACATCCTGCCGCGCGCCAGGCTGTCTGGTTCGATACGCTCGAAACGTCCCGCCGCCCCTCAGCGTTTCCGCCTGTCAGCCTTTCAACCCCTCAGCCAAACTTGCGCGCCGCATCGCGCGCCAGGCCAGAACCGATCCCGCCGAACAGGTCGCCCTCGACGCGACGCGCCGACGGCAGCACTTGCGCCAGTTGCTCGCGCAGCAACGGCACCCCGCTGGAGCCGCCGGCAAAGAGAATGGTATCGACCGCTTCCGCTGCAACGCCCGCCGTTTTCAGCATCGCCTGCACCGTCGAGACCGTCTTGCCGACCAGCTTCCCAATCGACTGGTCGAAATCCTCGCGCGTGACGGGCTGCTTCAACTCGGGCGCGATGCGGTGCAGGTCGATCTCTGCCACAGGGGCGTCCGACAGCGCGATCTTCGCGGCTTCCACCTGGATGGCCAGCCAGTGGCCGGCGCGCTCGCGGATCAGGCGGATGAGGCGATCGAGTTTTTCGGTGTCGGCGGCATCCCGGTAATTGTCCATCACTACCGCCCACGCCTTGCGCGTGTACACGTGGTTGATGGTGTGCCAGCTCGCCAGGTCGAAATACTGGCCAGACGGCATTGCCTTGCCGTTGCGCAGCGTGCTGTTCAGGCCAAGTAGCGGCATCACGCTGGCCAGGCTCAGGGCGCGGTCGAAGTCGGTACCGCCGATGTGCACGCCGCCGTTGGCGAGGATGTCCTCGCGGCGGTCAAGGCGTTTCGCGCGGTCGGGCGACAGGCGCACCAGCGAGAAGTCTGACGTACCGCCGCCAATGTCGGCCACCAGCACAAGTTCTTCACCGCTGATGCCGGCCTCGTAGTCGAACGCGGCGGCGATGGGCTCGTACTGGAAGGCGATCTCGTCGAAGCCGGCGTCGCGCGCGATGTCCGCCAGCGTGTCTTCGGCGAGCTGATCGGCCTTGGAATCTTCGTCGATGAAGAACACCGGGCGGCCCAGCACGGCGCGGCGGAATTCATGGCCGGCGGCATGCTCGGCGCGCCGCTTGAGTTCGCCGATGAAATGCGCCAGCAGCTTGCGGAAGGGCATGGCCTGGCCCATGACCTCGGTGCTGTCGTCCATCATCGAGGTGCCGAGCAGGCTCTTGAGCGAGCGCATCAGGCGGCCCTCGT
>Ga0207695_10003538_pt1 | contig 21879 bp, 20 predicted proteins | sample KBSC54metaG_FD_184354 | JGI IMG/M metagenome (GOLD analysis project Ga0207695, IMG submission 184354) | Corn rhizosphere microbial communities from Kellogg Biological Station, Michigan, USA - KBS C5-4 metaG (SPAdes) (version 2) | ecosystem: Host-associated > Plants > Roots > Rhizosphere > Soil...
CCACGAACGGCTTGTCCAGTTCGTCAGAAAGCTGACCGGCGATCCGCAGCAGCTGGCGTCGCTGGAACCGTGCCAGCCTCCACCGGCTTGCGCCCGAGGCCGATCTTCAACGCGAGACTCTTGCGCTGGTCAGCATAATTCCGCGCGACCAGCGGATAGTCAGCGGCCAACTTCCATTTGGTACGATATTCAGCAGGCGTCATATTGTGGTGGCTCGCGAGATGGCGCTTCAGCATCTTCAACTTCGCGCCGTCTTCGAGGCAGACGATGTGATCGGTGATGATAAGGTGATCAGCTAATCGTGCACCCGGACCAATCATCGCCGACAGTCCAGGCTGAAACGGTGAAAACTCGCCGTCGCGAATAGGCATGTCTCGCGGCAAATTGGGCTGTCTTGCAAATGGTGCCAAAAAACGATGTGCAGACAACAACTTGCAATATCGCGAGATATTGCCTTTATCTTGCACTCGTAATTCAGGCTGCTCTGAAGCCACTCTTCCCATATGAGGCTTAGTCTTTCGCACCTCACGATTCAGATCCCAGCCGCCCGGAACCGTTTACGACGGATAGGCATATGTTATGTCATAGGCCAAGGAGAATACGCATGGGCGTTGAGCGTCACGTCAAGCTGTTCAAGAACGGACGGAGCCAAGCTATCAGAATTCCGCGCGAGTTCGAGTTGCCCGGCGAGGACGCGATTATCCGTAAGGAAGGCAACAAGCTGATCATAGAAACGCCCCCTCCCCGCTCTTTGTTAGCGCTATTAGCGACGCTCGATCCGATCGACGACGCGTTGGATCCGTTTGACGATGCAGCACCCGAGCCGATCGAACTGTGAGTCGCTATTTGCTCGACACGAACATCATCTCCGATCTTATCAGACATCCCGCAGGCGCCGTCACTGCCACGATCAGACGAGCTGGAGAGGATGCGATCTGCACCAGCATCGTTGTCGCCGCTGAGCTTCGCTACGGCGCCCGGAAGAAGGGTTCGGACCAACTTTCCGAGCGGGTTGAAGCACTCCTCTCACGAATTCCGGTTTTACCGTTGGAGGGGCCTGCGGACGATTTCTACGGTCAAATCCGCAAGTCATTGGAGCGGTCGGGAGCTCTAATCGGCGCAAACAATATGCTGATTGCGGCGCATGCGCTGACGCTAGATGCAACTCTAGTGACAGACAATGAACGCGAGTTTCGCCGGGTTGATGGGTTGAAGATGGAAAATTGGCTTCGCGTGTCGGACGTCAATTAGGCTTCCGACAGCACCAGTCGACGCTGCCGAAGCGCCTTTTATGCAAGCTCCAAATGCCAGTCGCGATGCGCTGCGATCAATCTGTGCGAATCGGTCAGTCGTAACGTTAGTTCCGGCTTTAGAAGACACGATTTTTCCCGCACGCTCAGGCATCTTCACTTGCCACAGAGCCGTAGATATTGATGATATCTACTTTGGCACTGGTCGTGTCGCCGTAGAGTTTCTCGTAAAACGGCTCCATGGGCATACTGCCATCGACCGGCGACTTGACGGTCGCGCCCAAGGCGAAGCAGGCAAGCGTTGCTGCCATGCCGCCATTCTCCATTGCCTGGAGATAAGAGCTGATGACGTCTTCGCGTTCCAGCTGAAACTTCCTCTCGGCTTTGCCGCGTGGCTCACCGGAAAATGCAATCTGGCTGAGACCGGATGATCATGCTCTGATCTTTGCCACGTCAGTTCACTTCGGATCGAAGGCGATCGCCTTCATCTCGACCAGCAGCAGCGGGTGCGGCAGCTGGTGGACGGCAACGTGATCATCTTCGTGAACCGCAATGGGCTGCGCTGGCGTGATGCGCCGAAGGATTATGATGGGCCGCACAAGACGCTCTACAATCGCTGGAAGCGCTGGGGCGAGATGGGCGTTTCGCCCGGATGATGGAAGGACTGGCGGCCGCCGGTGCCGAGCGCAAGACCGTGATGATCGACGCGACCTGTTTGAAGGCGCACCGCACGGCATCGAGCCTGCGGGTAAAAAGGGGATCTCGGGCGGCTGATCGGTCGCGCCAAGGGGCGGGTGTCGCGTGACGCCCCCGTGGCCTATGGCACCGGTCCCGCCGCAGCTTGATTTCCCCACCCTGACGTGGAATCGAGCTCGGATGAAGATTTCCACGCGCCCATTTCAAACCCGCGATGGGCTCTCACTCGTTGCCGACGTCGGCGGAGCGGAGAATGCGCCAACCGTCATTCTCGCACATGGAGGCGGGCAGACTCGTCACTCTTGGTCCGGCGCAATGGAGCGACTGATCCAAGAGGGCTATCACGTCATCAACTTTGACGCTCGCGGACACGGCGAAAGCGACTGGGCGCCCGATGGAAACTATTCCCTTGACGCCCAGGCTTCCGACTTGGCCGTATTGGCCTCCGCGACATCTCGTCCCGTAGCTTTGGTCGGAGCGTCAATGGGCGGTGCTTCAAGTTTGTATGCAGTAGGCACGGGAATCGTAAGCACTGCCCGCGCACTGATCCTCGTTGATATAGTTCTGCGACCGGCGGCGGCTGGCGTGGAAAAGATCACGCGCTTTATGACAGCAAATCCGGGCGGCTTCGCTACGCTGGAGGAAGCAGCCGATGCCGTAGCGGCTTATAATCCCCTGAGGCCGCGACCGTCCAATCCGGCAGGATTGATGAAAAATCTTAGGCTGCGAGAAGACGGACGCCTTCATTGGCACTGGGATCCTCGAATGCTCACGGTCAATCCTAGCACCGAGCCACCTGCCCGCACCGAGGCGCTCTTGGAGGCAAGCAGGGGCGTCACGGTACCTACGCTGATAATTCGCGCCGGACAAAGCGATGTCATAGATGAGGACGGATTGGCGGAGATGCGTGACCTCGTTCCCCAAACGGAAGTCTTCGATGTGCCGGGCGCAGGCCACATGGTGGCTGGAGATAAAAATGATGCATTCAATGCGGGGGTAACTTCATTTCTGAGGCAACATTTTCCATCTGCGTGACTTCAGGCAATCCCCAGCCCGACCTATCCCGATCACGAACAAGGAGCGGCTGTGCCGGGCGAAAGACGGCCGCCTAAAGCGCGAGGTCTATGACCATCCGACGCGGCCAGTTGATTTCGGCTCCGAACTATTCTCCCGCGCAGATCGAAATTCTTCAGCGAAATCCCGATATCATCGAAAGCTGGAGAGCCGCGGACAATTTTGAGATCGCTGCCTCAAGATAGCGTGGCTATCGGCAGACGGCAGCGCACGGCGGTCTATGAGGTTGCCTGGCGGGTTCCATAGTAGTCATCGGGCCAATCGTAGCGGTTATGATCACACTCGCCTTTGAGCAGTGCCGCCGCATCCGCGATTCTCAGATCCAAGTGATGGGCATGCTCCTCAACACTCGGTATATACCGGCCGACCCAGCCTACACTGCTTATTTTGTAGCTGATAAGTGGCGGAGCAACACACGTCGTTCAATAATCGAAGAAGGCGGTACCGAGGGCGACGATCAATATCGATCCATTGGAAAATGGGTCTCCGAATGTCTTCGTTGAATTGCCAGCGCCTCATCAACGGCGACGGCGAGGGTCTCCATGCGGTAAGGCTTGCGCAACATGGGAAACCCTTTTGAACCAATTGCCGTGATCCGATCGCTATAACCAGTCGTCAAAATGATTGGCAATTGGGGCCGGCGTTGCTTGAGCTTTTTAGCAAGCTCCAATCCGGTCATCCCCGGCATCACCACATCACTGAAGACAATGTCGAATTGCGCTCCGCCGTCCGCCAAACGTAACGCTTCCAGGCCGCTCCGGGCGCGGACGACGACGTGCCCCAGTTCGCCGAGCAGCGTTTCGGCGAGGTTGCCGACATCCTCATTATCTTCCACCAACAAGACGTGCCCAGATGGTTCCCTGGCCACCGCTGGCCGTTCTTTCTCGGGAGCGATCTGCGGCAACTTATCGCTCGCCGGCAGCAATATCGTCAGCGTCGTGCCACGCCCGACTTCGCTATCGATCCGCGCTTCTCCACCCGATTGTGCCGCAAATCCGTAGACCTGACTTAAGCCCAACCCCGTCCCCTTACCGACCTCCTTGGTAGTGAAAAAGGGTTCGAACACATGCTTGAGTTGATCCGGTTTAATCCCGCCGCCATTGTCTTGAATAGCGACGGCTACGGCCTGCCCTCGCTCAATCGCTGCCCCATCCGTTACATTGCGGGTGCTGATTATGATCTCGCCGCCATCGGGCATGGCGTCGCGAGCATTGACGATGATGTTGAGGAGTGCTGCCTCGAATTGCCCTGGATCGACTTCTACCGGCAGCAGCGCCTTTTCGAGCTGCGTGCTGAGCGTGATGTTGGGCCCCAGCGTCGGCTGCAGCATAACCAACATTGTCAGGATGCGATGATTGAGGTCGAGAACTTCGGGCCTGAGCGGCTGGCGGCGCGCGAACGCAAGCAATTGGCCGGTCAACAAGGCACCACGCGTGGACGCATCGATGATGGCGTTGGTAAAGCGCAGGCGTTTTTCCTCGGACAAGCCGGGCCGCTGCAGGATATCCGCCGATCCCTGGATCACCGCGAGTAAATTATTGAAATCATGCGCGATACCCCCCGTGAGCTGACCCAGCGCCTGCATCTTCTGGGCTTCACGGAGCTGTTCTTCGGTCCGGCTGCGTTCTTCCATTTGAAACTGGAGTTCACGATTGGCTTCGGCAAGCGTCCGGTTGACGCGGCCAAGCGCCGCCTGGCCATAACCCAATATCGCAAGCACCAGCGAAGTCATGACGACGAGCAACGCGATCATGGCGTAGCGGGATAAGCGTCGTGAAAGTGGATCGACGGTGCCCGCCAGATAGACGGTGCCGATTTTCGCGCCGCTGCGGATGACCGGGGCAGTCGCCGAAACCAGCGTCCCGTCCCGTACACTCATTTCGGGCAAACGGGGCAGTAAGAGTGTTTGTGTTCGCGTGTATCCCACAAAGGGATTGCCGTTGGCGTCATAGACTCCCGCCACTTGCACTTGAGGATTTGCCTGCATTGCGTCCGCGGATTCCTGAGCGGCCGCCTTGTCGCCAAAATCGAGCGCTGCAGTGACACTTGCAGCCAATATTTCGGCTTGCACCCGCGCGGCGCGTTGCTGCTCGTAGCGGTAGCTTTGTTCGTTTTGATAGATCATCCACAAGCCTGCAAGCAGTAGCGACAACACTGCCAGTGGCACGAAGATCGCGAGAGCCCGACGCGTGAAGATGGAAACAATATTCACGACACCCGCGCTCTCGGCTTCACGCTGATCGCCAGACTCAACAAGCGTGCGCTGATTGTCAGATTACTGCTCGCCGCTAGCGCATCATCGATATGGAATCGCACCCGGCTACCTTGCAAAGCGAAGTGTACAATACCCCGCCCGTTCCCAAGGCTCGCATCGGTGACCGTGAGTATTGGCTGTCCGCGTAAGGCTTCCTGCATCGCAGCGGCGCTTTGCTTGGCAGACCCGCCCAAGAAGGCGATATTGCAATGATCGGCGCCCGTCGTACTCTCAAGCCGACGGACCTGGATTGGGTGCAGATCGATCCGCTGGTGGGCGGCGGTCTCGTCGATATTTCGGGTAAACGGATCCTGGCCGATGATGCAAAGCAAAATAGGATCATCAGGCGCACGGATTGCACCGGGCGGCCAGCTCACATAGGCCGCGAATTTCGATAGGAACGCCGCCTTCACCTGAGTTTCGAGAGGAGTCGATTGGGCCGTCGCTGTCGCCTCGATCGCAGAGGTCGCGAAAAGAAGGCCGAAACCAAATGCAAAACGGTGAAGGGCGGCCCCAGCCATCAGAACTAGCATTTCATTCCGACATGAACACTAGATTTCACCGCCGTTTCCCGCCGGTCACCATGCTCCTGCACACGCGGTTATGCTCCTAAAACTTCCATCGCGTAGCAATAAGTACGCTTCTTCTTATCTTAACGCCAACGGGACCCACCTGCAGGGTATTCGAAATTGTTCCGAATTCCGTATGATAATCGTGAAGAAGATTTGATCCGGTCAACGAAATCTCGAGCTGGTCCGAAGCCGCCCAGGCGATCCTGGCATTGAGCTCGACATAGGCGGGCGACGGGGGCGCCGGTAGCGCACCAATCCGGCGGAGATCGAGGTTCAGGGTGACGTTGTGCCCCAGATCCATGGCGGAGCGCAGCGAGAGCTGATATTTTGGATCGTTGCCGGCAATCTGCAGCCCGCCCAGACCGAAGCTGCCGGGTTTGAAGCGCAGGTCCTTGTGAAGCCAGTTGGCGCCCCCCGAGAGACGCCACCAGTCGGTTACACGGTAGTTCGCCCAGAATTCGAGGCCGTAGGTTTCGCCCTCCATGCCGTTTGCAAACACGAGCGGGAAATTGCCATTGGTAGGTTCGGCGCTGCGCAGGTTTGGATAGACATTGTAAAAAGCGGAGATCGAGAATGAGAGATCTGTCAACGGCTGCGCACGGTAGCCGAGCTCATATGCGGTTACCTTGACGGGCTGCATATTGCCGCCCGTTATCGCTAGAAGCGAACCAACATGTTGTGTGACGTCCCGATCAAGCCGGGAAGGGACGCGTACGGCACGCGATACCGCAGCCCAAAGCAGACTGTTATCCGTGATCGCCCAGGCCAGACGCGCGTTCGGCATGAATTCGACACCCGTATAGGGCTCATCCTCGATTTTGATGCCGGCAACAAGCTTTAGCTTGTCCGTAAGCGAAAAAGAGTCCTGCAAGAAAAGATTCCAAAGCTTGAACGTGCGGCTCTGCGGAACGAACTGCACCTGTTGGCCCGCAGACAATGTGGTTGGAAAATCGTCGCTCAGCACACGATATCCGCCGCCCCAGACGATTTGATGATTTCCGAGGGAAAAGTCGTGCTGCGCCTGGATATCGTACGTGTCGAGACGGTTCGTGAAATTGTCGGGGACCGAGACATTGATATGGTCGTAATAGGCCTGGATCTGCAGGCTTGATCCGCCGCCCATCGCGTGGGTCCATCGCGCCTGCACATTACGTCCTGATATATCTTCGTCCGCCGTTCTTAGCTGCTGTTCCGACCCATCATAGATGTCGCCCTGCACAGTGATCAGATCGCTCGCCGGTTCCCAGTCCACTCGGAAGCCGCCCTGCACCTTATTCCAGGCATCACGTGCTTTCGCGTTGGTGCCGGTAACATCCTCATCCCAGTGTTTGAACCCGCCGGCATAAACGCGGTAGCTCAGGTCGTTGGTTATTTTTCCTCCATATTGCAGCCTGCCTTCGATCTCGGTGTTGCCTCCTCCGAGTTCGGCCGTAACGCCTTGGGTATCGCTGGATTTGCGGGTGATGATGTTGATCACGCCGTTGACGGCATTGGCTCCCCACAAGGTTCCGCCGGGGCCGCTGACAACTTCGATCCGTTCGATGCTATCGGGCGGAACCTCTTGCAGGTCCCAGTTCACGCCGGATGAAAACGGTGTGTATATGCTGCGCCCATCCACGAGCACCAACAGCTTGTCGGCGGCGCCCCCGTTGAATCCGCGCGCCGAGACCGCGTAATGGCTGGCGGTGATCTGCGCTACCTGAAGGTTCGGCGCCAGGCGCAATATTTCGGGGAAAGCCGCCGCGCCCGATCTTATGATGTCGTCATGGGTGATAACGTAGATCGCCGCCGCAGCGTCACTGAGCGGTTCCGCGCGCTTGGAGACCGAGGTAACCTCGATCTGGGCCAACTCCTCGATCGACATGTCACTAAGATCTAATGCCGCGTCGGCTCTTGCCGAAAGTAACAGCAGACTGGCTGAGACGATCGCCCCGACGTAGGCGTGCGCAAAATTCCGTTTTTGATCAGCCGCCATTATGTGGCATCGCCCCTGCTCAATGCCCCTTGGCAAAGATGCACATTTCTTAATTGCGACGTCAAGGATTAATGCATTAACATATTGACTGTTAACATAAATCAATTCCAGAATTGCGAACGGCTACTTCACCTTTGCCAGATAGCCGGCCATCCTTTTGTCAGCGAAAGGCGGTAGCTTGACCGCCTTGGCCGCAGCGATGTCCGCGGCCGTCGGCTTGCCGACCTGGACCAGCGCCACCATGCCCATCGAATAATGCGGCATGCACTTGATGCCGTAGAGGCCGGGCGTGGTGACCGTCATCGACACTTCCTTGTTGATCGTGCCCTTCATCGGCGTCGCACCCGCGGGGAGCATCGTGGCCATCGTCTCCGCATTGTGGCTGGGATCCATCGGGTGAAAGATGATGGTGTCGCCGGGGGATGCCTTGATGAAGGACGGCTCGAACACCATCGCGCCCTCTGCGCCCTGGTTCTTCATGTGGACCATGATCGTCCTGGCCGAAGCAGGAGCCGTGAAAAAGATGCTGCCTGCGACAGCGGCGATCAGCCAACGAACCATCTCTTCTCTCCAGGATCATGATGCGCGCATGGCGCGCCATTGGCACCGGGATGGAGCAAGAAGACCGCCAGCGACAATTGACCTTTGGTCCTAGTACTTCAGGGTTCGGGCGTGGCGTCGATGAGCGGCCTGCCGAGATCGCGCCAGCCGTCCGTGCCTTCGGCCAGCCACCAGACATTGGTATAGCCGAGCGCATGCAGCCGTTTGGCGGCGTTCCAGCTCATCCAGCAATCAACGAGGCAGAAGGTAACGATCATCCGGTCTCGCCGGCCGTGGGTCAGCCGGGCAATCCCCTTTTCGAACCACGCACCGATGGCGGGAGCAAGCACGCCGCGTCCCGCCTCCGGAAACCAGTGCGCGCCGGGAATGCTCGCGCGCTTCTTCGCGAGCTTCCAGCTGCCGTCTGCTTCGCGATGCCCGCCCTCCGCCGGCATGACATCGATGAAGATGGCATCGTTGTCAGGACGCAAAGCCGCCGCCGCATGCAGGCCTATGGGGCGCACCTCAGCGTCGGTAGCCGCGACCGGCGCACGATAGTGGGAGATGCGATAACCTTGTGCGTCGAACAGGGCGTCCGGTTCCTGGGCACGCGTGGACGCCGAGGCCAGCACCGCAATTCCGAGCAGAAACCATCGCCGCATGACGAATATCCCCAAAGGCGCGTCGGCCGAAGGTCCAATGGTAGCAGACCGCATCACCGCGTAGATTACACTTAAGGAGAAGATGGTGCGCAAGGCGATCGTCGCCATAGCCCTGCTCATGGCGGGCCACGATATGGGCTGGGCCAAGCCCGTATATCCGCGGGACCCGCTCGGTTCGCCGATGTGGGAAGCGGATGCGCGCACGCTGTTCGGTGACGATCCCGTCCGGTTCGATGAGCGCGTGCACGTGATCTTTCCCGAAATCGCCGAGAATCAGCGGGTTTTTCCCGTGGCGGTGGATGCACGTGGCATTGCGGGCGTGCAGCGGATCGTGCTTTTCGCCGATCTCAATCCCATTCCGGTGGCGGTCGATTACCGGCCGATTGCGGCCGAACCCTATCTGGCGACCCGCATCAAGCTCGACCAGCGCACGCCGGTACGCGGGGCGGTGCAGCTTGCTGACGGTTCGTGGCTGGTGTCGGGCGGCTGGATCGACGCAGCGGGGGGCGGATGCTCAGCCCCGCCGGTGAGCCGCGTGAAGGGCGATTGGGCGCAGCATCTCGGCGAGATGCGGGGTGAAGCGCTGGCGGGCAAGGACGGCGCGCGCTTGCGCGTGACCTTCCGGCATCCGATGGACACTGGCCTCGTCGAGCATATCGCCACCTATTACATCGAAACCGTCAGCGTGAAGGATTCGGGCGGCAAACTGCTGGGGGACATGAATATCTGGGCGTCGGTTTCCGAAGACCCGGCCTTCACCATCTTGCCTGCGGCACATGTTGGCGAGACGCTCACCATCGATGCGCGCGATACCAATGGCCGCGATTATGGCGGCAGGATCAAGGTCTCGCCACAATCGTCCAGAAAGCTGGTGCTCGGCCAATGATCCTGTCGCGGCGGTCGCTTCTTAGCGGTGGAGCGGCCGGTCTTCTCTGCGCCTCCATCGCGCACGCCGCCGAATATCGGATCGAACCGGTGCCGATCGCCGACGGCCTGTGGCTGGTGCGCGGCGCGGAAGAGCCGATCCAGTACGCCAATGGCGGCGCGATTGCCAACATCGCGATCATCGCTACGCCCGTTGGGACGGTGCTGTGCGATTGCGGCCCATCGGTGCGCTACGCACGGCAACTCAAGGCAACCGCCGAGCGGCTGACCGGTAAACCCGTGATGCGGGTATATGTCACGCATCTGCATCCCGATCACGGCCTCGGCATCGCGGCATTTGATCCCGCGATCGTTGCAGCGCTTCCCTCCACGATCACTGACATTGCGCGTGATGGCTCTGCATATTCGGACGCCATGTACCGCATGCTCAATGACTGGATGCGCGGCACTGAACTGGCCGTGCCGGGCCGCAGGATCGAGAAGGATCGTGAGGATTTCGGCGGACGCTCGCTGAAGCTGCTGGCACTGGCCGGACATAGCGCGGCTGACCTTGCGCTGCTCGATGAGCAGAGTGGCATCCTGATCGGCGGCGACCTCCTTTTCCACAATCGCGCGCCCAGCACGCCGACAGCGGATCTCGGCCGGTGGCGGGAGAGTCTCAAAACGCTGGAGGCGCTTCCCCACAAGGGCGCGATCCCCGGCCATGGACCTTATGATCCGGCGGGCACGGAAGCCGTCAGCCAAACGCGCGACTGGATCGATTGGCTGGAAGCCGCCCTTGCCGACGCCGTGACGTCCGGCCTGGACATGGTCGAGGCTGGCAACATGCCGATCCCGCCGCGGTTCGCAGGCCTTGCCGCGGCGCGTTACGAGCTTCAGCGCAGTGTGGCGCATTTCTACCCGGGTCTTGAGGAGAAGCTGCTGCCCCGCATCGATGGCGGCTTCTAGACGCACTGCCTTGGCAACCTGGCCTTCGCGTCGGCATAGCAGCGACGCGGGCTACCAGCGCAGGTCGGGTGGACGGCGCAACCATCATATTTATTTTGTGCGCGAAGCTTGGCTTAACCCGCGATCTTGAAGCCGACCCAGAATGTTCGCGGCGTTCCGAGGTCGATCGAACCGCCCGAATTGCGAGTCACCACCTTGGCATCGAACAGATTTTCCGCCCGCGCGGACAGAGTGATGCCATGCCCGAGCGGCAGGTTGCCGACCGCATCGAGGGTGATGGCGCGACGGAGGCGATCGGTTTGCAGATCATCCTCATATTGGCCGGACACATAATGCAGGGTCGCGGCCAGTGACGGCCCTGAGCGGCGCGACCATCCCAGCGTAGCGCTGGCGGCATGGCGCGGGCTCTGGGCGGGCGTCAGGCCGTCAAAGGCAAGGCCCGGCGCATGCACGCTGCTGTGGCTGTAGGCGTAGGAGGCATCGAACGAGATATCGCCGAAGCGGGCCCCGGCGGTGAACTCGATCCCCTTGGCGACGATCGCATCGACGTTGCGGCGCTGACGCAGATTGGTGCCGATCGTCACATTGGCGATCGCTTCGTCCAGCCGATTGTAGAACAGCGTCGCGCCGAATGAGACCGCCGGCGACGGCTTGAGATCGAGGCCGGCTTCAAACCCCTTCAGCTTTTCGGGCGTCAGCGCCGCATTGGCCTGCGTCGTCACCGGGAAAACCACAAAGGGCCGGTAGAGCTCGTTCAGCGTCGGCAGGCGGAAGCCGGTATAGCCCGCGCCGCGCAGCGCGATCATGTCGTTGAGGCGGACCAGCGCCCCCGCCCGGCCGGAAAATTGCCAGTCGCTGCGATCGGGATAGTTCACGGTGCTACCCTGGGTGCCCGACGCATTGCCGGTCAGGAACGTGCCGTTGCGGATGGACCAGCTATCGGCGCGCACCGCCCCGGTCAGGATGAGCGCGCCGATCGTCCAGTCATCCTCGGCGAAAAGACCCACGGTGCTTTGATCACCACCTGCTCGACGCGCGGCAGTTACAGCCTGGGTGGTGGCATTGAAGGCCGTCTCGTACATCGTGCCCGAGGCGAGGCGCAGATCCGCGCCCAGCTTCAGCACATGGTCGTCGCCAATCGGCGGGCGAAGCTCGAGCTTGCCGCCAATGCCCTGCGACGGCGTGTTGCGCTGATCGAGCGATTTTTTGAAGGTGGTCGAGCTGATTACGATGTTGGAGAAGTTGCGCAGCTGGACATAGGCGAGCGCATCGATCTGCCAGCGGCCGCGGCTGATCAGGCGCAGACTGGCATCCTGCCCCTCGCTGGTGCTGTCGGCGCCCCGGAAGCGCAGCGTCCGTCCGTCATCGAACAAAGTCGCGCGGAACTGAAGCTCGGTATCCGCCGCGATCGGCGCGACCGCGCGAAGGTTGACCGACCAGCCGTTATAGCGGGCGGGCACGGTCGCGGCGTTGCGTTGCGATGGCGGCGTCGTCTGGAAGCCATCGCCGCGATCCCAGCGACCGGACAGCGAAACGAAACCGGTGCCGAGATTTGGAGAAATTGCGGCCGACAATTCCGTTGCGTTGCGGCTGCCGTAGAAAGCGCGGCCGTCGAAGAGCGGCAGTTCGTCCCGCGCTGCGCTTGCCAGCTCGATCGTGCCTGCCACCGCGCCGGCGCCGAATGCGCCGCCGCCGGCACCCCGCGTCACCCGGATCAGCGAAAGGCGTTCGGGAACCAACGCGCTGAACGGGATATAGCCGAAAAAGGGGTCTGCCACAGGCACCCCATCGAGCAGCACCAGCGTCCGGCTCGATGCATTGCCGCCCAGCGCGCGCAGCGTGGCGCCCTGTGCGGAAGGGTTAGCGGAGCGGCTGTCCGAACGGCGGAATTGCTGGAAGCCGGCGATCTCGGTCAGCACATTTTCGATCCGCCCCGACGCATTGTTCTCAAGCCGCTCGCGTTCGATCAGCACCGATCCATAGGCGGGCGTTCCCGGCGAAAGCGACAGGCCCTTGCCGAGCACGACGATGTCGTCGTTTGCTACAGCTGCAGCTGCCGTTTCGGCTGCCATGGCCGATGCAGGCATCAGCGTCGTGCATATGAGAAGCCATTGCATGGCGTGCATCTTTTCTCTCCCCCTCCGCCTCGCCCGAACGGCAAAAGGCGGTATCCAAATTTAGATACCGCCTTCGCGCGGGTAGCCATTGGCCTTTGGGCCGGGCTGGTCCTTCAGCTAGAAGAAGAGGATGCCGCCTGCCGCCACGGCATCGGACTTGGCCTCGTTGCCGTTATGCGCCTTCGATTTGGTGGCGACATATTCGGTGATCAGCGTCACCCAGCTGTTCAGGCCATAGCGAACCTGGCCGACCCAGCTGCTGTTCCGCTTGACCAGCGTCGGATTGGCCAGCGCGTCGGCGGCATTGGCGAAGCTGAGATCGCTTTCTCCATAGCTGCCGCCGATCGAGAATTTGCCGAACGTGCCGAGCCCCTGAAGATAGAAGCCGTGGCTATCCCGCTTGTTGCCCAGACCATCGGTATCGAACAGGTTGAGCACGGTGGTGCCGAGGCCGGTGGCGCCATAATAGGTGCCGACCAGCGTGACGGGGCCGACCGTGACCTTGGCGCCGGTATCGAAGCCGCGTCCGGTATAGCTGGAGCCGCCGATCACATTGTGCTTCTGGCTGATGCCCGCGAGCCACAGCCGGGCGCCGACACCGCCAAATTTGCCGTCATAGACGAGCTTGGCCTGGTAACCGGTGGACTTGTTGGCCTCCGAGCCGCCGCTGAGCGAGCTCAAAGGCTGGAACAGGCCTATGCTCGCCGTGAAGCCCGCAAGGCTTGGCGTCGTATAGGTGATCTGCGGCTGGAAATCGGTGTAGATATAGCCGACGCCGATGCGGCCAAGCGTGGTATTGGCCGGGGCGACATTGCCGCCCGGCGTGCCGGACGACAGCAGTGTGATGTCGTTCAGGATCTGCTCGGATGCGAACAGGCCGATGTCACGCCCGATCTTGACCTCGCCGAAGCCTTTCCGGCCGAACGTCAGATAGGTCTGGCGGAAATCGATGCCGGAGGTGGCAAGCGCGGTCGGCTGGCCGCCATTGTTGGCGCCGAGTGCGCCCCATGCCGCGCTGTTGATGCCGGGATACATGCCGAAATGCGCGCCGACATCCCAGCCGCCCTGCGTGGTCGTGACCTCGAATTTGAGGAATCCAGGCAGCAGGCCGTTGCGGATCGCCGCGCTGCTGTTGCCCACGGCCGCCACGCCGCCCACCACCATATGGCTAGGGATCGCCGAATCCGCATGATCATGCACATAGAAGCCGTTGACCGACCCCGAAATCTTCAAGTTGATGTCGCCGACCTGCAGGCCCAACCCGCTGCCGCTGACATGCACGAGGCTCTTGTCGTCTTTCCACGTCGCCTGTTCGCCGCCGCCATTGGCGGCAGCCGCCGCCTCGTCCGTTTCCTGCTTCAGAAGCGCCTGATATTCGGCATCGTCCAAAATGCCTTTTTCGTGAAGCCGCTTGAGCAGGTCCACAGTCGTGCTGGCGGAAGCGGGGGCAGCCGTCACTCCAACCATCATTGCGATCGCAACGCTCCCAAGAAGCAAGCCCTTCGCCATCTGATCCTCCCGTTATGGCGCCGGGATGCTCCCCGGCGGCGGCGAGAGTGCTTCGAAGCGTGCGATCCCGATATTGGACTTTCGTACTTATACTTTGGGCCTATAAGTAAAACTACTTAGCCTGCCGAGCGGCGGGATGTTAGGGTGCAGCTACAAGTCCCCACGGCGATTCACCGGCGGATATCGTGTCGATAAGCTTGGCATTTTCCAGGTCGACGACAGACACGTTATTCGAAAGACCATTGGCGGAATAGGCGCGGCGGCCATCATTACTGATCGCCACGTGCCAAACCCGTCTTCCCACGGGAACATAAGCCTTCACCTTGCGTGTCTTGACGTCCACCAGCGCTACATGATCGGCCCGCCCGAGCGCGACCACCGCGGTCGCGCCATCCGGCGTGAAGCGGACGCCGCAGGGCAGAATTCGATAATCCGCGATGCCCGGAATGGCGAAGTGCAGCGTCGTTGTGATCTTGCGGCTGACGACATCCGCGATCTGCACGGTGCCGCCGGCTTCGGCCGCGATCCACACTTCCTTGCCGTCCCTGGTGAACTCAACATGTCTCGGCCGGAGATCGGTGGGCATTTCCTCGACGACTGCGCGCGTCGCCAGATCGATCCACGCAACTTCGTTTTCGTCTTCGGAAGTCACCACCAGCCATTTGCCGTCCGGGCTTTCCGCGACGCCCTCCGGCTCTTTGCCGACGTCGACCTGGAACGCCACGCTGCGGGTGGCGATATCGATCGCGGTGAGCGCGGCATTGTCCTCATTGGCAACGAACAGCGTCTTGCCGTCATTGGAGAGGAACATCTGCTCGGGGTCCTCGCCCGAGGGCAGGTTGGCGACGATCTTTCCGGTCGCCCGATCGATCATCTGAACGGCATGATCGGCGCTTGCGCACAGGAACAGATAGCGTCCGTCCTTCGAAAGCAGAATGCCTCTGGCGCGGCCGCCGGTGGGCCATGTGGCCACCGGTTTCAAAGCTGTTGCATCGATCACGCTGATGCTGCCGCCGCGCTCGTTCGAGACGTAAAGCGTTTCCGCGCCCGCCGGCGCGGCGCTTGCCATCAGCAAGGATATAAGCAGGCCCTTCATCAGGTCTTTCCCTTATAGGGGCCAAATAAAGATGGGCATAGAACCAAAGGCCAATGGGCAGAAGAATAAGCTGCCATAAACTGTCCGAAGCAGATGAATTCAGGCGAGGACTTATGCGTATCGAACCTTCGAAGGCAGCGCTCATCGTGGCGGCTTCTCTATTTGGCTTTGGCATGGCCAGCAGCTTGATGGCGCATGGCAATGTAACGCCGCAGCCGGTGGATACCTCGGCATTGCCGGACATCGGCGAGGCATGGCTCCAGCATAACCCCTATCGCGGCAATGCTGCCGCGGCAAAGATCGGCGAATCCGCCTATGGCCAGAATTGCGCACGCTGCCATGGGCTCGACGCGGAATCGGGCGGCATCGCCCCTGATCTGCGTTATCTTGAGCTTGGCGACAGTGGGGACGAATGGTTCGTCCAGCGTTACCAGCACGGATCTTCGCACGACGGCAAGGTCTACATGCCGCCGATGGGCGAAATCCTCGGGCAGAAAACCGGCTGGGCGATCCGGACCTGGCTCGAGACCAAGCATCAGGATTGATCGATGCTGACCCGGCGTGGATTGCTCTCGGGATTGGGTGCCGCATCCGCGGCGGCGCTGTTTGCCGCACGGATAGGCGCTGCCCCGCTCGTCAAGGTCAAGGCCATCGGCACGTTGCGGGTCGCGCTCTATAAGGATAATCGCCCCTGGTCCTGGGCCGAAGGCGGCAGGATTCTCGGTATCGATGCCGAAATCGCGCGCGCCATCGCCCACAAGCTGGGCGTTTCGATCGATCTCGCTGAAATCTCCGCCGACGAAAGCGTCGACGATGATTTGCGCAATGCCGTGTGGAAGGGCGGCTTGCTTGGCTTCCAGCCCGCCGACATCATGCTGCACATCCCGTTCGATCGGACATTTGCAAGCCGCAACGATCAGGTGGCGATCATAGCGCCTTATTATCGGGAAAATTTCCAGTTTGCCTGCCGGCGAGGCGAGATCGATTGCGACGGATCGCCTGCCGCGTGGCGCGGCAGGAAGCTGGCGGCAGAGCTCGACAGCATTCCCGATTTCTATCTGATCGGGGCGCTCGGCGGCAGTCTTTCCAAGGATGTCGTTCATTATCCCACGGGGTGGGATGCCGTTTCCGCCATGGTCCAGGGCAGCGCCGATGGCGTGCTCGCGACGCGCGCGCAGATCGACGCTGGCGTAAAGGGACAGACCCTGATCGATCGCCGCAGGATGCCGCTACCGGCCTTCACCTCGGCGGGTTGGGATATCGGCATGGCGGTCAAGGAAAACAGCCGGACGCTCGGCGATGCGGTCGAGGAGATGGTGGCGGCGATGGCGGCCTCGGGTGAACTGAAATCGATATTTGCGCAGCAGGGAGTCGAATGGGTCAACGCGAAGGCGGCAGGCTGAGCCGACCTAAGGTGCAATTGTCCGCGCTGGGCGCAGGAATAGTCTGGTCGTCCGAAGGCTGTTTTTCCGCCTGATCAATGGGGAGGATGGAATGAATGTGATGATGCGATCACTGCTCGGCGTCGCGGCGTTGGCATTGGCGGGCGCGGGCTCGGCGGTTGTAGCGGCGGATGGGCCGACCGACGCCGATCTCGTCAATGATGCCGCGTCGACCGGCGATGTGCTGACGAACGGAATGGGCCCGCGGGCGCAGCGTTTCAGCCCGCTCAATGAAATCAATGCGAGCAATGTCGCAAAGCTGGTACCGGCCTTCTCGGCCTCGCTCGGCGGCGAAAAGCAGCGCGGCCAGGAATCGCAACCGATCGTCTATGACGGCACGATCTACGTGACCGGCTCCTATTCGCGCGTCTTCGCGTTCGATTCCCACACCGGCGAGGAGAAGTGGGAATATGATGCGCGCCTGCCCGATGGCATCATGCCGTGCTGCGACGTGGTCAATCGCGGCGCGGCAATCTATGGCGACAAGATCATCTTTGCGACGCTCGATGCACGCCTCGTCGCGCTCAACCGCCACACCGGCAAGGTGATCTGGAACAAGCAGATCGCCGATTATCAGGCCGGCTACAGCGCCACTGCAGCGCCGCTGATCGTCAAAGGCATGGTCATCACCGGCAATTCCGGCGGCGAATTCGGCATCGTCGGCGCGGTCGAGGCGCGCGACGTGAACACCGGCGAACTGATCTGGCGCCGGCCCACCATCGAAGGAAATATGGGCACGCTGCGCGGCAAGGATAACGGCATCACCGGCAAGACCAACGCCAGCTGGCCAGGCGATCTGTGGAAGACGGGCGGCGGCGCGACCTGGCTCGGCGGCACCTACGATCCGGAAACGAACCTGATTTACTTCGGCACCGGTAACCCTGCGCCATGGAACAGCCATCTGCGCAAGGGCGACAATCTTTACACCAGCTCCACGCTTGCGCTCGATCCCGATACCGGCGTGATCAAGTGGCATTTTCAGACGACACCGCACGACGGTTGGGATTTCGACGGCGTCAACGAATTCATTCCGTTCGATGCCACCGTCAACGGCAAGCCGATGAAGCTTGGCGCCAAAGCCGATCGCAACGGCTATTTCTTCGTCCTCGATCGCACCAACGGCAAGTTCATCAGCGCCAACAAGTTCGTGATGAAGACGACATGGGCGGACGGCTTCGACAAGAATGGCCGGCCCAAATATATCGATGCCAACCGTCCCGGCGCGCCAACCGCCGAGAAGGGAACGACCGTCTTTTCATCGCCCAGCTTCCTTGGCGGCAAGAACTGGATGCCGATGGCGTACAGCCAGGATACCGGCCTGTTCTACATTCCCTCCAACGACTGGGGCATGGATATCTGGAATGAGCCGATCGCCTATAAGAAGGGCGCGGCCTATCTCGGCGCCGGCTTCACCATCAAGCCGGTCGCGGACGATCATATCGGCGCGCTGCGCGCGATGGATCCGAAGACTGGCAAGATCGTGTGGGAATATAAGAACAAGGCGCCCCTGTGGGGCGGCGTGCTTACCACCGCCGGCAACCTTGTCTTCACCGGCACGCCCGAAGGCTATCTGAAGGCGTTCGATGCCAAGACCGGCACGGAACTGTGGAAGTTCCAGACCGGCTCGGGCGTGGTCGGCTCTCCGATCACGTGGGAGCAGGATGGCGAGCAATATGTGGCGGTGATGTCCGGCTGGGGCGGCGCGGTGCCGCTGTGGGGCGGCGAAGTCGCCAAGACGTTCAAGGATATCAATCAGGGTGGCTCCCTCTGGGTGTTCAAGTTGCCCAAATAAGGAAGGTGATGGCATGATCGTCATGGGGCGCGGAAATTATCAACGGCGGCTTGCCGCGCCCCCTGTCATTCTGGATTACCGACAGCGGGGACAGGAGATGCACGACGATTTGGGCACCGGCGCAATGATGGAACGGGTGCTCATCGTCGATGATCACCCGCTGGTGCGCGATGGCCTGCGCAGCGTAGTCGCCGTCAGCTTCGATGGCTGCGAGATCCATGAGGCCTCCTCGCTTGAGGAAGCGCTTGCCACGCTCGAAAAGCAAAGCAATTTCGACCTGATACTGCTCGATCTCAACATTCCCGACGTGAAGCGGCTGGATGGATTGCGCCTGCTGCGCTCGCGCTATCCCATCCTGCCGGTGGCGATGGTTTCCGGTGCGTTCGATCGCGCGGTCGTGCGCGAGGCGCTCGCAGCGGGTGCAGCTGGCTTCATTCCCAAATCGCTCAGGCGTAGCGCTATCATGGAGGCACTGCGTCGTATCATTTCCGGCGAGATTTACCTGCCCGAAGTCATCGGCGAGGCGACGGAGGCATCCGCCGAGGAAAGCGACATCTTGAACCGTATCGACAGCCTTACGCCGCAGCAGCGAACCGTGCTGGTCCATCTCGTCAACGGAAGGCTTAACAAGCAGATCGCCCACGATCTCGGCGTTTCGATGACGACGGTGAAAGCCCATGTCTCCGCGATCCTGCAGAAGCTTGGCGTGTTCAGCCGGACCCAGGCCGTCATCAAGGCCAACCAGGTCCATTTCACCGGCGAGTGAGACCCGTCAGTGCAGCATCGTTCTCAATAGGGCGCGAAGCTGCGCCGGCTTCACCGGCTTGTTGAGCAGCGGAATATCCTGCGCCTCCATCTTGGCCTTGAGCTTCTCGCTTCGGTCGGCGGAAATCATGATCGCCGGAATCGTCCCGCCAAAATAGCGGTTGAGATCCTCGACTGCCTGATCGCCGGTTTCATCGCCTTTCAGATGATAGTCCACCAGGATGATGTCCGGCTTCTCGCCCTCCTTATATCGCGCGATTGCCTCGCTCACACCGTCCGCACTCACCACTGAGCAGCCCCAGCCGTTCAGCAATGTGCGCATGCCAATCTGAATGGCGCGTTCATTGTCGACTACCAGGATCGAAAGCCCCCGCATCGAACGATCCCGCCCCGAAATCTCCTGCAGGTCTTCGCTGTCCGCAATCTCTTGACCGATTGGGACGACGATCGAGAAGGTGGATCCCTTTCCCGGCGTGGAGCGTAGCGTTACCGCATGGCCAAGCATGTCGCTCGCGCGCTTCACGATGGCGAGACCAAGGCCTTTGCCGCTCTGGCGCGTGTCAAGCCTCCGGAATTCCTCAAACACCAGGGCCTGCTTGTCTTCAGGAATGCCGCAGCCGCTGTCTTGAACGCTGATCAGAACATTCTCCTCCTTGACCTCTACGCGTGCCGATACCGTTCCCTTCTGCGTGTAACGGATTGCGTTGGAGATGAAGTTCTGGAGAATGCGGCGCAGCAAGCGGATATCGGACTTCACCCACACAGGATCGGCAGCGACCGAAAGCTGAAGTCCTCCCGATTGCGCCATCGGCCGGAATTCCGCGAGCAGCGTATCGAGCAGCTTATCGATTCTGAAGTTGGCGATTTCGGGGTTGATCGCACCTGCATCCAGTCGGCTGATTTCCAGCAACGCCTCGAGCAGGTCTTCGACCGAATCGAGCGCCGTCGACGTTTGGTTGACCAACGCCCGCGTCGGCAGCGCCAACCGGCGATCCCCAAGTGCAGCGACGAACAGCCGCGCCGCGTTGAGCGGCTGAAGCAGATCATGGCTCGCCGCTGCAAGAAAGCTGGTCTTGGAAAGGTTGGCTTTTTCCGCCGCCGTCTTGGCTTCCAGCAATTCGGATTCGATCTGGCGCCGCTCGGCCACTTCCTCTTCGAGCTGTCGGTTGACTGCGATCAGCTGGCTGGTGCGCTCCGAGACATGGTGTTCCAGCGCCTCGGCGGTATCGCGCAGGCTTTCCTGCGCAAGCAGCATATCCGTGACGTCGGCGAATCCGATCACCTGGCCGCCCCGCTCCATCGCCGTGCTGCGGATCTCGATATGCCGGTCACCCGCCTGACAAAGCTGCTGCACGCGCGAGGTACCTTCGGCATATTCGCGCCACTCAAGGCATCCGCCATCATCGATCCCAAGCTTCGTCCGGCACCAGAAGATCAGCGCCTGATGCGTGGCGATCGTCTGGCTCCAGCCTTCCGGCAGCTCGAGCAGGCGCTGGAGCGCGTCGTTCCAGGCCGACAACCGTCCGTCGGGCGCGAACACGCAGACGCCTTCCGACAGATTGTCGAGCGTCGCCTGCAGGATGAGGTTGCGTTCGGCCAGTTCGCGCGCGCGATTGCGAGCATCCTCCGATTTGACCTCGGTGATGTCGGTGTAGATGCCGACGATGCCACCTTCACTGGTCCGAAGCTCGTTGATCTGAACCCAGCGCCCGTCCGCAAGCGCCTGCACATGCCCGCCCTCCGCGACGCCATGCCGTGCCAGGCGATCGGATACCCAGCGATCCGGCGCCGCAAGCGAGCCGATCGGCCGTTCATATTCCACCGCTATGTGCGCCATCTCGTCGAAGGTCATGCCCTCGCGGATTCGCCCCGCCATTTCCGGCCAGAAGCCCAAATAAGCTTCGTTGAAGAGCACCAGCCGGTCTTCCGCGTCGAACAGGATGAAGCCTTCGTTGATCGAATCGATCGCATCGCGCAGTCGCATCCGTGCGGCGTCGGCAGATTCATGTGCCGCGCCGAGATCGGCATTGGCCTGCGCCAGCTTGCCAAGCGCATCCTCGAGCGCGCTGGTACGCTCGCGGACCATGGCTTCCAGCGAAATCGCGGTCTCGAACATGGAGAAGGCACTGCCGGCCATGTCGTTCGATCGCTCGACGCGATCCATGAGCGCGGCATTGATCTTGCGCAGCTTCCGAATTTCCTCGTGCAGCGCGGCGACCTCCGAATTCTTCTCCGGCCGGTCATCGAAATTGCGCGCGACGCCGCTCATCGCCCGATCGCAAGTCCGCTGAAAGTCTGGTTC
>Ga0207695_10003539_pt1 | contig 21877 bp, 24 predicted proteins | sample KBSC54metaG_FD_184354 | JGI IMG/M metagenome (GOLD analysis project Ga0207695, IMG submission 184354) | Corn rhizosphere microbial communities from Kellogg Biological Station, Michigan, USA - KBS C5-4 metaG (SPAdes) (version 2) | ecosystem: Host-associated > Plants > Roots > Rhizosphere > Soil...
CCGGAGCTGGGTGACGCGGCTGTCGGAGACGACGTTGCCCTTCTCGCGGTAGAGCCGGGCGGCGCGGGAGAGCTCGCGGTCGGCGCCGCCCAGGTCGCGGGCGGCGGCGGCGATGCGGGCGCGGATGACGGCGACGTCGGCGATGATCGTCGGCGCCTCGGCGCCGCGCAGGAGGGCATCGGCCTCCGCCGCGGCCGCCGCCGCCTCGGCGACGCGGCCGGCGTGCAGATCGAGCTCCGCGCGAACGCTGCGGACGAGCACCTGCGACTCGATGTCGTCCGCGGCGGCGGCCTCGTCGGCCCTGGCGCAGGCCGCGGCGGCCTCGTCGTGGCGGCCGAGCGCGATCAGCGCCTGGGCGCGCACGCCCTCCATCGTCGAGAGCAGGTAGCGCTCGCCCATCGCCTCGAGCAGCTCCGAGTCGCGCTTGAGCTCGCGCTCGGCGGCGGCGTAGTCGCCGGCCAGCATCTCGACCGTGCTCGAGTCGAGCGCGGTGGAGGCGCCGAGCACGCTGCCGCCGACGTCGGTGAGCACGGTGCGTGCACGGGCGTAGAGCACCCGAGCGTCGTCGAAGCTGCCGCGCATCGCCTCGAGCTGCGCCCGCGCGCACAGGGCGAGCCCCTCGGTGCGATGGTCGCCGCCCGAGCCGGCCTCGATCTCGCTGCAGCGCTCGATGGCCGCGGGCACCGGCATCGGCCCGAACACGCAGGCCATGGTGAACGCGCCCATGAGCCGGCGCTCCTGGCGCAGGTCGCCGCCCTGGCGGGCGCAGGCGGCGGCCCGCTCGACGGCGACGGTGGCGTGCCCGTACCGCAGCGCCGTCGCGTGGATCGAGCCCATGATCCGCCACGCCTTCGCCAAACCGATCTGGTCGCCGACGAGCTCGAAGATCCGGATCGACCGCTCGGCCTCGTGCAACGCCTTCGGTCCCCACTCCTGCTCGTCGCCGTAGAGCTGCACGAGCAGCCGGCCCAGCCGGGCCTCGGCGCCCAGGCGGTGGTCGCCGGTGGTCTCGGCGGCCGCGATCGCGCCGGCCAGCACCCGGTCGGCCTCGGCGAACTCGCCGAGGTCCATCAGCGCCTCGCCCAGGTCGGGGAGCAGCCCCAGCCGGTCGGGGTCGAGCTGGGGCATGAGGTCGACGGCACGGCGCAGCAGGCCCGCCGCCGCCGGCATGTCGCCGCGGGCGAAGGCGCGCTGGCCGGCGCCCGCGAGCCGCTCGCCGGCGCGGCGACCGAGCTCGAGCCCGTGGTCGTCGAGCGGGCCGAGGTCGGCCAGGTAGGCGTGAGCCTGCTCGAGGTGGTATGCGGTGATCTCGGCGTACTCCGGGGCGCGCTCACCGTTCACGCCGTCGGCCCAGGCGACGAAGCGCTCGTGCATCTGCGCCCGCGTCCGCTTCAGAAGCCGCCGGTAGACGGCGTCGCGGACGAGGATGTGCTCGAACTGGTAGGAGTTCGGGTCGCCCATGACCGCCGGGTGGGCGTGGATGAAACGGCGCCGCTCGACGGCGGCGAGGCGGTCGGGCACGTGCGGGCGATCCTCGTCGGTGACGAGCTCGGTGACGGCCGCGCGCGGGAAGGTGAGGCCGGCGACGGCGGCCGGCTCGAGCACCGCCCGCTCCGGCTGGGCCAGCCGGTCGAGGCGCGCGGCGAGGAGGGCGAGGATGGTCGGCGGCACGTCGAGCTCGGCGCCCGGCGCCTGATCGTCCAGCATCGCCGCCATCTGCTCGACGAAGAGCGGGTTCCCGTCCGAGGCGGTCACGATCCGTTCGACCGTGGCCGGGTCGATGCGGCCGCCGCCGAGCAGCTGCCCGGCCATCGCCGCGGCGGCGTCGGCCGGGAGGCGCTCGAGCATGAGCCGCGTCAGCCCCGGGGCGTCGGCGATGGCGTCCTCCCGGTCGACGTACTCCGGCCGGGCGGTGGCGACGACGAGACATGGGCGGTGCACCCGCTCGACGACGTCGGCGATGAGCTCGAGCAGGGTCGGCTCGGCCCAGTGCAGGTCGTCCAGCATGACGACCAGCAGCCGGCCGGCGGCCAGGATCTCGAACAGCCGGCGCACGCCGAGGAACGTCTCCTCGACCGCGAACACCGCCGGGACGAGCCCGATCGCCGAGGCGACCCGGTCGGCCACCTCGACGTCGCCGCCGGCCAGCCGCAGCACCTTGTCGCGCGCGGCGGCGGTGGCGTCATCCTCGGTGATCCCGGCGGCGCCGCGCACCGCCTCGGCGATCGGCCAGAACGTGATGCCGTCGCCGTACGGAAGGCAGCGCCCGCGCACGACCGTCGCCGACCCCTCGAGGCCCTCGGTGAACTCACGCAGAAGCCGCGACTTGCCGACGCCCGCCTCGCCGACGACGGTGACGAGCCGCCCGCCGGCGGCCGCCTCGGCCTCGGCGACCGAGCGGCGCAGGAGCTCGAGCTCGTCCGCCCGGCCGACCAGCGGCGTCGCCGCCGGCCGCTCGCGGCTGGTGAGGCCGACGAGGCGGTAGGCGGGGACGCGCTCGGCCTTCCCCTTCAGCTCCAGCGGCTCGACCGGCACAGCCTCGACGGCATCGCGCACGAGCGCGTGGGTGAGCGCGCCGAGCAGCGTCTCCAGCGCCGGCGCCGCCTGTTCGAGCCGGGCGGCGACGTTGACCGCGTCGCCCGTCGCCAGGCGCTGGTTGCCGGCGGCCTCGTCGGTCACGACCTCGCCCGTGTTCACCCCGGTGCGGTTGGCCATCGTGACGCCGTAGCGGCGCTCGAGGTCGGCGTTCAGCTCATCCAGGCCGACGCGCATGTCGAGCGCGGCCCGCACCGCCCGCAGGGCGTCGTCCTCGTGCGCCTGGGGAAGGCCGAACACGGCCATGACGGCGTCGCCGATGAATTTCTCGACGGTGCCGCCGTGGCGCTCGATCGCCGCGCTCATGACGGCGAAGTAGCGGCCCATCACCTCGCGCAGCGCCTCGGGGTCGAGCCGCTCGCCGAGGGCGGTCGAGCCGGCGACGTCGCTGAAGAGGATCGTCACGGTCTTCCGCACCTCGACGGCCGGCGCGGCCGCGAGCGGCGTGCCGCAGAACCCGCACAGCCGGAACCGGGGCGGGTTCTCCTCGCCGCAGGCGGGGCAGATGAGCATGGCTCAGTCTAGGAGGCGCCCTCGGCGATCCAGGTGCCGTACTCCGGCGCGTCGCCCGCCGGCACCGCGCCGACGCAGACGACGCGGGTGCCCGGCTCGAGCGCGCGGAAGCTGCGCGTGACCGCGATGTCCGCGACGGCGATGACCGTGCCGGGCCCGGCCTCGGTCACCTCCGAGCCGACCCGGAACTCGGCCCGGCCGGCGACGACGATGTAGGCCTCCTCCTGGCCGCTCTCGGTCTCGTCGTGCTCGGTGTCGATGGTCTCGCCGGGGTCGCACACGATCGCATTGATCCCGAAGGCGGTGACGCCGAGGCCGGCGTTCAGCGCCTGCCAGCGGCCGTACGGGGTGGTGGTGACGGGGTGCGTTGAGAGGTCGGCAGTGGGCATGCGAGTCCTTTCGGATCGGGGATCAGTCGAACAGGGTGAGCTCGGGCGCCACCTCGCCCTTCAGCACGTCGTAGTCGACGGCCGTGAAGGCGAAGCCGCGGGCGTCGCACATCACCCGGGCCTGGGGAGCGATCTCGGGCGCGACCAGGATTCCGCGGCAGGGGGCGTGGGCGGGGTCGAGGTCGACCCGCTCGCAGTAGCGGGTGAGCTGCTCGACGTGGGCGGCGACGGCCCGCACCCGCTTCACCTCGACGACCACGGTGCGGCCCTCCGCGTCGCGGCAGAAGAGGTCGACGGGGCCGACATCGGTGAAGCGCTCGCGCGAGATCACCCGCAGGCCGGGCTCGATCAGCTCCGGCGCCTGCTCGAGCAGGACGTGCATCTGCCGCTCGGCGCCGTCGCGCTCGAGCACGGCGTCGTCCGAGAGCTCGACGACCGAGTCGTGGATGACGTCCTCGAGCACGATCACGAGCGACTCGCCGGATGCGGCCCGATGCACCCGGATGACATCGCCGTCCTCGGTCACCGAGGTCGGGCCGGCCATGTAGTTCAGCGGCTTGAACCCGTAGTCGGTGTGCACGCACAGGCTGCCGTCGTCCTTGAACAGGATCACCCGGTCGCCGGCGCCGAGCCGCGTGGTGGCGCGGCCGTGGTAGGCGATCTCGCAGCGGGCGACGAGGAGGCGCATCGCGGGACAGGCTACCGGCGCCGCGGGACGGCCGGCCGGGAGTGTCGTAGGGTAGGAATCGGATCATGCGCCCATCACCTCAACCATCCGCGACGTGGGAGCGGTGGGCGTGGATGGCGGGGATCGTCTTCGTGCTCGCACTGCTGGCCGAGTCGGTGGTCGCGACCGGGATCGGCCTCACCCGCCAGGAGTCCGCGGCGACGATCGCGAGGGGACTCCACGCCCACGAGGGGCGCATGATCGCGATCGCGTGCATCTCGATCGTCTACGCCGTCGCGTTCGTGGTCTACCTGTGGAAGCGCTACGTGCTGCTGCGCGGCGACCCGGCCCGGCCGAACGACCTCAGCATGCCTTTCGATCCTGCGCACAGGTGACCTGCCCCGCCGGCTGGGGTGGGTGGCGATCGCGACGGCGCCGTTCCTGCTGCTCCAGGGCTTCGGCCTGGCGGCGTGATCGCGACCTTCGGGCTCGCGCTCGACCTGGTCGGGTTCCGGCTCCTGCTGGTGTTCGTCGTCTGGACGAGCGTCGCCGCCTACCGGCTCACCAGCAGCCGGTAGCCGAGATCCAGCTCGTCCAGGTCGAGCAGGTCGCGGTTCCGCTCCCGCCACACGCCTGACGCGAGGTCCGCCCGCAGCGCCGCCACCGCACGGTCGACGGGCGCGCCCAGCTGGGCCAGGTTCGAGATCCCCGCGCGCACGCGCGGGTCGAGATACGCCTCGGGCCGGCGCCAGAACGCGCCGAAGAACCCGTCGATGCAGTCGTGCGGCACCGGCACCGGCGTGACCTCCGCGCCGCCCATCCAGCCGCGCACCCGCGCGATCGAGGGCATCCGGCCGCGGTCGAAGGCCGCGCTCTCGGGCAGGTAGTCGCGGACGAGCCAGAGGGCCTCGGCGTAGTCGGGGTCCCAGGTGAGGATGACGACGCGGCGGGCCACGCGACGCAGCTCGGACACCCCGCGAGCCGGATCGGCCCAGTGGTGGATCGTGAGAACCGCGAGGGCCGCGTCGCACGCGCCGTCGGGCAGCGGGATGTGCTCGGCCGCCGCCCGCACCGCCGGCGCGGCGCCCGCGGGCCGCTGCGCGATCATCGCCGCCGACGGCTCGACGGCCAGCACGGTCTGCGGCGGCTCGTAGGATCCGGTGCCCGCCCCCACGTTCACGACCGTCCGCGCGTCGCGAAGCGCCGTCCGGACGGCCGCCTGGATGCGCGGGTCGGGCCGGCGGGTGGAGGCGTACGTCCGCCCGATCTCGTCGTAGATCGCGCCCGCCCGCGCGGCACCGTCGTCCATGTCGTCACTACGATACGCGCCATGTTCCAGAAGACCACCCTCCAGAACGGCCTGCGCGTGGTGACGGCACCCATGCCAGCGGCCAAGTCCGTCGCGGTGATGGTGATGCTCGCCGCCGGCAGCCGGTACGAGACCGCCGAGACGAACGGGATCGCCCACTTCGCCGAGCACATGTTCTTCAAGGGCACCGAGAAGCGGCCGACCGCCAAGGACATCTCCGCCGAGGTCGACGGGATCGGCGGCGAGTTCAACGCCTTCACGAGCAAGGAGTACACGGGCTACTACATCAAGTGCGCCGCGGAGCACCGCTCGCTGGCGCTGGACGTGCTGGCCGACCAGCTCCTGAACTCGAAGTTCGACGCCGAGGAGCTCGAGCGCGAGAAGGGCGTCATCATCGAGGAGCTGAACATGTACGTGGACACGCCGCGCGACCACGTCGACAGCGTGTACGACCACCTGCTCTTCGGCGACCAGCCGCTCGGCTGGGACATCATCGGCACCAAGGAGACGATCCGGGCCGCCGGCCGGCAGACGTTCCTCGACTACCTGGACGCCTGGTATGCGCCGCGGCGGATGGTGGTCGGCGCGGCCGGCGCCGTCGACGGCGAGTTCGCGGCCGAGGTCGAGCGCCAGTTCGGCCACCTCGAGGACCGCTCCACCGGCTCGCCCGCGCCCACGCAGGTCGAGCAGGACGCGCCGCGGGTGAAGCTCGAGACGCGCGACTCCGACCAGGCCCACCTGCGCCTCGGCGTCCGCGGCCTGCCGACGACGCACGAGGACCGCTACGCGATGCAGGTCCTGGGCTCGATCCTCGGCGGCGGCATGTCGTCGCGGCTCTTCACCGAGGTGCGAGAGCGGCTCGGGCTGGCCTACTACGTCTTCTGCCACCACCAGTCCTACGCCGACACCGGCACGCTCTTCTCGCAGTCCGGCGTCGACATCAAGCGCATCGACCTGGCCGTGCAGACGATCCTGCGCGAGTTCGGAAAGCTCGTGCGCGAGCCGGTGGACGAGGTCGAGCTGCGGCGGACGAAGAACTACCTGAAGGGCCGCATGGTGCTCCAGCTGGAGGACCCGCGCGGGCTGCTCAGCTTCGGCCTGCGCCGCGAGGTGCTCGAGAACCGGCTGGCCGAGCCCGAGGAGGTGCTGGAGGGGGTCGAGGCCGTGACGGCCGCCGACATCCGGCGGCTCGCGGGCGAGGTGATCCGCGAGGACGGGCTGAACTTCGGCGTCGTGGGCCCGTTCTCAGACGACGCCCACTTCCTCGAGCTCATGACGGTGTGAGCGGCCTGCGGCTCTACGCCATCCCCTACTCGACGAACGTCGAGCGGGTGGGGCTCGCGCTGGGCCACAAGGGCCTCACGGCCGAGGTCGTCATGTGCGACCCCGCCGACCGCTCCCAGATCCGCGACGCCAGCGGCCAGGACCTCGTGCCCGTGCTCGACGACGACGGCTTCTGCGTCGCCGACTCGACCCGGATCATGGAGCATCTGGAGCGGCGCTTCCCCGACCCGCCGCTGTATCCGGCCGACCCGGCCCGGCGCGCCGAGGTGGAAGTCTTCGTCGACTGGTTCAACCGGGTCTGGAAGGTGCCGCCGAACGCGATCGAGGCCGAGCTCGGCGGGGGCGCGCCCGACCACATCCGGATCGCGGCCCTCGAGCAGGAGATGCGCTCGAGCCTGGATGTCTTCGAGGCGCTGCTGGCCGGCCGCGACTACCTGATGTCGGACACGATCACGGCCGCCGACTGCGCCGCGTTCCCGTTCCTGAAGTACGGCCTCTGGATCAAGGACTCCGACGACGAGCGCTTCCACCGCATCCTGGCGGGCAACCTCGCGCTCGACGGCGGCTATCCCCGGGTCGAGGAGTGGGTGCGGCGCGTCGCGACCCACCCGCGCGTCGACGGCATCGTCGTCTACGACGGCTCGTAGATGGGACTGTCCCCGTTTCGGGGACTGTCCCCGGTTCGCTACGCCTTGATCTCGAGGTCGTAGGGGAAGTTCGTCAGGATGTCGCAACCGCCCGCTGTGACGACGCCGAGGTCCTCCAGGCGGATGCCGCCGAAGCCCTTGCGGTAGACGCCCGGCTCGATCGTGACGACGTCGCCGGCCATCAGGTCGTCCCCGGCGAGGCCCATGTTCGGGGCCTCGTGCACCTCGACGCCGACGCCGTGGCCGAGCCCGTGGAAGAAGTCCTCGTCGAGGCTCTCGCCGTCGGCCAGGCCGCGGGTGGTGCGGTAGCCGCCGGCCTCGATCGCGTCGCAGGCCGCCTCCCAGACGACCTTGCCGTTCACGCCGGCGGCGATCGCCTCCTCGCTCGCCCGCAGCGCCTCGTACACCGTCGCGTGCATGTGCCGCAGCTGCTCGGGCGCCTCGCCGAAGCAGAAGGTGCGGGTCATGTCCGCGTGGTAGCGGCTCTCGATGTGGCGGGGGAAGATGTCGATGATCACCGACTCGTGCGGGCGGACCGGGCCCTTGCCGTGCTCGTGCACGTTCGCGCCGGTGGGGCCGTTGCCGACGAGCGGCGGCTCGCCCTCGCAGCCGTGCGCCCGCAGGACGTCCTCGAGCTCGCCCGTCAGCCGCTCGGCCGTCAGCGTCTCGCCCTCGAACACGAGCCCGTCGCTTCCGGGCGACGAGGCGCCCAGCACCTCGACGGCGCGGGCGAACGCGGCCTCGGTCGCGCGCTGGGCGGCCCTGATGCCCGCCAGCTGGCGCTCGTCCTTCACCCGGCGGCGCATCTCGAACGGGGTGCGGTCGGCCTGCACCGTCACGCCGCGCTCGCGCAGGTAGTCGGCCAGCTCGAGCGGGAAGGACGGCGGCACGCTCACCGCATTCACGCCGAGCTTCTCGAGCGCGCGGCGCACGACCTCGAGCGAGGCCATCTCGTGGCTCATGCCGCCCTTGACGAGCTCGCGCGCACCGAACTCGGAGCCGGTCCAGACGTCGGTGGCGCTCGAGTGGCGGCGGGCCGCGTCCGCCTCGAGCTCGGAGGTGACGATGACGCGCTTTCCGTTCGTCTCGACGTAGGCGAACGGGTCGACGACCGAGATCCCGGTGGCGACGAAGAGGTCGGGATCGCGGATGGAATCTGCGTAGATCAGGCGGGAGTCAGGCATGCGGCAGAAGGTACCACTTCGGCCCGTTTCCGCTGGTAGCGTTCGGCCGTGCCCACCGCCCGCTTCGCCGAGCTGCTGCACCGGCACCTCGACCTCAACGGCAGCATCGCCCCGTCCGCCCTCCAGGTGTGGGATGCCCACACGCATCTCGGCGTGGACGAGGACGGCTTCACCCAGTCGCCCGAGGAGCTCCTCGCGATGATGCGGGCGCAGGGCGTCGAGCGGGCGTTCACGTTCCCGCTGAACGATCCGGAGCGGCATCCCGCCTACCGCGTCCCCAACGACCGGGTGATGGGCTGGGCGGCGGCCTCGGAGGGGATGCTCGTCCCGTTCTGCCGGCTCGACCTGAGCGAGGATCCGATCGCCGAGGCCGAGCGCTGCCTGGACGCGGGCGCGTGCGGCATCAAGCTGCACCCGCGGGAGCAGTTCTTCGACTTCGGCGCCCACGGCCTGAACCCCGTCTTCGAGCTCGCGTCCGAACGGCGCGTGCCGATCCTGATCCACGCGGGCCGCGGCCTGCCGGCCATCGCCGACGACCTGCACGTGCTGGTGGAGCGCCACGACGGCGCCCAGCTGATCCTGGCCCACGCCGCCATCGCCGACCTCGAGCAGATCGCCCGCACACTGGTGAACCACCCGAACGTCCTCTACGACACGTCCGTATGGAGCACGACCGACCTGCGCACCCTGTTCGCGTCGGCCTCGCCCGAGCAGATCCTGTTCGCGAGCGACGCCCCCTACGGGATGCCGGCGACGGCCCGCTTCGCGCTGCTGCTCGTGCTGCGCCGGGCCGGCGCCAGCGAGGAGCAGATCCGGGCGATGTTCTGGGGCAACGCCGACCGGGCCTGCCGGGGCGAGCAGGCGCCGTCGCTCACCCCGCCGCTCTTGTCACGCGAGCGGGTCGTGCCGCTGCAGCGGCTGCGCATCCACGACTACCTGGTGATGACGCAGACGCTGATGTGGTCGCGGCTGGGCGACACGCCGGGCGCGCTCGGGCTCGCGCTGCGCGCCTGCGACACGAACGGCAGCGAGGAGCTGGCCGAGGTCGCCGAGCTGCTCGAGGCGGTGCGGGAGCTGTGGACGGAAGGCCTCGCCGCCGAGGACGAGACGACGGCACGCACCTACACCCGCTCCGCGATGCGCCTGCTGCAGATCGCGGACGCCCTCGTCCAGGACGTGTGATCGCCGCGGTCGTCCTGGCCGCCGGGGAGGGCCGGCGCTACGGGGGGCTGAAGCAGCTGCACGAGATCGCCGGCCGGCCGATGCTCGAGCGGGTGCTCGGCATCCTGGAGGCGACCGGGCCGGAGCACCGGGTGGTCGTGCTGGGGTCGCGGGCGGGCACGATCCTGGAGCGGGTCGACCTGCACGGCGCGCATCCGGTGGTGTGCGACCGCTGGGACGCGGGCCAGGCGGCCTCGCTGCACGCGGGCCTCGCGGCGCTGCCCGGCGCGGCCGGCTGGGCGCTGGTCGTGCTCGGCGACGGGCCGGGGCTCGACCCCCGCGCCGTCGAGCGGGTGCTGGCCGCGGCGCAGCCGGGCGACGAGACGATCCGGGCGGCCGACTACGGCCAGGGCCGGTCGCACCCCGTGCTGATCCCGCGGTCGCGCTTCGCCGGGATCCCCGCAAGCGGCGAGCGGCCCGTGCGCGGCCTGGAGGCGGAGGCCGTCGACTGCCGCGACCTCGACGCGCCGGGCGACGTCGACTACGCCTGATCCGTGCAGCGCCGGCGGAGGCGCTCGACGAACCCGTCCGGCACCGGCTCGTCGCAGCAGCAGCTCTTGACCGCGGTGCGCAGGCTGCGCTCGAAGACGTAGCGGTCGCTGCAGTAGCTGCACTCCTGCAGGTGGACGTCGATGCGCGACACCTCGGCCTCGGTGAGGACGCGGTCGAGATACGGCTGCATCAGGCTCTCGGCGCCGCGGCAGGGATCGGCGCTCATGCCGCCTCCCCGCCTGCGTGGTCGGCCAGCGCCCGCTTCAGCAGCCGGCGGCCGCGGTAGAGGCGCGACATGACGGTGCCGATCGGGATGCCGAGGATGTCGGCGGCGTCGGCGTAGGAGAAGTCGCCGACGTCGACGAGCACGACCACCTCGCGGAAGTTCGGCGGCAGGTCGCCCACGGCAGACACGATCGCGTTGCCGGACAGGCGCGCGAGCACCTCGTCCTGCGGCTGGGGGCCGGACTCGGCCAGGCGGTTGTACAGGTAGTAGTCGCCGTCGTCGTCGAGCGGCTCCTGCACCGGCCGGCGGCTCTGGCGGCGCAGCTCGTCGAGGTTGGCGTTGCGCATGATCGTGGCCAGCCACGCCGCCAGATTCGTGCCCGGCTTGTAGCTCTGCCAGCTCCGGAACGCGCGCAGGTAGGTGTCCTGGACGAGATCCTCGGCGGCCTGGGGGCTGCCCGTCAGGCGAAGCGCGATCCGGTAGAGCTGCTCGGCGTGGACCAGCGCCTCCTCCTCGAATTCGGCACGGTCGCGGCCGGCGGCGGCCGCGAGGCTGCCCGGGGGCGGGTCGGAGGAAGCCATCTCCGCGAGCGTATCAGTCAACAGAAGCATCGCCTCAAGGGTAACGACGAGACCCGTCCTGCCATTCCCCGGCGAGTTTTAGTCACTTGGGCTATTATGACCCCAATGGCTTCTGCCGCCCCCGTCCGCACCGACGTGCTCGTGCTGGGTGCCGGCCTCGCCGGCCTCTATGCGGCGCTCGCAGCTGCGGGCCGCGGGGCGAACGTCGTCCTCGCGACGAAGGGCTCGCTGCGGGCGTCGAACTCCTACATGGCCCAGGGCGGGGTGGCCGCCGCCGTCGCTGGCGAGGACTCGTTCGCCGACCACGCCGCGGACACGATCGGCGCCGGCCGCGGCCTCTGCGACCCGGAGGCCGTCTCCGTGCTGGTCGAGAACGGGCCCGGCCGGATCGCCGACCTCGAGCGGCTGGGCGTGCGCTTCGACCTCGACCCGGCCGGCGGCTACCTGCTCGGCCGCGAGGGCGGCCACGGCCGCCGCCGCATCCTCCACGCCGACGGCGCGGCCACCGGCGCCGCGATCGCCGGCGCGCTGATCGCCCGCGTGGCCGCCGAGCCGCGGATCCAGGTGCTGGAGCACACCGCGGCGCTCGCGCTCGCAAGCGACGGCGATGCCTGCGCCGGGGCATGGCTGCTGGGCCACGACGAGCTGCGGCTCGCCCGGGCGCGGATGACGCTGCTCGCAACCGGCGGCGCATGCGCCCTCTTCCACCGCACGACGAACCCGCCGGGCGCCACCGGCGACGGGATCGCCCTGGCCCACCGGGCCGGCGCGGCCGTGCGCGACATGGAGTTCGTGCAGTTCCACCCGACGGCGCTCGCCGGCGGCGGCCGGGCATTCCTCGTCTCCGAGGCGGTGCGGGGCGAGGGCGCCCACCTCGTCGACGGCTCGGGCGGGCGCTTCATGGCCGGCGTCCACCCCGACGCCGAGCTGGCGCCGCGCGACGTCGTCACGCGGACGATCGAGGCGCTGCTCGCCGACGGGGGCCAGGCCTACCTCGACCTCCGCCATCTCGACCGCGATCACGTCCTCGCCCGGTTCGGGAACCTGGCCGCCGGGTGCCGCCGGGCCGGGCTCGACCTCGCCGCCGACCTGATCCCGATCGCTCCCGCCGCCCACTACCTGATGGGCGGGATCGCCACCGATCTCGGCGGCCTCACCTCGCTCGCGGGCCTCTACGCGGTCGGCGAGTGCGCCGCGACCGGCGTCCATGGCGCCAACCGGCTGGCCTCCAACTCGCTGCTCGAGTGCTTCGTCTTCGCCCACCGCGCGGTCGGCCACGGCCTCGACGCGGCGGCGGCGGACGCCGATCGGGGCCCGCCCCCGGCCCGCCCGCTGGCCCGGGCGCCGCTGCCGGAGCTGCGCCGGCGCATGTGGGACATGGCGGGCCCGGTGCGCGACGGGGAGCGGCTGACGGCGCTCCTGGCATGGCTGGCCGAGCGGCCCGACTCGAACCCGGTGCTCGTCGCCGGGCTGATCGCCGGCGCCGCTCTGCGCCGCACCGAGAGCCGCGGTGGCCACCTGCGCAGCGACTTCCCCGATCCCGACCCCGACCAGGCCAGGAGCACGACGTGCCCGCCGCTGCACTCGAGAGTCTGATCGACCGCGCCCTGGCCGAGGACGCCGGCCGCGGCGACCCCACCACCGAGGCGACGATTCCGGACGGGCTGGAAACGATTGCCAGCGTGGTGCTGCGCGAACCCGGGATCGTTTCCGGCCTCGCGGTCGCCCTCGACGTCGTGCGCCGCCTCGATCCCGTGGCCGAGCTCGAGGTGCTCGTACCGGAAGGCACACGAGTCGCTCGCGCTGCCTGCACCGTGGCGACGATCCGGGCGTCCGCCCGGGCCGTGCTCACGGCCGAGCGCACCGCCCTGAACCTCCTGCAGCGGATGTCGGGCATCGCCACCGCGACCGGACGCTACGCGGACGCGGTCGCCGGCACCGGCGTCGAGATCCTCGATACGCGCAAGACCGTCCCGGGGCTGCGCGAGCTCGACAAGCAGGCCGTCGCCTGCGGCGGCGGGACGAACCACCGCGCCGACCTGGGCGCGGCCATCCTCATCAAGGACAACCACGTCGCCCTCGCCGGCGGCGTCGCCCAAGCGGTGCGCGCCGCCCGGGCGGCCCGGCCCGACCTGCACGTCCAGGCCGAGGCCGACACGCTCGAGCAGGTGCGCGAGGCCATCGCCGCCGGCGCCGACAGCGTCCTGCTCGACAACATGCCGCCCCACCGGCTGCGCGAGGCCGTTGCGATCGCCGCCGGCCGGGTCAGGCTGGAGGCGTCCGGCGGCATCACCCTCGAGACCGTCCGCGCGGTCGCCGAGACCGGCGTCGACGCGATCTCGATCGGAGCGCTCACCCACTCGGTGCGGGCGCTCGACATCTCGCTGGAGGTGCACCCGTGCCCACGCTGACCACCGACGCCGTCGGCGCCCTGCAGGAGCAGGTGCGCGCGCTGGCCGCAGAGCAAAACGCCGTCATCCTCGCCCACAACTACCAGCTGCCCGAGGTCCAGGACGTCGCAGACCTGGTGGGCGACTCGCTTGGCCTGTCCCAGGCCGCCGCCCACACCGAGTCGGAGGTGATCGCCTTCTGCGGCGTCCACTTCATGGCCGAGACGGCGGCGATCCTGTCGCCGGACAAGACGGTGCTGATCCCCGACCTCGACGCCGGCTGCTCGCTCGCCGCCAGCATCGACGCGGCCGCCCTCGAGGCCTGGAAGGCCGAGAACCCCGGCGCGGTCGTCGTCAGCTACGTGAACACGACCGCCGAGGTGAAGGCGCTCTCCGACTACTGCTGCACCTCGGGCAACGCCCGGGCGGTGATCGAGGCCGTTCCCGCCGACCGCGACATCCTCTTCCTGCCGGACATGTTCCTGGGCGCCTACCTGGAGCGCGTCACCGGCCGCAAGATGAAGATCTGGCCGGGCGAGTGCCACGTGCACGCCGGCATCCGCACCGACGACGTGGCCCGGATGCTGGACGAGCGGCCCGGCGCCGACCTGCTGATCCACCCGGAGTGCGGCTGCGCCAGCCAGTGCATGTACGCGGCGGCCCAGGACGCCGCGCTGGCGAAGCGGACGCACGTGTACTCGACCGAGGGCATGGTGAACCACGTCGCCCGCTCGCCCAGGCGCGACTTCGTCGTCGCCACCGAGACGGGCATCCTGCACCGCCTCACGCGGGAGTCCCCGGACAAGCGCTTCTACGCGATGTCCGAGCGGGCCGTGTGCCGCTACATGAAGATGATCACGCTCGAGAAGCTGCGCGATTCCCTGCGCGACATGCGCCACGTCGTCACGGTCGACGCCGACGTCGCCGACCGCGCCCGCGGAGCGATCACGCGCATGGTCGAGATCGTTTAACGTGGGGGAACCCATGGTTCCCCCACCGGCCCCCTCCTTCAGGTCGTGTGGCGAATCACTGGTGGTGCTGCAGCGAGAGCGCGGTCTCGCCGCAGCGGCGGGAAGCGGGTCACCCCCTGACGCAGACCCGCCCGTGACCTCACGAGTCTTCTGGGGTCCGGTGGCACAAGGGGCGGCGTGCTGATCCTCGTGCCGACCGGGCTCGAGTCGGGCTTGCTCTTCCCCGACGGCCCGCCGGCACCGCTCGCGGTGTGCGGGTTCGGCCTCGCTGCGGCCGGCGCAGGGGCGGCCCACGCGATCGCGAAGGACCGCGGCGCCGCCGCGGGCGGTGTCATCCTGGTCGGGGCAGCCGGCACGTACGACGCCGCGGCCCATCCCATCGGCTCGGCGGTCGTGGCCGGGTCGGTGCGCTGCGACGGCATCGGCGCGGGCTCCGGGGAAGGTCACCGAAGCGCCGCCGACCTCGGCTTCGCGGCGGCCGATTCGATCGCCCTGGGGCCCGGCCCGGAGGTCCTGTCTGTGGCAACTGCGGCCGGCTCGCCCGCCGACGCGGCCGGACGGCGCGACCGGTATCCGGCCGCCGCCGGTGAGGAGATGGAGGGCTACGCTGTCGCCGTGGCCACCGGGCTCTTCGGCGTCGACCTGACCATCGTGCGCGGCTTCTCGAACGTCGCCGGCGACCGCGACCGGGCCGGCTGGCGGATGCAGGAGGCCCTCGCCGCGGCCGCGGACATCGTGCGTGAGCGGGCCGGATGAAGCTGCGGCTCGGCCTCTCCACGTGCCCGAACGACACGTTCGCGTTCCACGCCATCCTGGAGCGGCGCGTCGACCTGCGCGGACTCGAGTTCGAGCCGGAGCTGCTCGACGTCCAGCAGCTGAACGACGGCCTTTTCGCCGGCCGCTACGACATCTCCAAGGCGAGCTTCCACGCGGCGCTCCTGCTGGCGAACGACTACGGCGCCGTCCGGGCCGGCGCGGCTCTCGGCTTCGGCGTCGGGCCGCTGCTCGTGGCCGCCCGGCCGGATGTCCAGCCCGGGCCGGGCGCGCGGGTGCTCTGCCCCGGCCCGACGACCACGGCGACGCTCCTCTACCGCTGCCTGCACCCGGACGGCGGCGCGATCGACCACGCCGTCTTCTCACGAATAGGCGCCGTCCTGCGCCGGGGCGACGCCGACCTCGGCGTGCTCATCCACGAGGGCCGGCTCACCTACGAGCGTGACGGCCTGACCCTGATCGAGGACCTCGGGGCGTCCTTCGAGCGGCTGGCGCAGGCGCCGATCCCGCTCGGGGGCATCCTGGCGAGCCTCGCGCTCCCCGACGACGTCGTCGAGCGGTTCACGGCCGTCCTGCGCGATTCGATCGCCTACGGCTGGGCGAACCGCGACGAGGTGCTCGGCACCATCCGGCGCTACGCCCAGGAGCTGGACGAGGACGTGATCTGGCCCTACGTCGCGCTCTACGTCAACGAGCACACCGTCGACCTCGGGGACGACGGCATCCGCGCCCTCCAGACGCTCGAGCGCACGGCGGCGGCCGCCGGTGCCCTGCCGGCCGGGACTGCGCCGCTGCGCGTGCTCGGCGTCGCTAGCGGGCCCGCTGCCGCTCGGTCCGCGGAGAACGGCCGAAGAACCACCGCTCCAGCGGGATCAGCAGCTCGCCTTCGCTGAACGGCTCGATCTCCTGCGGCTTGCCCTCCTCGGCCGACACGTCCAGGTCGGCGTCGACGGCGGCGTTGGCCGCCTCGAGCGCGTCGCCCATCTCGTAGCCCTCGAAGACGTAGTCGTCCGGCCGCACGAGCCCATCGTGCCGCTCGGCCAGTCCGACCGCCCTGCCCACCGCCCAGAGCGCGCCGGGTTTGCGCTCGATCCAGATCGTGACGATCTCCGCCGCACCGTCGTCGCCCACACCACGGATCGATCGCTCGGCGAACCACTGGGCGCCATTGCCGTTTGCATGCATCCCGGGCCTCCAAGTCGTCGCAGACTGACAGTGTAGGCGGGGCGGCGCCGGGGCGGCAAGGCGCGCGGATATGATCGCGGCTCGATGCGAGAGGCGGCAGCCGCATTCGTCCGCGACGTCGTCCGGCCGGCCGTCGCGGGCTGGGACGAGGCGGGCTCGTATCCGCGCGAGGCGGCCGCCGCGTCGGGCCTCACCGGGCTCTTCTGCCCGACGGCGCTCGGCGGCGCGGGCATCGGCTATCCGGCCGGGATGGAGGTGTTCGAGGAGCTCGGCCGCGGCGATGCCGCGTTCGCCTTCTCGCTCTCGATGCACAACGCCGTGGCGGCCGTCGTTGCGGGCTGCGACGACGAGGAGCTGCGGGCGCGCTGGGCGGCCGATCTCGTCGCCGGCCGCGCCCTGGGCGGGTTCTCGCTGACGGAGCCGCACGCCGGATCGGACGCGACGGCAATCACGACCCGGGCCCGCGCAGACGGCGGCGGCTGGCGGGTGACCGGGCGCAAGGCGTGGGTGTCGCTGGCCGGCGAGGCCGACCTCTTCCTGGTGGTGTGCAAGACGGCCGGCGGCCCGGGCCACGCGGACGTGGCGGTGCTGGCGGTCGACCGCCGCGCCGAGGGCGTGAGCTTCCCCCGCCTGTACCGCAAGGCGGCCTCCGCGTTCCTGCCGATCGGCGAGATGGCGCTCGCGGACGCGCCGGGGACGATGCTCGTGCCGCCGGGGGCGTGAGCTTCCCCCGCCTGTACCGCAAGGCGGCCTCCGCGTTCCTGCCGATCGGCGAGATGGCGCTCGCGGACGCGCCGGGGACGATGCTCGTGCCGCCGGGGGCCGGGATGCGCGCGGCGCTCGGGGCGATCGACGTGGCCCGCTGCGACATCGCCGCGATCGCCTGTGGCCTGCACGCCGAGGCGCTCGACATCGCCGTTCGCCATACACGCCAGCGGGAGGCGTTCGGGGCTCCGCTGCTGGCGCTCGACACGATGCGCTTCACGCTCGCCGACGTGCTCACCGATCTCGAGGCCGGCCGCCTGCTCTACGCCCGCGCGGCGAGCCTCCTGGGGACGCCTGCGGGGCCGGTGGCGGTCGCCCACGCCAAGCGCTTCTGCCCGGACGCCGCGCTGCGGGCGGCGATCGCGTGCAGTGAGGCGCTCGGCGCCTACGGCTGGCTCGAGGACACGCCGCTCCCGCGCTTCATCAGCCTGGCGAAGATGCTCCAGGTGGTCGACGGGACGGCCGAGATCCAGCGCGTCGTGATCGGGCGCGAGCTCGACCGGATGGCCCGCTCCGGCAGCTAGTTCCCGAAGTCCTCGGGGCTGACGTTCTCGAGGAACTTCTTGAACTCCTCGACGACCTCGGCGGGCTCCTCGGGCTCCTGGCCGAACTCGATGGCGGAGTCGTCGATCACCTGGTCGGCGACGAAGATCTTGGCGTCGGCGCGGACGGCCAGCGCGAGCGCGTCGGACGGCCGCGAGTCGATCTCGACCTCGGAGCCGTCGATGCGCAGCGTGATCTGGGCGTAGAAGGTGTTGTCGCGCAGCTCGGTGACGGCGATCTTCTCGACCTTGGCGTTCAGCTCGCCCAGCATCGACGTGACCAGGTCGTGGGTCATCGGCCGCGGCGTGGGCGTGCCCTGCAGCTTCATCAGGATGGCGGCCGCCTCGGGGTGGCCGATCCAGATGGGCAGGAACTTGCTGCCGTCAAGGGTTCTGAGCAGCACGATCGGCTGCTTGCCGACCATGTCGAAGGACACCCCGTAGATGCTCATCTCCTGCATCCGAAGTCCAGTATAGCCACGCTCCCTGGAGCCTCATCCGGCGTAGCGGAAGCACGTCGGAGAGTGGTCGTCGGCGATCCCGACGGCCTGCATGAAGGCGTAGCAGACGGTCGGTCCGACGAACCGGAAGCCGGCTCGCTTGAGCGCCTTCGACATGTTGCGGGACTCGGCCGTCTCGGCCGGGACGTTCCCCGGACCGCGGCGCAGCGGCGCTCCGGGGACGAGCCCCCACAGGAATGCGTCGAGGCTGCCGTGCTCCTCGCGGACGGCGAGGACAGCGTGCGCGTTCGCGATCGCCGACTCGACCTTGAGCCGGTTGCGGACGATGCCGGGGTCCGCCATCAGCCGCTCGACGTCGGCGGGCCCGAACCGGGCCACGGCCTCGGCGTCGAAGCCGGCGAAGGCGCTGCGGTAGCCCTCGCGCTTGCGCAGGATGGTCGACCACGAGAGGCCCGCCTGCGCGCCCTCGAGCACGATCATCTCGTAGAGATGGCGGTCTTCGTGGGAGGGCGTGCCCCACTCCTCGTCGTGGTAGGCGGCGTAGAGCGGATCGCCGGCGGGCACCCAGCCGCACCTGGATCGGGTGTCGTCCGCGGCAGCCAATGGGCGATCCTGGATTCGAACCAGGGACCTCCGCCTTATCAGAGCGGCGCTCTAACCGACTGAGCTAATCGCCCGCGGGGATGGCAGTCTAACGGCTCCGCGTAGAAGCGACCTGGGGACAGCCCCCGGCCGGGGACTGTCCCCGGCACTGCTCCATCTCGACCGGCGCCATGGAGGCTTCAGTCGGCCCAGGAGACCCTGTCCGCGCGGAGCTGGTCGACGATGCGACCGAGCTCGGCGGCGGACGAGAAGTGCAGCTCCACACGGCCGCCGCGCGGCCCCTGCCGCACCGACGCCCGCAGCCCGAGCGACTGCCAGGCGGCGTCGACGGCCAGGTGGGCGAGCTCGTCGTCCATCACGCCCGCGGCCCGCTTCGGCTCGCCCTTGGCCGGCCTGGCCGCGCGCTTGGCGGCAGCCTCGCACTCGCGCACCGACCACCCGCGGCTGACGGCCGTGCGGGCCAGGCTCGAGCGCTCGTCCTGGCCGGACGCGAGCAGCAGCGCGCGGCCGTGGCCCTCGGACAGGTCGCCGGCGGCAACGAGGTCGAGGACGTCGTCGGGCAGTTCGAGCAGCCGCATGGTGTTCGCGACCGCCGGCCGGCTCTTGCCGACGCGGCGGGCGATCTCGGTCTGGGTGAGATCGAGCTCATCTGCCAGGACCGCGTACGCGCGGGCCTGGTCGATCGGGTTCAGGTCTTCGCGGGCGACGTTCTCGGCCAGCGCCAGGATGAGCAGCTCGCGGTCGTCGGCGCTGCGCACGATCGCCGGGATGGTGCGCAGGCCGGCCAGCCGGGCCGCCCGCCAGCGCCGCTCGCCGGCCACGATCTCGTAGCCGTCGCCGGCGTCGCGCACGATGATCGGCTGGACGACGCCGTCGGCCTTGACCGACTCGGACAGGCGCTGGATGGCCTCGTCGTCGAAGACGCGCCGCGGCTGGCGCGGGTTCGGCCGCACCTGGCCGATCTCGAGCTCCACCATCGACGTCGCGCCGGCCGGGAACTCGGCGACGAGGGCGGCCAGGCCGCGGCCGAGGCCGCGGGGACGGCTCGACTCAGCCACGCTCGACCACCTCGAGCGCCGCGCGGTAGTAGGCGTCCGCGCCGGCAGAGGACGAGTCGTACGCAGTGATCGGGACGCCGTGGCTGGGCGCCTCGGCGAGGCGGATGCTGCGCGGCACGACCGTGTCGAACACGAGCGGGCCGAAATGGCTTCGCACCTCGCTGGCGACGTCGCTCGCGAGGCGCGTGCGGGCGTCGTACATGGTCAGGAGGACGCCGGTGACGCCAAGGCGCGGGTTGATCCGGGTACGCACGAGCTCGACGCTCTGGAGCAGCTGGGCCAGGCCCTCGAGTGCGTAGTACTCGCACTGGACGGGCACGATCAGGCGGTTGGCGGCGGCCAGCGCGTTCACCGTCAGAAGGCCGAGCGAGGGCGGGCAGTCGACGAACACGTACGGGTACTGCTCCTCGGTGCCCGCGAGCAGGTCGCGCAGGAGCGTGCCCTGCTCCGAGCCGCTCGGCATCTCGACCTGCGCCGCGGCCAGGTCCGGGTGCGACGGGACGAGGGAGAGGTTGGGGACGGCGGTCTCGAGGACGACGTCCTCAAGCGGCGTGCCGTGCAGCAGGTCGTACGTGCTCGCGGTGAGCTGCTCGGGCCGGAATCCCAGGCCCGTCGTGGCGTTCGCCTGTGGGTCGAGGTCGATCAGCAGCACCGGCGTGCCGGCCTCCGCAACGCACGCCGCCATGTTGATCGCCGTCGTCGTCTTCCCGACACCGCCCTTCTGGTTCGCAAGGGCGTAGACGCGCGCGCTCATGGGCGGGATCGTACCCGCGCAAGCGGATGCTTGGCGGCCATTCCGGGGCGCCGCGGGAACCGCCCCGGGGTCGCCGAGACCTTGCGCAGGAGCTCCAGGCGCCGGTTCGGGCCAACCTCGACGGTCTCCGCGTGCTCCCCGCCAACGGCGGCCGCCACGTCGGCCAGCGCGCCCGGCTCGGTCTCCGCCGTCCACAGGAGCACGTGGCCGTCCACGCGGGCCAGGGGCAGGCACAGCTCGGCCGCGACCGGCGGCGGCGCCAGGGCGCGCGCCAGCACCACGTCGTAGGCGTCGCGGCCGCCCGCGCGGGCGAGGATTTCGGAGCGGTCGTTGACGACCTCGCACGGCGCACCCAGGGCCGCCACGCACCGGCGCAGGAACTCGCACTTGACGCCGGTCGCCTCGACCAGATCCACCGGGACCCCCGTGGCGAGCGCGATCGGGATGCCGGGGCTGCCGCCCCCCGAGCCGACATCGGCAATCCGTCCCGGCGCCAGCCTCTCGACCAGCGGAAGGGCCGCCAGAGCGTCCTCGACGTGCACCGCCCACGCCCGCTGCGGGTCGCGGATCGAGGTCACCGACACCGGCGCAGCGAGCAGCAGGTCGCGGTACGCCGCCAGCCGCGGATCGGGGTGTTTCACGTTTTACACCTCGGCGGAATCGCCCTCGGGGAGGACGATGACGTGCCGGTTGGGCTCGACGCCCTCGCTCGAGGTGCCGACCCCGTCCATCTCCTGCAGGTGCAGGTGCACGATCTTGCGCTCGACCGACGTCATCGGCTCGAGCGCCACCGGCCGGCCGCTGCGCATCGCCTCGGCGGCGGCCCGGTCGGCCACCCCGCAGAGGGCGCGCTCGCGCCGCTCGCGGTAGCCCTCGGCATCGACGACCACCTCGACCGATTCGACCTGGCGGCGGTGAACGACGGCGTTCGCGAGGTACTGGATCGCATCGATCGTCTGGCCGTGGCGGCCGATCAGAAGGCCCAGGTCGCCGCCGGAGACCGTCCCGGTAACCCGCCCGGACGCCTCGTCGATGTCGACGTCGGCGTCGATCCCGAGGCCGTGGACGATCCGGCCGAGCAGCTCCCGCACGAGGCCGGCCGCCTCGGAGTCGTCCGGCTCGGGGCCGATCGGCTCGCGGGCCGGCGCCGCCGGCGCCTCCGCCGCGGTCGGGGGCTCGTCGGCGAGCGCCGCCACGACCCGGGCCGGCTCGTAGCCGACGCCGAGCAGGCCGCGCTGGCCCTCGGAGACGACGGCGAACTCGACC
>Ga0207695_10003541_pt1 | contig 21873 bp, 15 predicted proteins | sample KBSC54metaG_FD_184354 | JGI IMG/M metagenome (GOLD analysis project Ga0207695, IMG submission 184354) | Corn rhizosphere microbial communities from Kellogg Biological Station, Michigan, USA - KBS C5-4 metaG (SPAdes) (version 2) | ecosystem: Host-associated > Plants > Roots > Rhizosphere > Soil...
ATCGCCATGCGCCTGAACGTGATGAAGCAGGACAGCGGCGTCCCCGGCCGCCATGAAGTCAAGAACGACCGCTGGGGCGTGGCGCCCTCGCTGGCCTTTGGCCTGAACAGCCCGACCCGCGTGTTCCTGAACTATCTGCACATCGACCAGGACAACGTGCCCGATGGCGGCGTGCCCACCATTGGCCTGCCGGGCTACACCTCGCCGGATCCGGCACGCCCCTACATCTCGGGCGCACCGCGCGTGTCCTCGAAGAATTTTTACGGCAATGTGAACGATTACGACAAGGTCACGGCCGACATGTTCACCGCCCGCGTGGAGCATGACTTCTCGCAGGACGTGAAGCTGCAGAACACCACCCGCTACGCCAAGACCAGCCAGGATTACTTCCTGACGTCCTTCATGGCCTCGGCCGCCAGCAGCACCCGCGCCGCCGGCCTGGTGACGCCGTCGGCGACCAACCTGGCGAGCTGGACCCTGGCGCGCAACCTGCCCACCCGCAAGGACCAGTCCAACGAGATCATCACCAACCAGACCAACGTGACGGCCAACCTGAAGAGCGGCAGCCTGCAGCACACGGTGGTGGGCGGCATCGAGTTCACCCAGGAAAAGCAGCACGCCACGTCCTTCACCGCCACCGGCACGCTGCCGGCGGCCAACTTGTACAACCCGGATCCCAACTTCGGCTCCGGTACCTATTCGATCCGCGCCACGGGCTACAACGATGGCAAGACCGATACCGTCTCGGCCTACCTGTTCGACACCATCAAGTTCAACGAACAATGGTCGATCAATGCCGGCATCCGCGAAGACCACTATCGCACCACGTATTACTCCAACGCGGCCGGCACCATCACCGACCTGTCGACCTCGGGCAATCTGTTCAACTGGAAGCTGGCCGCGATCTTCAAACCGACCGACTACAGCAGCATCTACGCCCTGTACGCGACCTCGCAGCAGCCCCCGGGCGGCAGCAACTTCGCCCTGTCGGCTTCGGCCAACAGCGCGTCCAACACCAACTACACCCCGCAGAAGACCAAGACTTCCGAGCTGGGGACCAAGTGGGATCTGCTCAACAAGAAACTGGCCGTCACCGCTGCTCTGTTCCATACCGAAGTGACCAATGAAGTCGAGCAGGATCCGACCTCGCTGCAGTACTTCCAGACCGGCAAGAAGACCGTGCAGGGTATCGAGCTGGGCGTGACCGGTGACGTGACCAGCAACCTGTCGCTGGCAGCGGGCTACACCTGGATGGATACCAAAGTGAACAACGGTGCCATCACCACGGCCGCCGGCGAGAACAATCTTGCCTATACGCCGAAGCAAGCCTTCACCTCGTGGGCCACTTATCGCCTGCCGCAGGGCTTCACCGTCGGCGGTGGTGCACGTTACGTCAGTTCGCTGCTGCGCGGCACCGATGGTGCGGTCGGGACGCCCAAGTACGCCAACAGCTACTGGGTCTTCGATGGCATGGTTGGTTATATCGTGAACAAGAACGTTGATCTACAGCTCAATATCTACAATATTTTCGATAAAGACTACGTAGCGGCAATCAACAAGAGCGGCTATCGTTACACCCCAGGCACGCCGCGTTCGGTGGCGCTGACCGCCAACTTCAAGTTCTGATCCTGCCCCTGGCATTGAAGCCCTCACCGGGTGTGGTGCTCTGACTCGCAAGAGTTCGTGTCCCCTCCGGTGAGCCAGCGATCGGCGACTTGACGGCCCCTCCCGTGCGGAGGGGTTTTTTCATTCGCTACAGGAGAATTCCATCATGATGCTGCACATCCCCCAGGTCCTGACCCCGCAACAGGTCAGCCACATCCGCTCCGAACTGCAGCGCGCCGACTGGGTGGACGGGCGCGAGACGGTGGGCGAACAGGGGGCGCGCGTGAAGCGCAACCGGCAGTTGCCGGAACATTCGCCGCTGGGTTTCCAGCTGGGCGAGATCATCCTGGAAGCCCTGCGCAGAAATCCCCTGTTCTTTGCCGCCGCGCTGCCCAAGAAGACCATGCCGCCGCTGTTCAACAGCTATGAAGGCGGCGAACACTACGGCCTGCACGTGGATGGCTCGGTGCGCCTGCTGCCCAATGCGGCGGGCAGCATCCGTACCGATGTCTCGACCACGGTGTTCCTGTCGGAGCCGGACGAATACGATGGCGGTGAACTGGTGGTGGTCGATACCTATGGCACCCATGAAGTGAAACTGCCGGCGGGAGACATGATCGTCTATCCCTCCACCAGCCTGCACCGGGTCGAACCGGTCACGCGCGGGGCGCGCGTATGCTCCTTCTTCTGGACCCAGAGCATGGTCCGCGACGACTGGAAGCGCAGCATGCTTTTCGAACTGGATCGCAACATCTTCGGCCTGCGGCAGAAACTGGGCGATACCGAGGAAGTGGTGGGACTGACCGGGCATTATCACAACCTGCTGCGGCAGTGGGCGGATGTATGACCACGCCAAATTGTTTATTTGTTTTATATCGTTTTTGAATTGGCGTAGCTCGATACGCCAAATACGAAGGCCGTCCGGCATTGCACCGGACGGCCTTTTTCATGCAAGCCAGTGCGGGATCAGACGAAACGCCCGATTGCACCGATCACTGCCTCCCGCACCGATCCGCTGACCACGAAGTCATGCGCAGCGCGCACGTCATCATGGAACCAGCGATCGCCCTCCAGACAAGCCGGGATCTGGCGGCGAATCTCCTCATAGGCCGCCTGCGTACCCTGTCCCAGCTTGAAGTCCTTGAGCAATTCCTCGGTCATGGTCAGCGCCTGCGCCGCCAGCAGCATTTCCACGCCGACGATGTATTGCGTGTTCTGCACCACCGTCATGGCCTTGCGGGCGCACCAGGTCGAGTTGGAAATGTGGTCCTCGCTATTGCCCTTGGAGGGGATGCTGTCGACGCTGCCCGGCATGCACAGGGTACGGTTCTCCATCACCAGCGAACTCATGGAACACTGCACCACCGGATAGCCGGTGTTGACCCCGCGCACGCCGCTCATCAGGTTGCGCGGCAGTCCCCACGACAAGGTCGGATCGATCAGGCGCGCGATACGGCGTTCGCAGATGCTGCCCAGATCGGTGATGGTCATGGCCAGCAAGTCCATCACCTGCGCCAGATACTGGCCGTGGAAGTTGCCACCGGAAATGATTTCGAAACCTTCGCCGTCTTCCTTGTTGAAGATCAGCGGATTGTCGGTGGCGGAGTTGGTTTCCTTCTCGATGATGGTATCGATGTAGTCAAGTGCATCGAATACCGGGCCATACACTTGCGGTGCGCAACGCAATGAGTAGACATCCTGAATGCGTGCCGTGTAGGGAATATCGGTACGGCGCAATTCATCGGGCAGTTGTATTGCACGCGCTTCATGCGTAGTACGCGTGGATCCCTTCAACAAGTTGCGGATGACTTCAGCCGTCTTGATCTGCCCCGCATGCGGACGGGCCTGCTGGATACGCGGATCGAAGGCCGCCATTTCGGCACGCATCGCTTCCAGCGTCAACCCCAACGACAGGCAGGCATCGGTCAGCAGATGGCGTGCATCGTGCGCGGCGAGGATGGCGACCGCCAGCGAGGCGGTGCAGCCATTGATGAGGGCCGAGGCATCCTTGGCCTTGAGATCAAATTTGACCGGACCAATGCCGGCCTGCTCGATGGCCTGCGTGGCGCGCATGCGCTGGCCTTGATACATCACTTCAGCTTCATCGAAGCCGGCAATGGCGGCGGCCAGATAGGCCAGCGGCGCCAGATCGCCGGAAGCACCCACCGATCCCTTCTGCGGCATGATCGGGTGGATACCCGCATTGATGAAAGCCAGCAGGCGATCCACCACTTCCACGCGTGGCGCGGAATAATTCGATGCGAATGCATTGGCCCGCAGCAGCATGGTGGCGCGGCTGACTTCTTCCGAAAACGGCTCGCCGATGCCCGCACTGTGCGCGCGGATCAGCTGGGTCTGGAACAGCTCGATATGCTCGACCTTGATGCGCGTGTCCTTGAGCAAACCGACACCGGTATTGAAGCTGTACATCATGGGCGCTTCGTCGTGCATCCAGGTAGATTCGATGTAATCGCGGCTTTGCTTTAGGGCGGCACGCGAAGAATCGGCCAGCGCCACTTTCAGGTGAGGCGCGCGGGCCACGCTGACGACTTGCGCGGCGGTGAGGTTGAATCCGTCGATGGTAATGGTTTGCATGAGTGATCTCTGATGGAATCGGGTGCGATTACTTGGCCCCAGCCTGGAACCATGCGGCCAGCTCGGCGCGTTCCGCATCGGTCATCTGGGTCATGTTGGCCAGCGGCATGTCCTTGGTCTGGACGGCGCGCTGGAAGATCTTGGCCGCGTGCTGATGGATCAGCTCGGGCGTTTGCAGCATCATCCCGGCTGGTGCGGTGGCGAAGCCGGCCTGGGTCGGCTTGTCCGAATGGCAGCTGGCGCAACGCTGGGTGACGATGGCCTGGATGCGGGCAAAGTCCGGTGCGGCAGCCGCCACCGGCGCTGCGCCCTCACCTGCGGAGGCAGCAGGTGCAGTCGATGCAGCAGGTGCGACAGGACGCGGCGCGATCGCCACGGCCACCGCCAGCAGCAAGGCCACACCGGCGATGGGATAGCCCACCGATACCTTGCCCTTGTGCCGCAGATTGAAGAAGTGACGAATCAGCACACCGGCCGCCATGATCGCCGCCAGCACCAGCCAGCTATGGGCATGCGTGTAGGTCATCGCATAGTGGTTGCTGATCATGATGAACAGAATGGGCAGCGTGAAGTAGTTGTTGTGGACGCTGCGCTGCTTGCCCTTGCGGCCGTGGATGGGGTCGGGTGAACGGCCGGCCTTCATCGCCTCCACCAGCTTGCGCTGGCCGGGGATGATGACCATGAGCACATTGCCCACCATGATGGTGCCGATCATCGCGCCCACGTGGATATACGCCGCGCGGCCCGACAGCAGGTGTGTGAGCAGATAGGCCACCGCCACGATGAAGACGAACATCACCAGCCCCAGCAGCCCTTCGCGCTTGCCCAGCGGCGACTTGCACAGCAGGTCGTAGACGATCCAGCCCAGCACCAGGGTACCGATGCCCACACCGACGGCTTCCGGCCCGGTGAGGTTGGCTACGGACTTGTCGACCATCATGGCCGAGGCATTGAAGTAATAGACGATGAACAGCATGGCCACACCGGTGATCCAGGTGGCGTAGGCCTCCCACTTGAACCAGTGCAGTTCTTCCGGCAGCTCGGCCGGGGCGACCAGATACTTTTGCGGATTGTAGAAACCGCCGCCGTGCACGGCCCACAGCTCGCCGGAGACGCCCTTCTTCTCCAGGTCGCTGCCCGGTTTGGGCGGGCGGATGGAGTTGTCGAGCCAGACGAAATAGAACGAGGCACCGATCCAGGCGATGCCCGTGATCAGGTGCAGCCAGCGGACCAGCAGATTGGCCCAGTCGATGCCATATGAAACCAGGAGTGCTTCCATGTCTTCCCCACGCAGGATTGCTGTCCGCCACCGCGACCTACTCCGGACAGGCGAGGCATTGCCTCAGGAATGGGCCGCCATGGAAGTCTTCCCCCGCCCTGCGTGTACCAAGGCTGCAACTGGATGAGTGGAGTGAAGGCTTCCCGCGCGCCGGGAAGCGCAGGCGCCGCGATGGCGCCTTGGCTGGTCTCCCGTCGTGCTGCCGCTACGACCCGATGGCTTGTGCCATCTGTTTTTTAGGCCGCCCTGCTGGTGCGGGACGGTTGCACGAACGATAAACGCCGGGACTGCGCAAAACATGGTCATCAACGTATATTTGACATACGAATGACGATATACAAAAATGCCCCCTGGATGTGGGACGCTTGCGCTCGCATCACGCCAGGCCGCCGCCCGAGCCGGCCTGGCACACGACAACGATAATGCGCCTGCCCCGATGCAGCCGCCCCAGAGTGAACGAAAAACCGTCACCTGCCCCGCACCACAAGACCCCGGAGACATTCCCATGTCCAGGCTGCCTGACCATCTCGACATTCACCTCATCCGCATCCTCTATCTCCTGCTCTGCGAGAAGAACGTATCGCGGGTCGCCCTGAAACTGAACCAGCCGCAGCCCTCGATTTCGGCCTCTCTGCGCAAGCTGCGCGAACTGACCGGCGACCCGCTGCTGGTGCGCGGCGCGCGCGGCATGGTGCCGACCCAGCACGGTGAAAGCCTGTTGAAACCCGCCAAGCGCATCCTCGACGAGACCGAGCGCCTGTTCGTGCCCAAGACCGCCTTCGTGCCGCAGGAGGAAGAGCGCACCTTCCACATCGCCGCGCCCGACTACATGAACACGCCCTTCTTCACCGAAGTGATCGCCCGCCTGCGGCGCGAGTCGCCGCGCAGCCGCATCGTCATCCACGCGCTGGGTCCGGATACCGATTACGTGCGCCTGCTCTCGGACGGGGAACTGGACCTGGTGATTGCCAACTGGGACGAGCCGCCTGCGCATTTGCACCTGTCAAAGCTGTTTGACGACCCCATCGTCTGCCTGATGCGCGCTGACTGCGCCTACGCCAAGCGCACCGCGCGCGATGCCATGAGCATCGAGGACTATCTTTCGCTGCCGCACGCCGCGCCTTCGCAGATCCTGCCCGGCTATCACGGCACCATCGATACCTTCCTCGAAAAGCAGAACCTGCATCGCAACGTGGTGGTGGAATCGGCGCACTTCCGCATGCTGCCCTACATGGTGGCGCAGACCGACCTGGTGCTGACGGCCGGCCAGCAGTTCGCCAGCTTCTACGAAAAACTCCTGGGCCTGAAAAGCTATACGGTACCCATCAAGTTCCCGCCGCTGCGTTTTTACCAGCTGTGGCACGAGCGGGTGCACCAGGCCACCGAGCACAAATGGCTGCGCGCCCAGGTCAGCGCGGCGGCCAAGATGATGGCGCAGGGCCGCACCTGAAGCGGTGCCGGGCCGCTCCGGCAAAGAAAACGGGCATTCCGGCATATATCGGCGGCGCGCCAGCCGGTATGCGGGGGCTTATATATCGCACTCCCCGGATTGCATTAGTATCGCCAGCATCAGACCGGCATCCGCACACAAGCCCCACCAAGACGCGGAGCACGGTACTGGGCCGGAACCACCTTCAAGCGGCAAGGCACGCCACCCTCTCAGAATGATCACGGTGGCGCGGTCACATGCCAGGTTCCATCGATAAAAAATACCAGGAGACAATCCCATGCAAACCACTCGCCATCCGGTGGATGAACGCCTACCCGTATTCAAGCTCTTTGCCCTCGGCATGCAGCACGTGCTGGTGATGTATGCCGGTGCGATTGCCGTGCCGCTCATCATCGGTGGTGCGCTGAACCTGCCCAAGTCCGAGATCGCCTACCTCATCAGTGCCGACCTGTTCTGCTGCGGGCTGGTGACCATCATCCAGAGCGCCGGCCTCTGGAAATTCGGCATCCGCATGCCTGTCATGATGGGCGTGACCTTTGCCGCCGTGGGGCCGATGGTGGCCATGGCCAACAATCCGCAGCTGAACATTCTGCATATCTACGGGGCGGTGATCGCTTCGGGCGTATTCTGCATCCTCGCCTCGCCCTACATGAGCAAGCTCATGCGCTATTTCCCGCCGGTGGTCACCGGTACCGTCATCACGGTGATCGGCGTCTCGCTCATGGGCGTGGGCATCAACTGGGCCGCAGGTGGACAGCCGGTGATCGGCAAGCTGGTCGACGGGGTGTTCGTGAAGGTGCCCAATCCCGACTACGGCTCGCCGCTGTCGCTTTCGATTGCGGCGGTGGTGCTGGTCTCGATCCTGCTCATCACCAAGTACACGCGGGGGTTCATCTCCAACATATCGGTGTTGATGGGCATGGTGGTCGGTTTCGTGATTGCCTTTGCCTTGGGCAAGATCAGCTTTGACGGGCTGGATGCGGCGGACTGGTTCGCCTTCATCCAGCCCTTTCACTATGGGCTGCCGCAATTCGACATTGCCTCCATCATCAGCATGTGCCTGGTGATGATCGTGACGATGATCGAATCGACCGGCATGTTCATGGCCCTGGGCGACATCGTCGGCCGCCGCATCGACGACCGCACGCTGGCCAGCGGCTTGCGCGTGGATGGCCTGGGCACGGTGATCGGCGGTCTCTTCAACACCTTCCCTTACACCTCCTTCTCGCAGAACGTCGGGCTGGTGGGCGTGACCGGGATTCGCAGCCGTTTCGTCTGCGTGGCGGCCGGGGTGATCCTGATCGCGTTTGGCCTGTTCCCCAAGATGGCGCACGTGGCCGCGTCGATTCCGCAATTCGTGCTGGGCGGTGCCGGCATCGTGATGTTCGGGATGGTGGCGGCGACCGGTATCAAGATCTTGTCCAAGGTCGATTTCCACGGTAACCGCAACAATCTGTTCATCGTGGCCATCAGCATTGGCGTGGGCATGATCCCCATCGTTGCGCCGACCTTCTTCGACAAGATGCCGCATCTGCTGGGCACCATTTTCCACAGCGGCATCCTGCTGGCCTCGGCCATGGCGGTCGGATTGAACCTGTTCTTCAATGGCCGGGGCAGTGAAGAGGACGTGGCCCGCTATGCGGTGGCGGCGGCGCAGAGTTCGGATCACTGAAGCGGGTGCGGCGAGATATGCCGCTGCGCATACGGCCCAGATGAAACCGTTGATGCCATCCGGGCCAAGATGTTTTAAAGTCTCATCTGCGCTGCAGACCGCACCGGGCGGGCTTTGGCGCAGACCGTGAGACGACAGCCGCAGACAACAATCGGTGCCGACAATCCTGATTTTCATGAGGGATGTCGGCGTCGGCTTTGCGGCATCACCCATGAACACAGCGAGGGAGCCGGCGGCGAGCCGACCGGCCAGCACATGACGACGACACTGGAACACCTGAACGCAGCCGAGACTTCGGCCTTCATCGCCGCCCTGCACGGCATTTACGAGCACTCTCCCTGGATTCCCGAGCGGGCAGCGCTGCAGCGTCCGTTCCGCAATCTCACGGCCTTCAAGTTGGCCTTGCACAAGGTCGTGACCGACGCCAGCCGTGCCGAGCAGCTGGGCCTGATCCGTGCCCACCCCGAACTGGCCGGCCGCGCCGCGATTGCCGGCGAGCTCACGGCCGAGTCAACGGGCGAGCAGGCCAAGGCCGGACTGAACCTGTGCAGCCCGGAAGAATTTGCCCGGCTGCAACAGCTCAATGCCGACTACAACGCGAAGTTCGGTTTTCCCTTCATCCTGGCGGTGAAGGGTCCTACTGGTGCGGGCCTGACGCGCCAGCAGATCATCGCCACGTTTGCGCGCCGCCTGCGCAACCAGCCGGAAGACGAAGTGCGTGAAGCCCTGCGCCAGATCGGCCGCATTGCCGAGATGCGCATCAATGACCTGCTGGGCCATCGCCCGGCGATGGGGGCGACGGTGATGCAGTGGGCAGAAGAAATTGGTGCCCTATCGGAAGACGAAGGCGCGCTCACCTGCACCTATCTCACCGAGACGCATCAACGTACTGCCCAGCAGATTGCGCAGTGGATGCGCGAGGCGGGCATGCATGTGCATATCGATGCGGTGGGCAACGTGGTGGGGCGCTATCTTTCCACCGATCCGCAGGCCAGGACCTTGCTCACCGGTTCGCACTACGACACGGTGCGCAATGGCGGCAAGTACGATGGACGCGAGGGCATCTTGCTGCCCATTGCCGTGGTGAAGCATTTGCATGAACGTGGCGAGACCTTGCCTTTCCATTTCGAGGTGATTGGTTTTTCGGAAGAAGAAGGTGTGCGTTTCAAGAGCACCTTCCTGGGCAGCAATGCGGTGACCGGCCATTTCGACATGAAGCTGCTGGACCTGCAGGACAAGGATGGCATCTGCATGCGCGAGGTGATCACCCAGGCGGGCCATGATGTGGCGGCCATCCCGCAGATTGCGCGTGATCCGGCCGACATCCTGGGCTATGTGGAGGTACACATCGAGCAGGGACCGGTATTGCTCAATCGTGATTTGCCGGTGGGCATCGTCACCTCGATTGCGGGCAGTTCGCGTTACCTGGTGGAGTTGAAGGGTGTGGCCAGCCACGCGGGTACCACGCCGATGGACATGCGCAAGGATGCGGCGGCAGCGGCGGCCGAGATCATCCTTTATGTGGAGCAGCGTTGTTCGCAGGACCAGCATGCGGCGCTGGTGGGTACGGTGGGGCAATTGCAGGTACCGCGCGGATCGACGAATGTGATTCCGGGTGCGTGCCAGTTATCGCTGGACATACGTGCGGCGGTGGATGAGGTGCGTATGGCGGCGGTGAAGGACATCCTGGGCAAGATCGAGGAGATCTGTGGCCGGCGCAGTATCGATTTCAAGCTGGAGGAGACCTTGAGCGCAGCGGCTGCGCCGTGTGCGCCGTGGCTGATGGATCAGTTGCGTGCCGCGACGGAGCGTGCCGGCGTGACGCCGTTTGAGCTGGCGTCGGGGGCTGGGCATGATGCGATGGCGATTGCGAATCTGACGGATGTCTGCATGTTGTTTACGCGATGTGGCAATGGAGGCATCAGCCACAATCCGCTGGAGACGATGACGGCGGATGATGCGGAGGTATCGGGGCAGATTTTGCTGGATTTCCTGCGCAGTTTTGAGGCGAAGCGTTAATGATTTATATGATTTAGCGTTCTGCGCGTCTTCGATACGCGGCTGCGCCGCTACTCAGTCCGAACGGGAATTTGCAGCACCGGTCCGGACGAAGCCGCAGGCGAGTACGACCGAAGCCGCAGGCGAGCAAGACAAGGGCGATGCCGCAGGCGAGCCCGAGTTGGTGTTGGCCCCATAGAGCCAGCCGCCGCAGCGGAGCGAAAAGTGGATCAGAAGGATAGTGGGAGCGAAGCGACTCTATCCTTCCCACTTTTCGCTTCGCTGCGGCGGGGACCCTCCGGAGGAGGGCTGGCTCTTTGGGGTCGCCTTCTTTTGCTTACTTTTCTTGGCGAGACAAGAAAAGTGAGCGGCTGCCGGGCCGCTCCCGGCGCGTCCTCCCGACCGGAGAGGGAAAAGAATTAAGCTAGAGCGCAGGAAAGCAATCCGTGCAGACTACCCAAAACACAAAACCAGCAAAAACAGCGAAACACCAGCATTAAGCAAACCTTAACGCAAAACAAAACCAGCATTAACCGGACCTAAACCCTCCCAACAACCCCACCCGTCGCAGTCGTTAATAGGGCAAGAAAGGGACTCCCCCCTGTCACCTGCGCCGACCCGCAAGTCAAACACATCAACAAGGAAGCCAAGAAGGAGTCCAACATCATGCAAGAGCAAGCAACAGGCAAGACGCTGTTGATCAGGAACGCGCGCGTCCTGGTCACGATGAACGAGGGCCGTGAAGAGATCGCCGATGGTGCGCTTTACATCAAGGGCAAGGTCATCGAGCAGGTCGGCAAGACGGAAGATCTTCCGCAAGAGGCGGACGAGGTCATTGATGCCAGCCATCATGTGGTCATTCCGGGCCTGATCAACACGCACCACCACATGTACCAGAGCCTGACGCGTGCGATCCCCAGCGCGCAGAATGGCGAGCTGTTCAACTGGCTGACCAATCTGTATCCGATCTGGGCGGGCCTGACGCCCGAGATGATCCGGGTATCGACGCTGACGGCCATGGCAGAGTTGATCCTGTCGGGCTGTACCACCAGCAGCGACCACCTGTACATCTACCCCAACCAGACGCGCCTGGACGACAGCCTGGAAGCCGCTGCCCAGATCGGCATGCGATTCCACGGAGCGCGGGGTGCGATGAGCGTAGGCCAGTCCAAGGGCGGATTGCCACCGGACCGTGTGGTGGAAGAAGAGCCTGCCATCCTGAAGGACACGCAACGCCTCATCGAGACGTATCACGACAGCCAGCGCCACGCCATGCAGCGCATCGTGGTCGCCCCCTGCTCTCCTTTCTCGGTCTCGCGTGACCTGATGCGCGAGGCCGCCGACCTGGCGCGTCACTATGGCGTATCGCTGCACACGCACCTGGCCGAGAACGTCAACGACATCGCCTACAGCCGCGAGAAATTCAACATGACGCCGGCGGAATATGCCGAAGACTGCGGCTGGGTCGGCCACGACGTCTGGCACGCCCACTGCGTGCAGCTCGACGAGCATGGCATCGACCTGTTTGCCAGGACTGGTACGGGCGTAGCGCACTGTCCCTGTTCCAACATGCGGCTGGCTTCCGGCATTGCGCCCATCCGCAAGATGCTGGATGCGGGCGTACCGGTCGGCCTGGGCGTGGACGGCAGTGCCTCCAATGACAGTGCCCACATGCTGGGCGAAGTCCGCCAGGCCATGCTGCTGCAGCGGGTCGGCTTCGGCCCCGACGCCATGACCGCGCGGCAGGCGCTGGAAGTGGCTACGCTGGGCGGAGCCAAGGTATTGAATCGCGACGACATCGGCGCACTCAAGCCCGGCATGTCGGCCGACGTGGTGATGTTCGACACGCGCCAGATCGCCTTTGCCGGCGCACTGCATGATCCGGTGGCCGCACTCGTTTTCTGCACCCCGGCCAACGTGAACACCAGCATCATCAACGGCCGCGTGATCGTGCGCGAGGGACAGCTCACCACCATTGACCTGGGGGCGGTGCTGGAGCGGCACAATCAACTGGCGTACCAGCTGGCCGAAGCGGCGCGCTGACATGGGCAAAAGGAAAAGCAGCATGCGTATTGCAGACATGAAAATAGGGGCGCGACTGGCGCTGGGTTTCGGTGCCGTCATGGTGCTGTTGCTGGCCATTGCGGTACTGGGCAATCTTCAACTGGGGCGACTGGCCGACGGGATCGGCCTGATTGTCAAGGACCGCTACCCCAAGACGGTGATGGCCAACACGGTACAGATCCAGGTCAACAAGATCGCGCTCGACATCCGCGACATCCTGCTCACTGATGATCCGCAACGCATCAAGGCCCTGGTCGCCGACGCCACCGCAGCGGACCGCAAGATGAACGAGTCGCTGGCCAGGCTCAAGGAGGTAGCGCGGTCCGAAGAAGACAAGCGCTACGTCGAGGCTGCCATGACCGCGCGCCAGGCCTACGTACCGGCGCGCGACAAGCTCCTGGCCCTGGCAGTGGCGGGCCAGGTGGACGAGGCCAAACAATACCTGCCGCAGCAATTCATGCCGGTACAGATCAAGTACTTCATCGCGCTCGATGCCATGTTCGACTACCAGGGCGGCCTGATGGATGCAGCCGGCGAGGCCGCCACCCAGGACTCCGCCAGCGCCCGCAACATCATCAACGGCCTGGCGCTGGCTGCCCTGCTGCTGGCGGCGGGCGTGGCATGGCTGGTCTCGCGCAGCATTGCGCGGCCGCTGGTCAATGCGGTGGACGTGGCGCGGCGGGTGGCGCAAGGCGACTTGTCGGCGCGGGTCGAGGTGAGCTCACGGGACGAGACAGGCGAACTGATGATGGCCTTGAAACTGATGAACGACAACCTGCGCAACATCGTCAGCCGCGTGCGCCTTGGCACAGACACCATCCATCATGCTGCTGAAGAAATCGCCAGCGGCAACCTGGACCTGTCGGCGCGTACCGAGCAGCAGGCAGGTTCCATCGAAGAGACTGCGGCCGCCATGGAAGAACTGACCTCCACCGTCAGGCAGAACGCCGACAATGCCCGCCAGGCCACCGAGCTGGCCGGGAATGCTTCGCACATTGCGGTGCAGGGCGGTGAGGTGGTGGAACAGGTGGTCAGGACGATGGCCGACATCAATGCCTCCTCGCGCCAGATCGTGGACATCATCAGCGTCATCGACGGCATTGCTTTCCAGACCAACATCCTGGCCCTGAATGCGGCCGTGGAGGCGGCGCGCGCGGGCGAACAGGGACGCGGCTTCGCAGTGGTGGCCTCCGAAGTGCGGTCACTGGCACAACGCAGCGCCACCGCTGCCCGTGAAATCAAGGTGCTGATCAACGATTCGGTGGGCCGCATCGACAGCGGCGCCACGCTGGTACAGCAGGCCGGCAGCACCATGCATGACGTGGTGCAGAGCGTGCAGCGGGTCAACGCCATCATTACCGAGATCAGCGCGGCCAGCCGGGAGCAGAGCAGCGGCATCGAAGAGATCCACCGCGCCATCACCCTCATGGATGAATCGACCCAGCAGAATGCGGCGTTGGTGGAAGAAGCCGCCGCAGCTGCCCAGGCCATGCGCCATCAGGCCGGACAGTTGCAGGAGGCGGTGGAAGTGTTCAGGCTTGAGGCGTGAGGCTCGGGGAGCGCAACGCCGGTTCGCCACGATCCTCTGCAACCGGCGCAGGTGCAAGCGGTGCCCTGACAACTCTTGCAAGATGGATTATTATTCCTCGCGTCATTGCTGAGCTGCGTCGAGAGCGCAGAGCAGTGGCGAAAAATGAAGAAGTAGAAAAATACGACATTCAACAACACAGATGTCAGGGGAAAAATGAGATTGACTGGATTGGCTTTGGCCACGGCCATCGCATTGACAGGCTGCGCAAGTCTCAAGCAGACGCTGCCGGAAAACTATCAGGGGCCGAAGGCAACCATCAAGGATTCGACCAAGCGGCACTCGTCCCAAAAAGCCGATATCTTCTACATCGATACCGTTGATGGCGAGTCAGTCCTCACTTCCCCCATGCGTACGCGTGCGGAGAACCAGGGCAAGTTTTTGTTCATGCGTGTCTACCTGATCAGCCACGATTTCCCGATCCAACCCACCACCTTGGGCATTCGCGGCGAGACGCAATATGCCGCGCCCATCCTGGCCTTGACCAATCCTGTCTATCGCGTTGAGGGCAAGGTCCAGTTCACGCCGGAAGCCGGCAAGGTCTACGTGGTCAAGGGGGAACTGGGCGAAGATTATTCCGCGGTATGGATCGAGGAAGAACAAACGCATACCGTGATCGACAAGAAGATCGAGACGAATGGCTCCGCCAAAGCGGGCGCCATCCAGAAATAAGAAGCAAGAAAAACATCGCCATCACAACCCAAGGGGAAAACCAATGAAAGCTATGCTGTTCAGTCTCGCGCTGGTCTCAGCGCTGTCCGGTTGCGCCGTGCCCATGGCCGATCCGGCCAAGGATGCACAACTCAAGGAATTCAAGATCGACAAGGACAAGAGTGCCGTCTACATCTATCGCAATGAAACCATGGGCGCGGCCGTGCGCATGGATGTCGCAGTGGATGGCGCGCCCCTGGGCCGCACGGCTGCACACACTTATCTCTACAAGGAGCTGACGCCTGGCAAGCACGTCATCACCTCCACCGCCGAAAATACCGAAACGCTGGAGATCGATGCAAAGCCGGGCGTACTGACCTATATCTGGCAGGAAGTGAAGATGGGTATCCTGATGGCGCGCAACAAGTTGCACCTGGTCGATGAAGAAGAAGGACAGGCCGGCGTCAAGGAAAGCAAGCTGGCTGAATCAAAGTAAGCCGGCTCGATGAAGCACGGCCCCTTGTGACGTTCTTCCTCCAGAACGTCGCAAGGGGCCGTTTTCATTGTGTCGCCCCTACCCCCACACCTCCGCCACCCGCAACAGATTGGTACTGCCCGGCTGCCCGAAGGGCATGCCTGCGGTGATCGCGATCTGGTCTCCCTTGCGCGCAAACCCTTCACGCACCGCCGCCTGGCAGGCCGCACTGACCATCTGGCGCTCGTCATGCACGGCTTCGCTGATGGTGGAATGCACGCCCCACACCAGCGCCAGCCGTCGCGCCGTGGCCAGTTGCGGCGTGATGCTCAAAATGGGCGCAGCAGGACGTTCGCGCGCCGCGCGCAGGCTGGTATGCCCCGAGCTGGTATAGGTCACGGTGGCGCTCGCCCCGAGAATGCCGGTGACGTCGCGCAGGGCCGCGCAGATGGCGTCGGGCCGGTTGCGTTCGGGGGTGGCGTATTGCGCCTGCATCAGGGTGCGATACAGCGGATCCTTCTCCACCTCCGCAATCACCCGGTCCATCATCGTGACCGCCTGCAAGGGATAGCTGCCATTGGCCGACTCGGCCGACAGCATCACCGCATCCGATCCGTCATAGATGGCACTGGCCACATCCGAAACTTCGGCGCGCGTGGGTACCGGTGCGGCAATCATCGATTCCAGCATTTGCGTGGCGATCACGATGGGCTTGCCCTGCTGGCGGCAGGCGCGCAGGATGCGCTTCTGCGTGCCTGGCACGCACTCCGGCGGCAGCTCCACGCCGAGGTCGCCGCGCGCCACCATGATGGCGTCGGACACTGCCACGATCTCATCGAGCCGCTCCAGCGCGGCCGGTTTCTCCAGCTTGGAGAGGATGGCCGCGCGGCCCGCTACCAAAGCCCGCGCCTCCTGCACATCCTCGGGGCGCTGCACGAAGGACAGCGCGATCCAGTCCGCGCCCATCTCCAGCGCGAAGTCCAGATCACGGCGGTCCTTGGCGGTCAGCGCGGGAATCGGCAAGACCGCATCGGGCACATTGACGCCCTTGCGATCGGAGACCACGCCACCATTGACCACACGCGTGCGAATGGCATGGCCATCGCTGGCTTCTACCTGCAGGCGCAGCTTGCCGTCATCAATGAGCAGGCTTTGTCCCGCATGAATGGCCTCGAACAATTCAGGATGGGGCAGGCAGACGCGGTGCTGGTCGCCAGGGGAGACATCACGGTCGAGGGTGAACACCTGCCCGGCCTGCAGCACTGCCCTGCCCCCGTCGAACTGGCCGATGCGCAGCTTGGGGCCCTGCAGGTCGGCCAGCACGCCGATGGGGCGGCCGACTTCGCGCTCCACCTGGCGCACGATGTGGTAACGCGCGTGATGATCGGCGTGGCTGCCGTGGCTGAAGTTGAAACGAAATACGTCAGCCCCGGCGTCGAAGAGCGCGCGGATCATCTCCGGCGTGGCGCTGGAGGGGCCCAGGGTGGCGACGATTTTGGCCTGGCGTAGTCGGCGCATGGAAATCCTCTTGTTCTGGTTGGATGCATGAAAAAACCGTTCGGACTGAGTAGATCCGCAGGATCGTAGCGAAGGCGCGCAGTCGTCTGTGCGCCTTCGATACGCCGCATGCGCGGCTACTCAGTCCGAACGGGATGTGAAGTGACGCAACTACGAAATATGTGCAGTCCCACCTCACATTGACATCATCATTCGCTCAGGCCTTGGCGATCTCGTGATTGGACAGAATCTCCACCGCCCGGCACAGCGCCGAGTGATCCATCCCCGCCAGTCCATTGGCCGCGCAGGCGTTCATCAGCTCCTGGGCCGCCGCCGTATTGGGCAAGCTGATGCCCAGCGCCTTCGCCCCTTGCAGGGCCAGGTTCAGGTCCTTCTGGTGCAGCTCGATGCGGAAGCCCGGCGCGAAGGTCCGCTTGACCATGCGCTCGCCGTGCACTTCCAGGATGCGCGAGGAGGCAAAGCCACCCATGAGCGCCTGCCGCACCCGTGCCGGATCGGCCCCGGCCTTGGAGGCGAAGAGCAAGGCCTCGGCCACGGCCTGGATGTTCAGGGCCACGATGATCTGGTTGGCGACCTTGGTGGTCTGGCCATCGCCGTTGCCGCCGACCAGGGTAATGTTCTTGCCCATCAGTTCGAACAGCGGCTTGACATCGTTGAAGGCCGATTCGGACCCGCCGACCATGATGGTGAGCGAAGCCGCCTTGGCGCCCACTTCACCGCCCGAGACTGGCGCGTCCAGATATTGGCAGCCGAGCGCATTGATCTTCTGCGCGAACTCCTTGGTGGCGATGGGCGAGATGGAGCTCATGTCCACCACGATCTTGCCCGGCGACAGGCCTTCGGCCACGCCCTTGTCACCAAAGAGAACCGCCTGCACATGGGGCGTGTCCGGCACCATGACGATGACGATGTCGGCGCGCCGCGCCACTTCCGCACCCGACGTGCAGACGGTGGCCCCGCCCTCCAGCAAGGGAGCGGGGGGATTTTTCTGGTCGTGCAGGTAGAGCTTGTGGCCGCCCTTCTGCAGGTTTTCCGCCATGGGTGCGCCCATGATGCCCAGGCCGATGAATCCAACTTTTGCCATGCTGTGTCTCCTCAAGAAAGATGAAATCCCGCTGTCATGTGTTCAGGCTGTCTGCAATCCGTGTTGCGCGATCCAGCCCAGTCCTGCAACGGTCCCGGCCTGCGGTTTGTATTCGCAGCCGATCCAGCCGCGATAGCCGATCTCCTCCAGCCACTTGAACAGGTAGCGGTAATTGATCTCGCCGCTGCCGGGTTCACCGCGTCCGGGGTTGTCGGCCAGCTGCACGTGGCCGATCAGGGAAAGGTTGGCCTTGAGCGTGTTGGCCAGTTCGCCCTCCATGCGCTGCATGTGATAGATGTCGTATTGCACGAAGAGATTGTCCGAGCCGGTGGCCAGGATCAGTTCCACCGCCTGGCGCGTGGTGTTGAGGAAGAAGCCGGGAATGTCGAAGTGATTGATCGGCTCGATCAGCAGACGGATGCCCTGCTCCTTCAGGCGCGTGGCCGCATATTTCAAATTGCCGACCAGCACCTCGCGCGCCGCTTCGCGCGAGACGCCCGGCGGCAGGATGCCGACCAGGCAATTGAGCTGCGGCACCTCCAGCGCGCGGGCATAGCGGATCGCCTCATCGACCCCGGCACGAAACTCCGCCACGCGATCAGGATGGCAGGCGATGCCGCGTTCACCGGCGTCCCAGTTGCCGGCCGGGAGGTTGTGCAGCACGAGTTGCAGGCGATGCGTGCGCAATTGATCGGCGATCTGTTCCGGCGCGAAGGCGTAGGGAAAGAGGAATTCCACTGCACGAAAGCCGGCCTGCGATGCGGCCTGGAAGCGTTCCAGGAAAGGCTGTTCGGTAAACAGCATGGTGAGATTGGCGGCGAGTTTGGTCATGCGAGTCTCCTTCGTTTTCAGTCGAGCAGGCTGATGGCGGTGGGCGCATCGTCGGCGCGCTCGGCCAGGGGTTCGAATTCATTGATGGCATCGATCTCGGTGCCCATGGCGATGTTGGTGACGCGTTCGAGGATGATTTCCACCACCACCGGCACGCGGTATTCGGCCATCCAGCGCTGGGCCTGGGCGAAGGCATCCTGGATGGCGTTGGGATCGGTGACGCGGATGGCCTTGCAGCCCAGGCCCTCGACCACGGCCACGTGGTCCACGCCATAGCCGTTCAGTTCGGGGGCGTTGATGTTCTCGAAGGCCAGCTGCACGCAGTAATCCATCTCGAAGCCGCGCTGCGCCTGGCGGATCAGGCCGAGGTAGGAGTTGTTGACCAGCACGTGCAGGTAAGGCAGCTTGAACTGCGCGCCCACGGCCAGTTCCTCGATCATGAACTGGAAGTCATAGTCACCCGAGATGGCCACCACCTTCTTCTGCGGATCGGCCGCCACCACACCCAGTGCGGCAGGAATGGTCCAGCCCAGCGGTCCGGCCTGGCCGCAATTGATCCAGTGGCGATCGCGATAGACGTGCAGGAATTGCGCGGCGGCGATCTGCGACAGACCGATGGTCGCCACATAGCAGGTCTCACGGTCGAAGGCGCGGTTCATTTCCTCATACACGCGTTGCGGCTTGACGGGCGTGTCATTGAAGTGGGTGCGCCGCTGCAGGCTCTTCTTGCGCTGCTGGCATTCGGCCAGCCAGGCTGAGCGGTCGGGCAGGCGGCCGGCGGCCTTCCACTCCTTGGCCACTTCGACGAAGAGCTTCAGCGCGGCACCGGCATCGCTGACGATGCCGTAATCCGGCCCGAAGACGCGGCCGATCTGGGTCGGTTCGATATCGACGTGGACGAAGGTGCGGCCCTTGGTGAAGACATCGATGGAACCGGTATGGCGATTGGCCCAGCGGTTGCCGATGCCGAGCACGAAGTCCGAGGCCAGCAGGGTCGCGTTGCCATAGCGGTGGCTGGTTTGCAGGCCGACCATGCCGGCCATCTGCGGATGGTCGTCGGCAATCGCGCCCCAGGCCATGAGGGTCGGGATCACGGGTACGCCCGTCAGTTCGGCGAACTCCACGGCCAGTGCGGCGGCATCGGCGTTGACCACGCCGCCGCCGATGGTGAGCAGCGGGCGCTGTGCCGCATTGAGCATGTCGAAAGCCTTCTCGATCTGGGCGCGGGTGGCGGCGGGACGATAGACCGGGAGCGGTGTGTAGGTATCGGGATCGAAATCGATCTCGGCCATTTGCACATCGAACGGAAGATCGATCAGGACCGGGCCGGGGCGGCCGGAGCGCATCAAGTGGAAGGCTTGCTGGAACACGCGCGGCACCAGGGCCGGTTCGCGCACGGTCACGGCCCATTTGGTGACGGGCTTGGCGATGGATTCGATGTCGACGGCCTGGAAGTCTTCCTTGTAGAGCCGGGCGCGGGGGGCCTGGCCGGTGACGCAGAGGATGGGGATGGAATCGGCCTGGGCCGAATAGAGCCCGGTGATCATGTCGGTCCCGGCCGGCCCCGAGGTGCCGATGCAGAGCCCGATGTTGCCGGCTTTGGCGCGGGTATAGCCTTCGGCCATGTGGGAGGCCCCTTCGACGTGGCGGGCGAGGATATGGCTGATGCCGCCGTGTTTCTTCAATGCCGAGTAGAAGGGATTGATGGCGGCGCCGGGCACGCCGAAGGCTTGCAGGCAGCCTTCCTTGACCAATACGTGCACTGCCGCGTCGACTGCTCTCATCTTTGCCATGCTCGTTCTCCAGGATGTCCGTTGGTGGATGTGTGATCGCTGGAGGCCATGCTAGTCATTACAAATCCGGATGATAAGTATCATCAGAGTCCACTTATTACTGAGCAAAAGTATGGAAACATCCAAAAAGTATTGAATTACACTCAGGCCGGGAGGGATTGATGGACAAACTCAAGCAGATCGAAGCATTCGTGCTGGTGGTGGACAAGGGCAGCCTGGCGGCCGCCGCGCTGGAAGACAAGGTGACGCCGGTGATGATGGGGCGGCGCATTGATGCGTTGGAGAAGCGTTTGGGCACCAAGCTCATGCATCGCACGACGCGGCATTTGACGTTGACGGAGCAGGGCAGCGTGTTCCTGGATCATTGCCGCAAGTTGCTGGAGCAGATGGACACGGCCGAGAAGAGCATTGCCGAGGGCCGCCACAAGGCCACGGGCCATCTGGTGGTCTCGACGCCGGCGGCGTACGGGCGGCTGCATGTGGCACCGCATGCGCCGGCGTTTTTGGCGGCGCATCCGGAGGTACAGATTTCATTCAATCTGACGGATCGTGTGGTCGATCTGGTGCGTGAGGGGTATGACCTGGGCATCCGCATTGGGGGTGCGATTGAGCCGAGTTTTGTGGCGGTGCGGTTGGCGAGCAACCGGCGGGTGGTGTGTGCGGCGCCGGAGTATTTGCATCGACATGGTGTACCGCGCACGCTGGATGATCTGGCGCAGCACAACTGTCTGGCGTTCAATTTGCAGGGTGGGCAGCAGCGCGGGTGGTATTTCCAGCAGGGCGGCAAGCCGGTGATCGCCAAGGTGCAGGGCAATCTGGATTGCAATGATGGGGAATTGCTGCATCGCTGGGCCAGTGAAGGGTTGGGGTTGGCGTGGCGGTCGACGTGGGAGATCCAGGCGCAGCTGGCGTCGGGGGAGTTGGTGACGGTGTTGGATGAGTATGCTTTGCCGCATTACGACATCATGGCGGTGTATCCGCAGCAGCGGCATTTGCCGGCGAAGACGCGTTTCTTCATTGATTATTTGAAGGAAGTTTACAGCCAACAGGACTATTGGAATCGCGCGCGAAAGGCATGACAGGCGCGATGCCGCAGGCGAGCAAGCCGGGGCGAGGCCGCAGGCGAGCCCGTGGGGGTGCCGTCCCCATAGAGCCAGCCGCCGCAGCGGAGCGAAAAGTGGATCAGAAGGATAGTGGGAGCGAAGCGACTCTATCCTTCCCACTTTTCGCTTCGCTGCGGCGGGGACCCTCCGGAGGAGGGCTGGCTCTT
>Ga0207695_10003543_pt1 | contig 21870 bp, 24 predicted proteins | sample KBSC54metaG_FD_184354 | JGI IMG/M metagenome (GOLD analysis project Ga0207695, IMG submission 184354) | Corn rhizosphere microbial communities from Kellogg Biological Station, Michigan, USA - KBS C5-4 metaG (SPAdes) (version 2) | ecosystem: Host-associated > Plants > Roots > Rhizosphere > Soil...
CGTGGTCAACCGCCCGCCGGGGCGGCTGTTGCCCGCCGAGGAGGCTTCGCGCCGGCAGTTGGTGACGAGCGGCGTGGTCGGGTACGTCATGGTCGTGACCGGGGGCGGGCTGACCGTGCGCGCGGCGCGCCAGGCCGCCTACGCGCGGGCGGCGGCCGTGTGCCTTCCCAACGGCCGCTACCGCCTCGACATCGGCGAGCGCTTCATCTCCAGCGACGAAGCGCGGCTGCAGGACCTGGGCTGGCTGCCACCCGTCGCCAGCGAGTGGGCGAACGACTGAGCCGCCCCGCGCTCAGCCCAGCTCCGCCGTGAGCAGCACCGCCGCCAGCCGCTCGGTCTGGTGATAGCAGGGGCGGGACAGCTCCTCTCCGAACACGTCGGGATCCAGCTCCTCCCAGCGCCACCGCGCGCCGGCCGCCCGCAAGGGGGCGTCCAGCCGATCCTGCAGCACGTTGCGTCCGTCGACGATGGGGACGCCCGTGTACAGCACCAGCTGACCGCCGCGCCCGCGCGCCAGGCGCGCCAGCGACTCGGTGACGATCCGGCTCGCCAGGCCCGTGCCCAGCTCGCCGCCGCCGTCGCGGTAAAGGCGGCCGCGCTCCCCGTCGGGGCCGATCAGATAGGGCGGGTTCGCGATCACCGCGTCGAGGTCGCCCCCGACGCTCGCCAGGACGTCGCTCTGGCACAGCGCCACCCGGTCCTCCGCGCACCCGCCGGCGCGGGCGGCGATGGCGCGGTTGACCGCCGCGAAGTCCAGCGCGCGCGGGCTGATGTCGGCCAGGACGATCTGGGAGACGCGGTCCGCCAGCACCAGACCGCCCACCCCGGTGCCACAGCCGACATCGACCAGCCGGCGCGCCGGCTTCACGGTTCGCCGGATGGCGGCGGCGAACCGGTAGCTGTCGGGGCCGAAGAACACCGCGTCGGCGCTGGTGGTGGGGTAGGCGGAGTGCACGAACAGGTGGCATCCGGCCGGGCCCTCCAGGGTGGAGAAGCGCACCCGGCTGCGCACCAGGGCGCGGTCCACGGCGTCGGATTGGAAGAGGTCCGCCGCGTCGCCCAGGACGCGCAGTCGCGCGGGGAGGCGCGACGCAGGAAATGGCCGGCTCCACCCGAACGCGTCCCGAACGAGGCGCGCCTCGGCGATGGGCTCTTCGCCGGTGGGCGCCTCCCCCGGGGCCGCGCCGGTCCCCCGCGCCAGCACGCGCCGATGGCTCTCGGGGGTAGGAGAGACGAAGCGATACCCGCTGGCGAGGAGGGCCAGTCCCAGCTCGACCAGCGCGGACTGTCGGTCATCGAGCATCTGGCTGCTCAGGCGGAGCCGGCGTCCCACAGATGTGAGCGATACGCGGAGAAACACCGCGCGCCCGCCCGCAGGCGCAGGAGGGCCCCCTCGGCGAAGGCGCGCGCGCAGCGCGGCTCGGCGGCCACCAGCGGCCCCAGCACCTCGCGGTTCCACGTCTCGGCGTGCTGGACGTCCAGCGTCGCGTGCAAGGCGAAGTACTTCCTGACGCCCGCGTGGCAGCCCAGGCGTCGCAGGCCCTCGTTCACCTGGGCGGCGCGGCCGGGGGCCGTCAGCTCGATCACCCCCAGCGCGCCGAGCGATTGGAACGCATAGCGCCGATTCCAGGCCAGCGCGCTCATCAGGTTCGCCAGCGCCAGAGGCTCGGGCAGGATGGCGTCCGCTGGCAGCCACGCGTCCAGTTCGTCGGCCAGGTGCGACAGCAACGCGCCGTGGACGCCGGCGGCGTGCCCGCGACCGAGTTCGTCCCAGAAGTTCCGCGCCATCTCCAGCTTCGCGCGAACGGGCATCTTCAGCTGGGTCAAGGCCAGCAGATCGTCGAACCCTGCCTCGCCGGCGACCTCCTGCCCCAGGAACCATCGGAAATGCTCCCGCGTCGCCTCCCTGGCCAGCCAGGGGAACAGCGGATCACCCTGTCCGGGCCCGCCCACGCGCAGGTCCTCGAACCAGCGCAGGAATGCTTCCCCCTCGGTGGGCACTGCGGCCAGCGTGCCCTCCAGCGCCGCCCGTTCGCCAGCAAGAAAAGCCTCCTCCGAGCGGCGATCGGTCATCTCGCAGGCGAGGTCGTCCAGCGAGAACTCGGACTCCAGGGTGGGACGCAGCCGCAGTTCGTTGCGCCGCGCCAGCCGGCGCTGCAGGCCGACGTCCATCGCCGATCCGCCAGCGGGGCCGGGCATCTGCGCCGGTACGAGTGGCTCGAGGTTCATCGCGTGCAAACGTAAGAACGACCGGGTCGGTAGGCGAGGGTGGCGGGTGCGACAGCCAGGCCCGCAGGGCGTGCTGGCGGCCGGCGGTCCGCGATTGACAACCCGTCGCCCCGGACCTACCTGGGGCAAAGAGGCGTCATGGAAGAGACACTGAAGGCACCGCTGGGCGATCTCGCGCACGTCAACGTTTCCGAACTGAAGCGCACTCTGGGGTTGCGATCGCGGGATCCGGGCCGCTGGACGCGCTTCGCTCCGGCCGGGGTCGGCGTCGCCGTCGCGGCGCTCGCCTTTGCCGTCTACCGCTGGCGCCGATCGTAGGCAGCGACCTCCGCCAGCCCGGGACGGGCCGGACCGGCGCCGGCAGCCGCTACCGCGTATGCTGTGGCTACCGTGCATCTGACGATGGGCTGGCTCGCCGCTTCGTTCGTCATCTCGGGCGTCGGGCTCGTGCTGGCCAACTATGGCCGGAAGCTGGCGCGTCCCCCGCATCTCGTCGCCGGGGTGGTGATGCTGGTCTACCCGTACTTCGTTCCCACGCTGGCCCCCATGTTGATCGCGGGCGTCCTCGTGTGCGCGGCGTTGTGGGTGGCGGTCCGTCTCGGCTGGTAGGGGGCGTTCCGCTCAGAACGCCCAGCGGTGGCCCCGGTACGAATAGACATACCAGCGCGTCGGGTCGGCCCAGCTCATGTCCAGCGCCGCGCCGAAGACGAGGGTGTCGAACGTGACGGTCCCGTCGTCCGCCACCTCGGTCGTCAGCTCCTTGACGACGGCGGGGTTGGTCGCGCTGCCGCCGGGCTGGATGAAGAGGTTTCCCGTCGCGGGCAGCTGGCAGGTGTCGGAGACGAAGTAGGACGACTCTCGCTTCGTCAGGATGAACTGGCCCATCTGTCGGATGGTCATGGCGGCCTCGTCGATCCGATAGATGACGGCGCGCGAGTAGCTGGCGTAAGGCGGTCCAAAGTGGCGGCTGTAGCCGTTGTCGAACAGCAGCAGGTCCCCGTTGCGCAACAGCGTCGGGGAGTGCTGGCCGAACGGCCAGTCGAACTCCGGCGCCGCGGGCGCGCCCGCGGCCGAGTCGCCCGCTTGCACGGCGTCTTCGTAGGGGATCCCCGCGGCGTTCACGGCCGTCAGCAGCTTGCCGAGCTGCGGCTGATTCCAGCCCTTGTGCGGCGCCAGCAGCCAGACCAGGCTGCCGTCGCGCCGGAGCTTCGCCACCCCCTGGTGGCGGCCCGACACGACGATCGATTCGTCGGCCGCGGAGTAGGCCAGGCCGTTGTCGTGAAGCCAGTCTCCGGCGCCGGGAGCCCACTGCTCGGGATCGACGAAGGTGGTTCGCGTCGGATCGAAGACCTGGGCGAGATCCCACTCTTCCAGGGTAGCGCCTGTCTGCGCGTCGAGCTCGAGGATGCGGTCCTGGACGGTGGCGGCGCCATTCTTCGAGGCGAGGACCAGCAGGTTGCCGAAGAACGGGCTGCTGGTCCCGTCGGAGACGCCCTCGCCATTGTCCGGGCTGCCGATCTGCAGCAGCTCGTGGTTCAGCGTGTGGTCCGCGACCTTCGCAGTTCGCGTGATGCGACCCAGCGTGGTGACCTCGAGCAGCGTGTCGAGGGAGCCGGTCAGGAAGTTGCCGGAGAGGGAGCGCCGCAGCGTGAACGTCTCGCCCTTCGGTAAGTCGTCGAATCGCAGCGCCCAGCGGATGGCGCCCCGCTCGTCGAAGGCGATGTACCGCGTCCACTCCACGAACACGATGGGCGGACTGGGCACCGTTTCGATGTTCAGCTCGGCCACCGTCCAGCCGGGTTCCATCCGGTCGGGAACGGCGGTGTCGATCGTGATGCGCGGAACCCAGACGTCCTCGCCGGGTTTCGACAGGGGCGCATCGATGTGCAGCGTGAGGTCGAGCGGCCCTTGGCCGTCGCGAGCGACGTGCAGCCGGACCTCGTTCTCGCGGTCGGCGTAGAGTCCGTAGACAGGTACGTGGTAGCCCGGCTGCGGAAAATCGACGTCGGACGTGTCGAGGTTCTCCGCGAGCTCCCGGTCGGTGGGAGAGTAGGTCTTCGCGAAGTCCGCCCCTCCGTCCTGTCCGATGACGCGCACCTCGACGTTCTTCACGTCGCCGGCCTGCACGCCGCGCAGGTTGACCACGGCCGCCAGGGGGTTCGTTCCGTACGGATCGACCACGACGTCATAGTCGCCGCCGCCGGTGCCTGCGCCGCCGGTGCCGGATGGCAGGCCCGCTCCGCCCGTTCCCGCGGCGCCACCGCCGGTGCCTGCGCCACCGCCGGTGCCTGGCGGCACGCCGGCCCCGCCCGTCGCCGCGGCGCTGCCGCCGGTGCCAGACGTCCCGCCCGTGCCGCGTGCCCCACCCGAGCCCGCGCCACAGCCGAGCGCCAGGGCACCCGCCGCCAGGAGCGCCCACCACGCCAGCCGATGGCGTTCGAATTTTCGATTGGCCATCTGATCATGCCTCCGCGCGCGCGTCCCGCAGAACGGCGTATGCGAAAGCGGCATACGCCCGCCCTCCAGGGCGAGGGCACCGTTACGGTACCCGACGAGCAGGGGTCGGTAAAATCTCGGGGCCGGCGTCCCGCGGAGGACAGCGGCCCCCCGGTGATCTATAGAGGGCCGTGACCAACAACGACGTGCTGCGCAGCGTCCGCTATCTATTGAACGTCGGGGACGGCGCCCTCGCTGACATCGTCCGGTTGGCCGGAGGTGAGGTCAGCAACGCCGAGATGGCGGCGTTCTTGAAATCCGAGGACGAGCCAGGCTACCAGCCGTGTGGCGACCAGGTGATGGCGCACTTCCTGAACGGCCTGGTCATCCACAAGCGGGGCAAGGACCCGAGCCGCCCCCCGCAGCCGCTGGAGTTGCCCATCACCAACAACACCGTCCTGAAGAAGCTGCGCGTCGCCTTCGAGCTGAAGGACAGCGACATCGCTTCCCTGATCGAGAAATCGGGCCTGCGCGTGTCGAAGGCGGAGCTGGGCGCGTTCTTCCGCCGTCCGGACCACCGCAACTATCGCGACTGCGGCGACCAGTTCCTGAGGAACCTGCTGAAGGCGATGACCTTCTAGCGGGACCGGTCGATGGCCCACCCTGACGACGGATCCATCGAGCTGACCGCGGGGCCGCGCGTCCTGCTGATCGATACCCACTCGCTGTTCGTCCGGGCGTTCTTCGCGCTGCCCGAGATGACGACCAGCGCGGGCGCGCCCACCTCGGCGCTGTATGGGTTCAGCGTCCTCCTGCTCAAGCTCTTGCGAGAAGAGCGGCCGCTGGGCCTCGCCTTTGCCCTCGACACGGGGCAGCCCACCTTTCGACATGCGCGCAACCCCGCCTACAAGGCGCAGCGGGCGCCGTCGACGGCGCCGCTGCGGACCCAGCTGGCCATGTTGCCGCGGCTGCTCGACGCCTTCGGCGCGCCGCGCTTCGTGGCGCCCGGCTTCGAGGCCGACGACGTCCTGGCGACGCTGGCGCGCGAGCTGTCCGCGCAAGGCACGGCCGTGCGGGTCGTCAGCGGCGATCACGACCTGTTCCAGGTCATCGACCAGCGCGTGGACGTGCTGTTCGTGGGGGCGCGCGGCCAGCCGCCGAAGCGTTACGACCTCGCCGCGGTGACGGCGCGCTACCAGCTTCGCCCCCAGCAGTTGCCCACCCTGGCTGCTCTGCTGGGTGACGTCACGGACAACCTGCCCAAGGTGGCCGGCATCGGGGAACGCACCGCCCAGGCGCTGGTGGCGAAGTTCGGTGACGCCCGCCGCCTGCTCGCTCACGTCGATGAGGTCACGCCGCCGCGTGTGCGCGCCGCGCTCACCGCCTCGGCCGCCCAGCTCCTCGAGACGGAGGAGCTGGCGCGCCTGCGTGAGGACGTCCCCCTGCCCGGGGGCCCGCGCCACGCGCCCGTCGATCGGGAGCACCTGCTGCGTGTGCGGGCGCTCTTCCAGGAGCTCGAGTTCAAGAGCCTCGTCGACCGCGTCGAGCGCCTGCTGGCGCGTGGGCACGAGGACGGCGAAGGTTAGTCGACGACGCCAGCGAAGACGACCAAGCGTCCCCGGCCGCCCGGAAGCTGCAGTGCATCGCAGGCACGCCACGCGACGGTCCGGCGCTGCCTCTGGTGAACGGCGCCAGCGGCGCCTATGCGGCCGCTTCTCCCAGGGGGGCGTCCGCCGGAGCCAGGTCGAACGCTGCGAGCTCCAGGAACGCCTGCGCGTCCCCCAGCGCGCGCGCCGCGAGCAGCTCTCGTCCGCAGGCCTTCGCCCACGCGGCGAGGCGGCACGCGTCGACGACAATCTCCCGGAGCTCTTGATCGGCTGGCATTGTTTTCCCAGATGACGGACGACCGTTTTGGTCACGAACGAATCGGGCGCGGCGGCTGCCCGAGATAGTGGATTGACTGGCACTGAACCTTGGTTCAGTATGCGACTCATGGATGGCGAGCGCCCCACGCACAAGGTCAAAGCGACCGCGTGCGGGCAGGCCCGCATCGGCGACGGCCTGACGGCCGCGTGGGAGTTCGTCACGTGCCCGGGATGCGCCAACCACCGGCCGGTGACCCACGACGACATGGTCGCGCGGGGATGGCCGGTCGTTTGCCATACCGCGCACTGGCCGCCGGAAGAGCTGACCTGCGGTCGAACGCTCGCCGATGCGGGCGGCGTCGCGACCGACTGGCCGGTCGTCAGCTGCCGGCGCTGCCTGCTGATCGGCGCACAGACCAGCCCGGCGGCTGCCAGGCGCCTGCGCCGGATCATTCCCGCGAACGACACCGGCGACGGCTGAAGGGCGGCTTCCGGTACGGCTGGGGCGCGCCGCATGGCCGTCGTGACGCGCTCGACCGGCGCAGGCTCTGCATGCCGCGACCCCCGTAGGCGCAAGCTGTTCGCGAACGGGGCGTGCTTCGGCCCCTTCCCGCTGGTGTGGCGCTTGCGAGGGCGGGCAGCATGATGAAGCAACGACTGACCATGGTTTTGTCCCTGGCCGCCCTGATGGTGACCGCGCGCGCCGGCTTCGCGGTCGCGGCCGACAGCGGGGCCATCGAAGTCCAGCTTGGCCCCATCACCGGCGTCCCCAACGACGCGCGCACCGTGACCGTGGACAGCGCGTCGCGCCGGCAGGTCACGTGGCGCGACCTGCAGGACGGGCTGGACCACAACCTGCGCGGTATCTCGCTGGGCGACCTGATCGGATATGCCGCGCCGCCGAAGGCCGCCGACACCGTCATCTTCACGTTCAAGGACGGCATGGAGATCCCGGTCCGGCTGAAGGACAAGGAAGAGGTGAAGTCGATCTTCATCGCCTTCGAGCACGGCGATGCGATGAACAAGTTCTCGACGACGTACCCCCTCCACAACCGGGAGGAGCTGCCCTGCCCGAAGGTCGTCTACGGACGGCGGGAGTCGCTGTACTCGATCTGGTTGTACCCCGGCGCGTTCTCGGGGGTGCGCTTCGTGACCCAGAAGGCGTACGAGGCGGAGCTGGCGCAATCGACGCGCCGTCTTCCTGATCGGTCGGGCTGGCCCCTGTACATGAAGTACTGCGAGAGCTGTCATGGGATCGGCGGCCACGGCGCGAAGCGGGGTCCGGACTTCCTGAGCGACATGGACGCGTACCGGCGCGTGCCGCCGCTGGCAGTGACCGAGGTGGGCCAGCAACCCAGCCTGCACGAGAAGGTGAAGGGCTACACCGAAGGGACCATGCCGGTGTTGAACCAGATCCCGGAGAAGGAGATCACCACGCTCTGGCGCTGGCTGCACGCCATCCACGCCAGCGCCACCAAGTGAGCGTCGTTTCTGCTGGCCCGTTCCGCTGGAAATCGCCGGCGGGTCGGCGACGTCAGAGCGATCGGGTCCTGTTCCGAACGTCTACTCGACGAACGTGATCTTCCATTCGCGGGGCTCGCCCTCGACCATCACCTCGACGGTGTCCCCCACGTGCTTTCCCAGCACGGCCCGTCCGATCGGCGACACCGGGGTGACGACGGACAGGAATCCGTCTCCGCCCGGGCCGGTCAGCTCGACCCCCGCGCCGGCCGGCGCGAGAAAGAACGTTCGCCCTTGAAACCCCTGGCCGCTGTCGTTCTCCATCTCGACCTCGACGATCGCGCCCACGGTCACCGGTCCCCGCGACGCCAGGCGCTGGGGCGGTCGGAACGTCTCCAGCACCGACAGCTCGGTGAGCGCCCGGGCGGCGCGCTCCTTCTGCCCCCGCGCCAGCCCCGAATACTCCTGGGATACGCGCGCGTTCTCCCTCTTCTCGGAGGCGGTGGCGCCGTCGCGCGCCTCTTCTTCCGCGGCCTGACCCGCCTTGCGCGCCACCTGCGCCGAGGCGCGCACTCGCTCCGTCAGCTGGGCGACGAGGAACTGCTTGTCCATGACGCCAGCGTAGACGGCGGCGGCGACCCTGACAAAAAACTGGTGGCCATGCCGGGCGGAGGCCAGGGCAGCGCCGCAGGCACCCGAAAAGCGGTACCTTCTCGGGATGCGACCACAGCCGCTGATAGTTGTCCGCGACGTCGAGGCATCGAGCCGATTCTACCGGCGTCTGCTCGGGTGCACGCTGGGGGGCGACGGCCGCGGCCACCACGGCGACGGCCCGCGCGAGTACGAACGGCTCTACGACCCGAAGCTGCACCATACGACGTGGGGCCCGGACGGCTTGATCCTGCAGCTGCACGCCTGGGAAGCCGACCACCACCACGGCCACCTGGGCAACCCCACCCAGCCGGTCGGCAACGGCGCCATGCTGTGGTTCGAGGTCGACGACTTCGACGACGCCGTCCAGCGCGCCCGCGACCTGCAGGCGCGCGTCGTCCTGGACGTGCACTACAACCCGAACGCCCAGCACCGCGAGCTGTGGCTCGCCGACCCCGACGGATACACCGTGGTGCTCGCCTCTCCGGACGGCGAGGAGCCACCGGGGGCGCGTCCGCGGTGAAGGGCCAGGACAGCGACTAGCGGACAATCGTCGAGAAGTCTGGCTACTGACCGCGGATCGGTGGCAACGCTCCAGCGCCGCCATCCCCGACCACCGGCACGCCCACGCCGGCGACGAATCGCGCGACGGCCGTGAAGAAGCCGGGGTCGACCTGGTGGGCGGTCCGGTGACCGCCGGCGACGTCCTGGAAGGACTTGGGTGGGACAGCCAGCTCGAACAGCTTGCGCCCGTGGGCGATGGGGATCTCCGTGTCCTCGCGCGCGTGAATGAACAGCTTCGGCATCTTCACGCCGGCGATCTTGTCGATCGAGGCGAAGCGGTTGCGGGCCAGCGCGGCCACCGGCAGGAAGGGGTACAGCTCCGCGCCGCGCGCCGGCACCGACAGCAGGGCGCCCTCGACGATCAGGCCGGCAGCGGGCACGCGCGTGGCCAGGTCGATGGCCACCGCGGAGCCGAGCGAGTACCCGTAGATGACGATCCGGGACGAAGAGACGCCCAGCTGACCCGTCAGATACGCGTAGGCCGCGGTCGCGTCACGGTAGATGCCCGCCTCGGAGGGCCGGCCGCCGCTCTCCCCGAAGCCCCGGTAGTCGACGGCCAGCACCCCCAGGCCCAGGCGTCGAAACTTCGCCCACGCTTCGTTGTACCCCACGACGCCCACGTTCCCGCCTGAGCCGTGCAGGTAAAGGATCCATCCGGCCGTTGCGGACGACTCGCCCGCGGGCGGCGGGATCAGCCGCGCGACCAGCGGTGTGCCGTCGCCGCTCTGCAGGGCGATGTCCCTGCTGTCGAGCGCCAGGCCAGGCGGGGGCGCGGCCAGCTTCCCGCGAACGGGATGAAACAGCAGCGCGTCCTCGTTCACGCGGAACCACAGCAAGACTCCGACGTACCCGGCGACCAGCAGCGCGACCAAGACGACCAGGACGCGCCGAGCCGTCCGGGGAGCCGTGTGCTGGCGGGGCGGGGTGGACATGCGGCCGGGGTGATACCGGTCCCGTCGCGGCCGGGCAAGCCCGAAGGCGCCGCCCCTCGCTCGCGTCAGCCGTTGCGGGCGTCGTAGACGCCGACGATCTCGCGGCGGCCGTTCCGCACCGCCGTCACCTGCGCCAACACGCGCGGCTGTCCGAACGCGAGGCGGGCCAGGGGCTCGTGGCACACGGCGTACAGCGACCCGTCGGTCGGATCGTACTCGCAGTCCCGGAACGTCTTGACGTTGTTCTGGCCGTCAAAGCTGACGTTCACCTCGACGTCGCTGGTGCCGCGCAGGTCGACGCCCAGCCGGGTGATCACGATCTGCGTGCCGTCGGGCCAGTCGGACAGACGCTTCGCGCCCGGGGTGCCCAGATCCATCCAGTGCACGCGCTTCTTCCCCGAGGCGATGAGCCCGTCGACCTCCGCGCGCGTGCTGCCGCCGCGAAAGCCGAAGAAGTGGCTGGCCAGCCAGGCGGCGCTCCGCGCCAGCGCGTCGAAGAAGGTGGTCTCCTCGTCGGGCTGCGGGCCGGCCGCCCGCGCGAACAGCTCGTCCTCGAACCCGGCCGCCCGTTCGTCGGGCAGCTGCCCCGCGACGTAGTCGTCCAGGCGGGTCAGCCAGCCGTCGCCAGCGGGCGGGGCCGCGTCGTCGGAGGTCATGCGGCGCCCCTCTCCCAGGACATACGCTCGGACATGCAGGCGCGCAGCACCAGCAACGCGCGGTGGCGCAGCACGCGCGCGTTCGCCTCCGTCGTCGCCAGCTGGTCGGCGATCTCACGATGGCTCTTGGCCTCGGCGTAGGCCAGGCGGACCACGTCCCGCCCCCGCTGCGACAGTCGGTTCAGGCAGTCCTCGAGGTGAATGATGTCGTACCCGGGGACGTCGTCGGTGCCGGGCATCCGGTCCTCGACGTTCTCCCAGGCCGCCCCGTACTGCTGCCAGAGCGACTGTCGCCGTTCGCGCTGGCGCGCCCGGTCGTGCGCGACGTTGCGGCAGATGCCCAGCACGAATCCGCCCAGCCGCGCTGGATCCTCCACGGCGCAGCGGCGCAGCGCCTCGAGCAGCAGGAGCACCACGTCCTGCGTGAACTCGGCGACGGCGTCGGGCGTGCGCAGCCGCTTGCGCGCGAACGTCCGCACTGCCGGCAGGAAGCGCCGGCACAGGGCCGTTTCGGCCAGGCGATCGCCTTGGGCGGCCCGGGTGACCAGCTCGGCCACGGACGGCGTCGCCAGTTCGGTCGGGGCGGTGGCAACGTTCGCCGACATCGCGGCGCCAGTTTGCCACAGCCGCCGGCCCGTCCGAGCACGACGTCCAGAAAAAATGTGCTCTTCGCTGTAACGAAGGCGGGCGTCGCTTCACTTCGGGGGGCGGAGGACGAGAGACCCCGATGAACACGACGACCACGACGACCGCGACGACCGCGAAGAGGGTGCTGAAGAAGCTCTTGCTGTGGGGAGGCGCGCCGCTGCTGGGCGCCGTACTGCTGTTCGGGGCGGCCACCGCGGCCCGACAGCACCGGACATTCTCCGCCCCTTACCCGGCGATCGCCGCCAGCCATGACCCGGGCGTGATCGAGCGCGGCCGTTACCTGGTGTTCGGACCGGCGCACTGCGCCGACTGCCACGGCGACCCCACGCAGCACGCCGCCATGGAGGCGGGCAAAGAGGTGCCGCTGTCGGGAGGCATGCAGTTCCACCTGCCGGTCGGCACGTTCCACGTCCCGAACATCACGCCGGACGCCACGACCGGCATCGGCCGGTATCGCGACGAGGAGCTGGCGCGCATCCTGCGCCACGGGGTGCACGCCGACGGGCGCGCCGTGCTGCCGTTCATGCCGTTCGCCAACCTGAGCGACGGCGACCTGACCGCGATCCTGTCTTTCATCAGGGCGCAGCCGGCGGTCCAGCACGTCGTGCCGCCGCACCAGCCGAACGCGCTGGGGCGGGTGATCCTGGCCTGGGTCATGCGGCCGCGGGGCCCGTCGGCCCCGCCCGCCGCCGACGTTACCCCGGCCGTCACGGCCGACTACGGCAAGTACCTGGTGCACAACGTGGCGAACTGCGTGGGCTGTCACACCAAGCTGGACATGCGCACGGGCGAGTTCGCCGGGCCGCTGCTGGGCGGCGGCGCGGTGCACCCCTCGTTCAGCGATCCGTCGCTGAAGTTCGTGACCCCGAACCTGACACCCGACCCGCGCTGGGGCTGGATCGCCAGCTGGCCGGAAGAGGTCTTCGTGGCCCGCGTGCGCCAGGGCCGGCAGCGCGCGCACTCGCCCATGCCCTGGCAGGCGATCAGCCGCATGAGCGACGGCGATCTGCGGGCCGTGTATCGCTATCTGAAGACGGTCCCGCCCGTCCCGGGCGGCCCCGACCCGGCGGCCGAGAACGCCACCGTGCTCAGCGAGCGCTAGCGCGGCAGGCAACGCCGGCGCCGCACAAAAAAATAATGACAAATTTTACCCTCGAATGACAGTCCGCGGGATGTGAGCCGCCGCGGGTCCTCGCGGCCTGAACGCTCGCCCGGGAGGCACCGATGATGTACCGACTTCGAGGATTTCAGTCGACGGCCCGTGCCATCGGCTGCGCCGTGCTGATGCTCGCCGGCTGCGGCAGCAGCGGCGGTGGTGGCGCGAGCACCGGCGGGACCCAGGGCGGCTCGGGCGGCGCCAGCGCGACCGGCTCCGGTGGCAGCGGCGTGACGGGCTCGGGTGGCAGCAGCGTAACGGGCTCGGGTGGCAGCAGCGTAACGGGCTCGGGCGGCACCAGCGCCGGCTCGGGCGGTACCAGCGCCGGCTCGGGCGGCGCCAGCGTCACCGGTTCGGGCGGAACGCCGGGCACCGGAGGCCGGGCGGGCACCGGCGGTCAGGCCGGCGGTACCGCGGGCGGCGGTGGTCGCGTCGCCGGGACGGGCGGCGCCGCGGGTGCCGGCGCCGGCGGGCGAACCGCCTCCGGCGGACAGGCCGGACAGACCTCCGGGACCGGCGGCGGTCAGATCGGCGGAGCGAGCGGCGCGGGCGGCAGCCCGGTGAGCAGCTGTACCGGCAAGGCGTGGCCGACCGCCGATCCCAGCGTCGCGGGACCGTTCGCGATCACCACCGACAAGAACGTCGGTCCGCTGGCGGGCTACACCCCCGATCCGATCTACGGGGACATGCAACAGCGGTTCAACGTCTACCGGCCGAAGGATCTGACGACGGGCTACTGCCACCCCATCCTCGTGTGGGCGAACGGTCACGGGGACAACCCCGAACAGAACCCGCCCCTGTGCGTCGTCGACTCCGCCGCCAACAAGTGGTGTGGGACCTACCCGGTGCTCATCAACCAGCTCGCCTCGCACGGCTTCGTGGTGGTGGCCTCGCTCAGCACGACGACCTCGCGCGGCGACCCGCTGCCGACCCTCGTGGGGTTGGACTGGTTGCTCCAGCAGGCCGAGGACTCGACCAGCCCCTATTATCATCACCTCGACACCGCTCACATCGGGGCCCTCGGTCACTCGGAGGGGGGCCTGTCGACCTGCAAGGCCGCCGCGGATCCGCGCATCGTCGCCATCGGGACGGTGTCGGGGACGTCGACGATCACCAGCCTGCACGGCCCGGCCCTGTTCATCTGCGGCGGCAAGGACACGGTCGTCTCGTGCGACAGCGTGCAGGCCACCTACAGCGCCGTCACGGATCAGCCGGCCATGTTCATGGACAACCTGTCCGCGGATCATGGGGGCTGGGAGTACCAGAACGGCGCCAAGGGCCCCGACATCTTCGCGCTGACGGCCTGGTTCAGGGTTCACCTGATGGGCGACACCGGAAACCGCAAGTATTTCTACGGTACGGGCTGCACCCTGTGCTCCGACAACCGCGTGACCGTCATGAGGAACAGCCTGCTGACCCAGTAGGCCCCGGTCGCCGCCCGCCGTTCTTTGGACGGCCTGGCCGTTTGCGGATATCACCCATGGGAGGATGCGTGGCGCGCTGCTGGCTCTGGCCATCGTCGTGGGGGTGGGCGCGGCCACGTCGTGGCTGGTGGCCTCGCGGCGGAACGCAGCCAGCGACGGGATGCGCGCCCAGCTGGCGCTCGACATCGAGCGCGGCGGTCTGGCAGGGCTGGCCCGCGCCCGGGCGCGCGCCCGCCGGCTGATCGTCGCCGATCCCGACGACGCCGCGGCGGTGGCGGCCCTCGCCTTCGCGAGCGCAGTCCTGGCGGTGGACTACGGGCTCGACAGCGCCGACGAGGTCCAGAAGCTGCTGGCCCGTGGCGCCGCGACGGGCAGCGGGCAAGAGGTGGCAGGTATGCTCGCGGCAGCGCGGGCGTTGCTTCTGCTGGCCGGCGGCGATCGAGACGGCGCGGCGCGCGCGGCCGTCGCCGCCGCGAAGGTCTCGCCGGACGCGCCCCATCCTCTGTACGCCCTCGGGCGCGCCCGCGCGCGCGCCGGTGATCTCGCGGGGGCCTCGCGAGCGCTGGAAGCGGCCCTGGTCGAGGCGCCCGAGTTCACGCTGGCAGAGGTGGCCTGGGCCGAGGCGCAGCTGGACGCGGGCGACGCCCAGCCTGCCGTCGACGCGCTGTCGCGCGCGCTCGAGCGGTCGCGCGAAGATCCGCAGGCCACGCTGCTGCTGGGCGAGGCGGAGCGTGCGCTTGGCGCCGGCGCATCGACGGACGCCGCCGCGGTCTGCGCGCCCCCGGCCCCCGCGCGCAAGGACGGTGCGCCCTCGCGCTGGCCGCCGGCCGCCATCCGCGCCGGGTGCGCGCTGGCCCAGGCTGGGCGGGACCGCAGCGCGGGCCGGCGTCCCGAGGCGCTGGTTCACGCGGAGGAGGCCGCGCGCCTGGTCCCCGCCGAACCCCGCCTGCTCGCCCGGACCGCGCAGCTGCTGGCCGAGCTGGGGCCGGTGGACTGGGCCGCCGGACTGCTGGAACGGGCGCGCCGCCTGGCCGCCCCGGACGCGCCGGCCCTGGCCTGGGCGGGCGCCGCGGTCGAGCTGGGGCGCGGCCGGACGCCGGCGCTGCCCGGTGGCTCGCCCCCGGCGGATCCGGAGACGCGCCTCCTGATCGCACGCGCCGCGCTGTCGGCCGGCGGGGTGGGCGCGCTGCGCGCGGCGCTGAAGACGTTCGATCAGCGCGCGCTGAAGCAGGACGCCGACCTCAGCCTGCTGGCGCGGCTGTTCGGCGAAGCTGCCCCAGGCGGGCCCACGGACGGCACCCTCCCGCGCGCGGAGCCGTGGCGCTCCTACCTCGACGGCCTGCACGCCGAACTGGCGGGCGATCTCCCCGAGGCCGCCGCGGGCTTCGGGCGGGCGCTGTCGGGCCACGGCGACGCCTGCCGCGCCGCCGGCGAGTACCTGGCCACGCTGAAGCTGCTCAAGGGCCCGCAAGATCCCGCCGCCTCCGGGGCCCTGACCGTCTTGCGTGCCGAGAACGCGGGCTGCGTGAACCTTCACTGAAGGAACGGCGGCGCTACCGCGGGTCGGGCGGATCCAGATCGACGGCGGCCTCCTCGGCGGGCTCGTCCTCTGCGGTGCTGTCACGCCGCGGACCGTGCTCGGCGCCGTCGGCGTCACGCCGGTTCTCGCCGTAGTCGATCCAGCGCATGCGCTCGTCACGTACGTCGACGTGGATGAATCCCGAGACCGGGTAATACCCCAGCCCCTTCACCCCCATGGACTCGGCGAGATCGCGCGCCATCAGGGGCGTCATGCCGGGGATGCGGATGTCCGCCGCCATGCCGCGCGTGTGATACGACAGCTTGGCCAGCGAATACATGGGCGCGCGGAAGCCCGACACCAGCAGGATCTTCTGGTGGGTCCGGGCGCTGATCCGGTACAGCAGATCGATCAGGCGCGGATCGATGGGGGACTCGGCGCCGGTGTGCAGGCAACGCATCAGGTGGCGCAGGCGGCGATAGGACTCCGCCTCCAGCTCGCCGGTGGCGTGGTTCAGCCGCACCTCCATCTCCTCACCGGTGTTCACCGACTGCACGGTGAAGGCGACCTGATCCGCGGCGGGCAGACGAATCAGTCCGGCCTCGTCCGCCTGGCCGGCCCGGGCGTGTCCCGTTCGCAGCGCCACGCTGTCGGCGGCGTGGACCATGGCCCGCAGGCGGCGCTCCAGGCCCGCGCGCGCGTCGCTGATCTTCCACGAGCCGCACGCCAGCAGCACCGTCGCCAGGACCAGGATCCCGCCGGTGATCGCGACGGCCAGCGGCAGCGCGCGGGGCAGGGAGATCGTGCGCATGGGCCGCGTCGGATCCCCGGCGATCAGGATGCGCAACCGCGCGCGGGGCGCCTTGCTGCTTTGCTTGCGGATCGGCGGCAGACCGAACAGCGCCTTCGCCGCTTCGGCCTTGCCCTGGCTGCGCGGATCCGCGGCGGGGCGACCAGCGCGGGACGCCTTCCCGGTCGTCGTTGCGCGCGGCTGCCGCTCGGCCATGTTCAGGCGGCCGAGCCGAGCTCGGCGGGGTGGGGCGACACCTCGCCCAGTTCCTCTTCGACGGTGGCGGCCACCAGCCCCTTCATGTGGCTGGTCCCGCGGAAGACGCCGCCGGTCTCGATGCGGATGCTCTTCGCGACGATGTCCCCGTCGACCTTTCCGGTCGCCAGGATCTCCAGGTGGCCCTCGCACGAGACGTTGCCGATGATCTTTCCGGCGACGACGATCTCGATGCCGGTCACGTTGCCGCGCACGGCCCCGGTCTCGCCGATGACGACCGTCGAGCGTGACTCGACCGCGCCTTCCACCCAGCCGTCGATGCGGAACGCGCCGTCGGCGACCAGGTTGCCGCGCACCAGGCTCGTCGGCCCCAGCACGTTCTCGATCTGGTCCCCCCTGGCTCTTCCTTTATCGGGCTTGGATCGCCATCCCATGGATACCTCCGCCTTCAGGGCGCCTGTCGGGCACTGTCCAACGCCCCGTGATCGGCGGTTCCCGGCACGAACTGAAGTCGCCGTCGTTGAAACGTTCCGGGCCGGCAAACCGCCGACTGAACGGTAGGGACGGGTCTGTTAACATGCTGCCTCGCCAATGAGGGTCACCAGGGTGTTCGGGGTCGCCGCGCTGCTCATTGCCGGCCAGGGATGCACCACCTACCTTTACAAGGGCCCGACGCGGCCAGCGGCGGAGGTCGCGGTCGTCACGTCGAATGAAACGATCGTCGACAGCGTCGACGGCGTCAGGGTCCGCGAATACGCGTCGGGGAGCTACGCGCACCTGGAGCTGTTGCCAGGGCCGCACCTGCTGGCTATCAGCCTGAACCGCGTGACGCCCGGGTTCCTGGTGACGCACATTGCGCGTTCCCGTGATGTGGGTGTGTGCGTTCAACTGGAGGCGGGGCACACGTATCGAACGGAAGGGGCGCTGGTCGGTTCGTACTACACGCCTGTCGTCATCGATCTGACCGACAGCCGGTATGCGAAGCGTTGCGCTCCGCCGCCCGCCAGGCCAGTCGTCGCGCAGGCGCCGCCGCCCGTGCCGACACCTACGTCCGCACAGCCCGACACGACGGAGGCCGGCGCTGCCAATGACGCCGCCGCCGGGCCGGGTGGCGCGCCGAAGGAAGCGGCCAACGACCAGCCCGGCGAAGCGGCCGCGCCGCCATCGCCGGCTGCGGCGCCTATCGATACCGAGGAGCCGCATCCAGCCGGCCTGCGGCGCGGCCGCTGGGGCCGCGAGCCGTTGCCGTCGGACGCCCAGTTATCGCTCAGGCACCCGGGGAACGGCCTGTCCCTGACGATGGGCTTCGCGTTCGGTGGCGAGGACTTCGTTCAGGCCACCGACAGCAACGGAGGCAGCCAGAGCCTCAGCTCCGGTAGCGGTGTCCTTCTGGGCGTCGGCGCCATGCTGACGCCCCTGTGGGCCGGTGACGTCGCCGGGTTCGGCGTGGGCGCGGACGCCTCCATCAAGTACGACCACCTGAGCGCGTCCAACGGGAGCGCCAGCATCACCCGTTACCCGATCGCCCTCACCGCGCACGTGCTGTTCAACGTGGCCGACAACCTGCACTACATCATCCTGAAGGGCGGCGCCGTGCGGGACTTCGGCGTCAACTACAGCGCCTCGGGCTTCATCGACCTGAACGCCGACGTCTCCGGCACCTGGGGACCGACGGGCGCGATCGGCTACTACAAGAAGTCCAACGACGTGCTGGGGTGGGACATCATGGGCTTCTTCGCGCTGACGAAACACGTGATTGGAACGCAACGAATCAACGCGAACAGCTTCGGCCTGACCTGGGGCCTGCACTGGCTGCTGTAAGCCCGACGCTGCGGATTTACCTCGGGACACGCTGGCCCTCGCCCCCTGGCTGAAGCGGCCCGGCGCCCGCGCGGTGACGGGCCCTTGCATCGGGGGGCCGCCGTGCGCACAGGGGGACCGCATGGCGACAGGCCGCATCTCCCTTCGCACGGACGGGTGGGCGGTGCCGCGTGCGGTCGCGGCAATGTTCCCCGGCGAGGCGCCGCAACGGAGCACCTCGTGAAGCGGAAGCTGTTGCCGGCGGCGCGGGTGCTGGCCCGGATCGGCTGCTGCTCGATCGGCACCATCTACGTGTTGATCGGCGTCTGGGCGATGCTGGCCCTGCTGCGCGTGGCGGACCCCGCCGCCGACGAGCAGCGCATCTTGCAGCGGATGTCGGAGCTTCCGCTCGGCGCCGCCCTGATCGTGGGGCTGGCGCTGGGGACGCTGGCCTATATCCTGTGGCTGACCTTCGAGGCGGTCTTCGATCCTTTCGAGTTCGGCAGCGGGCTGAAGGGCGTGGGCGAGCGGATCGGCATCGCGCTCAGCGCCCTGGCTTACGGCAAGATCGCCTGGTCCGCCGTGAAGGTCCTGGTGGGCACCGGCGCGCACGGCGAGCAGCAGCGACAACGCGTGGCCGGGCAGGTGCTGGACTGGCCGGCCGGGCGCTGGCTGGTCGGCGCGGCGGGGTTGGCGGTCGCGATAGTCGGCCTGTTCCAGATCAAGTACGTGATCGACGGAGAGCACCGGCGGCGGATGGCGCTGCCGCGTTCACACCGGTTCGCGCACAGGCTGGTCGACGTCCTCGGCTGGGCCGGATACGGGGCCCGCTGCGCCATCCTCCTGGTGCTCGGCTGGTTCCTGCTGCACGCCGCGTGGGCCTTCGACGCCAGGGACGTGGGAGACACCGACAGCGCCTTCGACTTCCTGGGGCTGAGCGGCAGCGCCCTGGGCAACGCCGTCTTCACCGTGGTGGCCCTGGGAACGATCTGCTACGGGCTGTTCCTGTACGTCAACGCCCTGTGGTTCAAGGCGGCAGCGACGGACTGACGCCCGACGTTCGGTGCCGCTACTTCGAGACCTGGTCGGGGCGTGCCACCTTCTCCATCCGCGCGTTTGGCAGCGAGACCTTCCCGACGAGCACGGTCTTCCGTTCGACGACGGAGAATCCGAAGCGCTCGAAGAAGGGCTGGGCGGTCAGGCTGACGTCGGAGAAGAGGCGTGCCAGCCCGAGCTCGGTCGCGCGCGCCTGGAGCGTCTCCATGAGCAGCCGTCCCACGCCTCGCCGCGCGTGCTTCGCCGAGACGAAAAAGTGATCGATGTGGCCGGTGGTCTGCAGGTCGGCGTAGCCGACGATGCGGCCATCCAGCTCGGCCACGAACGGTCGAAGGGCCTTCATCCGGGCGGTCCAGGCCTCCCAGTCGGGGCGGTGCGGCGCCCACGCGTCCAGTTGCTCGACCGTGTAGTCCTTGGCGGCGATGGTGTGGACCGCCGAGTAGAAGACCGCCTGCAGGGCGGGCTCGTCTCCTTCCTTGAAGGCGCGCACCAGCATGAGGGCCTCTTACCACGCCGCCGTGGTCGTGCCTCGCGACGTGCGGGTGGCGGCGGCTTCCGTCAGGACGTGGGAGCCGCGGCGCCGTTCGCGGCGGCGGCCGGCTCGAGCGTGGCGATCGCCTTGGCCTGCCCGACGCCCTCGAGGACGGTGGTGATGGCCAGCCTCAGGCTCTCGGCCGTGACCTGATCGGTGGGGATCTCCGCCTGCACGAACAGGTGTTGGTCCCTCAGGGCCACCTTCGCCAGCGTGAGACTGGCGTTGAGGCGAAGGAGATCGAAGGGGCGGTGGACCTGGCCCCAGGCGAAGTCACCCACCAGACAGGTGACGCCGGCCGTGAAGGGGCCCACGAACAGCGTCAGGATCGTAGGTTTTGGCTTCGTGATGGGCACGTGCCACAGGCTCTCGCCCGACTCGGCCCGAACGTGGGTGTATTCCATTCCCAGACCCTGAAGAGCGACCGCCATCAGGGCTTCTGCCGACATTTCTTTTGCCATGGTTTCGGCTCATCGACGGAAGCGCGGCGTCCTTGAGGCCGCCCCTCGGCTACTGGAAGTGGGCGCGTACGATGACGCCCTCGTAGATGTTGCCGATCAGCAGGTCACCGTCGTCGGTGACCGCCAGACCCTGCGGGGAATTCAGGCTCCCGGGCAACGGGCCCACGACCACCCCGGCCGATCCGGCCGCGCCCACCACGGCGCGCATCTCCCCTGTCGCGATGTCGTAGCGCTGGACGGTGTACGCATCGGTCGTGAAGACATGCCCCAGCTTGTCGGCCGCGATGCTGCTGGATGCGGTGCCGACGACGGTGGCGGTCAGGCGCTGCCGATCGAACCGGTAAAGGTAGTTGCCGTCCACGCCATACAGCAGGCCGTCCGAGCCAACTGCCAGTCCGTCCATGCCGTCGTAGTAGGCGAGCCCGCTTCCGGACAGCTGGCCGTAGAAATAGTGCTGCATCGAGCTTCCCGTGGAGGGGTCGATCTGCTCCAGCATCGACACGCCCTGCGAGGCCACGAACAACGCGCCGTCGAGCGACGCGATTCCCGACTTGATCCAGTTGTGGTTCGCCGGATTGGTGGGCATGCCGCCCGGCCGGCTGAGGCAAGGGCTCGGGACCGGGGAGGGAAGTTGTTCCGCCAGCGAGCCGGTGGGGTCGATTCTCCATATCGAACAGTCGGACCGCTCGGTCACGTACAGGGTCCCGTCCGCCGCCGGCCACAGCGCCGCCACGCTGAAGGGGCGGGGCAGGGTCAATGGTGAGACGACGGTGGTGGTCAGGTCGATCACGGAGAGCCCCACGCCGGCGCCGACAGCGGGGATGTACGCATGGTTCCCGGCCGCGGCGAGCACCGTCGTCCCTCCGGGAAAGATGACCGAGGGGCCCGGCCCCTGGGTCTGCGAACCTGTCGGAGCGTCCAGCCCCGCCAGCGGCGTCGGAGCGGCAGAGCTGCGATCCCAGAGTTTGATGCTGGTCTCGCCAAAGATCAGCAGGCTACCCTGCGGGCCCCTGGCCAGCGGCCACCCTACGGGGAAGGGCGGCACGACGCCCGAGCCGATCGGCACGAGAACGCCCGAATCCAGCACGGCAAACTGCCCCGCTGGATCGATCGCCATGACGTAACGGCCGTACGGAACCGTCGCCACGATCGTCGCGGTGGCCGTGGGAATGTCGATCGACACGATGTCGTTGGGCGACTGGTTCGCGCCCGTCACGAAGGCCAGGATCGTGGTGGCGTTGACCATGGCCGTAGCTCCCGGAAAGCCGCCCGCCGGAAAGCCGGTGATTGACGTCGTGGAGATCGTGCCGGTGGCGGTCTCCACATGCAACAGCGCCCCATCCGACGAGAGCCAGAACAGCGCGTCGCCGTCGGGCGACCAGGTCAAATCACTCAGCTGGGCGTTTGGCCTGGCCGGTGTCATCGGCGTCGTGGCCAGGATGGCGCCGTCAGCGAGCGAGATCCGTTCGAGCTG
>Ga0207695_10003548_pt1 | contig 21857 bp, 24 predicted proteins | sample KBSC54metaG_FD_184354 | JGI IMG/M metagenome (GOLD analysis project Ga0207695, IMG submission 184354) | Corn rhizosphere microbial communities from Kellogg Biological Station, Michigan, USA - KBS C5-4 metaG (SPAdes) (version 2) | ecosystem: Host-associated > Plants > Roots > Rhizosphere > Soil...
AGCAGGCTGGTGTAGCCGCCAGCCGAGAAGCCTGCCACGCCGATGCGCGTCGGATCGACCAGCCGCTTCCACTGCGGGTCGGCCAGCAGCGACGTGATCGTGGCCTGCACCTGGATCGGCCGGCCGACGAGCACCGCGGCCTGGCCGACGCCGCTGGTGTCGTGGAAGTTGTCGCGCGGGTGCTCGATGGTCGCGACCACGAAGCCGTGTGCCGCGAGGAAGGCGGCGAGATCGTGGTGGCCGAGTGCGGACCCGGCGTTGCCGTGCGACAGGACGACCAGCGGCTTCGGGCCGGGGCGCGGCGGCGCGTCGAGCGTGGCGGCCACGTCATAGGGGCCGATGCGCGTGTCCTTGCCGGCCTCGTCGCTCGGGTAGAACACGTAGCCGGGCATGGCGCCGCCGCCCACGGGATCGGTGACGTGCAGCGCACGAAAACCCGCGCCCGGCGCAGCAAGCAGCGCGGCGGGGGCAAGCAGCAGGACAGCCAGGAATCGGTGCAGGGGTCGCATCGGCGTGGGCTCCATCGCGTGGCGGAGCGGCCACTGTAGCGGACGGTTCACGGCCAGGAGTCCGCGTCAGTGCGAGCTCGGCAGGGACGGCGGCAGGCCGAAGGCCGCGAGGACGGTGTGCTCGAAGCGAGTGACCGCACCGATTCGGCCGCCGTCGATGGCCAGGACGAAGAGCCCGACGCCCTGGACACCGGCGGGGGTACGCAGGTAGACCCCGAAGGCCGGCTGTCCGTTGGCGCGCGTCGGCAGCAGCCGGAATCCCCGCGCCACGCCGAAGACGAACGCGAAGAAGCGGCCCACGCTGTCGCGGCCCTGGTATTGCAAAGGCAGGGGCGGCATCGACAGGAAGACGTCGTCGGTGAACAGGGCCACCAGCGCGTCGATGTCGGCGGACTCGTAGGCGCTGACGAACCTCGACACGATCGCGCGTTGCGCGGTCGCATCCATTGCGGGCGGACGCTCCCGGGTCGTCATCGCCGGCTGCTGGCGCTGCAGGCCCGAGCGCGCGCGCTTGAGGGCGCTCTTGACGGACTCGACGGTGGTGTCCAGCATGTCGGCCACTTCGTCGGCATGGAATCCGAGGACGTCGCGCAGGACGAGGACGGCGAGCTGGCGCGGTGGCAGGTGCTGCAGCGCGGTGACGAAGGCCAGGGACAGGGACTGGGCCTGTTCGTAGCGAACCTCCGGGCCGGGCGACACGCCGCTCGCGCCATCGAGCAGTGCATCCGGATAGGGCTCGAGCCAGTGGATCTCGCCGAGATCGGTGGGTTCCGGAGGTTCGATGCCCGGCATGTCCCACTGCTTCGGCGGGCGCCGGCGGACCGCACGCAGCGCGTCGAGGCAGCGGTTGGTCGCGATGCGGTAGAGCCACGTGCGCAGCGAGGCGCGCCCGTCGAATCCGTCGAGGCCTCGCCAGGCGGCGAGCAGGACCTCCTGCAGCGCGTCCTCGGCATCCTGGAAGGAGCCGAGCATCCGGTAGCAGTGGACATGGAGCTCGCGACGGTGCGGCTCGGTCAGCGCCCGGAAGGCGTGGCCGTCGCCGGCCCGCGCCCTCGAGATCAGGTCCGTTCCCGTCATCGCCATCCCCGCCATTTCGATGCCTGCATGCAGATCCATTGTGTACAGACGTCCGGCAGGTCGCAAAGGGGGCGGTCGCCGAGCGCCCCCTTTCCCGGTGCGGCGGCGTCTACACCAGGGATCGCCGACAACTTGCACAAGGAGCACCGACATGGGAAGAATCGTCATCAGCAGCAACGCCACGCTCGACGGCGTGGTCCAGGACCCGGACGGCCAGGAAGGCTTCGAGCGGGGTGGCTGGTTCCACCGATACGCGGGCGCCAGGGACTTCGAGGACTGGGTCGCCAACGAGACGGAGGAAGCCCTGGCGGCCGAGGCCCTCCTGCTGGGCAGGCGAAGCTTCGAATGGTTCGCCTCCCGGGCCCCGGCGATGGCCGAGCGCGTCAGCCAGCGATGGGCCGACAGGATGGACCGGCTGCCCAAGTACGTCGTGTCGTCGACGCTCGCGCAGCCCGGATGGAGCCACGCCACGGTGCTCGACCACGATCCGGCGGCGGCCATCGCGGCGCTGAAACAGGCGCTGGACGGGGACATCCTGGTGTACGGCAGTTACCAGCTCGTGCGCACCCTGGTCGCGCGCAACCTGGCCGACGAGCTGCGGCTGGTCCTCTTTCCGGTCGTCCTGGGAACCGGTCTGCGCCTGTTCGACGGGATGGCCGGCAGCAAGCCGTTTCGACGCATCGGCCTGCGACAACTCGGCGACGGCCTGGTGCATTGCACCTACGCGTTCGCGAGCGCCTCCTGATGAGACCCGCTCGACCCCCCGCTCTCGTGGACAACGACGGGCCCGCCATGAGGGATGCCGCAAGCGACCGCCCGCCCGAAGCGTCCGCGACGCCACGCGACTTCCTCTACCAGCGACGCCTCGTCGCGCTGCGCCCGTTCGTCAGCGACGACGGCGTCCCGGGGCTGAACCTGAGGTTCGCGGGCGACGAGACGATCGCCGTGCGAATCGATCTCCCGCTGCTCGATCTCGTGCAGCGGGCGATCGAGCGGCTGCGGTCCAGCCCGGCCGTCAGGCGTTAGAGCCTTCGCGCCGCCGCATGTCGACGGCCCGCGAGCCGCGCGCTCACTTCGGCGTGAGCCGGTACAAGCCGCCCTCGTGGTCGTCCTCGAGCAGCCACAGCGCGCCGTCCGGCGCCTGGGCGACGTCGCGCACGCGGAAGCCGACCGCCCAGTGTTCGGCCGGGGTCGCGGTCGCGCCTTGCACCTCGATGCGGTGCAGGGCATGGCTCACGAGGCCGCCCGCGAACGCCGAGCCCTTCCACTTCGGGAACATCGCGCCGCTGTAGAACATGAGGCTGCCCGGCGCGAACACCGGCGTCCAATAGATCACGGGCTTGGCGAGGTCCGGACGCGTGTCGGGGCTCGCGATGGGCACGCCGTCGTAGTTCACCGCATAGGAGACGAGTGGCCAGCCGTAGTTCTTCCCGGGCTCGATCAGGTTGAGCTCGTCGCCGCCGCGCGGTCCGTGCTCGAGTTCCCACAGGCGGCCGTCCGGTGCGAACGCGAGGCCGTAGGGCGTGCGATGCCCCGAGGTCCAGGTCTCGGAGGGCGTCAGGTTGGGACCGTCGAAGACGACCGTGCGCACGGCCGGCGCGGTCCGGGCCGCCTCCGTATCCTTCGCAGGATCGATCAGCTCGACCGACTTCGCGCCGACCTGGCCCTCCATCGGATTGCCGGGCGCGGGCTTGCCGTCCAGCGTCAGTCGCAGGATCTTGCCGGCCGGCTGGTTCGGATCCTGCGCGGGCGTGAAGCGCTGCCGGTCGCCGGCCGTGAGGAAGAGGAATTTCTGGTCCGGCGAGAAGGCCACGGCCGCGCCGACCTGGCCGCCCCGGCCCTTGACCGGGTCGCGCCAGACGACCTTCAGGTCCTCCAGCGAGGCAGCGTCGGCGCCGATCTTCAGCGTCGCACGCGCGAGCGCGAGGCTGGAAGTGCCCGCGTGCGGCCCGGGCTCCGAGTAGGTCAGGTAGATCGCGCCGTCGCTCGCATGGGACGGCGCGAGGTAGACGCCGAGCAGGCCGTTCTGCCCCCCGTATTGCACCGCCGGCACGCCGGCGACCTCGAGCTTCTCCCCGGACGCGCTCGCCACGAAGAGCTTGCCCGGCTTCTCGGTGACCAGCATGCGGCCGTCCGGCAGGAACGCGATGCGCCAGGGCTGGTCGAACTGCGCCACCTTGGTGAGCTTGAACGGCGGCGACGGGGTCGGCGGCAGCGTGCCCGCGTTGATCTGCGCCACCGCAGGCGCGGCACCGATGAGCAATGACAGGAGGAGTCCGGGCTGCGGGATGGTCATGCGTCGTTCGCCAAGTGGGTCGTGCGAACAGTATCCCGCGGCGCCGAAGGCCGTGCGGCGCACCGGCCATCCATGCGGCCCGCCTGGTGGCGCACCGTGGCCCACGGAGGCAGCGCGCGGTAACGCGAGCGCGGCTCGCCGGACGCGCGTTCAGCGCGACGGCGGGAGCTTGATCGACGCCGTGCCGGCCAGGAGATGATCCGCGCGCAGGCGCTCGATCAGTTGCGTGGCGATGTCGTCGGCGACGCCGTCGCCCCACTGCCCGAAGCCCAGCGTGGCCATGCGGATCTCCGCCGTCCAGATCGGCCTGTCGTGCAAGCGATCCTGGAGCGTCGCCCGCATGACCAGCGCCTGTCCGGTGCGGCTGTTCCAGGATGCCGAGACCGGCTCCAGCGCCAGCACTTCCTCGCCCGGCGCCGGCGCGGTGCCGTCGCTCCACCAGCGCGCCTGCAGTCCGTTGAGGCTCAGGTCCGCCGGCAGGCGCTCCTGCAGGCTGGGCGCGAGCCGGTCGAGATTGCGCTGGCCCAGGCTGCCGGCGAGGTTGGCCTTGGCGAAGCTGCCGGGCCTGGCCAGCACGATGACGTGGTCGACCGGCGCGTGCGGCGCACCGATGACGTTGCTGCTGACATGCGTCGACACGCAGCCCGCGAGGGAGCCGCCCAGGGCTGCCGCGAGCGCGATCGCGCGTGCGATCCGGAACTTCGTCATGTCAGTGCCCGGCCATCGGACCGCTGTGCACCAGGTGCGTGATCGACGTGTAGCGGCGTCCGAGTCCGGACGTCATCGCCGTGCTGCCCAGGCATTGCTCGGCCATGATGCCGTCGGCGCTGCCGCTGGCCGAGCTGCTGAGGTAGTAGTTCATGCCCGTGCCGCGCTCGATCTCGGCGAACACCGGCGCCACCTCCTTCGATTGGCTTCGACAGGCAATCTCCATCATCGACGACAGCTCGTCGATCGTCGGCACGCGCCAGCCCGGCGCGTCCGATCGGGCGGCCTCGCCCAGCGCCTCGGCCGTCGCATGCCGCTTGACGCCGCGGCACCAGCCGTTCGACTCGTCCCAAGTCTGGCCGAAGTCGCAGCGCTGCCAGGTGAGGTCGGTCTTGCGGTCGTAGACCTGGTCGCCCGCGACCTGGAAGCGCCTGGCGACCTGCTCGGCGTCGAGCGCCGTGGCCGGCGCCTGCTGGATGACGGTGCGGGTCGTGCCCGGCGCGCCGGCCGGCGGCAACGGCATCGACCGGGGCCAGCCGCCCGGCGCGCTGGCCGACTGCGCGGCGGCCATCGAGGTGGCACCAGCAGCAAGAAGGGAGACGAGGAACGTGGGGCGGAAACGCATGGATCGGCGCGGCGAAGGCGGCGTGGGAGTCACGTGGTGTCGCGATGCTAGCGGCGCGGCCTGGGCCTCGCGCGAACGCGCGCGCCGCGCGCATGACGCATTTCACGCAGCCCCCCACGCGCGGCGCGCGCGTGTCGCCGGCGCGACTCGACCTTGGACGGCCGCGCCCTCCTCCGCCGGAGGCACAGGAAACAGGCCGCGTGGAGCGCAAACGGGGCTATCCTGCCGTCAACACCCAGGAGGCCCCATGCACATCCCGTCCCTGAAGGAAGTCGTCAGCGCCGAGGAATGGCAGCTTCGCTGCGATCTCGCCGCCTGCTACCGCCTGGTCGCCGCGTATGGCTGGAGCGACCTCGTCTTCACCCACATCAGCGCACGCGTGCCCGGCGGCGGCCACAGCTTCCTGATCAACCCGTACGGCCTGATGTTCGACGAGATCACGGCGTCGTCGCTGGTACTGATCGACCAGGAAGGCAACAAGCTGCGCGAGTCGCCGTTCCCGGTCAACCGCGCCGGCTTCGTGATCCACAGCGCGATCCACGCCGCGCGCGAGGACGCCCAGTGCGTGCTGCATACCCACACCCGCGCGGGCGTGGCGGTGAGCGCGCAGGCGGGCGGCGTGCTGCCGATCTCGCAGCAGTCCACGTTCGTGCTGGCCTCGCTCGCATACCACGACTACGAGGGCGTGGCGCTGCGCGACGAGGAGAAGCCGCGGCTGCAGGCCGACCTCGGCGCGGCCAACTACCTGATGCTGCGCAACCACGGCCTGCTGACGGTGGGCCGATCGATCCCCGAGGCCTTCCTCGCGATGTACATGTTCGAGAGCACCTGCAGCATCCAGCTCGCCGCGCAGGCCGGCGGCCCGCTGACGACGGTGCCGCCCGGGATCCTGGCCGGCGTCGCCGAGTCGATGCGCGTGCAGACCGGCAACCAGGGCGGCGCGTTCGTCTGGCCCGCGCTGCTGCGCAAGGTGGAGCGCATGGATCCGGGCTACCGCACCTGAGGGCGGCTGGCCGCGGCCCGCCCGCGCTTCGCATGAAACGGTCGGCCGCGCCGGCGTCGGCGCGGCGCCACGAGCGGTTCGTGGCATTCGTCGCAAGAAAACGATTGCCCGGGCCGGGCAAACCCGGGAGCGTCCTCCATCGACAGGAAACCGGTGGCTGAAGCGGCTATCCTGCCGGCCATCCTGAGGAGGAATAGAAAAAGTGAAATGTCATGCCTGCGGGCAGGACAACGCCGACAGCGCGCTGTTCTGCACTGCCTGCCGCCGACCCCTGGTGGCCCCGAACCCGCTCCCGACGCGCCTGCAACCCCTGGCGGCAACCGCGGCCCCGTCCGTCGCCGCGATGCCCTCGCCCACCCCGACCGCGCCCCCGCCGGGCGACCTGGGCGGCCGCAACCGCTATGCGCCGCCCGACACCGGCGCCCCGGCCCGGGCCAGCCGCCCGGGCGACCCGTCCGAGGTGCTGACCGACGAGGAAGCGCGCGCCGCCGTCATCGGCGATTCCAGCACCGTCTACTACCTCGGCCGCTTCGATCGCATCGCCCACGGCGAGGGCGGCGGTTGGAACTGGCCGGCGTTCCTCATCACGTGGTACTGGATGCTGTACCGCAAGATGTGGGTGCCGGCGCTGCTGTACTTCGTCGCACCGTACGTCGTCATGGCGGTGCTGTTCGGCGTCATGGCGGCGTCGCCCACCCTCGGTGCGGTGCTGTGGCTCGTCTGGGTGGCCGCGTGGCTGATCGGCCCCGGCCTGCTGGCCAACGGCTGGTACTACCGGCACGTGCGCAACAAGATCCGCGACGTGCGCGCGCGCGGCGGCTCGAAGGACCAGATCATCGCCCGCCTGGAGGCCGCCGGCGGCACCAGCAACGTCGCAGTGATCATCGTGGCGGTGCTGTGCGTGCTCGTCCTCCCCGGCATCCTGGCGGCGATCGCGCTGCCCGCCTACCAGACGTACACGATCAAGGCCAAGGTGGCCGAAGCCATCCTCGAGAGCACCGCCGTGGCGACCGTCGCCGGCCGCCAGTTCGAGGCGACCGGCCAGTACCCGACCGACGTCGACCGCATCGCGCAGCAGGTGCCGCAGCAGTCGAAGTACGTGCGCGGCTTCGAGATCGACGGCATGTCCGGCACCATCACCGCGCGCATCCAGGCCACGCCCTCGGTCGACGGCTCGATCCAGCTCACGCCGTACGTCGACACCAACCGCCACGTCACGTGGTCGTGCTCGACGACCGACCTGCTGAAGTACGTGCCCAAGAGCTGCCGCGGCTGACGGCCGTGGCCGGGCCCGCCGCGCGGCGGGCCCGCTGCCGGCCTCAGGCCATCGGCACCCGCACCGCGCGCAGGAACTTGCCCGCCACGCGCATCACCGCCGTGGCGGCCGCCTCGCTCGCGTAGACGTCGGGCACGCACACGGCCATGCCGCGCGCGGTGAGCGTGCCGGGGTGGCGGATGCGGAAGAACGGCGCCGGCGGCTCGAAGGTCTTGGGGAACGCGCGGATCAGCGCGATGTCCGTGCCCGGGCCGTGGTCCGCCACGCTGCCGGCGGGCAGCTCGCAGCTGGCGAGCACGTGCATCGCGAAGAACACGCCATAGCCCGCGACCATCACCGGCAGGAACTCCAGCTCCGGGAAGTGCGACAGCTCGTCGCGCACGCCCTGCGAGACCACGTGCGCCGTCGGATGGAACAGCACGGCGGTGGGACTCATCTCCGAACGGTAGAGCTCCAGCGACGGCGGCACCCAGCGCTCGGCCAGCGGCGCCGTGGCGCGCAGCAGCGGCTCGTTCCAGGCGGAGTGCCGGTCGTCGACCCACTCGGCCGCGGCGTCCGTGCCGTCGATGAAGACGGGCTTGATCTCGAAGACGGGCATGACCCAGTGTAGGGCCAGCGGCGTGCCATGCCGCGCAACGAACGGTGCGGCACACGGCCGAATCGTGCAGGGGCCAGTGCCCTCGGGACGTCGGGCACGGTGCGCCGCGGCCGCGGGCTGTCAACTACTGCGCATGGCAGCGCTGCCGGATGGCGGATCCGCAAGCCGGACGTGCCGCGCGGCCGCAGACTGGCCTCACAAGGGGTTACGCGCGCTGGCAGGCCACCGCGGCCATCCAGCAGGCGGCGGACACGTCGTGCCATGCCGCCAAGGAGGCGGGCCGCAACCGCGTGCACACCTGGTTCGATACCGACGTGGCGATGCGCGAGCGCCAGTTCGAGATGCAGTGGACGACGCGCATCGAGCATGCGCTGGACGAGGACAGCTTCGTGCTGTTCGCGCAGCGTCTGGCGCCGCTGAAGGGCGGCTGCGACGGCGTGCACGCCGAGGTGCTGCTGCGCATGCGCCAGGACGGCGGCGCGCTGGTGGCGCCCGGCGCCTTCCTGCCGGCGGCCGAACGCTTCCACCTCGCCTCGCGCATCGACCGCTGGGTGCTGCGCCACGTCGTCGACTGGATGAAGGCCCTGCGGGCCCCGTCGCGCATCGAGCGGCTGAGCGTCAACCTGTCCGGCCAGTCGGTGGGCGACAGCAGCTTCCACCGCTGGGCGCTCGACGTGCTCGCCGACGCCGGCCCCGCGCTGTGCCGCGCGCTGTGCCTGGAGATCACCGAGACGGCGGCGATCACCAACATCGCGGATGCCGCGGCGTTCATCGACCAGGTGCGGGCGTTCGGCGTCAAGGTGGCGCTGGACGACTTCGGCGCGGGCGCGGCGTCGTTCGGCTATCTCAAGACGCTGCGCGTCGACACGCTCAAGATCGACGGCCAGTTCGTGCGCGACCTGGTCGACGACCCGCTGGACGAGGTCGCGGTGCGCTGCTTCGCGGACGTCGCGAAGGTGATGGGGCTGACGACGGTGGCCGAGTTCGTCGACAAGGTGGCGGTGCTCGAGCGGCTGAAGGCGATGGAGGTCGACTTCGCGCAGGGCCATCTGCTGCACGAACCTGCGCCGATCGGGGAGCTGATATCGCCGGCGGCCGTGCAGGCCTGAGCGTCTTTGCCGCAGGCCCTGGTCGGAGACGCCCTCCGACGCAGGCGAAAGTCGCCCAGGGACAACACCCGCGCAGTCGGCTTTTTTCCTGGGTAGGATATGTCTCAAGCGACGGCGGTTGCCGCGATGCCGTCCGGAGAACCCGAAAGGACACTGATGATCACCAAAGCCCTGCTGTTTCGCTTCGAGTCGCAGACCGACGAGGACACGATGGACACCTTCCTGGAGGACCTCGCCACCCAGGTCTCCTGGGAGAAGGCCACGCAAGCGTGGTTCGGCATCCGCTACATGCGCGGCGAGTTCGGTGTGTACTCGTGCTTCGACGACGACGCCGGCCGCCAGGCCCACCTGACCGGCGAGGCCGCCCAGCACATCTTCGCCGCCGAGCACAAGCTGATGACTGCGGCGCCGCGCACCACGAAGATCGAGATCCTCGGCTGCAAGATGCCCGCCGCGCTCACGGGCGTCACCAAGGGCCTGGTGCTGCGCTTCAAGGCCAAGCCCGGCAAGGAGGCCGACGTCGCCCGGATGATGCGCGACTGCGCGCCGCTGGTCGAGAAGGAATCCGGCACGCTGGCCTGGTTCGCGAACCAGTACGACGAGAGCCACTTCGGCACCTTCGCGGCGTTCGCCGACACCGGCGCCCGCTTCGCGCACCTCACCGGCCAGATCCCGCGCGAGCTGGGCATCACCGGCCTGTCGCTGCTGGGCGGCACGCCCGAGGTGCACATGGTGGACGTGATGGCCGGCACGGCCCGCCAGCGCTGAGGCGCCGTGCGCGTGTCGCGCGCCCGCGCGGGCGCGTCGCGCGCGCCGGCGCCGCACCGTGCGCGCGCGGCGCTCAGGCCGATGCGCCCGAGCCCGACGCCGTGCGGTCGATGAAGCGCGCCAGCTCGATGTCCTTCATCGTCAGGCCCTTGGCGTCGTGCGAGGTCAAGGTCACGTCGACCACGTTGTAGGAGTTCGACCAGTCCGGATGGTGGTTGCGCCGCTCCGCGGCCAGCGCGACGCGCGCCATGAAGGCGAACGCCTCGTTGAAATCGGCGAACTCGAGATGGCGCGAGATGGACGACGCCTTCGAATCGAGCGACCAGCCCGGGAGCTGGGACAGCAAGCCGGGCAGCTGGGCGGAATCGAGCTTGGCGGTCATGCGAGGCCTTTCGGGGGCTGCGGCGGCAGCGATGGCCTCACTCTAGGGCCTGGTGCAGGCCCTCGCCGCGTTGCGGGTTCTCGGCTCGCCAACGAGCGCTTCGCTGCTCGCGAACTCAGCCGTGGCGCCTGCGGCGACCGCGCGCGGCAGGCTCCCAGGCGCGCGCGATCGCTTCGCGCAATGCGTCGCACTCGGCTCGCAGCGCCGCCTCGAAGCGCGCCACCAGCGCATTGCCCGGCCGGTGCGCGGGCCGCACCGAGTACACACGGAACGGCACGGCGAACGACAGCGGCCGCGCGGCGATGCCGGACTCCGGTCCCGACAGCGCCAGCGCCGTCAGCGGATTGACGATTGCCAGCCCCAGCCCGTGCCGCACCATCGCGCACACGGCCACGGCGCTGTCGGTCTCCACCGCCAGCTGGCGATCGACGCCGGCTTCGGCGAACACCTTGTCGACCCACTGACGGTAGCGGTCGCGCGGATGGAAGCTGACGAAGTCCAGGCCGGCGAAATCGGCCGCGGCCAGGCGCTTCTTCGCCAGCAGCGGGTGGCCCGAAGGCAGCACCGCCACTTCCTCGAGCTCCAGCAGCAGCACGGGCTGCGCGCCGGCCAGCGCGGTGTCGTGCTCGGTCACGCCGAGGTCGTGCGCCTGTGCGGCCAGGCGCTCCTCCAGCAGCGGCGATTCGTACGGGTTGACCGACACGCTGACGCCCGGATGCGCCGCCTGGAAGCGCGCGCAGGCACCGGGCAGCAGCGCGTGCGAGAACGCCGGCAGGCACGCGAGCGACAGCTGACCTTGCGTGAACTGGCGCAGGCGCAGCGCGGTGTCGGCCACCCGCTCCAGGCCGGCGTACGAACGCTGCACCTCGTCGAACAGCGCGTAGGCCTGCGCGGTGGGCTGCAGGCGGCCGCGCACGCGCTCGAACAGCACCAGCCGCAGCAGTCGCTCCATGCGCGAGAGCTCGCGGCTGATGGTGGGCTGCGACGTGAACAGCGCCGCGGCCGCGCCGGTCACGCTGCCGGCCGTCATCACGGCGCGGAACACCTCGACGTGGCGATGGGTCAGGAGCGATGCGGCGGGCATCGCTCCACCATATCAAATATGAAAAACATAGGCAAATGAAAGCATTGGACTGATATGCTAGACGGGCGCACCATGGCGGCCATGACGACGCTCCAGCACCCCGCCCCCGCCACGTTCACCGCCGAACGCCTGCAATCGCTGGCGCGGGCCCACGCCACGCCGCTGTGGGTCTACGATGCCGACACCATCCGCGACCGTGTCGAGCGCCTGCGCATGTTCGACTCCGTGCGCTTCGCGCAGAAGGCCTGCTCCAACACGCACGTGCTGCGCCTGCTGCGCGGGCTCGGCGTGCGGGTGGATGCCGTGTCGGCCGGCGAGATCGAGCGCGCGCTGCACGCGGGCTACGACGCGCTCAGCGAGCATGCCGGCATCGTGTTCACGGCCGACGAGATCGACCGCCCCACGCTGGATCTCGTCGCGCGCCACGGCATTCCCGTCAACGCGGGCTCGGTCGACATGATCGACCAGCTGGGCCGCCACCTCGGCGAGCGCGCCAGCGGCCACCGCGTCTGGCTGCGCATCAACCCGGGCTTCGGCCACGGCCACAGCCGCAAGACCAACACCGGCGGCGAGCACAGCAAGCACGGCATCTGGCCATCCGACATCCCTGCCGCGCTCGAGGCGATCGCGCGCCACGGCCTGCGCCTGGTCGGCCTGCACATGCACATCGGCTCGGGTGTCGACTACGGCCACCTCGAGCGCGTGTGCGACGCGATGGTGGGACACGTGCGGGACATCGTCGCGCGCGGGCACGACGTCACGGCGATCTCCGCCGGCGGCGGCCTGTCGATCCCGTACCGCGCCGGCGACCCCGTGGTCGACACCGCGCACTACTTCAGCCTCTGGGACGACGCGCGCCGCCGCCTCGCCGCGGCGCTGGGCCACCCGCTCAGCCTGGAGATCGAGCCGGGCCGCTTCCTCGTCGCCGAATCGGGCGCGCTGGTGGCCGAGGTGCGCGCCGTCAAGGACATGGGCGCCAACCACTTCGTGCTGTGCGACGCCGGCTTCAACGAACTGGTGCGCCCGGCGATGTACGGCGGCTTCCACGCGATCAGCGTGCTGCCGCGCACCAACGCCGCGGTGCGCGCCGATCTCGGCCAGGCCGCCGAGCGGCGTCCCACGGTCGTGGCGGGCCCGCTGTGCGAGTCCGGCGACGTCTTCACGCAGGACGCGGGCGGCGTCGTCGAGCCGCGCGAGCTCGCCCCCGCCGAGATCGGCGACCTGCTCGTCTTCCACGACACCGGCGCCTACGGCGCGTCGATGAGTTCCAACTACAACACGCGTCCGCTGGCGGCCGAGGTGCTCGTGGACGGCGCGACGGCCCGTGTGATCCGCCGCCGGCAGACCGTCGCCGAGCTCATCGCGCTGGAGGACTGACGCGCCAACGGAGATGACCCTGCTCCCGCGCGCGTCACGCGCAGGCGCGGGATGGCCCTCAGCCCAGGTGCTTCGCGAAGTGAAGCAGCGTGCGCTCCAGCGCGGTCGCCGCGGCGCCGGCGTTGTACGAGCCGCGCTGGTCGCAGTTGAAGCCGTGGTCGGCGGCGTACAGGTGCACCTCGACCTCCGGGTGCTTCTGCTCGAAGGCCTTCACGCTGTCGAGGGTGATGTGCTTGTCCAGTTCGCCGAAGTGCGACAGGGTCGGCACGGCCGGCTTGCGGTCCGGCTCCTTGCCCATCGTCATGCCGCCGCCGTAGTACGTCACGGCCGCGGCCAGGCCCTTGACCTGCTCCGCCGCGCGCCACGCCAGCAGCCCGCCCCAGCAGTAGCCGACGACGCCCACGCGGCCCGACTCGCCGGCGCGTTCGACGGCCGCCTGGATGTCCTGCAGCACGCCCGGCGCGGGCAGCGCCTCGATGGCGGCCTTGAGCGCGCTGCCGCGCTTCATGTCGTCCGGGCCGTAGCCCGTCTCCACGCCGCGCTCGGCGCGCTCGAACGTGGACGGCGCGATCGCGAGGTAGCCCGCGGACGCGAAGCGGTCGGCCACGCTTCGGATGTGCGAGTTGACGCCGAAGATCTCCGGCAGCACCACGATCGCGCCGCGCGGCTTGGCGGCGGGCTCGCTGACGTAGGCCGGGAACTGGAAGCCGTCGGCGGCGGTGAGGGTGATGGTGGAAGACGCCATGGGAACTCCTGGGTGTCGGATCGGGTGCGGGCGCGGTGCGCGTGCCGCTTTGTACATCGCGGCGCGAAAGCCCGCTGCGGTGGGACCGCACCCACCGGGGCGGCAAATCGCGCGCCTCGGCGGCAGGCGCGGCGTTGCAGCATGACCCGTCTCCAGACTCGAATATTCAGACCCCCGACAGATTCCGGACAGTTTCATCCCGACTACCCGGTTCGGGGTATTGCGCAAGGCATGTCGAATTCAATCCGGCATACGCGCTCGAGTTTGCCGAATATCAGCATCGAAAGCGCGGACACGCACCGAAGGAGCGCATGAGACGCGTCGGCGCCGCCCCCGTGTGCACGCCGGTGGCGCGTGAAGCACCACTGCCGGCGGCGTGGCATCGCCTGCCCGCGCCATTCGCCCTCGGGCGGGAGGGAGATGAGTGCGAAATCCCTCGGGGAATTGGTATCCAAACAACGCCAGATACTCGCGGGAAAACGCGATTCGCGTTTCCGATGACTCCTCGCCGATGCATCACCAAACCTATATTGCGTGACCCCAGGCGCGGCCTGGCCCTTTCACTCGCAGATATTGGAGTTTCGAATGATCCGACCGGAAATCACACGCCATCCGCTGGCCACGTCGCTGGCGCTGGCCGCGGGGCTGGCGCTCGGGAACGCGGCGCACGCCGAGGGGGCGCACACGAAGCACGTCCACGCAGCCATCCAGGGTGGCGAGGCGCAGATGGTGGGCAGCCCGGCTCCGACGCAGGTGATGAACCTCGACATCGTGCTGCCCGTGCGCGACCGCGCGGGCCTGAAGGCGCTGGCGCAGGCGGTGTCCGATCCGGACAGCCCGATGTTCCACCACTACCTGACGCCGGCGCAGTTCACCGAGCGCTTCGGCCCGACCCAGGCCGACTACGACACCGTGCTGCGGTACATGGAAGAGCGCGGCCTGCGGGTGACCGGCGGCTCGCGCGACGGCATGGAGGTGCAGGTGCGCGGCAGCGTCGACAAGGTCGAGGCCGCGTTCCACGTGACGATGCGCAACTACAGGCACCCGAGCGAGAACCGCGTGTTCTTCTCGCCGGATCGCGAACCCTCCACCGACATGGCCGTCAAGCTGTGGCACGTCTCGGGCCTGGACAACTTCTCGATCCCGCATCCGAAGGTCGTCAAGCGCAGCGACTACGCGGCGGCCAAGGGCATCTCGGTCGAGGCCGTCGTCAGCCACGCCACCACCGGCTCGGGCCCGTCGGGCTCGTTCACGGGCAGCGACATGCGCGCCGCCTACTACGGCAACGGCACCCTCACCGGTGCAGGCCAGCACGTCGCGCTGCTCGAGTACTACGGCACCGACCTGGCCGACCTCGACACCTACTACAAGAACATCGGCCAGACCAACAACGTGCCGGTGACGCTGATCTCGGTGGATGGCACCAGCACCTCGTGCCTCGCGAAGAACAATTGCGACGACGGCGAGCAGGAGCTCGACATCACGCAGGCGCTCGGCATGGCGCCGGGCCTGGCGGGCCTGGAGATGTACGTGGGTTCGACCGACACGGCCATCATCAGCGCGATGACCACGCACAGCCCGCTGGCGCTGGCCATCGGTTGCTCCTGGGGCTGGACGCCGGCCGACGCGAGCACGCTGGACCCCTACTTCGAGAAGATGGCCGTGCAAGGCCAGAGCTTCTTCGTCGCCTCGGGCGACAACTCGACGTGGAAGAAGAGCGGCGCGGCCGAGGCCTGGCCGGGCGACGACGCGCACATCATCTCGGTGGGCGGCACCGACCTCGTCACCGCCAGCGCCGGCGGTGCCTGGGCGTCCGAGACGGCCTGGGTCGACTCCGGCGGCGGCATCTCGCCCGACCGCGTCGCGATCCCGAGCTGGCAGCAGATCTCGGGCGTGATCACCACGGCCAACAAGGGCTCGACCACGCTGCGCAACGGCCCGGACGTCGCGGCCAACGCGAATTTCACGTTCTACACCTGCGACAACCAGACCACCTGCCAGGCCAACACCTACGGCGGCACCAGCTTCGCCGCCCCGATGTGGGCTGGCCTGGTCGCGCTCGCCAACCAGCAGGCCGCGAGCACGGGCAAGGCGCCGGTGGGCTTCTTCAACCCGAAGATCTACGCGCAGAACGTGACGTCCAGCTATTCGACGGGCTTCCATGACGTGACCAGCGGCACGTCCGGGAGCTACAAGGCCGGCACGAACTTCGACCTGGTGACCGGCTGGGGCAGCCCGAAGGCGGCGATCATCGACCAGTTGCTGAAGTAGCCGCGACCCGCATCGCCCACGACGGCGGAACGACGGGGCGACCCGGCGTCCCGCCGTCGCCGCTCGTGCTGCCGGGCAGGCGACCCGCCGGGGCATCCGCCCGCGCGGCGTCGCGCCGGCTCGAGTCGAGGTACGCTCGCGCTATCGACCAAGACGAACCCCCCGGAGCTCGACAAATGCACATGGAAACCCCTCCCGCGCCCGCGACCAACGCCGACGCCCGCAGTTCCTTCCTGGAAGAGAAGGCGTTCAAGTCGCGCACGGTGCTCGTGTTCGGCGCGATCAACGACCAGACGGCCGCCGACACCGTGCGCCGGCTCATCGCGCTGGACGCGGCGTCGGACGCACCGATCGACATGCTGGTGTCCTCGCCCGGCGGCCATCTCGAGTCGGGCGACACGGTGCACGACGTCGTGCGCTTCATCAACGCGCCGGTGCGCATGATCGGCACCGGCTGGGTCGGCAGCGCCGCCACGCACCTGTTCCTGGCGGTGCCCAAGGAGCGGCGCTTCTGCCTGCCGCAGACCCGCTTCCTGATCCACCAGCCCAGCGGCGGCGCCGGCGGCCAGGCCACCGACATCGCCATCGTGGCGCGCGAGATCATCAAGGCCCGCGAGCGCATCGCCCGCGTGATCGCCCGCGAGACGGGGCATCCGCTGGAGAAGGTGCAGATCGACATCGAGCGCGACAACTGGATGGGCCCGGAAGAGGCCATCGAGTACGGCCTGATCTCGAAGATCATCGAGCGCCGGACCGAACTGGGCTGAGCCGGCGGCGTGGACGCCCGTGTTCCGTCCCGGAAGTACGCGCGCAGGCGAGACGCGCTGGAAGCGAGTCGGAGCTAGGCGCAAAGGCGAGCCGTACCCGGCGGTACGGCGAGGCTTTGCGACGACGCTCCGGCTCGTTTGCAGCCGTATCGCGCGTGCGTACTTTCAGGACAACACACTAATGCACGTGCAGCCGATAGGTGATCGCCTGCGTGACTGCCGGCAGCACCGCGCCGAACTCGATCTCGTGCGTGCCCGGGGGCAGCGGCTTGAGCATGACGTAGTAGCCGTTGCCGGCCGACGGGAAGACGTTCTCGGGCGGCGACCGGCGCGCGCCCGCGTCGAAGCAGCCGCGCGTGTCGACGCGATGCGCCTCCAGCGCCGGTTGCGGCTGGCCGTCGATCTTCAGCACGAGGCGGCTCGCGCCATCGGTGATCTGGCGCGCGTCGCGCATCATGACCTCGCACGTGGGCGCGCCGCCTTCGCTCGGCATGGCGACGTAGTTGGCGAGCGGGAAGAACAGGAACTTGCCTGCCGGCACGGTGCACTCGCGGGAGATGCGTGCATCGCCGAAGCCGCCCGCCAGGAACCACACGGGCCCCTGCTGGCCGGCGCGGCATGCGGCACCGGTCCGGTCGGCGACGGGGCTGGCCTCGGCGTCGAACGACAGCGCCCATTGCCACCACTTGCGTGACCATTGCGACTGGGAGGCGCCCGCCACTTCCTGGCCGGCGGGCAGGAGCAGGTCGTCGGCGGCGCCGGCACCGGCACTCGCGAGCAGCAGGAGGAGCGGAGCGAGGCGTCGGTGGTTCATGGCGGGCAGGCGTCGTGTCATCGCCCGTATTCTGCCCGCCCGCGCGTCCACGTCAGCGCACGTCGAGGTGATACGTCGTCTGCACCGGCGTGCTGTCGAAGCGCGCCCGGACGACGATCGTGTGGGCGCCGGGCGCGAGCGGCGGCAGCATCACGAACCAGCCGTCGGAGACGGCCTGCCTCGCGTCCTGCCGCGGCACCAGGCGCAGGCCCAGCGCGAAGCAACCGCCGCTGGATTGGCGGTAGGCGCCGAGTTCGTCCAGCGGCCGGCCGTCGATGGACAGCGACATGGCGTCGACATGCGTCAGGTTGGTGGCCGCGACGCGCGCCATCGCGGCGCAGTCCGGCTCGCGGTTGCCCGAGCGCTCCAGCACGCTGGCGACCGGCACGAACAGCGTCTTGCCGGCCGGCACCGCGCAGTGGCGCTCGACGGGCGCGGTGCCGTCGGAACTGGCGAGGAACCACACCTCGCCGGATTGCCTGGCGGCGCACAGCGCGCCGGTGGTGTCCGAGACCGGGCTGCTGCCGCGCTGGAACGCCGCGACCCACTGCAGGTAGGCCTGCGACCACTCGGACTGCGTGCGGTCGGACACGAGCTCGTCGGGATCGATCGCGGCCAAGGGCTTGTCGGCCGCAGGCGGCGTCGCGGCGGGTTGATCGGCGCCGGCGGCGGACAGCGCCAGCGTGGCGAGGATGGCGCAGGCCGTCGTGCGCGGGACGCGGGCCGTCCATGCGGAGAGCATTCGAGGAAGCATGGCCCGATTGTCCCGCGCGCCGCCTTCGCGGGCCGGGTCCGTGCAAAAAGGCACTGCGCGCCAACCGGTCGGCCGCTCGACGCGGGTTAAGCTGCGCGCACGACACGACAGGGGGAGAACCTACATGTCGACTTCGAACGAGTGGAACCAGAAAGGGCAGGCCTCGCGGCCGGCCGACATCACCGAGAACATCCACCGCGTCATCGCGTGGATCTACGGCGTCATCGGCGCATTCATCCTGGTGGTCATCGGCATCGAGCGGCATCCGAACTGGGCCATGATCGCCGGCTTCGCCGCGATCTTCGGCACGATCGTGGGGGTGCACGCCGCGCTCGCCGCGGGCGCGCGCCGGCGCAGCGGCCTCGCGAAGGCCGGCTCGATGGTGGTCGGCATCCTGATGCTGCTCGGCTTCCCGATCGGCACCGTCGTCGGCGGCTTCCTGATCTACAACGCCGCGCAGAACTGGCCGCCGCGCCATGTCGGCCCCGCAGAACCGGCCGGTCCCGACATGCGCCTGCTCTGAGCTGCGCGGCCGACGCCACGACGCCACGACGCCTGCCCATGACCCAGCTCGCCGCCCGCCGCGCCGTTCTCACGCGCAAGGAATGGGCGCTGGTCGTGCTGGGCCTGGCCACGTGGGTGGCCATCATCGCGGGCGGCGTCTGGTTCGTGCACCAGATGACCCGCAGCCAGGCCGCGTGCGGCACGCCGCTCGAGGCCCGCGGCCTGAAGCCGCGATCGACGCCCGCGGCCGGCCCGCGCAACTCGCTGCAGCTGCTGACCGGAACGGGAAAGTGCCCGCGATGATCGCGCCCGGCACCGCGGCGTTCTACGACGCCTGGGCCGTCGACGGCGCCGAGGCGGCGCGCAGCGCGATCTCGCGCCATTTCGAAGCGTCGTTCGTGCCGGGCACGCGCGTGCTGGACATCGGCTGCGGCAAGGGCCGCGACGTCGTCGCGCTGCTGGACATGGGCTTCGACGCCTGGGGAGTCGAGCCGAACGACGCGATGCGCGCCCGCGCGCTGGCCCGCGACCCGCGCATGGCCGGCCGCATCGCCGCCGCGGGCCTGCCCGACCTGGGCCAGCCCTTCGGCGGCGGCTTCGACGCGGTCGTGTGCTGCGCCGTGCTGATGCACCTTGCGCCCGACGACCTGCCGCCCGCGCTCGAGGCGCTGGCCCGCGTGCTGGGCTCGCAAGGCCGCCTGCTGCTGGCGTTGCCCGAGATGCGCGCCGACCTGCTGGTCGACGGCCACGACCCCGACGGCCGCGCCTTCGCCAATCACGCGCCCGAGCGCGTCCAGGTCCTGCTCGCCGACGCGGGCCTGGCCCTGCTGCGCGCCGAGGAGATCCCGACGTCGTCGACCGACACGCGATGGCGCGTGCTGCTGTTCGAGCGTGCGCCCGGCATGGCACGTCGACCCCCACGGCCGCACGCCGCGTCGACCTGAGCTGCCACGGGCGAGCGATGGCGGGTCTCGACCCGCCCTGTGGCAAGCAGGCCCACGGCGCAGGCACGGCATTCCCGTGGGGCGGGTGGGCCGCAGGCGTGATCTGCCGCTCCGAACCGCGCGCCCGCGACGGCGGCACGCCCCAGGCCGAGGCCCGCCCCCTGGCCGTTCGCACGGCGGGCAGGCGGTGCGATCAATCCCACCGCACGCGCCGCGACAGCAACGCCAGCGCGAACGCCGCAGCCGCCACCACCGACAGCCCCCAGGACAGGTTGGTCGCCTGCGAGACGGCGCCGATCAGAGGCGGGGCGACGAGAAAGCCCAGCGAGCCCAGCGTCATCACCGCCGCCAGCGCGACGCCGCCTTCGCGCGCGCCCGCCGCGTACACGCACGGCGACACCGTGGCCACGCCGATGCCGAACAGGCCGAAGGCCACCAGCGCCGGCACGAGGCCGCCGATCAGCAGCGCCGCCGCCAGGCTGGACCCCGCGAGCAGCGAACCGGCGAACAGCAGCTTGCGCGCGCCCCAGCGGACGCGCGCGCGGTCGCCGAACCAGCGCGTCACCAGCATCGCGCCCTGCAGGCTGGCGATGCCCAGCGGCGCCGCCTGCTGCGAGGCGCCGGCGCGCTCGCGCAGGTACAGCGTCGACCAGTCCACCATCGAGCCCTCCGCGATCATGCCCAGGAAGGCCATCGCGCCGATCAGCAGCGCCGCGCCGCGCGGCAGCGCGAACGAGCGGGTGCCGCCCGCGATCGGCTTCGCGTCCGCGACAAGGCCCGAGCGCGGCAGCAGCACCGCGGCCAGCACGGCGGCCGCGGCGAGCACGAAATGCAGCGGCAGCGAGGTGGCGATGCTGGTGATGCCCGACGCGAAGAACGCCCCGCACATCGTGCCGAGGCTGAAGACGGCATGCAGCCGCGACAACACCGCCTCGCCGGTGGCCCGCTCCACCTCGACGCCCTGGGCGTTCATGGCCACGTCCAACGTGCTGGCCACCACGCCGTACGCGCCCATCACCACGCAGGCCGCGACCCAGTTCGGCGCGATGCCGAGCGCCACCAGGCCGGCGGCCAGCAGCGCGCCCGACGACAGGCAGGCGCCGCGCGAGCCCAGGCGGTGCAGCGCGGCAGCCGTGACGGGGAAGGAGAAAAGCGCGCCGAGCGCCGCGCACAGCATCATCACGCTGACTTGCGAGGTGCTCAGGCCGAGGTTGGCCTTGATCGCAGGCAGCCGCGACGTCCAGGTGCCGTAGCTGAAGCCCAGCGCGCCGAACAGCGAGGCGACGGCCAGCTGGTTGCGGCGGATGCCGGCCCGGTCTGGCACCGGCGGCGAATCGGTGTCAGGGCTCAGCGCAGGAGCGTACGGATTGGAACGTGGCACGGGCGGGTCGCAATGGCGGGCCAGCCGTCGACGGTCGCGAGCCCGCCCCGATTGTCGGCGAGGACGACGCCACGGCGGCGCGGAAGGGCCATGGATTTCGTTCGGAGCGACCGCGACGGATGCCGCCTCCCCGCAGGATTCACGCCCGCGGCACCGTGCCCATGACGCGCGCGAGCGTGATCGCGCTCTCCGGACACGCGGTGACACACCGGCCGCAGCCGTGACACCGGTCTGCCTGGACCGCCTCGGCCTGCAGGCCGCCGTGCACCCACCACTTGACCGTGCCGAGCACGGTCAGCGCCGGCAGCTCGGCACGCTCGCGCCGGCGCACGACGAAGACCTCGAACGGGCACTCGGCCACGCACGCGGCCTTGCCTTCGCAGCGGTTGGCATCGATGACGGGGCGCAGCACGCCCGGCGGGTGGCGGCAGTCCGGCGGCACGCCGGGGTCATTCGAAGACATCGTCCTCCCGCACTGCATCGGCACCGTGGAAGAGGCGGTCATGGGCGAAGGCCGCGTCGTTCAACTCGCGACCGAACCGGGCGGCCACGGACGGCGGGTTCAGCGCCTTCGCGAACGCGTGGCGCGACGCGTCGGACTGGTCGCCCTGCCAGATGGACAGCACGAGCCGATGACGCTCCGGGCCGTGGCCGAACACGCCTTCGAGATCGAGCTCCTTCAGGACGTGCCAGAGGACCTGGAAGACCGCGTCGACCTCGGGGTCCCCGCGTTCCAGGACCTCTTCGAATTCGTCGTCGTCGAGATCGGCGTCGTCGCTCCACCGCCCCTCGAAGTCGAGCTCGTGCACGATCTTGTCCGAGCGCGGCAGCAGGCCGGCTCCCCACTCGTGCAGCGGTGAATCGC
>Ga0207695_10003553_pt1 | contig 21835 bp, 22 predicted proteins | sample KBSC54metaG_FD_184354 | JGI IMG/M metagenome (GOLD analysis project Ga0207695, IMG submission 184354) | Corn rhizosphere microbial communities from Kellogg Biological Station, Michigan, USA - KBS C5-4 metaG (SPAdes) (version 2) | ecosystem: Host-associated > Plants > Roots > Rhizosphere > Soil...
CGTTGACGCCGGCCACCAGCTCGGGGATGGCGGCGAGCTGGTCGCCCGCCGGCTCGTAGTCGCTCACCAGCTTGAAGAGCTTGCCGCCCTCCGACTTGGCGGGACGGTCCGGCCGGTGCGGCTTCCATAGCATCGGCATGGTGTTCTCGTCGTAGTCGAAGGTGGCCGACATGTCGGCGACGCCGGCGCCCTTCGAGGGCGGCGCGGTGGTGGTGGTCTGAGAACGGGCCATGAACCGCAAGGTAGGTTTTCAGGGGTCCGAACGCCACCCTCCCTCGGACGGTTGCTGACAGCAGGGCGTCAGCAACCGATCAGGCGGCCAGGGCCGCGGCGCGGATCGCCCTGTTCAGCCCGCTGGGGGCTGCGCGGAAGGCCGGCGGCGCGAAGGGACCGCCCTCAGTGTTGATCATCTGCGCGAAGGTGACACCGTCGTCCGGCAGGGTTTCCAGGTAGGCGGCGAAGCCCTGAATTTCGCCGCCATGGGAGACGGTGCGGCGACCGCCGATGATATCCAGGCTCACGCCGAAGCCGTAGAGGGTCTCCACCTTGTCCCCGGCGCGGTTCGGGTGCGTCGGAAGCTTGCCATCGTTCAAGGTGACGGGCGTCAGCATCGCCCGCAGGCTCTCCGGGGAAAGCACCTTGCCGCCCAGCAGGGCCGCATGCCAGGCGCAGAGATCGCCCGTCGTGGCGCGCATATCCCCGGCGCCGCCCGGGAAGCTCATGGCGGTGAAGGAGGCGTTCTGGAAGCCGCTCGCACTCGCCCGCGCGCTCATGTAGCCGCTCGCGCGGTTCGGCACGACCTCGGCGGCGTCGTCGACCGCGGTGTTGGTCAGGCCGAGCGGGCCAAAGAGTCGGTCCTGCATCGTGTGGGCCAAGGAGGCGCCGGATAGTTTCTCGATGATGGCGCCCAGCAGGACGTAGGCGGTGTTGGAGTAGCGCCAATCGGCGCCCGGCTCGTAGGCGAGCTTCGGGCTGGCGTCGGCCATGGCCTTGACCAGTTCGGTCGTGGTTCGGTCGATACGGCTCGCCTGCAGGAACTCGTTGATGGGACCGTCGGTGAAGTTGCCTAGGCCCGACGTATGGCTGAGCATCCGGCGAAGGCTGAGGCGTTGGGCGTTCGGAAAGTCCGGCAGATAGACCGAAAGGTTGTCATCCAGGCTGAGCTTTCCCTCCTGGGCGAGCTGCAGGATGACACTGGCGGTGAACTGCTTGGTGACCGAGCCGATGCGGCAGACGCTGGCGGGACTCATCGGCGTGGCGGTCTCGATGTCGGCCAGGCCAAAGCCCTTGGAGAAGATCACCGCGCCCTTCTTGCGCACGCAGATCTGCACGCAGGGCGTCAGCTTGTCGGCGACCATCTTCCCGGCCTGGGCTTCGACATCCGCCCAGGGCGAAGGCTGCTTGGCCGCCTTGCGGGGCCTGGCCAGGGCCGGCGCGGCGGCGAGCGCCAGGATTCCAGCCAGGGAAACGCGGCGATTAAGGTCCATGCGCCCTCCGATTTACACTTGTCATCTGAACCCATTTCGCGCGCCAGTGCAAGCTGCAGCGAAAAACCGGAGGAACCCATGGCCAAGGACCACCTCGACGCCGAAGCGATCCGCGCCGCCCAGGGCGTGCTCGACGCCTTCATGAAGGCGTTCAACGCCCGGGACATCCCGGCCTTCGAGGCGACTTTCAACTTCCCGAGCGTGCGGCTGGCCAGCCAGGGGCTGGTGATCCTCAACGCCGGCGACATGAAGGCCGAGCGGTTCACCACCGGGGCGCTGGCCGAATGGGACCACTCGGCCTGGGACCGACGCGAGGTGATCCACGCCGGCCCCGACAAGGTGCACATCGACACCCGCTTCACTCGCTACCGCAAGGACGGCTCGGTGATCGGCGGCTTCGATTCCATCTATGTGGTCACCCGCCAGGACGGCCACTGGGGCGTGAAGATCAGGTCCAGCTTCGCGCCCTGACCTAGATGCTCCCCCACAGGGGGAGCTGTCAGCGAAGACTGACTGAGGGGGTTGCATCCCCGGCGCTCGGGGTGTCCGCCCCCGCGCGCGGCGAGTGAAACCCCCTCCGTCTCGGCGCGTGCCGCGCCGATCCACCTCCCCCTGGCGGGCTTCGCCCTGGGGGAGGATCCGCCTAGCGCCTTTCGTTCAACCAATCCTTCACCGTGCGGTCCACCAGGGTTTCGGCGTCGTGCTGCACGAAGTGGCCGGCCGATGGGATCATCAGGATGGTGGTGTCGGCCGCCACGTGATCCCAGGTGCCGTTGTGGCCGGCGGCGTTCAGGGCGGTGTCCTTCATGCCGTGGATCACCAGCACCGGGACCTTGATCGGCGGATAGGTTGGCGGCGGGCCCGCCGTCTCGCCAACGCCCTTGGGATAGTTGGCCCGGTAGTAGTTCATCATCGCGGCGAAGTCGGAGCGCCTGAAGGCCTCCACGTAGCCGGGCTTCTCCTTGGGGTCCTTGACCCAGCCGGCGAGGCCCTCGGCGGTGAGCGCCTTTTCCGAGCCTTCCTTCTGGAAGTTGCGCGCATAGTTGGAGCCTTCCTGCTGGGCCTTGTTGGTGGCGAGCTCGCGGGCCATGCCGGCCGGGTGCGGCACGGCCATGATCACCAGCTTGTTGACCAGGTCCGGCCGGCTCATGGCGGTGTTCCAGGCGATGGCCGCGCCCCAGTCGTGGCCCACCACGATGGCGTCCTTCTGGCCCTCGGCGGCGATTACCGCGGCGACGTCGCCCACCAGCTTGGGCATGGCATAGGCGGCCTCGCCCTTGGGCTTGTCGGAGAGGTTGTAGCCGCGGTTGTCGAGGGCCGCGGTGCGGTAGCCGGCGGCCGACAGGGTGGCCATCAGGGGCTTCCAGGTGGCCCAATAGTCGGGGAAGCCGTGGATCATCACCACCAGCGGCCCCTTGCCCTCCACCACGTAGTGGATCTTCACCCCGCCGTTCTCCGCGTAGCGGTCCTGCGGCTTGGGCGCGGCGGCCGTGGACGTCGCCAGGGCCAGCGTGATCGCCGCCGCGAGGATCAGGTTGCGCATGGTGGAAAGCCTCCCGTTTTGGGAGACCATAGCACCGCTTACGACGTAAGCGAGCTGTCGCCGGTCAGGCGTTGGCGCTTACAGGCCTTGCACGGCGCTGGCCAGGACGAAGACGCTGGCCGCCAGGGCGACGATGGCGATCAAGATGTGGCGCACGTCCGCCCGCTCTCCCAGTTCCCTGGGAGGACATACGGACGCGGCCAGGCTTTGGACGCCGGACGACGCCCGCTGCGGGATCAGTGGTGAGGCTTGTCCGCGTCGTTCTGCACGTGGCCGGCCACCGCGCCGGCCGCGCCGCCCACCGCGGCGCCCACCGGACCGCCCACAACGGCCCCGGCTACGGCGCCCGCGCCGGCCTTCTGTTCGGTGGTGGTGCTGCAGGCCCCGAGGGCCACCAGGGCTCCGGCGACGGCCAGCAGGCTAAGCGTCTTGCGCATGGTTTTCTCCAGTTGGGGAATATTGGCCTGACAAACGAGACGGCGCCGCTTGCGGTTCCGGGACCGCACAAGAACGGCCAAGGCTGGCGTGCGATTTGCGGCCGCAGGGGACGGCATCCCATAGGGGGACAGCTGTCCGGATCAGGCCGAATTCATGTTGCAGTGCAATGTAAGCTTGCCAAGCCGGGCAAAGTTCTTCATAAAGCCTTCATCAATTGCCGTCGCCCACCCCCAACGAGTCCCGGGTGGGCCTGCCAGCGGTCACTGCCAGCAAGAGCAGGGGCGATCGCGGCGACAATGTCGGGGGGCATGTACGCCCTCGTCGCGTAGGACACGTTTGTTTTGTCAGTAGGAACGCAGGCTCGCGCCGATTGGCGCGCGCTGATTAGCGCCGCTTTGATCGGCTCCGGCGTCGGCCTGGGCCTTGGCGCAAGCTACCTGGCCGCGGGCATGGGCGAGGCCATCGCCGACCACGCGCGGGCCGCGCGGATCGCCCAAGCGGCGGGCGGCGGGTTTTCGGAAACCATGTTGCAACGCGAAATGGACCGCATGGATCCTGCAGCGCTGCGCCTTGCCCGGGCCCATGACCAACTGAGCGACGACGGCGCGCGCGAGCCTGCTGCGGCCTGGCCCTCGGGCCCGGGTCCGCGACAGCCCGGCGCCCGCCACGGCTCGGCGCTCGACGGGGCTCGCCAGCTCGATTGCCTCACTGACGCGGTATATTTCGAAGCCCGCGGCGAGACGCCGCGCGGTCAGGCCGCTGTCGCCCAGGTGGTGATGAACCGGGTGAAGAACCCGTCCTTCCCCAAGACCATCTGCGGGGTGGTCTTCCAGGGCGCGGCCAGCCACGGCTGCCAGTTCAGCTTCGCTTGCGACGGTTCCATGCGCCACGGCCTGGAGCACGGGGCCTGGGACCGCGCGCGGCGCATCGCCGAGCGGGCGCTCACGGGCCGGGTGCTGGCCGATATCGGCAACGCCACCCACTTCCACACCACCGCCGTCCAGCCCGACTGGGGGCCGCAAATGCTGCGCGTCGCCCAGGTCGGCCTGCATGTGTTCTACCGCTTCAACCCGCACGCGCCGGCGAGCCGGCCGGCCGAGGACGATCGCGCGGTCTTCACCAGCCTGCCGCTCGACCCGGGCGGCAACGTCCGGGTGGCGACCGCGATACTGGAGAAGGCCGCCGACACCACGGTCGCCGCCGTGGGCCTCGCGCCGGCCGACGGCAAGCCCGTCGCCGCCAGGTCGCCGGAGCCGGCCCCCAAGGCCGCCCAGCCCGCCGCCGGCGTCCCGCACGCGGCCTCCGCCCCCGAGGTCGCCACCGACGCGGCGTCGTCCTGAGCTGACGTTGGGCGTCTAGGCCCGCGCCGCCCGGCGCAGGGCCTGCGGCGGCTGGCCGAAAGCCCGCAGGAAGGCGCGGCGCATGCGCTCCGGATCGCGGAAGCCGGCGGTCAGGGCCACCCGGTCGATCGGTTCGTGCCCGTCTTCGACCCGCACCCGCGCCGCCTCCAGGCGCAGGCGCTCCACGGCCTTGGCGGGGGTGACGCCGGTCTCGGCGGTGAAGGCCCGGGCGAAGTGGCGCGGACTCATCGCCGCCCGGTCCGCCAGTCGCTCCACGCCTAAGGGCTCGGAGAGCCGCTCTCGGATCCAGTCCATCAGCTCGGCGAACCGGCCGCTGGGGCCGCCCATGTCCAGGAGGGCGGAGAACTGCGACTGGCCGCCGGGCCGCCGCTGGTGGACCACCAACTGCTGGGCGGTGCGCCGCGCCACGTCCGCGCCCGCGTCGTCCTCGATGAGGGCCAGCGCCAGGTCGATGCCGGCGGTGATCCCCGCCGAGGTCCAGACCTCCCCCTCGCGCACGAAGATCCGGTCCGGCTCCAGCCGCACCTGCGGATAGCGGCGCGCAAAGCGGTCCGACTGGCCCCAGTGGGTGGTCGCCCGCTTGCCGTCCAGGAGGCCCGCCTCCGCCAGGAGGTAGGCGCCGGAGCAGATGCTGGCCACCCGCCGCATCCCGCCCGCACGGCGCCGCAGCCAGGCGACCGTCGGCGCCAGCGCCTCGAAGTGGCGGCTGCCGGTCCCGCCGGCCACCAGCAAGGTGTCGTAGCGCCTGTCGTTCAGGGGGTCCGCCAACATTCGCACCCCTGACGAACTGGCCACCGGGCCGGCCTTGGCCGCCAGCACCTCGATCTCGTAGGGCTCCGCCGCGAGCCGGCTGGCGATCTCGAAGGCGGCGATCGGCCCGCTGGCGTCGAGGATCTGGAAGTCCGGGAAGATGAGCACGGCTATGTGGCGTGTCATGGCTGAAACCGAGGGAAGATGGTCATTTCAGACAGAACCTAGACCTGGGACCATGCGCCCGTCAAATCGGTCAAGGAGCCGCCCCATGACGCCCGCCACCGCCGGCCTCACCATCGTCATCCCGCTGTTCCCGGGGGTGACCCAACTGGACTTTACCGGGCCGCACCAGGTGCTGAGCCGGGCGCCGGGCGCGCGGGTGGTGACGGCCTCGCTCGGCGGCCGCGACATAGAGGCCGATGGCCTGGTGTTCGCAGGCCTCGCCGACCTGGCGCGGGTGGAGCGCTGCGACGTCCTGCTGGTCCCCGGTGGGCTGGGGGCGGTCGAGGCGATGCTGGACGAGCGCTTCCTGCGGGAGATCCGCCGGCTGGGGGCGGGCGCGCGCTATCGGACGTCGGTGTGCACCGGCGCCCTGATCCTGGCCGCCGCGGGCTTCCTCACCGGGCGGCGCGCGACCACCCACTGGGCCTGGCGCGAGCTTCTGGAGCCGTTCGGCGTCGTCGTCGAGGCGGCCCGGGTGGTGCGCGACGGTCCTGTCATCACCGGCGGCGGGGTGACGGCGGGCCTCGACTTCGCATTCACCCTGCTGGCCGAGATCGCCGGCGAAGAGCAGGCCCAGGCCGTCCAGCTCGGCCTGGAGTACGCGCCGGCGCCGCCGTTCGCCGCCGGCCGCCCGGAAACGGCGCCGGCGCAGGTCGTGGCCGCCTACCGGCGACGGATCGGCCCCCTGACGGCCGGTCGCCGCGCCGCCGTCCAGGAGGCCGCCCGGCGCCTGCTGCCCGCCTGAGGGTGGCGGAGCCGCCGGCGGGCACGCTAAGCTCCCGGTATGCCCGGACGGATCGTCATCGTCTCCGGCCCGCCGGGCGCGGGCAAGAGCACCATCGCCCGCAGGCTCGCCGCCGAGGCGCCCGGCGATCTCGCCGTCCACCTGCACACCGACGACTTCTACGCCTACATCCGCAAGGGCTTCGTGGCCCCCTGGCTGAGCGAGGCGCAGGCGCAGAACATCACCATCATGCAGGCGCTGGCGCGGTCCGCGGCGGCCTTTGCGCAAGGGGGCTATGAGGTGGTGGTGGACGGGATCGTCGGCGCCTGGTTCTTCGACCCCTGGCTGGATGCGGCCCGCGGCCATGGCCTCGACCTGCGCTACGTGCTGCTCATGCCCGACGAGGCCGCGACGCTCGCCCGCGCCAGAGGCCGGACCGCGCCGGGCGCGATGACCGACCCGGAGGTGGTGCGCGCCATGTGGCGCCACTTCCAGCGCTTCCCGCTGCCCGACGGCCACCGGCTGGACACCACCGCCCAGGCCGTCGACGACACCGTCGCCGCCATCCGCGACGGCCTGGCCGCCGGGCGCTTCAGCCTGGCGCCCTGACCCCGGCCTTGTCGCGCCGCGCCCCACACCTAGGCTATGAAGCCCGGGGATTCGGCTTCAGGGGGCGTGGGCGTGGCGGACTTCACCGAGACGGAAAAGCGCGTCACGCTCTGGGGCGTCGCCATCGTCTTCCTGTTGTCGGCGCTGGACCAGACCATCGTCGCCACCGCCATGCCCAGGATCATCGCCGAGCTGAACGGCCTGGCGCTCTATTCCTGGGTGACCACGGCCTACCTGCTGGCCTCGACGGTGATGGTGCCGATCTGGGGCAAGCTGGGCGACCTTTTCGGGCGCAAACCCGTGCTCCTGGCCGGCATCCTCATCTTCCTGGCGGGGTCCTGGCTCTCCGGCCTTTCGGGTGAGTTTGGACGCCTGCCGCTGATCGGCGGCGGCATGGTGCAGCTGATCGTCTTTCGGGCCATCCAGGGGATCGGCGGCGGCGCGCTGTTCACCACCGCCTTCGCCATCATCGGCGACCTCTACCCGCCGCGCGAGCGGGGCAAGATCGGCGGCATGTTCGGCGCCGTGTTCGGGCTTTCCAGCACCATCGGCCCTTTGATCGGCGGTTATTTCACCGACCACGGCACGGTGACGCTGGCGGGCCACGTCATCGCCGGCTGGCGGTGGGTCTTCTACCTGAACCTGCCGCTGTCGATCCTGTCGCTGTTCATGATCCTGGTGAAGATGCCGAAGATGTCCCATCAGGCGAAGGGCAAGATCGACTTCGTGGGCGCCGCCCTGATCATCGCCACCGTCGTGCCGCTGCTGCTGGCGCTGACCTTCGGCGGGCACCAGTACGCCTGGACCTCGCCCACCGAGCTCGCCCTGTTCGGCGGTTCGGCGCTGGGCCTGGTGCTCTATATCTTCGCAGAGCGGTTCGCCTCCGACCCGATCCTGCCGCTGGAGCTGTTCAAGAACCGGGTGTTCTCGACGGCCAACCTGGCGGGCTTCCTGGTGTCCATGTCGTTCATGAGCACGGTGGCCTTCCTGCCGCTCTTCCAGCAGCTCGGCCAGGGCGTGGCGGCCACCACCAGCGGGCTGTCGCAGCTTCCCCTGATGCTGGGCCTCTTCGCCTCGTCCATCCTCTGCGGCCGGCTGGTCAGCCAGAGCGGCAAATACAAGGGCTTCATGATCGGCGGGGTGGTGCTGACCTTCGTCGGCATCTGGCTCTTGAGCCGCATGCACGCCCAGACCACGCGCCTCGACCTCGCCTGGCGGATGCTGGTGCTGGGGATCGGCCTGGGGCCCGGCCAGAGCCTGTTCTCCATCGCCATCCAGAACGCCATGCCCATCGAGCGGCTGGGGGTCGTCACCTCGTCCAGCCAGTTCTTCCGCCAGATCGGCTCCACCATGGGGGTCGCGATCTTCGGGACCTTCCTGACCGCCAACCTCAACACCGGGCTTGGCAAGATCATGCCGGGCGTGGACGTGGGCAAGCTGCGCGCCATGGGCGGCCTGACCCATGCGGGCGCTCCGCCGCTGCTGCCGCCCTTCATCCGTGACATCATCTCCGACGCCATCACCGACGTCTTCGCGCTCGGGCTCTATGTGGTGGCCGCAGCCCTGCTGGTGACCGTGTTGATCCCCCGCGTCCCCTTGCGCGACCGCAGCCCGATGGGCGCGCAGGCCTCCGAGAAGGACGACGAAACCGTCATCCCCGCCGAGGCGCACCTGTGAGCCGGGCTCAGGGCTTGAGCTGGCCCGCCAGGAAAGCCTTCACGCCCGCGCCATAGGGCGGCCGGAGCGCCTTCATCGGTCCCAGGTCCTTGCTAATCTGGCGGTAGACGGACTTGCGGTGGCTGAACTCGCGGAAACCGTCGACGCCGTGGTAGCTGCCCATGCCCGAGGGGCTGACGCCGCCGAACGGCAGGTCCTCCATGGCCACGTGGAAGATCACGTCGTTCACCGTCACCCCGCCGGAGGTGGTGCCCGCCAGCACTTTCGCCTCCTCGGCCGCATCGTCGCCGAAGTAGTAGAGGCCCAGCGGCCGGTCGTGGGCGTTCACATAGGCGACCGCCTCGTCGATGGTCTTGTAGGTCAGGACCGGCAGGACGGGCCCGAAGATCTCCTCCTGCATGACCTTCATCTCGTCGGTGGCGCCCAGGATCAGGGTCGGCGGGATCTTGCGATGCTCCTGCTGGCTGAAGTCCTCGCCGGCGGGGTTGATCTCCACCACCTCGGCGCCCTTGGCCCGTGCGTCGTCGACGTAGCCCTTGATCCGCTCGTAGTGCCGCTCGGCGATCACGGCGGTGTAGTCAGGATTGTCCTTGATGGTCGGGAACATGGCGCTCACCGCCGAGGTCGCTTCCTTGACGAAGGTGGCTGCCTGGTCGGCAGGCGCCATGACGTAGTCCGGGGCGAGGCAGATCTGGCCGGCGTTGAGCGTCTTGCCGGCCATGATGCGCGCGGCGCTGGTGGCGTAGTCGGCCGAACGACCGAGGATCACCGGGCTCTTGCCGCCGAGCTCCAGGGTCAACGGCACCAGATTGGCGGCCGCCGCCTTCATCACGTGCCGGGCGATGGACGTGGCGCCGGTGAACACCAGGTGGTCGAAGGCCAGCTCCGAGAACGCCTGGCCGACCTCCGGCCCGCCGGGAAACACCGCGATCTCTTCCTCATCGAAGGCCTCGGCGAACATCTGGGCCATCAGGTCCGAGGTGGCGGGCGTGAACTCCGAGGGCTTGATCATCGCCCGGTTGCCGGCGGCCAGCACGCCGGCCAGCGGCGCGAAGGTCAGGTTCACCGGGAAATTCCAGGGGCTGATGATGCCGATCACGCCCTTGGGCTGGAAGCGGATCTCGGCCTTCGCGCCCAGGAAGCCCAGGATGGCCGGGCTGGTCTTGCGCTTTTCCGGCTTCATCCAGCCCTTGAGGTGCGCCTTGGCGTGCTTCAGCGGCCCCAGGGACGCGCCGATGTCGGTGATGCCGCTCACCGCCGGCGCCCGCGCGCCGAAGTCGTCGGTCAGCGCCTCGACGATCGCGGCCTCATGCTTGATCAGCAGGCCGATGGCCCGGTCCAGCCGCCCGATGCGGACCTCCGCGGAGGGCGCGCCGTCGCGGATGTGGGCGGCTTTCTGGCGGCGCAGCACCTCGCCCATGCGCCCAAGCTCGCCCCCGACCTCGATCTTCGGCGCCACGCTCATGACTGGTCCTCCGCACGTCGCGGGCACCGTGGACCGGCCGCGGGGCGGGAACAAGCGCGACGCCAGGGAAAACACCAGCTACGGCTTGGCGCGCCGGATCGCGTTCTCCTCGGTGTCCCGCTTGGCCTTGACGTCGTGGCCGTGGTGACGGTCGCGCTCGCCGCCGCCGCCGGAGACATGGCTGAACGGGGTGTTGGTGGGCTCGCCCGGCGCGCGGTGGTCGGACTTCGGCGGAGCGGGTTCGTGGGCGTCCTGGCGGCTGGAGCCGGGGCCGCCCCAGCGGCGGGTCTCAGGGTTCTTGTGCGGCATGTCAGCGGTCCTGCTGGTAGCCCTGATGGTGGGTGTTCTGGTTGATGTTGCCGGGCTGGCCCTGCTCCTTGAGGTTCACCCCGGCGTCGCCGGGACGGCGGGCCTTGCCGCCCTGGATGTCCGGCTTGTCGTCGGGCCGGGCGCGCTGGTCGGCGGGGATCGGCGGCGCTTTCGATGCCATGGGTGTGGCCTCCTTCTGTCGGAGGTCAACCGGGCCGCGCGGGGCGCGGTTCCGCGCGATCAGGCCGCGTCGAGGCCGATGTCGAGCCCGCTCGCCGAGTGGGTGAGGGCGCCGACGCTGATCACGTCGACGCCGGTCTGCGCGATCGCGCGCACGGTCTCCAGGGTGACGCCGCCGGAGGCCTCCAGCACCGCCCGGCCGGCGGTGCGGCGGACAGCCTCTGCCAGGTCGGCGAGGCTGAAATTGTCCAGCATCACCACGTCCGGCCCGTGCTTCAGGGCCTCCTCAAGCTGGCCCAGCCCGTCGATCTCCACCTCGACCTTCATCAGGTGGCCGGCGGCGGCTCGGGCGCGGCGCACGGCCTCAGCCACCGAGCCGCAGGCGGCGATGTGGTTGTCCTTGATCAGGATCGCGTCATCCAGGCCGAACCGGTGGTTGACCCCGCCGCCACAGCGCACGGCGTACTTTTCCAGCGACCTGAGGCCGGGCGTGGTCTTGCGGGTGTCGACGATCCTCGCGCCCGTGCCGGCGACGGCGTCAACATAGGCCCGGGTCAGGGTGGCGACGCCGCTGAGCCGGCCCAGCAGGTTCAAGGCGACGCGCTCGGCGCCGAGCAGGGCGCGGGCGTTGGCGTCGACGAAGGCCAGCTTCGCGCCGGCGCCGATGCGGTCGCCGTCCGCCGCTTCCGCCTTGAACTGGGCCTCAGGATCCAGCTCGGCGACCGCCAGCCGGGCGCAGGCGAGGCCGGCGAGGACCCCAGGCTTGCGGGAAGCGAAGACGGCCCGCAGGCGCGCCTCGGCGGGCACGCAGGCCAGCGAGGTGACGTCACCGGCCCGCCCCAGGTCCTCGGCCAGCGCCGCGCGGATGATCGGGGCGATCAGCAGGTCGGGGAGGGGTTCGATCATTCGGCCGCGTGCTTCCAGCGCTCGCCCGGCGACAGGTCGGCGCCGCGCAGGAAGGTCCGGCGAGGCAGGACGTCGGCCTGCGGGGCGTCGATGCGGAAGTGACCGCCGCGGCTCTCGGCCCTGGCCAGGGCTGCGTCCGCCACCAGGCGAGCGGCGACCAGCGGCGCGGCGCGGCCGTGGGTGGCTTCCAGGGCCTCGATCTCGGCCAGCAGCCGGGAGAGCCCCTCGGCCGATCGCACGACGCCGGCGTCGCGGCTCATGGCGTGGCGCAGGGCCTGCAGCGCCGGCTCGGGCAGGTCCGGCGCCGTGATCCGGGTCAGACGGCCCGGCGGCAGGCTTGGCTCCAGCGCCGCGGCGCGGCCGGCGCGGGCGCCGAAGACGGCGGCTTCCAGGAGGGAGTTGGACGCCAGGCGGTTGGCCCCATGCACGCCGGTGGCGGCGCACTCGCCGGCGGCGTAGAGGCCGGGCAGGGTGGCGCGGCCCTGGGCGTCGGTGGCGATGCCGCCCATGTGGTAGTGGCAGGCCGGCGCCACCGGGATCGGTTGGACGCGGGGATCGACCCCGCCGGCCAGGCAGGCGGCGAACACCGCCGGGAACTCCTCCGGGAAGCGCGGCCCGATGGCGGCGCGGGCGTCCAGGAAGGCGCCGCGCCCGGCCTCTCGCTCGGCGTGGATGGCGCGGGCCACCACGTCGCGCGGCGCGAGTTCGGCGTCGGGGTGGTATCCGGCCATGAAACGCCGGCCCTCGCCGTCGGCCAGCACCGCGCCTTCGCCCCGCAGCGCCTCGGTGGCCAGCGGCGCGGGATCGCGGCCGATGTCGATGGCGGTGGGGTGGAACTGCACGAACTCCGGGTCAGCCATCGTCGCGCCCGCCAGCGCCGCCAGCGCGAAACCTTCGCCTTTCAGCTCTGCAGGCGTCGTGGTCACCGCATAGAGGCCGCCGATCCCGCCGGTGGCCAGGAGGGTGGCCGCCGCGGTGATCTCCACCAGGGCGCCCTCATGCTCGGCCACGATCCCGCGCACGCGGCCGGACGCATCCTGCAGCAGGCCGCGCAGGCGATGGCCGGTGCGCACCTCGATGTGCGGCGCGGCCAGCGCGGCCACGATTACCGCCTGCATGATGGCCGCGCCGGCCTGGTCGCCCTTCACCCGGGCCACCCGGGGCCGCGAGTGCGCCGCCTCGAGGCTCTGGGCGAAGCCGCCGTCCGCCGTGCGGTCGAAGGGCGCGCCAAGGGCCGCCAGGGCCCGCACCGCCGCCGGTCCCTCCTCGGTCAGGAGCCGCGCCATGGCCGGGTCCACCAGCCCCGCGCCCGCCGCGATGGTGTCGGCGGCGTGGCTTTCGGGGCTGTCGCCGTCGCCGAGCGCCGCTGCCATGCCGCCCTGCGCCCAGGCCGACGAGCAACCCTGGCTCAGGGGCGCGCCGGTGAGCAGCAGCACCTTGCGCGGCGCGGCGGCCAGGGCGGCGGTGAGCCCCGCCAGGCCCGCGCCCACCACCAGCACGCCCTCGTGAGCGAGGCGGGCCATCAGATCAGCTCCACGTCCACATGGTGGCGCGCCTTGACGAGGTCGTAGCGCGCCGGGACCGCCGGCGGCGGCAGGTCCACCATCCGCTGCACCGCCAGCCGGGCGCGCTCGGCGATGGCGGGGTCGACGGTCACCTCGTGACGACCGTGCAGCAGCGCCTCGTAGATGTTCTGCAGGGTGATCCGCTGCATGTGCGGGCAGAGCACGCAGGGCCGCACGAACTCGGTGTCGTGGGCGTCGGCCGCCACGTTGTCGGCCATGGAGCATTCGGTGATCAGCACCACGCGCCGCGGCTTCCGCGTCAGCACATAGTCGTTCATCGCCTGGGTCGAGCCGGCGAAGTCGGCGACCGCCAGCACCTCGGCGGGGCACTCGGGGTGGGCCAGGACCTCGGCGTCGGGATAGGCCTCGCGGATCTCGGCGATGTCGGCGGCGGTGAAGCGCTCGTGCACCTCGCAGCGGCCCTGCCAGGCGATGATCTTCACCGCCGTCTGGCGCGCGACGTTGCGGGCCAGAAATTCGTCGGGGATCAGGATCACCCGGTCGGTCCCCCAGAGGCGCGCGGCCTCCTCGACCACCTGCACGGCGTTGGCGCTGGTGCAGCAGATGTCGGTCTCGGCCTTCACCTCGGCGGTGGTGTTCACGTAGGTCACCACCGGCACGCCCGGATAGCGCTGCTTGATCAGCCGCACGTCGGCGGCGGTGATCGAGGCCGCCAGGCTGCAGCCGGCCCGCAGGTCGGGGATCAGCACGGTCTTCTCGGGCGACAGGACCTTGGAGGTCTCCGCCATGAAGTGAACGCCGGCCTGGACGATCACGCGGGCCTTCGACCGGGCGGCTTCCTTGGCCAGGCCAAGGCTGTCGCCGACGTAGTCGCCGACCCCGTGGAAGATCTCCGGCGTCATGTAGTTGTGCGCCAGGATCACCGCGTCCTTCTCGGCCTTCAGCCGGTTGATGGCGGCGATCAGCGGAGCCTGGGCGCGCCATTCCATGGGGGTGACGCGGCGGCGGACCTTCTCCCAGACAGGGGCGGTCTCGGTCTCGATCTCGGGGGTGAAGGCGAACTGGAACCCATCGGCAGCCATGCCAAGCTCCTTATGCTCAAAATGAGCATTTCTTCGGCCTAAAAAGACGCCAGGCGAGGTCGCGAGCCTGCTGGCGTCCCAGCCCGCTTATGCTCAATTAGAGCAAAAGCGTCCTACAGATATAGACCGATCCTGGGCCGACGCAAGCCGTGTCTTGAAGATCGGCGCGTCAGGCGTCTTCGGAGGCCTTGCCCATCACCGCCTCGATTAGCGAGGCGAGCGTCTCCGCCGGATAGGGCTTGGGCAGCAGGGGCCAGGGCGCCGCCGCCGCCTCGCCCAGGGCCTCGCCGGTGTAGCCGGAGGTGAGGATCACCGGCAGGCCCGGGCGCAGCTCGACCGCCGCGCGCGCCAGTTCCACGCCGTTGACCCCGCCCGGCATGATCAGGTCGGTGAGCATGAGGTCGATGCGGCCCGGCTTTTTCAGGATCGAGAGCGCCGAGGCCGCGGCCTCGGCGCGGAGCACCTCGTGGCCGAGGTCGCAGAGCATGGCCTCCACCATTTCGCCGACGCTGGCGTCGTCCTCGACCAGCAGCACCCGGCGGCCCGGCGCGTGGGGGGCCGTGGCGGCTTCCGGCGCGGCGCTCGCGGCCTCGCCGGGTCCGTCCGCCAGTGGCAGGTAGACCTTCACGGTGGTCCCCTTGCCGGGGGCGCTTTCCACCACCGCGGCGCCGCCGCTCTGGCGCGCGAAGCCATAGACCTGGCTCAGCCCAAGGCCCGTGCCGCGCCCCGGCTCCTTGGTGGTGAAGAAGGGCTCAAAGACCCGGCTGACGGTGTCGGCGTCCATGCCCTCTCCGGTGTCGTGCACGGCCACGCAGAGGTAGTCGCCGGCCGGGGCGTCCTCGGCCTCGTCGGCGGCGAGGACGCAGCGGGAAGTCTCGACGCGGATCAGACCGCCGGGCGGGGTGGCGTCGCGGGCGTTGACCACCAGGTTCATCACCGCCGCCTCGAATTGGCTGGGATCGAGGCTGCTCATCGCGCCTGGCGCGCCTGGAGCGATGGTCAGGGTCACCGCCTCGCCCACCGCGCGGCCGAGCAGGGGCTCGCTGTCCGCCAGGAGGTCGTCCACCGCCACGATCTGGGGCTTCAGAGCCTGGCGGCGCGAGAAGGCCAGGAGCTGCTGGGTCAGCCGCTCGCCGCGCCGGGCCGCGGCCAGGGCCGCCTCGATCATCCGCTCGCGTCGCGCCGCGTCGGCGGGATGTCGCTGCATCAGGTCCAGCGCGCCGATGATCACCGTCAGGAGGTTGTTGAAATCGTGGGCCACGCCGCCGGTGAGCTGGCCCACCGCCTCGAGCTTCTGCGCCCGCCGGAGCGCCGCCTCCGCCTGGTCCCGCTCGGCGAGCGCGGCCTGCACCCGCTCGGCCAGCAGGTCGTTGATCCGGGTCAGGTCCGCCTGGGCGCGCTTGGCGTCGGAAACGTCGTAGCCGACGCCCACATAACCGCAGAGCTCGCCGTTCGGGGCGAAGCGCCGCTGCGACACCGAGCGGATCCAGGCATAGCCAGTTCCGGCGCGGCGGTACCGCGCCTCCCAGATGAAGTCGCCGCCACTGGCGGCGCTGCGGGCTTCCTCCGCCGCGATGCGCTCCATATCGTCCGGATGGATGAGCGCCCGCCAGTCGAAGGCCATCGCTTCGTCGTAGCCGAGTCCCAGGAAGTCGAGGTAGGCGCGGTTCACGAACTCCCGCGTGCCGTCCACTTTCGAGAGCCACATCAGCACCGGAGCGCTGTCGGCCAGCAGGCGGAAGCGAGCCTCGGTGGCGGCGGAATCCGCCTGGGCCGCGGCCTGGGCCGCCTTGGCCTCGTCGAGCCGCAGCAGCGCTTCGCGCAGCGCCGCGGCCACAAACACCGTCGCCGCACCCGAAAGGGCGAACTGGACGAGCACGCCTTCGCGGGAGACCGTCGGGATGAAGGTGTCCGGGCCGAAGAAGCCCATGACGAGGGTGGCGGCCAGCGAGCCCCAGCCCCAGCGCGGGCCCGCGTAGAGGGTCGCCAGGATGAAGGCCGGGAAGTAGGTCGCCGAAAGGCCGTTCGCATTGTCCCACCCCAGCACGAGGCCTCGGGCGACGATCGCGCCGGCGAAACCTCCGAGGGTGATCAGTGCTGCCCGCCACAGCGGCGGCGACCGGCGGGGAATGAACCGCAGCGGCCATTCTGAGGGCGTCATGAAGAAGGGGGTCCTCGGCACGCGACGTGCAAGCTCGGCCTGCGCGGAGACAATGGGAGTGGTGGCGGCCGGGCGCAACCGAGGATATGAGCCTTGGCCGCGCGACCGGATGTCCCATTCCGGCCCCGCTTGTTCATCTTTTGGCCGGTTTGCGGCCAAACCGGGGACTTGCGCCCCGTGCAGGTTCTGGACGGCAAGACAGGGAAGACGCAGAGATCCGAACCCAGGTCGACAGATGGCGCCGCGCCGGCCTGGCGGCGGCCTTGGCGGGGATTGCGCTTTGCGGCTGTGCGCCTGAGGCCAGCCACGCGCCGGGCCCCGACGCCCGACGGCTCGCGGCCAACGGCCTTTCCGATCCGGCGCTGATCGCCGCCACCGCCCGCTTCGAGCCGGCGATCCGCGACCTGGCGCGGCGGCACGACCCCGGCTTGCGCCGCGCCGACCTCTGGGGCCGGCCGCTGGGCTGGAGCAGCCTCGACCTGCGCAGCGTCCCGGACCTCGGCATCCCCCTGGAGCAAGGCGAGGACGCCGTGACGCTCAACAACCTGCGGCCCTTCGCCGGCCTGCCGATCCGGCCGATGCGGCCCTTCGTGCTGAAGGCGGACGCCGACGACAGCGCTCGCGCCCTGCACTGCATGACCCAGGCGATCTACTACGAGGCGGCCCGCGAGCCGGTGCGCGGCCAGGAAGCGGTGGCCCAGGTGGTGCTGAACCGGGTGCGCCATCCGGCCTATCCGAAGTCGATCTGCGGCGTGGTCTACCAGGGCGCCGCCCGGCCCACCGGCTGCCAGTTCACCTTCACCTGCGACGGCGCGCTGCGCTGGGCGCCGCAGGCGGCCCTGTGGCGCCGCGCACAGGAGGTCGCGAGGCGGGCGCTGGCCGGCTTCGTCGACAAGGACGTGGGCTCGGCCACCCACTACCACGCGGCCTATGTGGTGCCGTACTGGGCGCCGACCCTGGTGAAGATGACCCAGGTCGGGCAGCACATCTTCTACCGCTGGACCGGCCCGTGGGGCGAGCCGCCGGCCTTCAGCGGCCACTACGCCGGGCGCGAGGCCGAGCTCTCGCCGCAACTCCTGGCCAGCCTCGACGCCCGCACCCAGGGCTACCTCGGCGCGAAGCCCGAGCCGGTCGAACGCAAGGTCACCCTCGCCGTGGCCGGAGAGATCCGCACCTACACCGTCGCCGATCCCACCACGCCCACCGGCGAGCGCACCCGGGTGATCGGCACGCTCTACGCCGCGCGCCGCCAGCCGACTCCCGATGAGGTCAAGCGCATCAATGACAGCCTGGCGGCCATGGAGCGGGGCGCGGACGCCTCCACGGCGTCGCCGGCTCCGGCCAAGACTCCGGGACCCAAGGCCGAGGCGCAGGCCTCCAGCGCCGGCCCGGGATAGGCCGATTACAGAAGCTTAACTGGCTCCCGGCGGCTGCGGCGCCTAGCACAAAGGCGTCACCGGAGCTCTCGATGATGGTCCGACGCCTTCTCGCGGCGCTTTTGCTGTTCGCCACGCCGGCGCTGGCCGCGCCGGCCGCGGCGCCGCCCAAGCCGGTCCAGGTGATGATCGTGGGCGTGTTCCACATGAGCAATCCCGGCCACGACATGCACAACCTGCAGGTCGACGATGTGCTCGCGCCCAAGCGTCAGGCGGAGATCGAGGCCATAAGCAAGGCGCTTGGCCGCTTCCATCCCACCGCGGTCGCCGCCGAGTGGGACGCGCCCCTGGTGGCGGAACGCTATCCGAAATATCTCGCCGGAACCCTTGGGCCCTCGCACAACGAGGTCGTGCAGCTGGGCTTCCGACTGGCCAAGGCGAGCGGCGCGCGCATGATCGGCGTCGATGCCGACGGCGACTTCCCCTATCCGGCGGTGGAGGCTTACGCCAAGGCGCATGGCCAGGCGGGCCTTCTCGCCGCCGCCGACAGCGACGCCGTGCAATCCGTGCAGGCGGAGGGCCGGCTGCTTGCGAACTCGGGCATATCGGGCCTGCTGCGCTACCTCAACGATCCGCAGCGCCTGAAGGGCGACAACGCCTTCTATCGGACGATGCTGAAGGTCGGCGGCGGCGCCGACCAGCCGGGCGCGGATCTGCTGACCGGCTGGTACAGGCGCAATTTCCTGATCTGCGCCCATCTCGTGCAACTGGCGAAGCCCGGCGACCGGGTGGTGGTGTTCTTCGGCTCGGGCCACGCCTTCCTGCTGCGCCAATGCGTGCAGGAGACCCCGGGCTTCGCCCTGGTCGAGCCCAACGACTACCTGCCGCGTTAGTCCCCGAACGCGTCGGGGTAGGCGACGGTCATCGGCCCTGCGAACGCGTCGTCCTCGAGCGCCAGCGCCTGGAAAGCCGCCAGGCCGCGGTAGGGCGCGCTGACGTCCCGCGCGGCGTCGGCGGAGAAGCCGAAGCGGCCGTAGTAGGCCGGGTCGCCCAGCACCAGCACCCCGTGGCAGCCGAATTCACGCGCGGTCTCCAGGCCGGCGCGGACCAGCCTCGCGCCCAGGCCCTGGCGATGACGGTCCGGCCGCACCGCCAGCGGCGCCAGCGCGCCATAGAGCTCGAAGCGGTCGACCCACAGGCGACTGAACAGGACGTGCCCAACGACCTCGCCGTGCTCCTCCGCCACCAACTCGAACATGGCGTCCTCCTCGGCGCGCAGCCTGGCCACCAGGGCGGCTTCGTCGTCGCGTCCGAACGCGGCGGCCACGATCGCGGCGATGACGGCGTGGTCGGCAGGGCGGGCATGGCGGATCATCCGCCGCAGCCTAATCCGCTAGTCGTCCGAGGTGAAACTGCGAGGCTCCGCGGGCCGCGCGCCCGCCTCTTCGTTGCGGGCCGCTTGAGCGGCGAGCCGTCTCCAGCCCTCGGCGATGTTCTGGTAGACCGCCTTCTCGCTGGAGGTCTTGGCGTGCGCCGCCAGCCGCAGGACGGTTTCCGCCTGCGCCCGGTATCGCTCGCTGTCGCGCATGGGGCCTTCGATCATCGGTGGCCAACCGATGAAGGGCCGGCAAGGTTTCCTGCCGCCGGCGTCAGGCGGCTATTGACCCAGGTCCTTTGGCAAGCGTCACCAGGCGCCGATCTTCTCGGCCTCGTGATGGCTGATCGGATGGTGCGCCTTGCGGTGATCCTCCTCGGCCAGGAAGCGCACGGCCTCGAGCGCGGCCATGCAGCCCATGCCGGCCGCGGTGACCGCCTGGCGGTAGACGTCGTCGGTGACGTCGCCGGCGGCGTAGACGCCCTCGATCGCCGTCGACGCCGATCCAGCCTTCACCTTCAGGTATCCGGAGGCGTCCATCTCGAGCTGACCCTTGAATAGCTCCGAAGCGGGCGCATGGCCGATGGCGACGAACACGCCGTCGCAGGCGACGTCCTGGGTCTCGCCGGTCTTGACGTTCTTCAGGCGCACCCCGGTGACGCCCAGGGGATCGGTCGAGCCGACCACTTCGTCGATGGCGCTGTCCCAGATGACCTCGATCTTCGGGTTGGCGAACAGGCGTTCCTGCAGGATGCGTTCGGCGCGAAACTCGTCCTTGCGGTGGACGATGGTCACCTTCGTCGCGAAGTGGGTGAGGTGCAGAGCCTCCTCAACAGCGGTGTTGCCGCCGCCCACCACCACGACCTGGCGGCCGCGATAGAAGGGCGCGTCGCAAGTGGCGCAGGCAGAGACGCCGAACCCCTGGAACCTCTGCTCGGACTCCAGGCCCAGCCACTTGGCCTGGGCGCCCGTGGCGATGATCAGGGTCTCGGCCAGCCAGTCCTGGCCGCTGTCGGTGGTCAGCCGGAACGGCCGCTGCGACAGGTCGGCGGAGAGCACGACGTCGCTGACGATCTCGGTCCCGACATGCTCGGCCTGGGCCTGCATCTGGTCCATCAGCCAGGGGCCCTGGATCACCTCGGCGAAGCCGGGGTAGTTCTCCACGTCGGTGGTGATGGTGAGTTGGCCGCCTGCTGGGATGCCCTGGATCAGCACGGGCTTCAGCAGGGCGCGGGCCGCGTAGATGGCGGCGGTGTAGCCGGCGGGGCCCGATCCCACGATCAGGCAGCGGACGTGGCGCGGTTCGGAACGATCATCGGACATGGTCCTTATGTAGGTCAGATTCTGGAGCCGCGCATGCAAGAGGAACTGAAAACCGCCGGCGTGGTGGCGCTGGTGGGCGCCGCGGTCGGCGCGGGCGTCGCCGTGGGCCTCGGCCTGAGGTTGTTCACCGCCATCGCCATGGTGGGCTTGGGCACGGGGATCGCGCTGGGCGTGGTGGCGGGCGCAAAGCCCAAGGCGCTTGGCGCCGACCCTGGCTTCGCGCGGCTTAGTTAACGACCGTTTCAGCCGCCGGGGCTAGATTGGGCGCGAGATGAGCGCCGCCCCCGAAATCGAGATCGCCGGCCGCCGGATCGGCGCGGACCACCCGCCCTACGTGATCTGCGAGCTGTCGGGGAACCACAACGGCAGCCTGGAGCGCGCGCTGGCGATGATCGACGCGGCGGCGGCCACCGGCTGCGACGCCATCAAGATCCAGACCTACACCGCCGACACCATCACCCTCGACGTCGACCGCCCCGAGTTCCGGATCACCGGCGGCCTCTGGGACGGGCGCAGCCTGCACGAGCTCTATCGGGAGGCGCAGACCCCCTACGACTGGCACGCCGCCCTGTTCGCCCGCGCCGCCGAGCGCGGCGTCACCCTGTTCTCCAGCCCCTTCGACGAGACCGCCGTCGACCTGCTGGCCGGCCTGGGCGCCCCGGCCTACAAGATCGCCTCCTTCGAGGCCGTCGACCTGCCCCTGATCCGCTATGCCGCCAGGCAGGGCAAGCCGCTGATCATCTCCACCGGCATGGCCAACCTCGCCGAGATCGAGGCGGCGCGGGCCGCGGCGCTGGACGCGGGCGCGGCGGGCGTGGTGCTGCTGCACTGCGTCTCCAGCTATCCGGCCGAGCTCGCCGACGCCAACGTCCGCACCGTGGCGGACATGGCGGGGCGGTTCGAGAGCCCCATCGGCCTCTCCGACCATACCCACGGCGCGGCCGCCGCCATCGCCGCCATCGCCATGGGCGCCAGCGTCATCGAGAAGCACTTCACCCTGGCGCGCGTCGACGGCGGGCCGGACGCGGCCTTCAGCCTGGAGCCGGCCGAGTTCACTGCCCTTGTGCGCGACTGCAAGGACGCCTGGACGGCGCTCGGCCGCGCCCACTATGACGTCCTGGGTTCGGAGCGGGCCAACCGCCAGTTCCGCCGCTCCCTCTACGTCACCGCCGACGTGCGGGCGGGCGAACCGCTGACCCGCGCCAACGTCCGCTCCGTGCGGCCGGGCAACGGCCTGCCGCCGGCCCACCTCGACGAGGTGCTGGGCCGTCCCGCCGCCCGCGACCTCGCCCGCGGCGAGCCGCTGGCCTGGGACATG
>Ga0207695_10003554_pt1 | contig 21834 bp, 19 predicted proteins | sample KBSC54metaG_FD_184354 | JGI IMG/M metagenome (GOLD analysis project Ga0207695, IMG submission 184354) | Corn rhizosphere microbial communities from Kellogg Biological Station, Michigan, USA - KBS C5-4 metaG (SPAdes) (version 2) | ecosystem: Host-associated > Plants > Roots > Rhizosphere > Soil...
GTCTGTGCTTAATAGCTGCAGGAGCGTTGCTTTAGTATTGTCAAGCCCGCCAAACTGTATGGCGCCTCCTTCCATCAATATATCCAGCGCTTTCTCCATGTTACCTTGTTTGGCATACAAGGTAGCTAAGGAGCCTGTGTAGAGATATGGATTACCTATTATGTCCCTTGAGCGCTCATAAGTTCGTACGGCATACTCGTCTTTGCTCATCAGCATAAAGGCATTGGCCATCTGCTGGGTGAGCATGTCATCGCCACTAATATATTGTATGGCGAGGTCATATTGTTCGTTTGCCTTTTTGCTTTTATTCTCAGCGTCGTAAATGCGGCCAAGGTCGATGTACAAAAGGGAATTCCTGGGGTTGAAACTGAGCTGGCCTTGTACCAGTTTTTCAGCATCTTTATATTTCTTCGCCTGTAGGAGCGTATTTAAGTAATCCTGGTAAATAGATACATCGGAAGGGTTTTGCTGATATAGTTTCCTGAAAATGTCTAAGGCCTTGTCGTAGTCTTTGTTCGCCACATAATCTCTTGCCTGCAATACGGGCGCCGTTGCTTCGGGTGCAGCACCCATCTGGGCGATACCTTTACATGGCAGGAATATAGAAGCGCCAAGCAACACAATTATTAACCTAACTATCCTCAGGTTCATTTACATCATGAGTTTATGCTACACAATTTACGTTATTTTTTGCCGGCGCGAATGTAGTGGTATCCATTGCCATCGAACTCATAAATAAGATAATCACCCGGGAAAATGCCATCTTTCTTGATAATGGGCACATATATGTACTTCATGTCTTTGCTGAAGGTGACAGGCTGTGTTTTAACATAGGGTTTGTTAAAAGAGGACATGTCATACCTGTAACCGGCGCTGGGTTGGGCATCGCTGCCTATGAAGAAAATCCTTTTTGTTTCAAAGTATTCATCGTTTATATCGTAGGCATAATAGCCCTGGTATCTGTTCTCCAACTGGTATTCATCTTCATTGTGTACGAGATAAATGGTTTCGCCGCTTTTGATGTGCAGTGTAATAATATCGGATACTATGGCGCCTTTGTCATACAGGTTGCCGCTCATAAAAGTATTGGCCTTATACATGAGCATGGAATTCCGGTACCGCATTGGGCCGGTAAATGTGACATTCCAGACAAAAGTGCGGCACAGCGTATCGGCTGAGGTATGTATTTGCATTCCTGCGGCTTTCAGCTTTTTGAAATCATAAGTAAGCATGTACTCCAGGTTATTATGCTGCATTATGAAATCGCGCAGGTGCTGGTTAACTGCATACAGTGAATCAAGGTTGCTCTTAGTTTTTTGTTTGCGCCAGTAATCCATTTTTTTCAGAAAGCCGACCATTGTGCTTTCTGCCTTTTGTGCGTCAGCGAGTTCAGTGTTCTGGGCGAAAGTAGTATTGCTGCTAATGCATAAAATAGCCAACAGAAGTAAAACGAAATGGTTTAGTTTATTTCTCATTATGGTCGTAAACGAATTTGTATCCGTCAAATTTATAAATAAGCCAGTTGGTTGGAGCGGATTCATAGCCGATGTTTGCAACGTATAGTAATTTTCGGTCTTTACTGAAATGAATCACAGGTTTAGTTTCATATCCAAAAGTATAAATGCAATCAAAATTATTTAAGCATTCCTTTTTAGTTTGAAAGAACTTAATAGTATCCTGTACTGTATTACCATCGATTGTGAACGCCTGTATGCCCATTGAAACGTCCTTAGATGAAAACATAGCTTTTCTTACAGCTAAATAAACAGTTTTGTTAGCATTTGTTTTAATAGTATAAAGATTGCTATAGAAATACTCGGGAGTATCAATCAATAGGTTTTCAGTTGCGTCATCATAGAGCGTAATAGCCCTTACCTTATTGCCTGCTTGATACTGAATAATTGAAGAGAAGCTATGTGCTGTTCCTCCATTCATGTTATCCCAAGAATAGATTCTAAATTTCTTATCGTCAGAAGTTACGATGTCGAGCTTTTCTGGAGCAATAAGGTTTTCGAATTTTTCCTTTAGTGTGGCAGGTTGAGTATTACAGAGATTTAGTAAATAGTTAAATAGCTTCTTATTCCATATAGTGTCATATTCTCCGGAGAAATAAGTGCTATGAACAGACATTTTGTTAAGGTAATAATTTATGCTGTCTTCGGCGGCCTTAAATTTTTTGATGTCACTTTGTGCAAACGAATTCAAGGATAGAAACGACAACAATATAATTATAACAAACCCCTTAAGTGTTACCCACACTAGTTTTAATCCTTTCATTAATCAATAAATTAGTTCCGCAAAGGCTTACCCGTCTGTAAAATGCTTTGCAGGCGTTCCAGCGTTTTCTTTTGTCCGCAAAGGCTTAGGAAAGCTTCACGTTCCAGGTCGAGCAGATATTGTTCGCTTACCAGCGTTGGCTGGGAAAGGTCACCGCCACACATAACATAAGCCAGCTTTTCTGCAATGAATTTATCATAGTCGCTGATGTACTTGCCACGCCACATGCCATGTATGCCGGATAGCAATCCTCCCAATCCGCCACGGCCTTGTACCTTTATGTCGTTGCGTGCTGCAGGCTGGGTATATCCTTTATCACTTAACAATAGAACTTTGCGTTTAGCATCAGCTATACGTCTGTCCGGATTGACAGATATACTATCAGTGCCCGGGCGCAATACAAAATTGTTGAAAGCCTCGTGTGCAGAAGTAGAAACCTTTGCTGTACCTACATTTATGAATAACTGCTGCAGGTAATTTACTTCTACATCTTCTTTTATGTTCCTGTCGCTGGCACGCACTACCATTTCTTTGGTACCGCCACCGCCGGGTATTAGGCCCACGCCTACTTCTACCAGGCCTATATAACTTTCTGCTGCTGCCTGTACGGCATCTGCATGCAGGCACATTTCGCAGCCGCCGCCTAATGTAAGTCCATGTGGCGCTACCACTACAGGTATGCTGCTATAGCGCAGGCGCATAGTACCTGCCTGGAATTGACGAATAGCAAAATCCAGCTCATCATATTCCTGCTCGGCTGCGTACATAAATATTAAACCAACATTGGCACCTGCGCTAAAGTTGGCGCCGCCATTGGCTATTACCAGGCCTTTATATTTTTCTTCTGCTATGCCTATGCTTTTTTGCAGGCCTTCCAATACCTCGCCGCCTATGCTGTTCATTTTGGTATTCCAGCGCAGGGCTACTACATCATCACCTATATCGTATAGCTTGCAGGCGGAGTTTTGCCATACTACTTTTTCATCAAGATGTTCCAGTAATATGAATGAGCCCGCACCCGGTATTACCTTGTAAGACTGGCTTGGTATGTCATAATACTTACGCTGACCGTTTTCTGTTTTGTAGAAAGTTGTGTTACCCTTTGCAAGCATCTGTGGCACCCAATCAGCAACGGCGAAGCCGGCTGCTTTCATGTCCTCCAGTACTTTAGCTACACCCAGCGCATCCCAACTTTCGAATGCACCTATCTCCCAGCCAAAACCTGCTTTCAGTGCATCGTCAATTTTGTATAGCTCATCAGCTATCTCAGGGATGCGATGAGAAACATAAGCAAAGAGCAGGTGATGGAATAGCCTGTAAAACTCGCCTGCTTTATCCTGTCCTTTGTATAATACTTTTAGCCGTTGCGCCAAATCGTCTATTGGTTTGGCAGCTTCTATGGTAGCAAACTTTGATTTTTGTTTAGGGCCATACTCCATGGTCTCCAGGTTCAAAGTCAGTATTTCCGATTTCTTTTCATCGCCCCTTGCTTCAGGAGATTGCGGGAACGGAACCTTTACTTTTTTATAGAAGCCCTGGCCGGTTTTATCACCCAGCCATTTATTTTCCACCATCTTCTGCAGAAATGGGGGCAGGGTGAAAATATCTTTAGCCTCGTCATTAGGCGCGTTTTCCGGTAAAGCCTTCGCTACGTGCACCAATGTATCTAAACCCACCACATCGCCTGTGCGGAAAGTGGCAGATTTCGGGCGGCCTAATATGGGCCCTGTGAGTGAGTCCACTTCATCTACATTCAAGCCCAACTGTTGCATGGCCTTGAACACAGCCATAAAGCCAAATACACCCACGCGATTGGCAATAAATGCAGGTGTGTCTTTGCATAGTACAGTAGTCTTGCCAAGAAAGCGGTCACCATAATCCATGAGGAAGTTTATTACTTCCGGTTTAGTTTTAGGTGCCGGTATTATTTCTAATAAACGTAAATAGCGCGGGGGATTGAAAAAGTGCGTACCGCAGAAGTTTTGCTGGAAATCTTCGCTGCGGCCTTCGCTCATCAGGTGTATGGGTATGCCCGATGTGTTGGACGTGATAAGTGTGCCCGGCTTGCGCAGCTTATCTATCTTTTCGAATAATTGTTGTTTGATTTCAAGGCGTTCTACTACAACTTCCAATACCCAGTCGCAATTAGCTATCAGGTGTAAATCATCATCTATATTGCCGGTGCGTATAAGTGAGGCAACCTTAGGCGTATATACAGCAGAGGGTTTACTCTTTAAGGTAGCCTGCAATGCATCATTTACTATGCGGTTGCGCACCTGTTTGTTTTCCAGGGTCAGGCCCTTTGCCTTTTCGGCATCTGTAAGGGCAGGGGGTACTATATCAAGCAATATAACCTGTACGCCAATGCCTGCGAAATGACAGGCAATGCGGCTTCCCATAACTCCACTGCCTATAACAGCTACGGTACGAATGGCACGATTCATAAGAACAATCTTTTAAACAACACAATTTATTGAAAAATCAAGCAGCAATGAAGAGTGATTTATAAACCTTAATAATAGGGCTATTGAAAATAGACCGGTTGCTGCAATAAACTAGCTGTTCACGAGTAGCTCATGAATAAGATATGAATGAAAATACGTAAGTGAGAAAGTATTGATAAAGGGTCGGCGAGACAATGTATAGCCCATGCGCTACATTGTTAACATCAATAGTTTCAAGGGTTAAAAAAATGTATAAGCGGCCTTATACTACTGCTACTTGTTTTTTGTGGCCCTGCAGCACTTTTTCCTGGCCATCGAAAGCAAAAATGATTTTTGAATCGTCAATGAACTTAACGCCGAAAGTAGTTGTTTCCCTCATGTAGTTCTTTGTAATAAGCAAAAGAGAATCTTCTCCATTCTTCACCTGTTCTGTACGAAATTCCATAGTGCCATTACCAAAAATAAACACGTCGATGTGTTTAGGGTCGAAGTCAACTTTTACTTGTCTGTCGTCTGATACCCAATAAGTATCTACCAGGTTTTGAATAGTACGCATAACGATATAGTTTGAGTTGTTTGCAATTCATTGTATCTGATAATGTATTATTAAGAACTACTATTTCTATAAATTTACAAATTGTAATTTAATATTACAATTATTTTTTCCATTCCTAACTAACTAATAATCAGCAATAAATAGATTCGTATTAGAGTATTTATTTATAGTTAAAGTTAGATCGCAAAAATGAACTAAATGTTAAGTTGCTGTTGCTATTGTACGGCATGCGGTAGTGGTGGAATAAAAAAATAATAGCAGCAATCTGTTATCTTTGTTGCCTTATGGACGCGCTACAAGAGCAGATAAACAGTTATGAGCAGGAAATAAAGGCTTTTCAGCCTAAGGATGCTGCAGAGCTGGAAGCATACCGCATAAAATACCTGGGTACAAAAGGTATAGTGAAGCAGATATTTGGAGAGATGAAGCATGTGCCTGTGGATAAGAAAAAGGAAGCAGGACAAGTGCTCAATGCCTTCAGGCAACTGGCTGAAGGGCAATATGAGGCATTTAAGCATCTGCAGGAAAATGGCCAGAGCAAAGGCCCTGCTGTAGATATTACGCTGCCTGGTACGCCATTGCCCTTAGGCACAAGGCACCCGCTGCGCATGGTAGAAAATGAAATAGTATCCATATTTGAAAAGATAGGCTTCAGCGTAGCGACAGGCCCTGAAATAGAAGACGACTGGCATAACTTCACCTCGCTGAATATGCCTGAAAACCACCCTGCGCGCGATATGCAGGATACCTTTTATGTGTCGCAAAATCCTGACTGGATATTACGTACTCATACCTCATCGGTACAGGCGCGTATAATGGAAACACAGCCCTTGCCTATACGTGTAATATGCCCGGGCCGTGTGTACCGCAACGAAACAATATCGGCACGTGCGCATTGCTTCTTCCACCAGGCGGAAGGTTTATATATAGATAAGAATGTGTCTTTTGCCGACCTGAAACAAACACTTTATTACTTCGTAACAGAAATGTTTGGTGCTGATATAAAGCTACGTTTCCGCCCATCATACTTCCCATTCACAGAACCGAGTGCAGAAATGGACATAAGCTGTACTGTGTGCGGTGGCAAGGGCTGTAATCTGTGCAAGCATACAGGCTGGGTAGAAATACTGGGTTGTGGCATGGTGCACCCTAATATGCTGCGCAATTTCAATATTGACCCTGAAGTATATACCGGCTTTGCATTTGGCCTGGGTATAGAGCGTATCACGCAGATAAAGTACCAGGTGAATGACCTGAGACTTTACTCGCAGAATGATGTACGCTTTCTGCGGCAATTCCAGTCTATATAGCTTACCAGAGACGGAAGTTTTTTTGTAGCAATGTTTTAGGCGGATTGTAAAGAATAAAGAACCCATTCATTGTTAGTGAGGGGCGTATGTCAAGCCCATAGTATTCCTGCTCAAAGCCTACCAGTGCTGTTTTTGCACCCGCGTTATAGGCGCTATCCACTTTGTGGGTATATTCAGGATACCTGCCGGGAAGAAATCTTTCATGGCAAAGAATCTGCTCCTTAGAATAAAATATTATTTGCCAGGTAAGTAAGTTGTCATTGCAGTAGGTGTAATGGACATTGTTGTCGGCCAGGCATTGCAGGGTTTGCCTGAATAGCTTTTCGCTGGTTTTACAGAATACAAAGTTTTTGAAAGTATATAGAGAGCAGCCACCCATGATGATTATTATAGCAGCTACGGGGTAAAATATTTTAACCACAGAAGGCCGTTCAACTAAAAATACTTGCAGCGAAAGCAATGTGAAACCCGCTATGGGCAATAAATAGCGCGGTTCTAATTTTTCTGATATAATAGTGTATGATAAGGTAAGTACAATAGAGAATGCGGTTACGGTGAACAAAATAATCTTCCCTGACCTGATAAAATTGGTTAGCGCTATTAATGGTAAGATGATGGTAAGAGCACAAAGAAGAATGGCGCAAAGTGCTGTAATATTATCCGGTTGCTGCACCTGGTCGAAAAAATACTTGCCATGCTGGGAAGCATATAAGAAGGTAGGGATACGTGGAATATTCTTAATGCTTTCCTGCAGAGATATAAAATCTTTGAGTACATAAAATTGTGGCAAGCTTTGCTTAATAATCAGAAATGCGAGTGATAGAATAATGATAGGTATTGCCATTTGAAGTAAGCGCTTCTTATTCTCAAAACCTTTAAACAATAGAAGAGGAATAAGCCCGGGCAGCCACAGCGGCTGGCTTTGATATACTAATACTAACAGTATGCCGATGATATAATAAGTAAAAGACGCTTTAATGGTTTCTTTTTTAAACAGCAGGTAAAGTATAATGAATGTAACTGTAAAAGCAGTAAGGTAGCCGCCTCGTGCCTTCATAGACCATACTGCCCACGCAGGTAGTGCAACGAACGTGAGTATGAGTATTAACGAAGTTGTTGTATTTCGGCTTATAGCCGTAAGGGCTTTGTAAAGAAATATTACGCCTATCGTCCATAGCAGCAGCATACTTGTTTTTACACAAATGGTCGAGATACCGAATAATGCAAAAAAGGGAAGTATGAAGAGACATTCAATAAAAGAGAAGCCATAAGCCTGGCCATAAAAGAAAAATGAAATGTCCTTGCCGACTAACAGGTGCTTTGTCATCATGGCTACTACACATTCATCCCCGTCAAGCAGCAGCTTGTCGCTTAGTAGCTGTGGTAAACGCGATATGAAGCATAGGAGTACTATAAGTATTATAATATTCCTGTTGGTAATTATTTTCATTATTTTTGAATACTGTAATAGTATAAAATTCTCTTGTTAAAAGCATAAAAGGTGGTGATATAAAACGTTAGTATCACTTAACCATTTTTGCTTTATATAATTTATCTTGATAAATAATGGTTCTTGTTACCGGGGCAAGTGGCTTTTTAGGTCAGCATCTTATTAAATATCTATCGGCAAAAGGTTGCTCGCTGCGTGCTTTATACAATAACCATCCGCCTGTGGAAGAACTGTTAACCCTGCCGGGCGTTACATGGGAGAAATATGATCTGCTCGATGTGTATGATGTAGAAAAGGCGTTAACGGGTGTTACAGATATCTATCATTGTGCTGCAATAGTATCGTTCAATCCTGCGAGATGGGAAGAAATGCTGCATTTTAATACCGAGAGCACTGCCAACATAGTGAACCAGGCGCTGGAGCAAGGCATAAGAAAGATGATATACGTAAGCTCGGTAGCAGCCCTGGGCAGAAATGATGAAAAGAAGGGGCCGATAACGGAAGAAGAAGAATGGGAGGAAAGTGGCTACAACTCAGTATATGGCAAGAGCAAGTACATGGCTGAGCTGGAAGTATGGCGGGGCATAGCAGAAGGAATGGATGGAGTAATAATAAATCCGGGTATTATACTTGGCGTTGGCGATTGGAATGATGGCTCTGCCAACCTGATGAAAGTAGTATACGGGGAATTCCCGTTCTATACGGAAGGTGTAAATGCATGGGTAGATGTACAGGATGTAGTGCATATAATGTATATGCTGATGCAGAGCGGTGTAGGCGGCGAACGCTTTATACTAAATGAAGGCAACCATGCCTACCGGGAAATATTTAATATGATGGCTAAGGCAGTAGGCAAGAAGCCACCTTCCATTAAAGCAAATGCCTTTATGACCGGGCTGGTGGCGAGGCTTAGCCTGCTAAAAAGCAAACTGTTTGGCGGACCGGCCACTATAACGCCGGAAACTGCGCGCAGCGCGCAAAAGCAGTGTTTTTACGCCAATGAGAAACTACTCCGATTTTTCCCTTCCTTCACCTACACACCTATGGAAACGACCATAAATACTATGGCAGAGGCATTTTTGAGTGATAATGCTAAGAAATAATTATTTTTTTCTTTATTAACAAAAACATTTGTAAACTTGCAGTTAAGGAAACGTAATAAGTTCCAACCTTTCATTCAGTTACCTGAATTTTTTTCCCGTTATCTTAAAGAGTTCAGAAATTAATCACAAGGAATAGTATAGTTATTTAGAAAAAATCAACGCATGCCTTACGATATTTTGCAATTAAACGATATGCTCGTTCCCGAGCTAGTGGATGTAGCAGAGACTTTGAAAATAAATAATGCCCATGCATTCGATAAACAAACATTAATCTACAAGATATTGGATCAACAAGCCTTAAGTCATGAAGCAGGTGATACGCAAAATGACGCAAACGGAGCGGATGATGGCAAAAAACGCCGTGGCCGCAAGCCGAGAATAGACGCAGTGCACAGTAAAATAGGTGCAGATAGTGAAGCAGAAAAGAAACACGCCGAAAGAAAAGCTGCCCATACAGAAGATACTGAAGGCGACGATGGCAAAAAACGCCGTGGCCGCAAACCAAAGACAGAACAAACAGAAGAGAGCGAAGAAGGCACAGAAGGCCAACATACAGCAGAAGGCTGGAGTGGCCTGATGAATAATATAGATGAAACACCTGTATCGCAGAACGTAACTGTTACCGCAACTGTATCGCCTGAAGCAGGAGATGAACCCAGCGGAATAACCATGCCTGCAGCAGAAGAAAGTAGCGATGCACAGCAACAGCCGCAGCCGCAGGCACAAAATACAGCTGCAGCTACAGAAACTGCTGAAAGACCACAACAGGAGCGCAGAGAGCCATATGGCAACCGTCCCCGCCGTGACCAGCAGCATAATAACAATAATAATAACAACACCGCTAGTATCAATGAGTTTGAAGGAATAGTAGTAAGCGAAGGTGTACTGGAAATGATGCCTGACGGCTATGGTTTCCTGCGCAGCAGCGATTATAATTACCTTAGCTCTCCTGATGATATTTATGTATCTCCTTCACAAATCAAATTGTTTGGTTTGAAGACAGGTGATACTGTAACAGGTAGTGTGCGCCCGCCTAAAGAAGGTGAAAAATATTTCGCACTACTGAAAGTGGAAACAATAAATGGCCGCCTACCGGATGAGATACGCGATCGTGTGCCATTCGATTACCTGACGCCGTTATTCCCATTCGAAAAACTAAACCTTACCAGCACAAGTGCCAACTATAGTACACGTATCATGGACCTGTTTACCCCAATAGGTAAAGGCCAGCGCGGACTGATAGTAGCGCAGCCTAAGACAGGTAAAACAATGCTGCTGAAGGAAGTAGCCAATGCCATAGCACGCAATCACCCGGAATGTTACCTGATGATAGTGCTGGTGGATGAACGCCCGGAAGAAGTAACCGATATGCAGCGCAGTGTGAACGCGGAAGTAATTGCTTCTACATTTGACGAGCCTGCTGATAAACACGTAAAAGTATCTACCATCGCATTGCAAAAAGCAAAACGCCTGGTAGAAGTAGGTCACGATGTGGTGATATTGCTTGACTCTATTACCCGCCTGGCACGCGCACACAATACTGTAGCGCCCGCAAGTGGTAAAGTACTAAGTGGTGGTGTGGAAGCAAACGCTATGCAGAAGCCAAAACAATTCTTTGGTGCTGCACGTAAAATAGAAAATGGTGGATCGCTTACTATATTGGCTACAGCCCTTATAGATACAGGTTCTAAGATGGATGAAGTAATCTTTGAAGAATTCAAAGGTACGGGTAACATGGAATTGCAGCTTGACCGCCGCCTGGCTAACAAGCGTGTATTCCCTGCTATTGACATCACATCTTCTTCTACTCGTCGTGACGACCTGTTGCTGGATAAAGATGTGCAAAATAAAATGTGGCTGTTACGCAATCACATTGCAGATATGAATACAGATGAAGCAATGAAATTCCTCTTACAGCAGCTGAAAGGAACCAAGAGCAATGAAGAGTTCCTTGCTACAATGAATAAGTAAACTCAAATACTTTAATAGAGATAAAAGCAACCCTTATGTGGTTGCTTTTTTTATAAAAGTTAATTAAGGGTTGCGGAACCCTGAACATAAGGTAAAGCTTACTAATAATAAAATACCTGAAGTAAGTAATAGAAGTTTCCCAAGTAGCCTTAGTTTGTTATAAGATTCAGGTTTAGGTACTAAGAATATAAGAGCAACGACAAAGCAAAAAAGGCTAAAAGTAAATAGGTAGCTGCCTAAATTACTTGAATCGATATTCAACAAGAATGACGATATGGAAGAAGTGCCTTTCATTATTTCAAGAAACCGCCGAAAGCTGTGCATAAGGTGAAGCTTGTTAATAGTAATATGCCCGTGACAAGCAAGACGTATTTCATAGGTTTTCGCACCTCCTTTACAAATATAGATATGATAAGCATCAGAACGCTAACGGGGATGCCTAATAGGCCGACCATGCCGAGAAAAAATGCAAATGAGCTGATGACGTTGTTTTTGTAATATAAACTTAAGAAAAATAAACCTTATTGTCAGAACAGCGCTTTGCTTTTGAGCTCGTTCAAATGTTGTTCTTTTTCATCCCTGTAAAATAAATTCATTGTTTCGAAGGGGATGATTCGTCCATCTTTACTGACAATGTGCACGCAAGACTTTTTTATGGCGCGTACATCAAAGTCGTATGCGTCTATGAAACGCATGATGATAATGCGGAACAGATTTTCATAGCTTAATCCTGGCGCATATATCTGTGGTAAACAACAAAGTAATTGATGCATGTTCTCAGTAACCCTGTCAACAGAAATACCTGTGCTGAATATTTTTATCAGATGCTCGTGAAGAGCGGTATCCTGCTCATAAACTATAGTGTTCTTAGAATTGTTCAACAGTATGGCCGGATCTATATAGCGAGTAAGGGGGAACACCTGGCCATTCAGTTTTAAGGCATATCCCATAGCCAAAGCATCAGGGTTGCAGGGTACCGGTATTATATCGTTTGGCTGAAAAATATTTGTTTGAGATAGTATGCCGTCCCTCACTTCCGTAAGTGTAAGCCTGTTCCTTTCCGGCTCATGTTCAAACCTGCCGGCTATTTGTACAGGTTGGAAAGTAACGCCTCGTACACAACGCTGCTTGAGCGCGTATTCTATTATCTTGCCTATTTCATCGTCATTCAGGCCTTTTTGCAAGGTTATTACCAGGGTAGTGGAAAGGTTTAGTTCGTTCAATTTTTCCAATGCCTTATACCTTATGTCTGTAAGATCTTTGCCTCGTAAGGTATTTAGTACTTCAGGTCTAAAAGAATCGAACTGAAGATAAAGCTCAAAATCAGGCATGTATGTAGCCAGCTTTTCCGCAAAGCCGGGATCCTGGGCTATACGAATACCATTGGTGTTAACCATCAGGTGTTTAATAGGCTTGCGTTTGGCTATATCAAGTATCTCGAAGAAATTAGGATGTATGGTAGGTTCACCACCACTTATTTGCACTACATCAGGTTCGCCCTCGTTCGCTACAATTATATCAAGCATTTGCTCCACTTCTTCCACACTGCGATGCCTGCCATAGTGGGGTGAGGACATAGCATAACAGGTGGGGCAACTGAGGTTGCAGCGGTCTGTTATTTCAACAAGTGTAAGACAGCTATGTTGCTCATGATCTGTACATAAACCGCAATCGTAGGGGCAGCCATAATGCACCTTAGTGTTGAACTTCAGCGGTGTTTCGGAAGGTTTGTTGTAATTGCGGATGTTTTTGTAATACTCGATATCGGTAGCTATCACAGTTTTGAAAAAGCCATGCTCACTGCATGTTTTCAGCATATACACCTTGTCGTTTTCAAAAACGATTTTTGCTTCTATGCGCTTGAGGCAGGTGGGGCAAAGGCTGATAGTGTAGTCGTAATAAGTATATTTTCTTACTGGCATTCTTTTGCAATTAATAAGCGCGGATTAAGGATATATCGAATATAGTACAGTATTCCCAATAAGCTGGCGATCTGTATGGGGCCAAGTCCGAAGAAGTACCGCCAGCCAGGCTTAATGAAATCGAGTAGAAAGCGGAAGAGTAAATAAGAAGCCAGAAATATCTTGAATGTAGCACCCTCGCTAAAGGTATAGTGTTTCTTCAATTGCCATAAAGCGATCCATAGCAGAATAAGGAATGCAATCTCATATAGGGTAACCGGATGCCTGAGAATACCATCGCCCAAATCCATCGCCCATGGCAGGTGTGAAGGTAAGCCATAGGTTTCCTCATAAATACCTGCGGAAAAACATCCGATACGCCCGACAATCATCGCAAACAATAAAGGATATACAAATAGGTCCCCGCTATTGCGCTGTTCTCTTATGCCTTTTTTTGCAATCTCTACACCAATAAGACCACCGAGCAAGCCGCCTGCTATTGTTTTGTTACCCACAAAATAAAGCCAGTGATCTTTTGAAGCGATCCATTGAGGAGTATTTTCTAAGCTGCCAAGCAGGTGTGAACCAATTAGTGCACCAAAAGTAGCCCCAATTAAAATCCATATTCTATTTGATGAGTTGATAACATCGCCCTTCCTTCTTCGCAAAAAAAGGTAATACCTAAAGCCCACAAATATTCCAAGTGCTTCCATTATGCCATGAAGCAGGACAGGCTGGTTGAAAAGGTGCACAGTAACAGGAAATCTCATAAAGATTAAGAGCTATGGTCAACAATTATTACCCATTGGCCTTTCACTTTATGCAGCAGTAGTGTATATGAACCACCCACATCGCCGGCCGATCTGTTAAGTTGCCACTTGCCAATAATAAAATAATAATCGGCAGAAAGTTTTTTCATGCTGAGAATGGTAGCGGTGAGTTTACCCATATGCGCGGCATCAGGATATGCTTTTTGATAACGGGCCAGTGTATTGCTGTAGCCATAATTAGGGCCATTCTTGCCTATGAATACCAGGCTGTCGTTTTCCCAGTAGCCCTTCATGTAGCCGCTTATATTACCTTTGTTCCATTCATCTACCTGGGCTGACAGCAGGTGACGAATGGCCTGTTCGTCTTTGCTTTGGCAAAAAGCGATAAAAGAGAATAAGAGCAATAAACAAACAGCAAATAATTGTTTCATGAGCTAAGAGATTGTTATTGCTAATATACATGCTGCGTGCTTTACAGTATAGAAAACAGGATTATTTATATCCTTTTTCAGGTGTTAGAGCGTTTTGACTATTTTTGCCGCGTTATGGCAAATGAGAAAACACTACAGGATATTATCTCCCATTGCAAGGAATATGGTTTTATCTTCCCTTCCAGCGAAATATATGATGGCCTCGGCGCTGTATATGACTATGGTCAGTACGGTGCGGAGCTAAAAAAAAATATAAGGGATTATTGGTGGAAAAGCATGACCCAGATGCATGAAAACATAGTGGGTATAGATGCAGCCATCTTTATGCACCCAACGGTGTGGAAGGCAAGCGGGCACGTAGATAACTTCAGCGACCCTATGATAGATAACAAGGATAGCCAGAAGCGCTACCGTGTAGATCACTTGCTGGAAGGCTTTGCAGAAACATTACCTGCGGAGCAGGGAGAAGCACTGCTGCATAAAATGGATCAGCTACTGGCTGAAAATGATTTTGCAGGCCTTAAATCACTAATAGAAGAAAATAAAATAAAGTGCGCAATCAGCGGCACCTGCAACTGGACAGATGTTCGCCAGTTCAACCTTATGTTCTCTACGCAGCTTGGTTCTGTGTCAGATGAAGCAAGCGAGATATACCTACGCCCTGAAACGGCACAAGGCATATTTGTAAACTTCCTGAATGTGCAGAAGACAGGCCGTATGAAGATACCTTTCGGTATAGCACAGACAGGTAAGGCTTTCCGTAATGAGATAGTGGCTCGCCAGTTTATTTTCCGTATGCGCGAATTTGAGCAGATGGAAATGCAATTTTTTGTACGCCCCGGCGACCAGATGAAATGGTATGAATACTGGAAGGAAACACGAATGAAGTGGCACCTGAGCCTGGGCATACCTGTGGACAAATACCGTTTTCATGACCACGTGAAGCTGGCGCACTATGCAGATGCAGCCTGCGATATAGAATATAATTTCCCATTTGGCTTTAAAGAGGTGGAGGGTATACACAGCCGTACTGACTTTGACCTGAAGCAACATCAGCAGTTCAGCGGAAAGAAGCTTACTTACTTCGATACGGAACTAAACCAGCACTACATTCCTTATGTAGTCGAAACCTCTATAGGGCTTGACCGCTGCTTTATGATGGTGATAAGCGAGGCATATGAACTGGAAGACCTGAGCACACCTGAAAAAGAAGACAACAGGGTGGTGCTGAAGCTGCCTGCTATGCTGGCGCCTATAAAACTTGCTGTGTTGCCGCTGACCAAAAAAGATGGTTTGCCGGAAATAGCACGCGAACTGATGGAGCAATGCAAACCTCACTTTAAATGCTTCTATGAAGAAAAAGATGCAATAGGCAAGCGTTACCGCCGTCAGGATGCTATAGGTACGCCGTTCTGCATAACGATAGACCACCAGACTAAAGAAGACCAGACAGTAACCATACGCTATCGCGATAGTATGCAGCAGGAGCGCATTCCACTGGCATCAGTTAAGAATTTGATAATGGATAAAATACAGCTCTTTTAATATATAGGAAAATATATTTTGTAACTTGCCGGGTATACAACCCGGCATTTTTCATTATGGATAACAGAGATATACAGGAAGCAGCAATAGCACTGCAAGAGCAATGGGAGTTGCAATTGCCGGAAACGGTATCGGAAGAACAGGTACTGGCACAGCTTGCCAAACGTGTGGTAACATTGCTGGAGCGGGGAGCGGAAACTTTTTTCCAGTTGATGTACCGCCTCGACATCTCTGAAAAGAAACTGAATGCCGTACTTAATGAGCAGGACGTAGCACAGCGTATAGCCCGCCTGATATATGACAGGCAAATGCAAAAGATACAAAGCCGGCATGCTCACCGTAAAAGCAGCGAGCCTTATGACCCTGAGCTAAGCTGGTAAACTATGCAGTAAACTTATAGCCAATACCCCTTACCGAATGAAAATGCCTCGGATTGCGGCTGTCTGATTCAAAATACTTCCTGAAATTGAGAATGAAATTATCTATGGTGCGTGTGGTAGGATACACATTGTACCCCCATACTATCTGCAATATCTGCTCGCGCGATACTACATCGCCTTCATGCTCTACCAGCAGGCGTAGCAGGGCAGCTTCCTTTTTACTTAACTCCTGTTTGCTGCCATCTTTGGCAAGGCATTCATGTGCAGCAAAATCTATACGGCAGCCATCAAACTCATATATATCACTTACTGACTGAGGGTCTTTTATCTTTTTATTCTTTACTATTAATTTATCTACACGCAGCAATAATTCTTCGAGGTTAAAAGGCTTGGTGAGATAGTCATCCCCTCCTTTTTTAAGACCTTCCACACGGTCTGCGCTGCTGTTGCGGGCTGAAAGGAAAAGTATTGGTACATCATTGTGCTGCATACGTATAGTTTCGCACACGGTAAGGCCATCCATATCCGGCAGCATTATATCCAGAATTATCAGGTCAAAATATTCGCTCTTTACCAGCTTTAGTACAGCCGGACCATTATCAGTGGTAGTTACCTCGTAGCCTTCCAGTTCCAGGTTTAGTTTTAACGCTTCACGAAGTGTTTCTTCATCCTCTACTACCAGCAACGATGCTTTCTTTTCTTTTACAGGCATATAACTATAATTCTTTCCAGACATAAAAATAATGACAATGTAGCAATGTGACAATTCAAAAATTGCGGGGCGGACGGGCTGCTATATTAGGAAAATAAACGCTCAATTTATTTTAAAATAAAAAGCTTGAGAATGGAATTGTCAAATTCACAAATTTCCCTACCTTTGCCGTCCCTAAAAGCGGGTGTGGTGAAATTGGTAGACACGCTAGACTTAGGATCTAGTGCTGCGAGGCTTGGGGGTTCGAGTCCCTCCACCCGCACTAACACGCAATCAGCCGGTCACAGTATCGGCTGTTTTTTTAACTTCAAAATGTAGATTATGGCTACGGTAACGCGCGAAAATATTGGTACGCTGCATGAAAAAATAACCGTAAAACTGGTAAAGGAAGATTATCTGCCTTCTTTTGAAAAAAGCCTGAAACAATATGCTAAAACAGCAAATGTTCCCGGTTTCCGCAAAGGAATGGTGCCTACCGGCATACTACGTAAAATGTATGGTCAATCCATCTTTGGCGATGAAGTACTGCGCTCTGCAGGCCGCCAATTGGAAGATTACCTGACTAATGAGAAAGTTGCCATATTTGCCCAGCCCCTTATTATACCGGGTGAGCAACCTGCGCAACTGGATATGAATGCTACTTCTGATGTTGATTTCTCTTTCGAAATAGGCCTGAAGCCTGACTTTGAAGTAGAGGCACTAAAGAATAATACAGCTCTTACACGCTATAGGATAGATGTTTCTGACAAAATGCTGGAAGATGAACTTGACCGTATCGTGCGCCGCTATGGTAAAGTAGAAAGCCAGGAAACAGTAACAGGTAAGGATGATATTCTCTACGCTACTTACGAAGTAAGTGATGCTGAAGGAAATGTAGCTGCAGAATCGCAGAAAGTAGAAGATACTGTGCTGGTGGACAAGCTGCCTGCAAAGCTGAAAGAAATGGTGATGGGCAAGCAAGCTGGCGCTACTGTAGTTTTTCGCCCGGCTGATGTATGCACTGAGGAAGAACTGGCTGCCTTCCTGAAAGATCCATTGAAGCAAGGACAGGAAGCTGCTGAGTGGAACTACAAGCTCACTATCACAAAAGTAGGCCTGCTGATACCACGTGAACTGGATGCTGAGCTGTTTGCACAGGTATTCCCTAACGACGAAGTAAAAGACGAAGCAGACTTTAAAGAACGCATACGTAAGGAACTGAGCAAAGAATTTGACCGCCTTTCCCGCGAACGCCTGGATAACGAGATCTTTGAACTGCTGGTACACAATACTAAAATAGAATTACCGGTTGCCTTCCTGAGACGCTGGCTGAAAGAAGGCGGTGAAAAACGCAAAACTGATGCAGAAGTGGACAATGAATTTGGCAGCTTCGAGCACCAACTGCGCTGGACACTGATATCTGACAAACTGATACAGGACTATGATGTAGCAGTGAGCCGTGAGGATGTAAATGCAGATATTAAGAATCGCGTACTGGCTTACTTTGGCATGCAGAACGATGAAGATGCACCTTGGCTGGACAGCTATATGGCAAAAGTGGCTAAAGATGAAAAAACGATAGACGAAACGTATCGCCGCCTGCTATATGAAAAACTGTTCCAGGTACTGGAAACAAAATTCAATGTAACAGACAAAGAAATATCTGAAGAAGAATTCTTTAAGCTGCAAAGCGCGCATACTGCGCACCACCACCATTAATAGGGTTTAAACACATAATAAATTGAAAAACCGCCTCTTACAGGCGGTTTTTCTTTATATACTTAAGTGATAAGGCTGAAATAAAAAGCCTCCACAGGAGGCTGGTAAACGGTTGATAGATAGAGCATAGGGGCTCGTCGTACATATAAGACGAGAAATTGTATAAGATGGTTGGGGTTTTATTTTATATAATTTATTTGTTAATTTATGTTGAATTTCAAGGCTTAGTGAAAAGCTATGCCAAATTGTTTCCAGGTCTTAGTGCTTTCAAATAAATGTTCCCTGGGGTTCGCAGCACTAGTTCCGTGCATGCCACCACCTCTCATGCCACCACCACGCATACCATTACCGCCCCCCATACCTGTAGCTCCATGGTTTGCCCGGGTGGCATCGCTCACATTGCTGTTAGATGAAGGTGCTTTAAATGCCTTTATGGCGAAACAAACGCTTATAGGCTTTCCCATATCGCGTTTATTAATTGGCCTGTTATAAATTGCTTTAAAGGGGATAGCAGCTTCATAAATCAGCTCTTTATACTCGTCCATAGCCATGCTTACCTGTATGCCGCAGTTGTTTGCCTGCTTCAGCATATAGCCGCCATTGCAGTTGCTAAAGCCTTCAATGTTCATCTGTCTTGCTTCTTCTAGTGCCCTTCTGATTTTAGGTGACAGTCCTTTAATAGTACCTGTTATATTTTCTCCATATTCCGGCTCCGATCCTTGAGATGAATGCTTGCCGCTTCCTTTAGATAGATCAAGTGCGTCATTGTCATTACGCAAGGGAAAGTTGATGCCCATGGTTTGCGTTTTGCCGCCACCGGTATCTATCCACACGGTCATCCCGGCCTTTAATATTTTCATTTGGGTCATTTCATCTCCTGTTTCTATGGTTAGGTACAGGTTGTTAGAATCATTGGATATGGCATAGCCTATCATAGCCTTTGCATCATAAGAAGGGTAGGGCGAAGGCCATTCGCTATTCTCACCATTTATCACTACAGGCTGAGACTGCCAGCTGCCGGGTAATTTGGCTGATGAGCCCGAATGCTTAGAACTGCTGCATGATGTATTTGCTCCAAGAATGCAAAGCGCAGCAGCAAAAATAAATGACCCGTTTACCATAAAAATGAATGTGGCGCAAAGTAAGCCCTTAAATAAAGAAAAAACGCGATTGCAGTCCCGTAACAATTATTTTAACATCTTCTCAGACAATAATAATAACTCCGGGTTTACTTGCTACCTTAATTTATATAGGGTGTAGAAATCATTGATCTTATAAGAATCAACAGCACTATGGCTATAACGAAGGTAATTCTTAAAGAATGGCTCACTTACTTCCAGGCGCCATAGCAGGTATTTTATATGCATAGAATCTATCTGTTTTTTAGCGACATCAAGACTTGCCGTATAAGCTATTACCATAGCCCTTTTGTTGGTGTATAAAGTGAGGGCACGTGGCTTGGCAAATAAAATAATGTCATCCTTCCCTGTATGGTCAATAAGGTACTGAAAAGCAACAGTGTCATTCCTGGTATTGGGCGACCATATATAATCTGGCACCTTTGCAGCCCTGAGATAATCTTCATGGCCTAATGCGAGGTAGATAACAGTTAATAGTATGGCAATCTTATATGGCCTGACCTGCGTAGTTTTTTTCAGCAGCCGGTAAATGCCTTCTTTACAATAAAGTATATACAGTGGCACGGCGGGCAGAAAAAAACGTAGGCCTTCGTGTACCGGCGTAATAATGATCAGCAGGCACATGAGCATAAAGAAAAGGTCTTCCATGAGTATCCGTTTTCTTATAACAAGTATAAACCCTAAAATGCCTGAAACAAGGCCGGCATAGGACATAACAGAGACCAAAGCCTGGGATATAAAGCCGTGACTGCTATGCTGGAAGATGTCTTTAATAAGAGTTATAAAATAGAGCGTATCGGTATATATGATGCCTGCATAATCTGTATGCCACGTGTAGAAGTTCTTATAATAGTTCACGGCATCTTGTGGCGTATGAAATACCAGCTTGTTCACCACGAAGTATATCCCTGCAGAAAAAAAGATAATAAGTAATGGCGAAAGAGCCGCAGGAGAAAATCGCCCGGCCACTATACGTTTATAAACATCAATAGCCAGCCATAATCCTTCGGCGGCAAGCAACAATATTGCCTGGCTGCGTATAAGTATGGCCATTGCCGCTGTACATGCGAGAAAAATTATCCTTGTGGCATTCAGCTCTTTTCCCTTTCGCAGGTTCAGGTAAATACTTACACACAGGAGACAGGGAATATCTGACAGCACATGCTGTTTGAAATCGATGATATAGGAGCAATACACAACAATGACTGAAAGGCAGACAGCAGTAGGCGCGCTGCTGCTCTTCCTGAAATAGCTGTAAAGCACAAATAATAGAATGGCAAGAAATAGCGTAATGAGATAAAGCATTGCTTTTATATTCAGCCCCCAGTACAGTATTATAGGGCTAAGCAATAGTGGAAACCCCGGCGGATAAAGTGGTGGGCCATAAATAGTATTTAACGGATTAAAGACATAGTTGGATTGATAATAGGGCCTTCCGGCAGCTATATTTTGTGCTTCTTTTATATACTGTGCGTAATCATCGCCCCATTGGTGGTAGCTATGCACGTTCATACCAAAAAGCGGTATTGCAAATAACAATAGCAGCAGGTATGGCCAATATTTATTTATAAAAGGAGGCATGCAATCAGTCGGCACAAGATAAGGATTATTGTATGCTAAAGAATATTTCCCCATATTGCAGGTGCTTTATACCCTTAATTTTAAACCCAATGAGAAATAAATTCTCCGGATATATTTACGTCCTTTCTTGTATTATCCTGGCATGGACATCACTTAATTTCTATCCCAAGTGGCAAAAGGAAAATGGAGAAGCTGCCATCTCTTATGATGTTGCGGGTTACTACTGGTATCTGCCCTCGTTGTTTATTTATCACGACCTGAAGCATCAGTCCTTTGCAGATACAGTAATAAAGAAATATAAAATGACGCCTGAGTTACCGGGATATAAAACAGATAATGGTAACTATGTACTAAAGTATTCGTCAGGTATGGCGCTTATGTACCTACCGTATTTTACTATTGCTCATTTATACGCCAGGTCTTCAGGTTACCCGCCGGATGGTTTTTCTGCACCATACCAGTTAGCTATTCAATTATCGGGCTTACTTATCTCTATTATAGGCTTGTGGTATTTCAGGAAGCTGCTGTTGTTATTTTATGGTGATGCTGTAGTGGCCATAAGTATG
>Ga0207695_10003555_pt1 | contig 21825 bp, 20 predicted proteins | sample KBSC54metaG_FD_184354 | JGI IMG/M metagenome (GOLD analysis project Ga0207695, IMG submission 184354) | Corn rhizosphere microbial communities from Kellogg Biological Station, Michigan, USA - KBS C5-4 metaG (SPAdes) (version 2) | ecosystem: Host-associated > Plants > Roots > Rhizosphere > Soil...
TCTTCCTGCGTGAACTGATCCCTTCGGCGGTTCGGTTGTGAGGCCGGATGTGTAAGGTGCTGTCGGTTCTCCTTTTAGCCGCTCGGTTAGGCGGTTAGTCCGTCGTACTTTTGCTGTTTCGGCCTTGCGGTGCAGTTTCGACGACCGACCGCGCGTCAGACCCGCGACGATGCGCGTGAGCGTTAGGCCGCAGCGACGTGCAGTCGGCCGCGCTTGCGGGAGCGCGGCGCCGGCCGGACGACGATCTCGACGTCGCGCCCGAGCGCGGTGAGAAATTCCGCGCCCACTACGAGGTCGGCCGCCTCCGGCTCCCCGTCGTGTTCGTGCCCGCGCTCGCCGCCCTCTTTAGCGTGTCCACCGATACGCTGCTCAGCGTCACCCGGGCATCGACCGGCCCGTCGTCCGGGAAACGCCGCCCCACGCCCAAACTCCAGCGCCAGCTCGAGCGCTTGCGCCGCCTCCCCAACGCCCAGCAGCACGTCGTCCTCGCCATGCTCGACGGCGTCCTCCAGCACGGATAGCCCGAAAAAAAGACAGCCCGGCCAGATCCCTCTGGCCGGGCTTGCGGCAACATGCTCGCGCTTTTCATGCTATGGCTGGAAAGGCAACGCTGCATAGCGCTTGCCTCGCTGGACCAATCGTCAAAAGAGCGAGTCGAGTATAAGGAATACGGCAACCAGCACCGTTAGCGACGCCACAGAGTAACGTAAGAAGGCCTTGTGAAATTCTACGCCTGCTTCTGTCCATTTGCTTCTGCTGAGAAAACTCAAGGGCGTTGCAGTTAGCCATCCCTGGGGGTCGCGTAGATGTTCTCGCTTTAGCACAAGGCCAAAGCGACGATAGGTGTTCGCACTCCAGCCAATCAACAGCAACGCAAATACGCTACCTGCCCAGCGATTACTGATGTTGCCGTCAATCATGGTACTGTGACCTCGTCTTCGGCTGTACGCGAGGAGTCAAGACCCCAATTCCGTTCATTCCGCTCGGTGGAAACAAGTTGCAGTTACTCTTCACTTGGACAAGGTTCGAACAGCATGCAGATCTCCAAACACAGTGGCGTTGTCGGAGGACTTTCTGGACAAACCACTCAATGGCGAGGACAACCGACACCGACCACTGCACACGGGTTGGGCGCTTCGACCTTACCAGAAGGTACCTTAATGGTAAACAGATCCACAGACGGAAACGGGTTAGGAGTAGTCAGTCCAGCATTCAGTTCGACACTTAAGAACTGTAGTCCCCCAGTGTCTTTCGCAAAATTGAAGTTTAGGCCGAGATGTTTGCTGAGACCAACAGGCTGATTGAACTTCAGCGCGCCCTTGCGTGCGTCGGCGTGACTGTAGCGCACCCCTCAGCTAATACCTAGCATTGGGAACTGTGCTTTTGTCGTCATGTCGACGTTCTTTGGATCCCGCGCGCTCCAGCTGAAGGACTGGACTCCAGCATCATGGCTTGCTTCGAGGTCAAAGTGAGAGAAGGCTGACGATACCTTAGCCTCAACAAACGACTTGAGATCATCAAAGAAGCATTCGAGCGAACCGAAGCCTGGTGCCAGTTGATTCGGACACAACCCAAAAGGATCGTCGTAGTTGACCGGATCTCCCGCTGCGAATCCATACGCGTTCAGGCCCCCCGCGAGTCCTAACGGGTCTTCCTGCGTGAAGCGTCCTGTGGCGGGATCATATACGCGATTGCGCCGATAAGTCGTCGCTGCACCGTCGCGCTTATCGTCGATTAGCGTCCCGTGCCAGCTTAGGGGAACGAAGAACTGGCCTAACGCCGGCTGACCGCCTGGGGCACGGTGCCCGACATTGGCTTGCTACGGCGTTGGCCTTTCCCCACGAAGCGGACTCAGTAAAGCGCAAGGCGGAGACGTCGGGGCGCGTCTCACCGAAGCGGAGTCACAACGAGCACAATACCCACGGTAGCGATCACGCAAATGCCAGGGACATTTCCCGAATCTTTGCTTCGATAACGTCGCCGCTTTGCATTTCGACAGATAGTAGCATCTCGCCATCCGCTTTTTCTGCTCTTGCAGTATTCACGGAAACACTGCGGCCCCACGGGTACTCTCTGGGGCACCTGAGCAACGTGAGCCCGTGCGCCACTAAGCAAATCGTTGGGCTTCCCATCATGCTCGGTCTGAACTTGAAACGCAGATCGCCACTCGCCCAATCAACCTCGAGGTTGACGAGCGTGGCATCGTGTAGGTCTTTGAGTGAGATCATGGGCGAGGGTCAATAGGAAGATGCGCGGCCGGCGCTTCAGGTGGAACAACGTTTCCGTGGATGTCGAGTCGTTCGCCAGCGGGATTATTCACGTGCGCATGCGGAGAGTCAGCATCCGGATGGGACAAGATTCTCTGTTCGCCGGTAACGGGATCAATGTATGAACCCTTGCCCCTCATTGGATCTGGTCCTTTCGGAATCAGCCCCTTGCTCCTAGCAACTGCGTCAATCTCAGCCGGCGTTTTACCCGCAACTTCGCTTGGCCGGATTGTGGGTGAGCCCTCTCCGGCTGCGCTCATCCCTTCAGTTAGCAGCATTGCCGCTGACTGGAGTATCGCATCTTTGTGTTTGTTCCAGTAGGCCTCGACCTTGGCGCCGATTCCCCCTAAACCCAACAACGGCACTCCAGGGGTGGTCCCGTAGGCTCCATGAACCGAGAAAGCGCAGATGGGATCCTTCGGATCCGGACATAATCCAAAAGGATCGGAATACGTGATCGGATCACCGCCCGCAAACCCATACACATTGAGCCCACCTGCCAAACCGATCGGATCTTCCTGCGTGAACTGCCCGGTGGCCGGGTCGTAGTATCGGTTCCGCCGATACATGAGCCCGCCGTCATCCTGGCCCTCGTCGAACAAAGTACCATGCCACCCCGTGGGCGCGCTCTGGAGAGCGGGAATGAGCGTGAGGTACGCCTCATAGCTGGCACCGGGATAGGTGATAGTACCGGCCCCGCACGAGCCCAGACATTGGCCGCTGTCGACGACGCCACGCCACGTGCGATACACCACGATGTTCTGAATCACGAGCGGCGCGTCCATCTCCGGCCCGTTGAGATACTCAACGAGACCATAAAAGGCGGCTCCCGCGCCGTTAGGCGGCTCCGGTGGATGAATCTGTTTGTCATCCTCGCCCGCCGCCACGGAGTCTCCCGGCGTCACGGCAACGCGCGACTCGGCCGCAATCTTGTTGCCGTCATAGACCACATCCATAAGCGCGTTCACACACGGCGCCACACCGCAGATCGAATCGGTGAGCGTGCGGACCATGACCCGTCGGCCTAACGCATCGTAATGGTACTCCTCGAACGCGCCCGTCGGTTTTTCGCTGCCCACGAAAGCGTCGAAGGTGCAGTTGTGCCCGAGCAGGATGCACGACCGGTGATCAATGGCCACGAGCAATCCATCCGCTCGATAGTAGTAGTGATCCCCCTCGCTGGGGACCGCGTTGAGCCCCATTGGCGCACTTACGCTCACGGCGCGCTCACCCGCCGGCGTATAGAGTATTGTGTCGGAAGAGACGAGACCGTGCGTCGCGAGCAGACGCCCCGTTCCGGGCACGTAGACGTTGATCGTGGAATCGACGGTCGGCGTGCCGCCGCTGCTTCGCGACACGGAGCGCATAACAACGTTGCCCATGGCGTCCGCCACAAAGCGCTCGTCGTTTTCAACCAATGAGCGAAACTGCATGTTCTCGCGCATTGAGGCCCACAGCGTGCCGAGCGCCGAATAGCCTTCGAAGTCCTCTTCGGTCTTGCCGACCGCGTGCAGCACTTTCCCGCGCGCGTCGTACGTCAGCGTATCGTTGTGCACCGTGTCACCCGCCGGATCGAGCTCGATCCGGCGCGTGACCTCGTCCTGCACATCGTATCGCCGGATGAGGTGGCCGCCGTTAGGGTAGGTGACAACGTCCGGCCGGTCTAACGAATCGTAGTGGTACTGGAACGCGTGCCCATGTAGGTCGGCGATTGTAGTGACACGGCCGGCTGCATCCAGTGACACCGTGTCGCCGCCCAGACCGCTCATGGCACGGCGCCGCCCGTCGAGGTCGTACGTGTACGCATGAGGATAGACGTCGTCCAGACCATCTTGAGGGGTCCAGGGGTGGATAACCAGCGTGTCCGTTAGGAGCGCCCCGTTCGGCAAATACGTGCGATGCACATCGGCTGATGGGTTGTCGGCGGTCACCATGCGGCCGGCGGCATCATAGGTGAACACCGACCTGTCCTGCGCCTGGCTGGTGAAATCGTGCGGCGCCCACAATGGGAACCGCTGGTCGAATGCGATGGTGTCGGGCGAGATCCCGAAGCTCAAGACGCGAAGCGTCAGCTCCCCTGCGGCATCGTACTGGTATGACACCGACATGCTGTCTCGCGTATTGTGCTGTGCGAGGTGACTCGCGGCGTCGTACTGGTACGTGTCCGCGGCACCATCGGTGGCCGTATCGGCCACTTTCCGGCCCGCCGGGTCGTACCCCATTCGTGTGACCAGGGAACCGAGATGCGCAGTATCGGGCTGCGCCGTTCGCGTCACGCGGCGAACCAGGCCGCCTGAGTCATACACCGTCGCAACCGTGAGCGTCTCGGGTTGCGTGGAAGCCAGTTGGTTGCTTCGTATGGCAAACGACACCGCCGGCCCGAAGGTCTGCGTGAGCGTGGGACGGTCGGCGAGATCGTACACGGTGCGGCTGCTCGTGAACAGCGTCTTCGCGGTGTCAATCGGCGATTTCACGAGAGTGTCCCGGCCGGTGGCATCCCGGAAGTTCGTCGTCACGTACCCTAACGGTGTGATCGTCGAGGCCACGTTGCCAAGCGCGTCGTACGTGAGACTGTCCGGCGCGACGTGCGCAGCGCGCCTCACACTGACCAGACGACCACTCGCGTTGTACCCGTATCTGATCGTGTCACCAACAACATCTCGTTGCGTGAGACGGTTTCCATTCGTTGCGTCGTAGGTCATCACCGTGCTGTCGTGCGCTGGCGGCGCAATCACAATGACCTCGTCCCAGACGTTGTCCCACTGGTACGTGGTCGTCGCAAACGTCCGCGTGCCAAGCGCATCGTCGACATACGTCGTCGAGTCGGTCTCCGACGTAAGGTGCCCTTTGCCATCGTAGGACGCGATGCTCGCCGCCGCGTCGAGGCGATGCTCGTGCGTGACGAGCGCAGGGAAGGTCTTATTGCTGTGATCGATCCGTGTAACGTGTCCTAGCGCATCCGTGATGCGGCGCGGCGCATCGTAGGGCGTCACGCGGATGACGGTGGTGTCGCCGACATCGGTTCGAGGACCATCGATGCGCGTGGCGACCACGGCAGTATCCACGGCCGACGTACCGCGCACGCCTTGACTCGCACTCGCGGTGATCTTGGTGACGAGATCCGAGCCTTGGCCCTTCATCCCGATCGTCGCGGTCAGCACCTTCCCCGCGCTGTCATAGACAAAAGTCGTCTTGGTGCCGCGAGGATCGGTGCTGGTCAGGATGCGGCCGACGTGCGACGCATCATACGTGAGTTGGATGAGACTGCTGTCGGCCAGCGTCAGGCTTGCGACTTGGCGGGTCGTCCCGACAGCCGCCAGCTTGATGGTGCGACGCGTCGTGCCGTTGGCCCCGCCTAACGGTGCGGTGACGCTGTCCAGCCGGCCGCTCGCATCGTAGTAGAAGGTGTAGGTTTTGGCCGCGCTCACCGGTGCCACGGTGATCGTCTGCAGCTGACCCGAGGCGTTGTACGCGAACACGGTGCTGTCGCCTAACCGATTGATCGTGGCGATATGCTGGCCGGCAGAGTTGAACCGGACGTGCAGCCGGTTCGGCAGGTACCGGATGTATTGGCCGCCCGCATCCTTCACCAACGAGTCGAGTCGCGTCAAACTCGGCGCGCGATAGATCGTTGTGTGGGCGGGATCCTTGGTGTAAGTGCGGAGACTGCCGTCACCGCCTACCCACGTGAGCGTCCCGTCGGTCGGGAAGTAGAGGCGCTCGAACCCCGCAAGCCACCAGCCGGCACCGAACGCGGATTGCGAGCGATCCACCACAGGAATCGTCGTCGCCAGCGTATCGGCGAATGTCTTGGCGCCGTCGTAGGCCGTCACCTGGAGGGTAGCGGCGTATTCCCCCGAATGATCGGTAGCCCCGCCAGGACCGCCACTAAGCGTGCGGCCATCAAAGGCGAGCGCGATTTGGCGGCCGGCGCCTGCGACCCACTGCGCCTTGACCCACTTGCCATGGTCGATCAGCACACCGCCAACAAGGACCGACGCCGTGATCGAGTCCGGCAGCGTTGCCTGAGGCAAGAGCGATACCCACACCGGCAGCACCACGGCTGCGGTCGCGTCGCTGCTCCCATAGAGGAGGGTCGGAGCCCGAGTTTCGCCTAACGTGCGCACGGCGGACGCGGCGACGGCGACGCGCAGGTCGCCGCACTCGTCGGCGGTGCCATCAGTTCCCACTGCGACAGTCACACACATCGCGCGCTCGATCCGGCCGGGCGCCCACACCGAGTCCAGCGACGCGACGGGCAGATCTTTCGGTTGGGCATGCACCAGGATCGTCGCGTGATCCGTTACGCTGCCACTCGTCGCAGTCAGTTGGACGTTGCCCGACGTGCCAGGCCCGCCGGCCGTGAACGTGGCCCGGATGCGGGCACTATCGTTTGGCGCCAACGTCGCACTGTTCGCCGACTCGCTGCAGCTCGTCACGCCGGTGCACGTCAGCGTCAGCGTCAGCGTCTCACGAACGTTGCCCGCATTGCGAACCCAGAAATCGTAGGTGTTCACGAGCGAATCGGCGATCGCCACACTCACGCTGTCCGGGGTCGCCGCGATGGCGACCACCGGCGTCACCGTCTTGACGTTGATGCCACCGGACTGCGACCAACTCGGGTTGAGCACCGGAGACACCACGATCGATACCGTGCCGGACTTTCCCGCCGCGGTGCTCGGCGTCTGATAGCTCACCGAATCGATCGCGCTCGATCCCGGGTTGAGCGTATCGGCCGTGGGCGTTAGAGCTGCGCATGCAGTGACGCCGTCGCCGGAGCAAGAGGCGGTGAGCGTGAAGGTGTATGGCTCGTGTCCGATGTTCGTGACGCGAAACTTCTGAGTGAACGTGCTGCCCGCGCCACGGCGCATCTGCGCCGAGTCCGCCGTCGCGATGTCGAGCACAGTGTACGTGTAGACCGCATCCTGACTGCCGCAGTTGCCGGAATCATCGCAGCGAAATGCGGATACGGTATTACCGCCTGGCAGCAGCGTCACTGCGCCGGGCGAGTGACGCATCGCCGCCCCGATGCAGGTCTCAGCGGTATTGCCGAGCGAATCAGGCCAGGTCGGCACCACTTCCGCTCCGTTGAGCGACACCACAGGATGTGTCGCATCCAGCTTGTCGTTGTCGCACCAATCGACGACCAGCGTGTCGATACGAACATTGCGCGTGATGACGCCGGGGCGGATTGCGATAATGGGCTCCGTCCGATCTGCACCTTGATTGCATTGGGTGAGCGACGTCGTATCCACGTCGCACGTTCCTAACGATCCAACCACGAACAACCCAACCGAGTCTTTCGCCACGTTGCCGGCATCGCCGCCTTGAGCTGTGAGGCCCACGATCGCGGCATGATTGGAGTCGCCGGGCGTATAGTTGACGAACACGAGTTCCGTTGCACCCGCGGGCACGGTAACGTTCGGCGATACGGAGCAACTGGTGACGCCGGTACCGGAGCAGGATTGGGTCAGCGTGATGGTCTTGGACGCGGGACCGGTGTTCGACACGCCAAAGCCGATGGTGCCGGGGATTTCGAAATAAGCGTTGAACTGTGCCAATTCCTGCAGCCGCCTGACGCCTACCGTAATCGGCACCGTGACGTGATAGGTTCCGGCATCGGCGCTCGATGCGCCGGCCGGCGGCGTTGCCGTCAGCGTGACGCTACCGCTCGTACCGCTGCTCACCGGCGTGTAAGAGACATTCACGGGGCTCGACGCCCCGGCTGCCACGGCTATCGAGGCCGGTGAGGAGCACGTCCATCCCGTTGGGCAGGCCGTCGACAGCGTGTAGGTGATGGAGCCGGCAGTGGGATTCTTGACGGTGAATACTGCGGTGTCGCGAGTCGTGGCGTAGCTGGTGCGCGTCCCCGAGTCGGGCGTGACGATGACTAGCTGGGTGTAGGTTATGGACACCGTGTCGGCACCTAACTTCGCCGAGGCATCCTTGATTTGCGCGATGATGGTATTGGCGCCGGCACGCAGCGTCACGGTGCCAACTGAGGTTCCTTCCGAGCCGCCGCAGGTCGGAGGCGATACGTTCGTGTAGTTGAAGGCAGACGTCACACTCGCGCCGTTGAGCGTGATGCTGCGCGTCGTGGGCGCGAGCGAGGAGTCATCACACCAGTCGATCGTGATGGACTGCGCGGCGGATCCGACCGTGCCGCCGCTGGGCGTAATTGTGACTGATGGCGGCGTGTTGCCAGGCCCGCAACTGATGCAAATCCCTTGGGGATTCGCTCCCGGCTGGACCGCGCTGTCGGGCGCTGTGGTCGTGTCAGTACTCTGCGCGCGAATCGCGCGTGCACCCAGGCTGGCGCCGACTATCGCGATGCTCGAGACAAAGAGCATTCCGGCGAGAACACGGCAGCCCCGATCCTTCCACGCGATTGCTCGCACGCGATGCCTCCGCCCTGAAGGGAACGACCGCGACCCGACATCGGGTCGCGCAGGGCTCGTCTCTTTTCACATCGCGTGCCGATACTGCCCGGTGCCTAACTGCCTGCCATTCCTGAACTTGATCACGCTTGCCCACTGCGCGACAACCCAATTTTCACGGGCTCATGCGAGTTTCGTGTGAAAAGTGAGAAAAGTGAAAAGTTGTCGCGGCCCAACGCGAGCATTCGGCCGATCGATCACGATGGGCGCGGTGGCCGCGGCGCATTGCTCTCGGCCTTGGAACGGACGTACCGCGGAGTGGGAAGCCCCAGTGCGCGTAGCCAACGATATACCGTTGCTTGTGAGACGCCGAGTCTCTTCGCGGCCCCGGCGACGTTCCCCCGCTCGTCACGCAATACTGCCGTGAGTTTTCCTCGAAGGGCGGCGGCGTCGGCGGCGTGCGATCGAAACGCAGCACTGCCTTCTTCCCCGTCGCCACGTGGGCCGGCAAGCGAGCCTCGATGGTCCTCGAGGGCCAAGCTCACATCATATGCGGACAGGCGCCCCGGCTCCTCGGCCGAGCCGACCGCGCACTCTACGACATGCTTCAGTTCACGAACGTTGCCCGGCCAATGGCGCGCCTCCAACAGCGCCAGCGCTTGCGGTGTCACATCGACGTCGTGCGTTAGGCTCGCGGACCTCGCAAAGTGGTGAACGAGCTCGGGTATGTCGTCGCGTCGCTCCGCGAGACCTGGCACCCGGAGCGCTGCTCCGCGTAGACGATAGTACAGGTCTTCGCGAAACCGCCCCTGGCGAACGAGCGACTCGATATCGGCGTTCGTGGCTGTCAGCGTTCGAAAGTGACTCTGATGATCGCGCTGCGCGCCAACCGGACGGTAGCGCCCGAGCTCGATCGCGCGCAGCAGTTTCACCTGGTTGGCCAGCGACAACTCACCCATCTCGTCAAGAAACAGCGTCCCACCGTCCGCCTCGGCGAGGTGTCCCCGCTTGTCGTGGAGTGCGCCGGTAAACGCGCCGCGCACGTGTCCAAAAAGCGTGTCCTCGAACATCGGTTCTGCGATAGCGCATACGTTGACTCCGACGAACTCGCCGCGTCTTCCGCTCGCGTTGTGCAATGCGCGAGCGACGAGCTCCTTCCCTGCACCGGTTGGACCCGTGAGCAACACGGACACGCCAAGCGGAGCCATCTGTGCAATGCGTGCGCGCACTCGCTGCATGGCGTGCGACCGACCAAGGAGTATCGACTCCACTCGATCGTCGCTTGCTCGGTTGGCAATGACCGTCATGGCTGCAGCACCTGCGCCTTCTTGAGCATCGGCGACGTGACGCTGTCAGCATCTGCGTCGGTCCGAATCACGTGCGGGGTGAGGAACAGATAGAGCTCATCGTCGGTCATATCGCGGCTCGAATGTCCGAACAGGCCGCCAATGAGAGGGATCTTCGACAGGAACGGCACACCGCCTTGGTTACTGTCGTGCTGCCTGTCCGACAAGCCGCCTAACGCCACCGTCTGGCCATCCTTGATGAGCAGTTCTGTTTGTACCGACCGCGTCGAGATGACCGGCGCATCGAACGCCACTTCAGTCGTGGCATTGTCTACCTCCTGGCTCACCTGCAGCACTACATATCCGTCAGGGCTTATCGTCGGAGACACCGTGAGTTTGGTCCCCACGTCTTTGTATTGCACAACCTGGTCTTGCGTGGCTTGATCGTTGGGCAGCGCTCGCGACACCTGCACGAATGGCCGCTGGCTGCCGACGTTGATCGTCGCCGTTTCGTTGTTCGATGCGATGACCACGGGCCGGCTCAGAATGCGCACCTCGCCCTGCTCCTCCGCTGCGCTCAGGGTCGCATTGATGTTGAGCCGGCCCAGGTTCATCACTTGAAGCACGAAATCCGTCACGCCAGGATTGCCGTTGACCGTTTCGCTGACTGTGGTCTTGCTGTGGTTCACAGATGCGGGCGGCGCATTGGCGTTGACACCAAAGTTGAGACTCCAATTGCGCTGTACCTCGGCGATGACGACTTCGATCAATACCTGAAGCGGTCGCGTGTCGAGCTGGTCGACCGCTGCCTGGATCAGCGCGTAGTCGTGAGCCGAGGCGCGAATCAGCAGGCTGTTGCTGCGTGGGTCGGGCACGATTGTTACGTCGCCGCTGAACGTCGCCGCACGACTGACGAGCGTTGTCGGGGCATTATCACCGGCTGGCGCCCCCGCCGGCGGCACGTGGTTGGCCTCCAGCTGTTGGCTGAGCGTCGCGGGTTGGCCGGTGCCCCCTGCGCCGAGTTCGCCTAACGCGCTTGCCTTGCCGTATAGCGCATTGACGGTGGCGGCGACATCCGCCGCGCGCGCATGATGCAACCTGATCACGAACAGTTGGATGGCCTCTGATCCGTCGGCGCCTCCAGCTTGGGCGCGCGGACCAACGGCGAGCGGCGTCGTCGGATGCAATTCTCGGGCAGTTATGCGATAGAGCCCGGAGTCGCTGACCAACGACAGGTTCTGGCTTTCGAGAAGGCTCTCGAGCAGCTGGCGCACATCGCTACGGGGCACTGCGTGCGGCATCTCGAGGGAGACGCGAGCGCCGGCCACCATGGTGCCGAAAACGACCGGCCGATCGAGATACGGTGCCAGCGCTTGGACGGCAGCATGCAGATCGGCATCGACCAGGTGGATGCGGACGCTGTCGCCGCTGGCACTCACCGGCGCCTGATGCACCGAGTCGGCCGAAGGTTTTTCGGTGGTCGAGGTGCTCGTCGGTTGTTGCGCCGCGATTGGGATCGACGCGAGGAGCACGAGGGCGGCGAGCGCGTGGCGTAACATGATCAATCGCGTTTGGTGGTGAGATGCCACACCGTGTCGAGGCCAGTGATCGTCACGCCGTCGCCGGAAACCGCTGTTATTCGCAGCCCGCCGAGCGTGTCGCGCGCATGAACCAGCATGGTGCCGTCGTGCGCGGGAATACCATTGACTAACGCAGCCCACGGCGGTCCGCCGATGATGCCGACAAGGGCGAGCGCTGGCTTCGGCGGCGGTGGCGCCGCCGTCGCAACGGAAATGGCAGTATCACCCGCCACGCGGTACGGGACTGCTGCCGGCTTCCGATCCAGGCGAAACGCGTCGCCATCGACGATGTGCGAGGTGAGGACCGCCAGAGAATCCGCGGTAGGGGGCCTGTTGAGAGATGGCGCTGGCCATACAGTGGCAGCCGCGGCCGTTTTGCCACGCAGCGCTCGTCGCGAAAGAGCTGCGCTTTCGACGATGGCAGCGACCGCCGCGGTCCACAGCAGCATTTCGACGACACGCGCCTTCACGGCGAGGCCTCCATCGGCTTCCGGTGCCATGGGCCTTCCACAGTCAGGTCGGCGCGCAAGACTTCCGCCCGGTTAGGCGGAGCGCCTGGATCCGCAGCGTCGAGCGAGAAACCGCGAATTGCAACCGCGACGGGACCGCTCTCCAGGGCAGCGAGCAAGTTCGCGATTCCCTGGACGTCGCCCGTCGCCGTCGCGTGAACGTAGACCGGAACGAGTGTCGCCGAAGAAGAAGAGTCGACCCGAATGTCCAATGCCCCAATCGTGACCTGCGCGCGCTCGCTGGCGTTGGAGATCGCGGATGCCAGAGCGGCTCCCGCTCCGGCCGGCGTATCGCCGTCGAGCCACGTCGAGCGCAGTGCGTCGAGGCGTTTACGGCGGGCGATGAGTGAATCGTGCATGGCTCGCTCATCCACGAGCGCCGCCCGCTGGTGTGCCAGCTCGACTGCCGCAGCGTCTGCGCGAGCGAACGCCGCCTGCTCCCAGTGGCGCCACGCAGGGATTCCGCGCCCACCGATGAGAAGCCCACTCATGACGAGTGCTCCGAGCGCCAGCGTCCGCCGGTCCCGAGGCGTGAGAGTCAGGCCCGGCGTCATCATGGAACGCGCGCCGGAACGAGTCGGAATTGCACGGTGACTCGTTCGAGGTTGCGGCCGCCGACCGATTCGCGTGTGACGGGCCCGATTATAGATGGCGACGACAAACTCGGCATTCGCTCCACCGCATCAATGACCGCTGCGGCGTGAGGCGCCAAAGCCACCACATTGCCTAACCCTGAGCTGTCGACTTGGAACGCCACGAGCGTAGTGCTATCGGGCAGGCCGCGCGTCACCTCGGCCAGTAGAAGGGTCATCGACCGGCGCGACGCACCGAAGTCCGACAGAGCGCGTAGCGTCGTGCTCGTGGCTGCGAGTTCGTTCGCATCGCGTTCGGCGACTCGAGCTCCGCCTGCAATAGCCGCTTGACTCGCCCGGTCACGGCGGACTGCGATCGAAGTCGCAATGCCGGGCGATACGAGCGCCACGACGAGTGCGAGCGCACATACTGTAGCCGATCTTCGGAGGGCGGCGCGCGTCGTGGCTGCTGGAGGCGATGGAGCCGGCACCCGCGCGAGCATCGCATCACTGCGCTTCGTGAGCGCGGCCCCTGCCGCGTCGAGAGCATGCGGCACGGATACCTGGAGCGCGGCCAGCTCTTCGATCGGTCGCGAAGAACAGTCTGCAGCGCCATCGTATGGTGTGCGACGCACGAATGCCGGCGCGGCGGCTCCGAACGTGATGTTCAGCTGCACATCGCCGTCTGTGCACGTGGCCGACACGTCGCGGGTCGTGCGTCTCAACGCGATGGCACTGGGCACGATGTGGCGAAGGCACAAGCCCGCTTCGCGACAAACAGCAGCAGCTTCGTCGATCACCGGGGTGTCGAAGGCCGCAATCCAGACTCGGCCTGGCGTCTCTACGAGCGCGCCCGAGACGGTAAGTTGCACGCCGTTGCGCAGGAAGAATCGCCCCACGTTTTCCTGCACCATGGCAGCGAGGGCCCGAGCCGCGCCAATCGGCGGTAATTCAGTAAGGCACTTGAGCTGCGACATCGATGGCCCGAACGCCGCCGTCACCGAGATCGGGAGCAAGCCACGGCGAGGGCATTCGGTCAAGAGTGGTCGCAATGCCTCACCCAAGGACACGCCAGGCTCGCGCTCGCGCGATGCCGCCCACCGGACTGAACTACCGACCAGCAACACCGCGCTCACGTGATCGCGACCGATGCCTAACCCGAGGCGACGGCGACCGAATTTCATTCGACCCACATGCGACGACGGACGACCGCGGCACGCGGCCCCGCGCGGACGAGGCGGACTTGGATGTCCACGGAAACGCGGGGCACGCCGGACCAGCCCCGCGCCGTAAGAATCCATGCATCGGGTTGGGTCGTCGTCCGGCGGGCCAACTCCGGGTACGCCGCCATCAACGCGTCGCGCGCATCAGGCGAGAGTAAGGCGCTGAACGGCAGCAAGCCGTCCATTCGGGCGCCACGGAAGCGAATTTCCGCAAGTCGGGCGAGCGCCTCATCGCCCAACCCGGGAAGCGAAGCGATCACCGCCAACGGAGCACGATCAAAGACGATACGATCGGAGTCTACTCCGAACAGCGTATCAAGGCCGCCTGGCGCTTCGAGACCACGAACTTGTTCGAGTTCGTGTACGTTGGTGAACGGTGCGTTGCGCGGCGGCGCACGCCCATAGGCGACATACCATGGTGCTTCGGCGCCATGCGCCCTCGCGTCCTGATCGGGGTCGCGCCAGTCCAGGATGGCGTCGGCAAGCGAGTCCGCTGTTCCTGGAGATTTGCCGGCGGCAACGAGCACGCGCGTCAGCGACTCGTGGTCGGCTGTATTGACATCGATCGTCGTACCGGCGGCGCGAAGGCCAGCTGCGCAGTCAGTATCGGCGACGAACGTCGCATCGTCGGGTGCGTTAGGCGAGTACCGGTCGAGCGTCGCCCACGTCATCGTACCCGCCGGCGAATGCTCGGCTCGCACCAATGCGTCGCCGATGATTTCCTCAGAGCGGTTCACGCAGTCCTCGGCCGCCCACTCGGCCACCAGGATGGCGCCGCGATTGTGTGCCGCAGTCGCGCAGCGTCTGGCGACCAACGCAAGGGCGAGGCCGACGGTGCTGACGCCGACCATGATCCAGAGAACGGCGAGTAGCGCGAAGCCGGGGCGACTGCGAGATGCTATCATCCGCGCGGCCCGATGCGGAGGATGAGCGTATCAGTGCGATCGCCGTATTCGAGGATGGCTCCTACTCCTAACGGCACCGTCACGCCCCCGCCCCATTGATCGAGCCACACACCGCCGCTCGCGGCACTCTGCAGGTACCGGAACGAGCCGCGTTCGAAACCCGTAATGAGCTCGACAGGCCGCGCGCCGATGTGTGCGACGAGCGTCGCGTAGCCGGAGGCGGTGTCGTACGCGAGCCCAACCTCGCACCGCTCCTGCCAACCCGCTGGTACGTCGCACCAACTGGAAAATCGTACTTGATGAAGATCGCCGGCAAACGACGCCGTCCCCGGCGTGCCCACCTCGATGTTGCCGACGAGCTCGCGCAGCAACTGCTTGCCATTGGCGTCACGACTGGCGACGATGGTCGCAGAGCGCAGTGCATGCTCGCGATCCGACAAATTTGAAAGGGTTGCCTGCGCGGCGACGAGCACGATGCTCGCGATCAACATGGCCACCGTGACTTCCATGAGCGTGAAGCCACTATGGCGTGTCATGACCGGCCTCCTCGGCGCGATAGAGCGATGTGTGCAACACAGCACGCCGTGTAGAGTCGTACAGTGTGACGGTGTACAGCGTCGGTTTCGGTCGGTCGATACGCATGTGCCAGCGACCCTCTTCACGATCACCGAGATGGCGGTCCAGATCCGCCCGCGGCCACAGCGCCACGATCTGGACGAAGTCATCGGCTTGCGCCATAGCGTCGTCAGCAGCCTGGGCTCGCCCCACGGCGCGAATCGATGCACTCGCCAAGGCGATCATCGTCGTCGCGCTCATCGCCAAAATCGTGAGTGCGACGATTACCTCGAGGAGTACCACGCCGGCTCGCCGCCGGCCCCGGTCAGCGATTCGCACGCGTGGCTCCGCTCAGCTCATCGATGCCTAACGAATGGTCGGCCTCCACGCGTCCGTCCGGTAGCGCCGTCACAGGTAGGCGCGACTCGTTGCCAGGCACCGTTATGGTGACCGCATGACCGATCGCAATGGCGGAATCTCGCGCTTGTTCGATGGCGACTTTGACCGGATCCTCTCGCTCGATCGGCCTCGCCGTACGCAGCGTGAGCCCAACGACGCCCGCTGCCACGGCGAGCACCACGAGCACGACCAGGAGCTCGATCAGTGTCACCCCACGTTTGCGCCTCACGTCGGGCGTACGCTGTATATGGCCTGCAACAGCGCGGCGGCGACAAGCGCGACGACTGCTCCAAACCCGATGATGAGCAGCGGCTCCAACAATTGGACGGCCGTGCGAACCTTTCGCGTCGCCCGCTGCGCCTCGAGACGGCCGGCGTGGGCGAGCATGATGGCTAACGCACCGGTTTCTTCACCGGCGCGAGACAATCGGCACACCACGGGCGTCAACGCATCATGCTCGGTGAATGCAACCGATAGGCGATGCCCTGCCATTACCGCCTCGCGCGCAGCGTTGACTCGATCCGTGATCTCGGCGTCTCCGCTGGCTCGCGCAGCGTGCACGAGGGCCGCGGAAATCGGTACTCCACTCTCGAGCAAGGCGGAGAGTGCCGCGCACACCTGGCCGCTTGCGGCCGACCATCTAATGCCGCCCAGAACGGGGATGCGCAGCAACAGCGCGTGCCACTTCGCGGCACTGTCCGACGTTGAAATCCAGGCCCGGCACACAGCCATAATGAGCAGGGCGACCACGACGCCCGGCAGCGCCGCGGCCTTCGCTAGTGTCGAAGCGTGCAGCACGAAGCGCGTGGTCGCGGGAACCGATTGCCCGAGGTCTGCTAGTATCGCGCTGAATCGCGGCAACACCACACCCACCAACACGGCGATTGACACCGTACCTGACACGGCCAAGATCGCTGGGTACACGAGCGCCGCTTTAATGGCCGACTGCGTGGCCGCCGTTTCCTCCATCATCTCGGCTGCACGGCGGACCGCGGCCGCAAGACCGCTTCCTGCTTCGCCCGCTTGGACGATGCCGAGGACAACCGGTGGCACCACGAGTCCGCTGCGCTCGAGAGCCGTGCCTAACGGCTCGCCTTCGCGAACGGCGCGCTCCATGGTTGGAAGGGCCTGGTTCCACGAGGCTGGAGCCAGGTCGGACATGGCCGACAGCGCCTTGCTCACCGCCAGTCCGCTGTCGAGGAGCGTGGACAGCACTCGCAGACCGAGCGCTACATCTGCGGTAGGCACACCCGCGCCGATCGTAACGAGGGATCGCGCGGGTCTCAGACTCACGGCCCAGAGGCCCTGTGCGGTGAGGGCGCGCGCCGCATCATCACGCGAGTTCGCCGTTAGGACACCCTGTTCGAGCGTGCCGTCCGCACGCGCTGCTCTGTAGGCAAACCGCGATGCAGTCATCATTGGTGCACCGGCCCACCCCAGGACGTGATATCCGCGTCTTCGTCGCTGCCACCCACTTTGCCGTCCCGTCCCAGCGTGTAGAGGTCGTACGAGGCCGGATTCGCTACGCCGGGCGCCGCGTAGAGATATGGTCGACCCCATGGATCGAGTGGGACGTCCTTTGTCAGGTATGGTCCGCGCCAATTGCGCGGCAACGTGCCAGCGGTCGGTCTGGTGCGTAACGCGGCGAGTCCTTGTTCACTCGTCGGATAGGTGTCGCTGTCCAAGCGATACGCGTCGAGCGCGAGCACGAAGATCTCGATCTGGCTCTTGGCTGCGTCGGTCTTGGCATCGCCGACGTTCCGGAATATCGACGGCGCTACGACCGCCACGAGCGTTGCGATGATGGCGAGCACAACGAGGAGCTCGAGAAGCGTAAAGCCAATTGGACCGCGCGTTCCGTCAGATCGAACCGACACGCAACACCTCCTCGACCGTCGTGAGGCCTGACGCGACCTTCGTCCATGCGTCGTCGAGTAGTGTCCGCCATCCACTGCTCTCAGCGAGCGCGCAGAGCTCACTACGCGGTGCTCCGCGCGCGACCGCCTCGCGCATTGCGTCGGTGAGGGAGATGAGCTCGAACACTCCCAGGCGGCCGGAGTACCCCGTGCCGCGACAGGCCGAGCATCCATTGCCGCGCATGAGCGGCGCATTCGCCAGCGACGGCGGCAGAAACCGCGTCGCGGCCGTCGCACCTTTCTCGACCGGTTGCGCGCAGGTCGGGCAGATGCGTCGCACGAGTCGCTGCGCCATGACGGCTTCGAGCGTCGCCGCCACGAGGTACGCGGGGACGCCAAGATCGACGAGTCGAGGGATTGCGCCTAACGCATCATTCGTGTGCAGGGTCGAAAACACGAGGTGGCCGGTCATGGCCGCCTGAATGGCGAGCGCGGCTGTTTCACCGTCGCGCATTTCACCCACCATCAGGACATCCGGGTCTTGCCGCAGGATCGAGCGAAGCACGGTGGGGAACGTGACGCCGGCTTGCGTGTGGACAGGGACCTGCGTGACGCCGGGCAATTGATACTCGATCGGATCTTCGATCGTGATGATCTTCTCGGCTGCGGCATCACGGAGACGCAGCGCCGAGTACAGCGTCGTTGTCTTACCCGATCCCGTGGGGCCAGTGACGAGCACCATCCCATGCGGCCGTTGGGCAATCCCGGAGATCTGTTCGTGAATGGTTGCCGGCATGCCCAACGCATCCAGGGCGACGGGGCGACCGGCACGATCGAGCACGCGAAGGACTACGCTTTCGCCGTGAAGCGTTGGAACGGTAGACACACGCACGTCGAGTTCGCGGTCGGCAAGGCGAACACGGATGCGGCCGTCCTGCGGTCGGCGTCGCTCGGCGATGTCTAACTCCGCCATCAATTTGAGACGCGACAGCACGGCAGCCTCGAGGCCCGCTGGCGCGTCTGGAGCTCCGACCAGAATACCGTCGAGCCGGAATCGGACCAACAGCCCCGTACGAGTGGCTTCGAGGTGAATGTCGCTGGCTCGCGCGCGAACGGCTTCGCCGACGAGGAAATTGACATACGCCGCAACGGGAGCGGAGTTGGCGACATCGCGCACGTCGGCGACGAGCGCATCATCTTCTAAACCACGGTCGAGCGTAATCGTCTGGTCGCCGCCGCTCGTAAGGCGGGCGATCAAGCGTTCCACTTCGTGGCGCGGCATCTCCTGCGGGACGACGCGCCGGCGGTATGCGATCGCGAGGTCGTCGAGCGCGTCCGGCACAATCGCATCCGGCGCCGTGGCAACGACTAACGAGCCCTCAGCAGTGATGAGCTGCGGACAGACGCGATGATACAACAGGTATTCGCGCGACACGCCGCTGGCCAGCGCGACGGCGTTGTCGCTCTGCACGTGAGACATGAGCAGCATCGCTCCTCGATACGCGCAGTCCGCGGCCGCTCGCCGTGCGCTGCGCGCGCTTCGAAAACGGAGGCGCGAAGCTAACGGTGGATTTCTCGTAAGGCAATCGGCGGAATTTGCCGGATGACCGATCGCCGCCTAACGATTGCCGTACTGCTCAGCCCGCATGCGAAGCGAGTTCACGCACCACGGCGCCCGTTGAATTCGAGTGATGAGCGCGTTCGCGACGTTCAGAGATGCCGCGCGAGTTGAATGACATCGAGTCCAGGCACGGATCGCAGGGCGCGATCGTTGGTCACGAACACCTCGCAACCCTCCGTCATCGCGGCGGCAACTTGGAGTGCATCCGGCGCGCGCAAGCCATACGCCGCCCGTAGTTGGGCCGCGGCGCGCAGCTGCGCGTGATCGACATCGACCAAACGCAATCCTCGGCTGTTGGTGAGCAGCGCCTCGTAGCGTGCGGCCAACGCTCTGTTACCGGCGCGGTACGGCACCACGAGCACCTCCAACAACGTCACGGCAGACGTGACGAGGCGACGGCGGCCGGCATCGGCTTCGGCAAACAAGGGTCTGACGAGGGGTAGAAACTGCGGGTGTTCTTCAATCAAGTAGATGACCAACGCGGTGTCGATGCCCACGGGCCCCGCGCCGACGGCATCGGTCAGCGCCACGACCGGCGCTCCTCGCGAACGTGTCGGACTGCGTCAACCCCTTGCCACAGCTCCTTGCCCAATCCTTGAATGTCGAGAATCGATGTCGGTTCCGCCGCCGAGAGCACGGTCGCGAGAATGTGCGTGACCTCCTGGGCGACTGACCGGTGTTGGCGACGCGCACGGCGCTGCAGCCGGCGATACAGGGCATCCGGGAGATTCTTGACGTTGAGCGTGGCCATTGTGCATGCCTCCAAAGTTCCTCCAATATGTCACCATCTGACAAATGGAGCAACTCTCGAGGCGACGACCCGGCCAGTGTGCCGACCCTGAGCGTCGCATGACCGGGGATGGTGCGGTGATGCTCACCCGTGCTGCGTCGTGAGGCGCAGGTGGCTCCCGGTCTCATGCGTCACCACGTAGCCGTACCGGCGTAAGGGCCCGCGTCGCGAAACACCTGACGCAGCCGGCCGGCAAGCTCAGCTATATAATAGTAGTTCGGGTCCTCTTCGGCATCGCGCGCTCTTTGCACTCACGCCGGAGCCCAAGCGCTTTGCTCACCGCTCCGCAGTCCTGTTAGGCCGCGCCGGCGGTGCTCGACCAGCCCGGCAGTCGAGGCACACCGCTTCGGCCCCGATATCCACGGCCATCCGTCGAAACCACGATCCGTGGAGATGCTGCGGACACAGAATCCGCTGACACCGCGTGCACACACCACCGGTGCCCGGCTCGAACCGGACGCCGCACGCGTCGCAGTCAATCGTCCACGTCGATTTGTGAAAAATTCGCAAGCCGAGCATCGCCAGGTCGGTCTCTCAGCGTGAAACCCGGCCGTACCGCCGCGCGGCCGGAAACAGGCCGAAACATAGCGCTCCCGCGGGCGCCATGTGCCCGACTCGACGCGCGCCCCGCGGCCGCCGATGCCTAACTCTGCGTCCCCGACTGCACGGCCCCGCACTCCCGGCACCGCTCCGCCCCCGCGTTCCGCAACGGCTTGCCGCATCGTACGCACGGCGGCCCGTACTGCGACACCACATGATGCCACACGAGATTGGGATCGGACTCGGCCACGCCCGTAAACATCTCGTATCCCACCGAGAGATGCCGCAGCTTGCGTTGGGCGGGCGTCGCGTCCGCACGCAGCGGCAGCGGCGCCGCCAATCCGCGCTCGACACGCTCGCGCTCGATCACGGCCATCCGGCTCGCCTCGTCGCCGCCCGAGCGATGCGCCTCCACGAGCACAGCCCACTCATCGTCATCCAGCATCAGGACGTCGCGACGACACCGCCAACACCAGAGCGTTTTCACGGAACGTTAGTCTCGAAAAATGAAGGACCTGAGCTGCGCGAGCGAGCAACGGGCGACGCCGCCCGCCCACTCCTAACGCCTCACCGGCGAGAGCGCAACGACGCAGTCTCGCGCGAACCAGCCACCGCGGCCCGTCGGAAGCAGCCCACCAGGTGATCGTTCACCAACCCAACTGCCTGCATGAACGCGTAGCAAATCGTGCTGCCCACGAAATTGAACCCGCGTCGTCTGAGGTCGGCGCTCAGCGCGTCGGAGACCTCGGTACGCGGCGGCACGTCGCCCTGCTTCCGCCACCGCCCAACGATCGGCGCGCCGGTCACGAAGCCCCACACGTACGCGTCGAAACTGCCGGCTTCGTCCTGCACCGCAAGCATCGCTCGCGCGTTGCGCACCGCGCTCTCGATCTTGAGACGGTTGCGCACCAGCCCGGGATCGGCGAGCAAGCGCCGCATGCGCGCCGGCGTGAACCGCGCCACGCGCTCGGGCTCGAATTCGTCGAACGCCTCGCGATATCGGTCGCGCTTGCGGAGGATGGTCTCCCAGCTCAAGCCGGCCTGCGCACCCTCGAGGATGAGGAACTCCAGCAACGTACGGTCGTCGTGGACCGGAACGCCCCACTCGGCGTCGTGATACGCGATGCCTAACGGCGTCGTCGCCCACGCGCAGCGCGTCGGCCCCGCCGTCACGGCGACTGGGCTCCCGGCCCCCGGCGCATGGCGCGCCACGCGCTTCTCACCAGAACTGCGCCCACGAGCAACGCGAGCCCGCCGCCAACGGCAATGGCCCGGCACCGGGCGCAGCCGTCGCTCCCCACCTGTGCAACCAGGATGCAGATGCCGGCCACGATCAGCACCATGC
>Ga0207695_10003557_pt1 | contig 21824 bp, 35 predicted proteins | sample KBSC54metaG_FD_184354 | JGI IMG/M metagenome (GOLD analysis project Ga0207695, IMG submission 184354) | Corn rhizosphere microbial communities from Kellogg Biological Station, Michigan, USA - KBS C5-4 metaG (SPAdes) (version 2) | ecosystem: Host-associated > Plants > Roots > Rhizosphere > Soil...
CCGCAGCATCATCGCAGAGATCAAGCCCCAGCGCCGGCGCGTCAACGAGGCCCCGGGCGACCAGCACATCGACCCGGAGACCGGTGAGATCACCAGGGAACCTGCGGCGCCCGCCGCGCGGCCTGGCAAGAAGGGCCCGCCGCCCATCTCTCCTGATGATCCCCGCGCGGCCCCGGGCCACACCGACGCTTCAGGCAACTACGTTCCCGTCACCCGGGTCCGCCTGCCCAAGAACGCAAAGCCGGGCCCGGTCGTCGGCGACCTGCCTCCCGTCAGGAAGTTCCCTCCGGGCGTCAGCGGCGGCGATTCTGAGCGTCGCCTCAACAAGAACAAGAGCGACCTGTCGAGGGGCATGGGCCCGGCCATCGCCGCCTACGAGAGGGGGACCGGCGCCCCCGAGGACGAGCCCGAGGCGCCTACGGCCTCAGGCGGCAAGCGGGCCTACAAGGCGACAGCCATCGGCAACATGGCCGACGTGCAGGGCGCCACCTTCGAAGAGATCGCCGCCGAACTGGGCTTCAGCGTGGCCGGCGCGAAGCAGGCCGTCGACAAGGCCCTGACCAAGGCCAAGTTCGTCGGCAACCTGTCGGACACCAGCGTGGAGGGAGACATCGGCGAGGGCGACGACCTCGAGATCATCACCCTGATGGCGATGAACGACTACATCAAGTACCTGGCCCGCGGGGTCGGCGAGCCGGGCGAGGAGGGCGAAGAGCCGCTGACCGCCGCCGACATCAAGCTGATGAAGGACCACCCGGACATCGTCCGCGAGCTGGACGGCTTCCGCGAGTTCCTCCACAAGTACATCCGGAACGCCATGAAGGCCACGCCCGAGGACCTCGACGTCTTCGGCGAGCGGCGGCCTTCTGCGGCCGAGGAAGAGGAGGCCGCCGAGGAGATCGCGGCGACCACCGGCGGCGCCGAACCCGCAGCGAAGCCGGCCGCCGCTCCCAAGCCCGCCGCTCCGGCCCGGGCGGGCGGCAAGGAGGTCTTCAAGATCTACCCGGGCGCCAAGGGCTACGCCGGCCCCGACGGCAAGAAGCCGCCGGCCGTCACCCGTGTCAAGGGCAAGGTCTACCGCGCCGGCCAGGACACCAAGTTCACGCCCGGCGAGCAAGGCCGGGTCGCCTTGGGCGACAACGGCAAGCTGAAGGTCACCAAGACCGACGGCGACCACACCCAGGAGTGGGAACCGGTCGAGGAGGGCAAGCGCCCGGTCCTCTACCTGAGGCCCTCGGACGATCGCTGATGGAGCTGGTGACTGCCGTCCCCCAGACGCAGGTCGTCGCTGCTGTCCAGTTCGAACCGAAGCTGATGGACGTCAGGGGCAACCTGGCGACCGCTCTGGAGCTCAGCTTCGAGGCGGCGGCCAAGGGCGCTCGCTTGGTCGTCCTGCCCGAGCTGTGCGTGGGGGGCTACGTCCTGGAGTCGCCCACCGAGGCCATGACTGTGGCCCAGGAGAGGGACGGCTACCAGACGCAGGCCTTCGCCGAGGTGGCCCGTGCCCACCAGTGCCACATCGTCTTCGGCTACACCGAGCTCTTCGAGGGCAAGCTGTACAACAGCGCTGCAGTGGTCGGCCCGCATGGGCTGGCCGCCCACGCTCAGAAGCACAACCTGTACGGCACCGACAACCTGTGGGCCCAGCCTTCTGAGGCGCCCGCTCCCGTCGTCATCACCCCGGCAGGGCGCCTGGGGGTGCTGATCTGCCGTGACGTCAGCAACAAGTACCGCGAGTCGTACGCCTTCTACAGCCCGAAGCAGAAGTTCTACCGGAAGGGCGACGTCGACACCATCGCCCTGCTGACCAACTGGGGCGCGGCCTACGGCTACCCGGACTCGGCCTGGATCGAGCTGGTGGAGGACACCCGGTCCAACCTGGTCGTCTCCAACCGCATCGGCAAGGAACGCGACATGAGCTACAAGGGAGGCAGCTGCGTCATCAACCCCGATAGGCGCATCTGGACGCACGGGTCGAGCTTCACGGAGGCCGCCGTCGTCGGCGGCGTGGTGGTGCTGGGATGAGGCTGCAGCAGCTCCACGAGCGCTTCATTGAGAAGGCTCAGCGGCCCATGGACTTTGGTCGGCTGCCTGTCCGGACACGGGAGCCCGAACCGCCCGTCATTGCCATTGACAGGTGGCGCGAGCTGGAGGGGGCCCTCTACAAGACGTACAGGTTCAGGCGCGACGAGGACCGCGCAGACTTCATCGTCCAGCTGCTGGCCTACGAGTCGGGCGCCCACCACTACGCTCAGATCAAGGTCGATGAAGGCGAGGTCGAGCTGAAGCTGACGACCAAGGACATCGATCGCGTCACCGAGCGCGACAAGGAATACGCTCGCTACGCTGACGTCCTGTTCCGCGGACTGGTGTACAGTCACCGGGATGGAGATGAAGGCTGACACTGACCGCGTGCTGATGAGCGAGGCCCTGCGGGGCCAGGTCCCGGAACTGGACGGCGAGCCTCAGGTCGCTCCCGAGATCATCAACCGGGCGGTGACCGTCATCGCAGAGAAACGGGTCGGCGACAAGGTGACGGCGATGGTAGGGGTCCTCAGGGGCATCCAGCTGGGCACAGAGGTCGAGATCGAGTTCCGCTGCGAGCTGGCCGAGGCCCTCGACGTGCTGGAGGCCCAGCAGCTGTCGTTCGGCGGCCTGGAACTGCACCACGGAGAGCGCGTCGTCCCGGTCAAGGGACCCTTCGTCGTCAAAGGGGCCCGCCTCGACGAGATCGCGCTCGACGATCCCTTGTGCACCTTGGGCCTCCACCTCGCACGCCCGCAGCGAGTTGCCTAGTTAGAGGAATCATGGCAGAGCTGATGAGCGAAACGTGGGACGAGGGCGGCGGCGAGTGCCCGGGGTGCGGCGCTCCGGAAGGCGAGGAGTGCAGCGGGGCGTGCAAGTCATCGCACCCGCCTGCAGAGCCCGATCCCGACTCGGCGCACGACAGGCGGTTCGAACACTTCGACAAGTTCATGGGCCGGCTGCTGAGCGAAGGTACCCAACAGCGGGTCCGCCTGGCCGGCGACGCCAACAGCCCGCAGCGCCTCCGGGCTGCCCGTCGCCAGGAGCGCCCGTTGGGCAGGATCAGGATGGGAGGCCCCCGATGAGCAACGTGAAGAAGATCACCACTGCGAAGGGCCTGCGCGGCTACCTCGACGACGTCTTCCAGGAGGGCATCAAGAGCGCCCTGCACCAGAAGACGCTGGACGAGAAGGAGAAGCAGGTCGCCCTGTCAGGCGACAAGCCCGAGGAGTCTGACCACGACAACGACAGCCTCTTTGGCGGCGATGACGGCGACGGGAAGTCGTCCAAGACGATGGACGACGAGACGGAGAAGCTGAAGCAAGGCGACATCAAGCCCAAGGACATCGTCGACAAGCTCAACTCCATTCGGTCAGGCCGGTCGTTCCACGACAGCGCGGTCTCGTCGGCGATGGAGGAGTACATCGACAGCCTGTCGAAGGCAGAGAAGGTCGCCCTGATGGCCTTCCTGAAGGGCATCGCCCAGATCGTCACGGGCGAGGTCCCCGGCCAGAACGCCTCTGACCCCGGCGACCAGCCGGCCGACGTCAAGATGGACAAGACCAACGAGCCCCGCATCGTCCACAAACGTCCAAACGTGATTCGTGGTGGAGGCGGCGGATCCAAGAAGGCAGGAGGCGCCGAAGACACGAGCGCTCCCGCGCCTATCGTCCCGAAAAGGCGTTGACGATCTGTGCGAGTTCTTGAACGTCGACCCGCCTGCACGTCGTCTCATCCAACCGTAGTAGTCTGAGACCGTTCGCAGCGAACCAGGCGTCCTGCTCGCGGTCACTGTTGTAATTCGCCCTCACAAAGTCGTACTTGAGCGACCTCTCTGACAGTCCGTGATAAAACTCGCCGTCAACTTGAACATACAGGTCCAACGAAGGCAGGTAGAAGTCAATGGGTCGACCGTTGACCCATTTCTGGACGTGGACATCGTCGAACGCCTGTCGCAGCATCGACTCAACATGCTTCTCGAGCTTTGATGAGAACCGTTTCGCGCCCTTGGCCTGCATCGTGGTCATCTGCTTGGCAAGCACGTCAGGGCGTTGCAGCGGATTTTCAACGCCATAGCGCTCAAGATTCGTCTTGGTGCGCTTTGCGAGCATGCTCTGGTTGAACGCTTCGACGGAACCATAGCGTTCTGTTGCTGTTTTCTCGACTGACTTACGGTAGTGCTCTGTGGCCGCAATATTCTCTGCGCCATAATGCTTGAGCGTTGTCTGCCTAATTTTTCGCTTTACGCTTTCGTTTGAGAATGGATTGACGTGGCCATATCGCTCGAGGTTTGTCGCCTCGCGTTTCTTCGACACCTCTGGAGATTGAGTGGGGTTGTCGACACCATATCGCTCGTTGCAACGTTGACGCTTGAGCTTGTCAAGGATACCCCCACGGCGCTGTGCATCACTTTGGCACCTTGTGTTGCACGTATGGAACGTGAGTCGCTTGGCTCTTCCAGGCGTCAATTCGAACTCTTGGCCGCATACGTCACAATCACACACGAGGATAATTCGAGTGCGTGTCTTGCGGTACGTTCGCTCTTCAGTGCGTTTGAGTACCATCTTTCCAACTCCTATCACAGTAGATATTGCTGCCGTGTTCAATTGCGGACTTTAGTATACTTTCATGAGATGAAGGCAAAAGTTGCAGTGATGATGGATGGATCGGTGTTGCGTTCACAAAGCCTGTCTCACAGGCAAGAGTGTGAAGCGTCGCTCATCATCAGTGAAGCGCTCGAGGTCGTGAAGGACAGGTACGACCTATGTCCTCGAGCGCTGAAGGACGAACACGAGCTCGAGATCCTGGTGAAGCATCGTACTAGCGATAGCCCCTGGACAGGATCCATCACGCCCAAGAGGCGGTGAACTCTGTGACACACTGTGTTACAATGGCCCTGCATGGGCCAACCTGTCTTCGTCGAGGAACGTGAGCTCGCTGTCACCGGCGACGGGATGCTGGTCACCGTCAGCCTGACCCAGGAGTTCATCGATCGCATCAGCCGCCACCTCGGCCTCCCCGAAGGAGAGTCCCCGACGGACGACCAGGTGAGGGCCTACGTCCGCGAGCAGATCCAGAGGTACCTGGACGGCCTGAAGTCGAGAGGGCTTTGACATGGGCGGCGCCTACGGTCACCTGATGCACCTCCACGAGGACCGCGACCTCACCTTCAACGACCTGGAGAGGATCGTCCGCAAGGCGGAAGCGGGTCGCCTGGACCTCTGCACCGAGAAGACGGACGGCATGAACCTTGTCTTCACCTGGGACGAGGCCTCACACTCCGCCAGGATCGCTCGGTCGGCAGGAGACATCAAGCGAGGAGGCATGGACGCGGCCGCCCTCTCTGCTCGCTTCGCTGACAGGTCGCCTTGGGTGAAGGGAACCTTCCAGTCTGCCTTGGGGGCGTTGAGCCTGGCACTGTGGAGCGTTCCCCTCGAGGAGAGGGCCCGGGTGTTCGAGGGCGGTTCCCGGTGGTACTCCCTGGAGGTGATCGACGATAGCTGCCCCAACGTCATCCGCTACGACGTGCACCGCAGCAACATCGTCTTCCACCCCCACGGGTCGTTCTCCCTCGCCCCGTCAGGGGTCGTCATCGCCCACACAGAGGCGCCAGGCGTTCAGCTGCTGTCGGAGCAGCTCGGCGGCCTCATGATCAACGGTTGGTTCTTTCACGGACCGCAGCAGGTGACGGTCCGCTGTCCCGACGACGGTCCAGGCGACAAGGCCTTCGTCGAGCTGGGCATGCTGTTGGCCCAACACGGGCTGCGCGGCGAGGCGACGATCGGCGATTTCCTGCTCGCCGGCGCTAGAAGGGTCTCTGCTGGCTTCGGGCTGGAACCCGCAGTGACCGAGATGATCGCCTCGCGGATGTCGGGTCACCCGAGCGCCCCGTCGCTGGTCCGGATCAAGGCCAGGGTGCCGGCCGCGGCCTACCCGTTCGTCAAGGCCTCCGTCGAGCTGGAGGAGCGGGCCTTGGTTCGCCCCCTCGAGAAGGTCATCCACGAGTTCGCTGTCTTTCTCTTGCACGGGATGCGATCAGCGATGATCATCGATCACGATCTCGAGGTGTGCCGTCTCAGGCACACGGTCGAGGGGGCGATCGAGGCCGTCGAGGCTCGAGGCAACGACAGGGCCAAGCAGCTGCTTTGGGCCCAGCTGTCCAAGTTGGGCACCACGCGTGGGATCACCTCCTCGGCGGAGGGGATCGTCTTCCGCCACGGAGGCAGGGCCTACAAGATGACTGGGAATTTTTCGCCCGTTAACCAGATTCTGGGCCTGGTGCGCTATGGCCGCGGCGAGGCAAAGGTCCGCGAGGCGAGCTGACCGCGAACGTGGTAGTTATCGCATGCCCCTGATCAAGGACAGGCTGCGCTTCAAGCGGTTGCTCAAGAGCCTGATGCGCGAAGCCATCGGCGACACCGCGATGGCCGGTATCGTCGACCGCATGTCGGAGTACGAGGCCGCCAAGGCCGACTACGATAGGTGGAACGATGAGCAGGTCAAGTACGAACGCGCGGCTGCCTTCGCCCGCCAGCGGGGCATCGACCCGAACAACGCGTCAGCGATGCTGAAGCTGCGGCGGCAGTTCCCGGAGTACGACTACGACCCGAAGATCCTGAAGAAGGAGAAACAGGTCAAGGACCGCCTGTCTGTCGCTCGCAGGGCGGCCCGCCCAGAGTACAACGTCGACATCGGCAGCCTGCCCTTCGACTCTTCGGACGAAGAGGAGGAAGAGCCGGAGAGCGGCGTCCGCGCGCGCCTCCCGGCGCCCGGCAAGCCTGTCTACCTGTCGTCAGAGAAGATGCAGCCCATGCACTTCTACCCGTGGGCCGACTTCGAGCACATCGGCCTGCCTCCCCTGGGAGGCTTCGACGACTTTGCCGGCGGGGCACACCCAGGGGAGGCGCGCCTGGCCAAGATCCTCGGGGCCGAGCTGCAGGGCGACTCGGTGTCGTTCGACCTGGTCGACCAGAGGGGCATGAAGTGGGAAGTGAAGGGCCTCCAGCGACCTGCGTCATTGATCCGTCCAGGCGTCGAGGGCATCGCTGCGGCCAAGCCCGCGACCGACAAGATGATGAAAGTCGTCACCGAGATCGAGGCCTTCGTCTCTCGGATCGAGGAGGGCAACCCATCCCAAGCGTGCGACAGCATCGAGCAGATGCGCCGCTTCGTGGCCCTTCGTAAGTTCGTCGACCGCGAAAAGAAGGAGATCGAGCGCAAGGAGATCTCGGCAGGTCGCTTCGAGGCCATCGCACTGGCGTTGGAGAACGTGTCGGCACTGCGCAAGGCCTGGGACTACGAGACCAGGAAGACGTTGAAGGGCACCATCGGCGCAGGTGAGAAGAGCCTGGAGGTCTCGCGCTTCAAGCTGGTCAAGATGCTTCGGATGCTGGCCGACGAGGATCCGGACGCCCTGGATCTGCTGTCCACCTACGAGCCCCGCGAGCTGGCGTTGGCCGAGCTGGACACGAAGGAGGCCTACGACAACCCGTGGGACTGGATGAACGCTTGGGACGCCAGTATCGATGTCGAGAAGATCTTTAACGTCGACGGCCTCCTCATCGTGACCCCTGAGGGGTTCACCATGGTCCCCCGGCAGATGATGAGGAGCGTCCTGGAGCTCCGGCGCCTGAGCCAGGACGCCCCCCGCTACGCCTTCGTGCCCTCGGGCGCGAAGAAGGCCGGCAGATGAACTAGGCGCCCAGTCGGCGTACTATCTGCCACACCACTTCACGAGGAGTGACATGGTCGCGTATACTGACACGCCGGCGTACCTGAGGCTCATGGAAGGCCTCAACGCCGAGATCGCTCGGCTGACCCTGCGACAGGCTCACCTGTCTGGCATCAGGACCCGCGGTGGGGCAGTCCAGAGGAAGAGGACACAAGAAGAGGCCCGGGCGCTGGCCAGCGCCCGCAGCCGGCTGAAGACCCTGCTCCACCGGCGCGACAACGCCGCTGACTTGGGCCAGCACGCCTGGCCCGAGCTGCTGGAGCTGTGGGAGGCCGCCTACGGAGGCAGCTGGACGACGGAAGAGCGGCGGCTGCTGGAAGGGGAGCTCGAGGCATTCGAGGGCCGCGGAGAAAAGCCCCTGAGGCTGCGATTGGGGCTACCGCCGGCCGTGTCGCGAGATTCCTGTGACCTTCCCGGTGACGAAGAGGTGAAGTACGTGGGCCCCAGCGCCGGCCTCATCCGCGTCAGCGGCATCGGCCGGCGGGCCTACATTCGGGCCCTGCGGGCCGTCTCCGAGGAGCTGATCACCGACGAGATGTGGGACGGGGAGGTCTCACAGTCCAAGGTCTACCACAGCCTCCCAGAGCAGGTCAGGAGGGACCTGCAAGCGTCCCTGGCGCCCGACCGGGTCCTGGCCTGCTATGCGGCCATCTACCTGACGACTGAGACGGGCTTCTCGCGGATCCCCCGCGAGGACTTCGGGTCGGCGTTCAACCTGAGCTGCGTCACTCAGTACAGCCCCAAGTACCGCCTGAAGCGAGAGTACGTGGAAGGCCGGCTGCGGAAGAGCCTGCGCACCGCCTAGCTCGCCGTCCCCTTGTCCTTCGGGGCAGGTGACGGCCGCTTCTTGGGCTGCGAGGTCGCCTTGACCTTGGGCCCGCAGCGGGCCCTCGTGCTCAGGATGTCCCAGACGCGGTCCACGTCGATGAGGGGCGGCAGGCCCGCCACGAAGCGGGCCCGGTCACCTTCTGCTAGGAACTGACGCATCTGGGTCCCGCTGCCGGCCCGCTCGGTCGTCACCCTCAGCACTCGCCCGGCCCCAAAGACGTCCCGGCAGTAGTGCTCCAGGAGACCGTCGTGCCAGTTGATGGCGAGGTCGCTCTCGTCTGCATAGATCACGTAGACGTTGCAGTCCTTCTGTGCCGCCCTCAGAGCCTGCCAGACCGCGGTGATCGGGTTCGTGACGTAAGAGACGGCGACGTTGCCTGGCAGGCTGGGGGCGACGACCTCGCGCCAGATGACGGCCATGTCGCTGCCGAGGATCGGGACTGGGTCGCTCGACCGCCGGCGATCCGCCAGCGAGACGAAGACATTGACGCAATCGCACTCGCGAGCGGCACGCCTGATCATCAGGTCGTGGCCGACGTGGTAGGGCTTTGCTGACATGGCGATCAGTGCAGTACGTGCCATTGTGCAAAATGTACCCACACCGGTGTAGGATGTGCAAATGGCAAGGAATGGCAAGGGGCAGGCAAGGCGCGAGGTGACCTCGTGCGGTGCCTTGCCTTGGCGAATCAAGCAGGGCGGCTCGAGGCAGGTGCTGCTCATCAAGCAGTTCGCTCACAGCGAGCGATGGGGCGTTCCCAAGGGTCACCTCAACGAAGGAGAGTCGCTGGAGGAGTGCGCGCTCCGCGAGGTCCGCGAGGAGACGGGCCTGCAGGTCAGGCTGGGGCCGCAGCTGCCTGACGTGACGGTCAACGCCGCCGGCGAGCGAAAGACGGTGAAGACCTGGTTCGCTCAGGCCGTGGGCAGCGACGAGCCCAACGTCAGTGACCCCGACAGCGAGGTGGCCGCGGCGGCGTGGTTCGACATCGACCACCTGCCCGAGCTGGTGACTTACCAGCGGCCCCTGGTCCAGCGCGCCGTCGACCTCCTCCGCTCTGCAGGCGAGCAGGCGATCGCCGACCTCGCCGCGGCTCCTGTCCGGTGACCTCGTCGCGGCCTACTTAGGGAGGTAATGAATCCTCCTACGCTTGCCCGATTTTACGGCTACAAGCACTGGACGCTCGAGGAATCACCTCGTTGCTTCTACGTTGGAAAAGGTCTGAAACCTCGGCCTTTTCATCGCAAGAAGAATGAACGAGGAAGGAAGTGGCATGCTGTTGTTGAACAGTATGGGCTTCGCGTAGAAGTCTGCGTTGGTCCTGTGACCAATGAAGAGGCATGCGTTTGGGAAATCGAACAGATCGCTATCGAAAATACGTTCAGTGTAAATCACCACCATCACTCTGGTGACGTCGGTTGCAATTTCACTCGAGGCGGTGACGGTACGGTGGGCCTCAAGCGACCCGACGTCAGTGCACGTCAGAGGCTACCACGCACTGATGAATATCGCAAAAAGATGAGTGAGGCGATGAGGGGCAAGAGTATTGGAAAGGGTCGAAAACGTACTACGGTATACAAGACACGAAGTGACAAAGGAGGCCATCAACGGCCGCGGACGAAGCGCCTAGTTACTGACAATGTCGTCTGAACGCCTGCTGCGAGAGTACGTCCGCGAGGTCCTCCGCGAGGACGACACGGGGGCCGTGTGGGGCGACCTCCACTCCCACGACATGATGATGCACCCGTACGGTGCGCACTTCGGGTCGGGCAGCGACCTCTTCAAGATCTTCGTCAAGCCCTTCGTCGACGTCTTCGACACTGCGATGGGCAAGACGAAGGAGCTCAGCGTCCGTGTCCAGACCCTGGCCCGGGTGGCCTTTGAGACCATCGCCACCACGCTGGTCCCGATCTTCTCGGACAGCTATAAGCAGATCTTCGCCAACGAGAAGAAGCACATCGACAAGATCCGCCAGGAGTACAAGGAGGTCTACCAGTCGAACTGGGACGCCTTCCGAGACAACGACGCCTTCTGGACGGCGTTCTGCTACGCCCCCTGGGCCATCGTCACCGTCAAGCTCATCAAGCACTCGCCCAAGGCGGCGGGCCGGATGCTCAGCACCCTGACAGGAGGCAAGCACGACAAGGTGCTGAGCCGGCTGCTGGGCGACTGGAACGCCGCTGGGATGGGCCCGAAGACGGGCCTGAACTACAACGGCGGCTGGCGCGACGGCCACGGGCACATGCACGGAGGCTACGAGACGATGGGCATCGGAGGCTTCTACGAGGGCACCCTGCACGAGGACGAAGGCGACGAGGGCCGGCTCGACAAGGCTGCCCGTGCGTTGACCAGCGACAGGTTCCTCAGTGCCCTGCGGGAGAGCCCGATCGTCAAGGGCATGGAGCACGAGGCCCAGGCCGCGGTCAAGGGCGCCCTGTCGCAGGTCTACAAGGAAGCCCGGGCGGTGGCACAGGCCAAGACCCTCCACGACCTCCAACAGCGCTCGGGCAAGCAGCTGAAGGGCCTCGACAAGCTGCGGCAGGTCCCGGAGGCTGAGCGCCAGAAGGTCGAGGCCCAGCTGCTGGTGACCCTGCGCCAGGCCATGAAGAACTTCTACTGTAAGTCGCTAGAATCTCAGCTAGAATCTGCGATGAAAGCAGGCGTTCCAGAGTCTAGTCCGTACGTGCGTGACTACAAGAGCGTCATCGCAAAAATTAAGACATTGTGAGCTCTGACGTCAGCTTCTACGGCTACAAGCACTGGACACTCGAAGTGTCACCGCGCTGCTTCTACGTCGGCAAAGGTGTAGAGCGTCGTCCACACAGTCGACAACGTAACCACAAGTGGCATGCCATTGTCGAGCGATTCGGCCTGCGAGTGGAAGTCTGCGTAGGTCCGGTGACCAACGAAGAGGCCTGTGCTTGGGAGATCGAACAGATTGCTCAAGAACGTACGTTTAGTACGTGCTATCACCACAACGCTGATGACATCGGATGTAACTTCACTCAAGGCGGCGAAGGCGCAAGACGACCTAAGAGCGCAGAGGAGCGTGAAAAGATTCGCGTTTCAAAGCTTGGCGTTAATCTGAGGCCAGAAACTCTGAAGAAACGAAGCGATGCCTTGACAGGTCAACGTCGAACGTCTGAAGTGCGTCGTAAGTTCAGCGAATTGAAAAAGCAATATCACGCTGAACATCCGGACTCTGAAGAGACTCGACGCCTCAAAAGCGAGGCCGCCAAACGACACTGGCAAGATCCAGAGTTTAGGCGTAAACAGCTTGAGACACGAGCAAAGAAGAAATTGCCCTCTGAACACCTCCGCACGAGGGTGTAGTGTCGCGTCCATGGCAAGGAAACCCGGCAAGGTCCCCGAGAAGCACGTGGCCGAACTGCAGCCCGACGAGCTCAACGCCCTCAAGGCGCTCGTCAAGGAGTTCACCGACAAGATCGAGGCGGTCGACGACGAGATCGGGCTCCTGAAGCAGGACAGGGTCGAGATCATCGAGGAGTACTCCGACAAGCTCGACATGAAGACGCTGCGAGCGGCGCTGGCCATCATCAAGATCAAGAGCCAGGTCGTCCACCAGGACACCTTCGACCTCTTCATGGAGGCCCTGGAGAAGGACGACATCGCTTCCTTCGCCCGCCCCTCCTCTGACGAAGAGGGCTGACGCGCGGGTCGATCGCAGGAACTTGAACCACGAAGGAGAGAACACCATGTTCAGCAACGCACTGCGTTCATTCGTCCTGGCCGCGACGCTGGCCCTCGCGGGCTGCGCGGCCACTGTCGACGACCGGCCCGCGGCGGCCGACGGCTACCAGCCCGTCCTCAACGAGAGCGGGAACGTCGTCTACTACGACGCGGCTGGGGAGCCCTACTACTACGAGGGCAACCGCACCGTCTACGTGGTCCGGACGTCGCCCCGCTACGCGTTCTACGTCAACCACTGGCGGACGTACCGCCCGTACTACACCCGCTGGTACGGTCACTACGGTTACCGTTACCGGTATACCCGCTACCGCCACTACTATCGCTGAGCCGGCGAGGGTGTAGGATCCGGGCATGGAACAGCCCGTCGTCCGCACCAAGAAGACGTTCCCGCTTCGCCTGACCCGCTTCGAGCTCCTCCATCTACGCGACCTCTTCAGCGTGCTGCTGGCCAGCGACGCCAGCCAGACGGTGTCACAGGCGCTGGCGGCCGTCGAGGACCGTCGCCTGGTCGAGGCCCGCCTGTGGCAGAAGCTGGTCGGCTCGTGCCGGGAGGCCGACCTGCCCGTCGATGAGGACGCGCCTGACTTCGTGGTGGCTGCCTCGCAGGCCCCGCCCGTCGGCGTCTTCAAGCTGGCCGAGGAACCGCCCAAGGACGAGGATGATGACGACGAGGAGGCGGGCAGTCCCCTCGAGGACGACGACAGCGACGAGGGAGAAGACGAGTGACAACGTACAAGGTGGGCCAGGTCATCTACGCCGTGCTTCGGAAAGAGGCCAAGGTGTTCCCGCTGCAGGTGGTCGAGGAGATCACCAAGCGGACCCTCGACGGGGAGGCGACCACGTACATGGTCCGCGCGGGCCAGGACCCCAAGAAGGTCGTCGCCATCGGCGAGCTCGACGCGGAGGTCTTCGACAACGCTGAGGCCGCGCAGGCCATGCTGATCGACCGGGCCACGCAGGCCATCACCCAGCGGGTCGACAGCGCGGTGGCGATGGCCAAGGAGTGGTACCCGAGCGGCTTCGAAGCGCGGTCGGAGGATCCGTTGGCCCTGTTGACCAAGCAGGACGGGCCCGCGGAGGCCGCCCCGCAGCCGCGCCGGGCCCCTCCGCCTCCGAAGCGTCGGGTCGACTCGCTGGTCAAGCCCGAGGTCGCCGCGTTGGCGGCTGAGTTCGCCGCTGAGACGGCCGCCAGCGACGGGGCCTACGTGGAGCTGCCCGACGGGACCAAGGCCCGGGTCGGCAAGATCAAGCTGCCGGCCGAGCTGCAGGGCTGACGGGGCATACTTAGGCACATGCGGATCACTGTCGGGCAGCTGCGCGAGGAAGTCAAGAAGGCCGGCGGCAAGCAGGTCAAGGCCTCGTCGGCCTACATGAAGAAGGAAGGCGTCCGCGAGAAGCTGCAGGACCTGGTCGCTGAGATGGTGAGGGCAGGCGAGGTCGCCGATCAGGCCTCGCTCGAGGAAGCGTTCCAGACGCTCGACATGTCGGTCAAGGCCCTGAAGATGGTGCCCTTCGATGCCTGGGTGCAGATGACGACGGGCCGTGCAACTCCTGCGCGTCGGAAGTAGGGTGGTCGCATGGCCAGGTCGTCGAAGGAGTGGTGGGCACAGGTCAGGCAGGATCCCGAGCGGCTGGTGGGTTGGCTGGTTCGCCAGTACCACGCTGAGCTGCGCGCCGCCCGCGGCATGTCGGAGATCGCTGCGCGCTATGCGATCGACGACGCCACTCGGCGCGTCGTCGAGCTGATCGCGGGCCAGGAGCGCCAGCACGCGGCCGCGATCCTTTCCCTGCTGAGGGCCCGAGGCGTCGAGCCACCCGCACAGGTCACCGAGAGCCGCTACTGGCACGAGGCCCTGCCCGGCGTGGGCTCCTTCGAGACAGGGGCAGGTGCCATCGCCCACGCTGAGGCCATGAGCCTGGAGCGCTTCGAGGCCATCATCAGCGACAGCGGCTGCCCGGGAGACATCTGGGACGCCTTCCTACAAATCCAGGCAGACGAGCGCTTCCACGAGCAGGCCTTCCGCGAGATGGCAGGGCCTGCCGGAATGGAGGCCACCGCGGGCGCCCATGCCGCCGGTCGCAGGGCCTTGGGCCTCGATCCGTAGGCAGTGCAAACTTGCCCGGGCCCAGTGTAGCCTGCCATGCATGGTAGCTGACAAGGGGAACAAGGCCACGCTGGCCGACAGGATGCGCGGCTACCGCAACGCCACGGACCACGTCCTGACGGGTCGGATGCCGGTGCTGGCGCACGTCGACGGCATCGGCTTCAGCAAGTACACGCGGAAGGCTAAGAAGCCCTTCGATGAGGCTATCGGCGACGTGATGCTGGAGGTCGCCGGAGGCATCCTGGATCGGGTCCAAGGGGCCGTCTTTGCCTACGTCCAGTCGGACGAGATCAACGTCCTGCTGCACGGCTACAAGACGCTGGAGGCCCAACCTCACCGGGGCAACCGGCTCCAGAAGCTGGTCGCCGACCTGTCGGGCCCGACGTCGGCCCACTTCACCAGGCTGAGCCACCGCATCTGGAAGCCGGGCGAGCTGGAGGGCGTCAAGGAGGCGGCCTTCGCGGCCGCCGTCTTCCCCGTCCCCGAGAACGACGTGGCCAACTACTTCCTGAGCCGGCAGCAGGACGCCCTGCGCAACTCCGTCCAGATGCTGGCCCGGGCGCTGCACTCCCACAGGCAGATCCACGGCAAGAACGTCGTGGAGATGAAGGAGATGTGCCGGGCCAAGGGGCACGCCTGGGAGAAGCTCGCCTTGTGCTGGCAGCGCGGGGCCTGCGTCTACCGCGACCCGGTCACCGGCATCGTGGTGGTGGACGCGGAGGTCCCGCTCTTCAACAAGGACCGCAGCTACATCGAGCGCCACCTGGCCCTCGAGGAGGGGTGATGAACGTCGCCGAGCTGGTGCAGCTGCAGGCCGACCTCATCGCCATGGAGTTGGGTCCACGGTTCATGGGGATCCCGGACCGCTGGTACGCTGATGGGCCCGACAGGCCCTACGGACACCCGAACCGCGGCGCACGTTTTCGCTGCGTCAATGGCCACGTCAGCACGATGGTGCTGAAGACGGAGGCGCGGGGCGACCGCTGCCTGGCCGCCGACGCCCCCGAGGCGGGCTGCACCGACGGGGACGCTCACTTCCACGGTCACTGCGGCTGCAAGTAGCGCCCAGAAAGGAACGACATGCAGGTCATCTACGCGAGAGAGCAGTTCCCCACGTCCGTCACCAGGAGCATCTTCTTGGCTGGGCCCAGCCCCCGGAAGGGCGAGGTCGCCAGCTGGCGGCCCGTCGCCCTGGCGCTGCTGGAGGAGATGGGCTACGACGGCACCGTCTTCGTCCCCGAGAACCCGAGCTACGGCGACGCCACCTGGCGACCGGAGGACTGGAACGACCAGGTCGACTGGGAGGAGAAGGCCCTGAAGCGCGCCGACTGCATCCTCTTCTGGGTCCCCCGCGACATGGAGACGATGCCGGGCCTGACGACCAACGTGGAGTGGGGCGCCTGGCACGACTCGGGCAAGGTGGTCTTCGGGGCCCCGCCCGGCGCGGATAACGTCCGCTACCTGCAGCACTACGCCGGCAGGCAGTGCGCTCCGCAGGCCGACAACCTGCCCGATGCCCTCGCGGCGGCCCTGAAGGTGGTGGGGGCGGGAGCGCCCCGTGAGGGCGGCGAGTGCGAGGTCCCGCTCCACCTCTGGCGGAACAAGTCGTTCCAGGGCTGGCTGCAGGCCCAGAAGGCGGCGGGCAACCGGCTCGACGGGTGCGACCTGCTGTGGACGTTTCGGGTGGGACCGAAGAAGGACTTCCTCTTCGCCTGGGTCGCCCACGTCAACGTGTGGATCGGCGCCGAGAAGCGCAACAAGGTCAACGAGTTCGTCTTCGGCCGGACCGACGTCTCCGGAGTGGTGATGTACCGCCTGGTCCCGCAGGACCTGGCCGCCTCAGAGGTCGTCATCGTCAAGGAGTTCCGCTCTCCGGCGCGCACGGAGGACGGCTTCATCTGGGAGATGACGTGCGGCAGCAGCAAGGACACCGAGGAGGCCGCCGTCGCAGTGGCCGTCCATGAGGTCGAAGAAGAGGCCGGCATCAGCTTGGATCCCAAGCGGCTTCACAAGGTGTCGACCCGCCAACTGGCGGGCACCCTCAGCGTACACCAGGCGACTGTCTACTCCGTGGAGCTGACCGAGGAGGAGATGGCCGAGGTGCGGCGCACCGCCGGCACCGTTCGCGGGGTGGAGGCCGACAGCGAGCGCACCTACGCTCACGTGATGAGCGTGGGCACCATGCTGCAGTGCCACGTGGGCGACTGGTCGACCATGGGCATGGTGATGACGGCCCTCGCGGATGCCTGCGACCGGGCCAACCCGCCCAAGCCCATCGTCTGCTGGCGGTTCTGAGCGGTGCAGGCCGCCGCCGGCCGTGGTAGGCTGGCAGCATGCGGCTCCACATCCCCAGGACAGGCGACGGGGCACGCCTGCTGTCCGACTGGGACTTTGCCCTTCACCAGGACTGGCGCAACCGCCAGTTTCACGACACGATCCGGGGCCTGGGAGCCTCCTGCGGGGGTTCCTGGCAGACCGGTCCCGCCCACACGCTGCCGGCCGGCACCGAGCTGGTCTTCGACCGGGTCTACATCCGCCAGGACAAGGACGAGTTCGCCTCCGTCACCTTCGTCATCAAGGAGCACCCGACGCGCGATGACATGGTGGGAGAGCGCTTCTGGGTCAAGCTGGACGACGCCAACCGCCTGGAGATCGAGCTGACGGGCAGCGACAACCCGGTGGGCGGCTTCGCCAAGGCCACCTACCAGGCGCTGCTGCAGGCGCGCCGGAGCCCCGAGGCAGCGAAGAGGCAAGAGGACGCCTCCGCCTCGCGGAAGGCCCTCGCCGCGGCTCGGGACTATGCCCGAGAGCTGTGCAGCGCCATGTCCTCGCTCAACCGCTCCAGCTTCGAGGTCCAGCTGCACGTCGAGGGCATCATCAACGCCGTCCTCGCCGACGAGCCCCACGTGTCCACCACCCGCGCGCAGGACGTCCGCTGGAAGATGACCAACCCGCCGCGGACGAAGGCCTCGATGGAGAGCTGGCACTCGAGGTCGACCGTCAACAAGGACGGGTCGGTGACGCGCGACCTCCGCTTCGTGTGGAGGACCAAGAAGAAGTACGCCGGCTTCAGGTTGACGATGAGCGGGACAGAGGTGACGTCCTGCGTCCTCCTGCCCTAAAATAATCGGGCGGTGGGCCGTAAGCTACCCCATGCGGGGGTCACGGGCCACACGTGGGTCAAACGGTGGGCCGCCCTGGCGGCCCGGAGGCAAGGAACGTGGACCGGACGAGCAAGCAGGGGGCACGCGCGGCAGTGGACGACTTTCAGTCCGACATCTTGACCGCCCGTGCCCTCGACGAGGTGGCCACGGCCCGAGTCCGGCTGGCCGAGCGGCTGGCCCGGGCCCTGCCCCTGTCGGGCACCGACCGCGATGAGCTGTACAAGGCCCTGCTGGGCCGCGGCCCGGACGACCCCGGGCTGCCGCCTGTGCAAGGTGGCCCGGCGGTGGAGTAGGGTGGCTGACAACATGGCCATCGGCAACCAACACGTGGAGAAGACCTACCCACTCGCCGTCATCTGGAAGGACCTCGACTGGAAGGCCCTGCGAGACGCTCGGCTGATCCTGGCCCTCGGGCCCGAGGCCGGCCTGGGCCTGGTCACCCTGTACCACGACGAGTGGACGCTGGCCTTCGGGGTGGCCCGCAGCGAGCACGACGTCTACCTGCCGTGGGGCCCGCCCAACGACGGCAAGTGCCACCCGCACTGTCGCAAGGGCACCGGGACCCACTGCTTCGACGGCTGGATCTGGGGCGCGGCGACCGAGGCCTACGACCACTGCCTCGACTACTTCGGCCTCGGCCCCGTCCTCTTCGCGTGTTGGGAGGGCGGCACGGAGCCGCCACGGCCCGTCCGGGCCCTGGGCCGGGCCCTGAAGGCCACCGCAGCCAGCAAGGCCATGCTGCAGCTGATCCTGCGGGCGCCCGTCGGGCGGCCCAGCGCCTGGGTCAGCCGACTCTTGCGCACCCTGGAGCGCCAGGGCGACGCGCTGGACCCCTGAAGTTCGACAAGGAAGGACAAGAAGACCGTGGACACCTACGAGACCCCGACCAGCAAGATGGACCCGCAGCAGAAGGCCTTCTACGAGGCCCTTCGCAACCCGCTCGAGCGCCTGTGCAAGGCGGCCTCCGACATCGTCCAGGCAGGCATCGCCGTCGTCGACCGGGCCCTGCCGGACTTCGGCTGGACCCCCACGGGGGCCTGAGCCATGAATCCGACTGAGCGGGCCCGGGCCAAGTTGGCCCGGTTGAAGGCGAAGGCTGCCGAGCAGCGAGCCCTCGTCCGGCGCGCCAAGCTGCGCTGGGTCCGCTCAGGCGGCGAGCTGGCGCGCCTGGAGGCGGCGATCCGAAGCTTCCACGTCCCGACGTGCGGGAAGCCCACGTACGCGCCCATCGGCATGGGCGTCAGCGCGTACTATGGGCTCACCTGCTGCGGCCGCGACGTGGGTCACCGAGGCAAGTGCGGACCGTGCGAGCCCAAGAAGGGCAAGAAGAAGGAGAAGGTCACGTGAAGAAGATCTCGATCATCGCGGCCGTCCTGGTCGCTTTCATCGCTGCGTGCGGCAGCAAGGCCCAGGTCGGCGACAACGGTGCCTCCACCGGCGGGTCCCGTGCCTGCACCTCGAACGCCCAGTGCCCAGTCCCGGTGTTCAAGGACCTGCAGTGCGGCTATCACCCGTGCGTCGAGGGCGCGTGCTCCGACGAGTACCTGGACGCCGGCACCCCCTGCATCACCGGCTTCGTCGACAACGACGCCTCGGCCCCTGCCTGGGGCGCGTGCAACGGCTCCGGCAGCTGCCTCTGACCCGAAAGGACCTCCGACGTGGCGAGCAAGAAGGACGGCGGCGACCCGATGGTCGCCAAGTGGAAGCAGGACGTCTACGACCGGCAGGGCAACACTGACTACGGCGGCGACCGCAGCTGGTTCGACGTGGCCTACGGCTTCGCCCTGGCGCACGGGTTCGAGCCTGAGAAGGCCTACGACTGGGCGATGAACCTGGGCGAGCAGGGGCTGCTGCTGTGATCATCTACCTGCTGGCCTTGCTCGGAGCCGGATTGAGCACCCTGGGCGACGTCTGTGGGACAGAGTCGGCGCGTGGGAGTCACCCACGCCTATACGACGTCCTGGGCACCCTGGCCTGGGCGGGGTGCTACCCGGTCTGGCGCGCGATGTCGGCTCGGAGCGGCGGCAGCTTTGCCCAACCCGCCGCGACCTGGACCATCGTCGGCGCAGTGCTGGCGCTGTCCGTCGCCCTCTTCTACCGCGAGGCGGAGAGCACGTTGAGCAAGATCCTCTTCGCCGTCATCTTGTGCGCCGGCGCACTTCGCGCCCTGGTGAAGTGATTCCACTCGAGGGGAACAGCAGTCCATGACCGTGCTCATCGTCGACGGTGCCAACTTCATGCACCGGGCCCGCAGCGGGTTCCAGCTCGGGCAGTACAACATCGTCTACAACTTCTTCCGGAACCTGAAGGCCCTCGTCGAGCAGTTCGAGCCGACCCGCGTCTACTTCACCCTGGAAGGGCACCCGAAGCGCCGGTTGGAGCTGCTGCCGTCCTACAAGGGCAACCGCCTGCGGCTGCCGGCGCCCGAGGCGCCCACCGCCGAGGTGCCGGAGAAGGTCCAGAAGCAGCTGGCGGCCCTCGCCGACTATCACCGGCAGGCTGACCTCATCGTCGACCTGCTGGCGCGCCACTTCCCGTTCAGCGTGGTCAGGCACCCTGACCACGAGGCCGACGACCTGGTCCTCAACCTCGTCAAGAACGCCTCCAACGCCGTCGACTTCGTGGTGGTGTCGACCGACAGCGACTTCACCTCGCTGCTGCAGCGCTTCGACAACGTGCACCTGTACCACCCGATCGACAAGCGCTTCGTGGAGGCGCCCGTCGACTACAGCTACGTCCACTGGAAGGCCATCCGGGGCGACGGCACTGACAACGTGCCCAAGCTGCCGGGCATGGACGACGACAGGGCGGCGGCCCTGCTGACAGGCCCCATCGACGAGCTGCAGCAGTTCCTGGTCGAGCACGGCCCGGCCTTCGAGCGCAACGTCAGGCTCGTCCGGCTGATGGAGTTCACGCCTGAGGAGCTGGAGCAGGTGGAGTCCTCGAGCCCGACCCGCGATTGGGAGGCCGTCAGGGCCACCTTCGACGGGTACGGCTTCAAGTCGATCCTCAAGGATCCGTACTGGGGCAAGTTCCAGGGCGTCTTTGACCGCCTGTGGCCCACCTGACGGTGCAACCCGCTGCCTCGCCGTGGTAGGGTGGGACAGAGAAAGAGGTGACCGAGTGATCGACTTCGAAGACGTGGAGATCGTCGCAATCGCGGGGGACGGCGGCAGCGGGTGCGGCCCCATCGGGGCCCTGCTGTTCCTGGTGCTGCTCGTCGTCCTCTTTTTCGTCGCCCTCGGCAACAGCAACGAGTGCTCCAAGAAGCACTGCAGCAACGGCAGCACTCCGCGCCTGCAGAACCACTCCTGCCAGTGCGTCGAGGAGGCGCATTGAACATGAACGACAAGAAGCCCATGACCTTCGACGACTGGATCGTGCTGGCCTTCGCCGGCGTCACCATCAGCATGCTGCTCGCCTACCTCGCCGTCGGGTGACGCATACTTACCGGCATGCAGGTCTCTGACGCCGGGCTGGAGTTCATCACCAAGGAAGAGGGCGAGGTCCTCCACCCATACTACGACGCGGTGGGGGTGCTGACTATCGGGGTGGGCCACGCCGTCCGCAAGGGCGAGTCGTTCCCGGCGACCATCACCCACGAGCAGTCGCAGGCCCTCCTGCGCCAGGACGTGGGCGTGGCGGAGGACGCTGTCAACTCCCTCGTCACCGTCCCCCTGGCACAGCACCAGTTCGACGCGCTGGTCTCCTTCGCCTTCAACGTGGGCACGGGGGCCCTGAAGTCGTCGACCTTGCTGCGCTTGCTGAACGCAGGCGACCCAGCGGGAGCGGCCGACCAGTTCCTGCAGTGGGACCACGGCGGGGGCAAGGTGCTGGCCGGCCTGCTGAACCGGCGCAAGGCCGAGCGCGAGATGTTCCTGGCGCCCGACGACGGTGCGCAGGCGTGAACGAAGGCGTCGACCTGCTGCGGCGCTACCTCCACGAGCTGCGCCTGGACCACAAGTTCATCGAGCTGCTGCGGGGCTCTGGCCTCAACCGGGCGCTCGCAGCGCCCCGGGACGACCTGGCGCTGGACGCTGAGGAGCTGGCGGAGGGTTGGCTGGAGGACGTGGCGGGCGGCGAGGTCGCTCCGGGCATCAGGACTCAGGTCGTCAGGTTCGTCGAGAACAGGATGCCCGGGCTGCTGCTGCGCTTCAGGGGCAACGAGGGGGCCGTCAGGCTCACCATGTACAACTTGCTGGCGGCCAAGTACGGTCGGCTGGTGAGGGGAGGTTCGACGTGACGAAGAGCATCGAGAAGTTCAC
>Ga0207695_10003558_pt1 | contig 21822 bp, 25 predicted proteins | sample KBSC54metaG_FD_184354 | JGI IMG/M metagenome (GOLD analysis project Ga0207695, IMG submission 184354) | Corn rhizosphere microbial communities from Kellogg Biological Station, Michigan, USA - KBS C5-4 metaG (SPAdes) (version 2) | ecosystem: Host-associated > Plants > Roots > Rhizosphere > Soil...
CCCCCTAATTCATTCAGAGGTACCAAAGACCAATCCAAAAAACCTTTTGAAAGTTCCGTTTGGATAAAGGACTGATTATACTGATAAGGTATCGCTATTGGAGTACCTTCGGAATTTACAAATTGACTATAAGGAAAAATATGGCTTTGGATCAAGCCTAAAGTGTTGTCACTTTGGCTGTTGGTTTGAATAATATTTAAACCTGCACTTAATTCGAGGTTGCGTAGAGGATGAAATACATTTTGTGAATTGACGGTAATTCGTTGGCTAACGTTGTCTTTAATACTTGGCAAATTGCGGTCATAACCTGACGAAAAAAAATAACTGGCTCTGTCAGATCCACCTGAAAGCGTTAATGCATATTGCTGATTTGAAGCGTGTTGATAGAAGTACTTACTTAATTGATTATTAACATTATAATTACGTAAAACGTCAAGCTGACTATTGAGGTCATTGCTTGTTAACGTGCCTGCTTTATTAGCAGCAAATAGTTGTACAGCAGGGGATATTACAGGGCCTGTAGTTGTATTAGTTAAGTTGGAATTATAATAGCCCTGGTCAAAAAGAAATTTCTCCAATCCAATGTATGAGGTCGCATTCAATTGGTTAGGATTATAGTTTAAGTCCGGCTTGGCAATTACTGTAAGGTTGGCGTTGAAATTTACTTTGAGCGATTGATTGAACTGCCCCTTTTTTGTAGTGATAACAATAACGCCGTTACCTGCCCTAACTCCCCAAATGCTTGCCGCAGCCGCATCTTTCAGTATGGTTACACTTTCTACATCGTTTGGGTTTATATTATTAATATTGCCATTATAAGGGAAATTGTCTACAACAATTAAAGGCTGATCATTTGCAAAAATGGTACTACGCCCTCTGATATTAATATCAGAACCTGATTTTGAAGCAAGTGTGTTAGAATTGAAAATAAGACCGCTCGTGATCCCATTAAGTTTTGATAATACATCTGGCGCGACCCGTGCATCAAATTCCGCTTTAATCGGTTGAGAAAACGATCCTGTAGCCCGTTCTTTCGGAATATTCTGATACCCTGTAGATACTACAGATACCTCATTAAGTTGATTGCTACCATTTTGGAGCGAAATGGTAAGATATTTTGCATTTGTGACAACAAATTCTTTGGTTAAATACCCGACAAAAGAGATTTGTAAAACAGTACTGTCAGCAACATTGTTAATTTCAAATTCGCCGTTGCTATCAGTAGTTGCCAAAGTTGACCCATCTTTAATTTTTATAGTGGCCCCCGCCAGCGGTGAACCATTACCGTCGGTAACCTTTCCCTTTATTGGAAATCTTGGATTTTCGGGTTGTTCTTGCGAAGAGCTTCGTGAACTTGTGTTATCGAATTTTACTACGATTTGGTCGCCTATAATTTCGTATGTCAGCGTTAGTGGAGTTAGCAAGGCGTTTAGCACTTTGCTTACTGGCTGATCTTTAGCGTGAATAGTCACGGGATTTTTTAGAATGCCTTTGGCATTGCTGTATATAATGCCTACGTGCGCTTGTTTTGAAATTTGGTCAAGCGTTTCCTTTAATGTTTTCTTTTCTACATCAATGGTAATTCGCTTATCTAAGTCTTGTAACCGCGCTATTTCGGTTGCCACGGCGCAGTTTAAAAAGCAGGTAGTGGCAATTGTAAATACAAATGATTTGTACTTTAATTTGGAACGTAAATTTTTGAGCATAGTGGTTTAATTAATAGGTTAAACGGGAATATGGTGCGCAATTCTAATCGACAAATCAGTGGCGGAGGCTGTTGAATGAGCCACAAAAAGGGCAATAACGATCCTGTAAAGCAATTTTTCATTTTTTTTGCAGTTAAGTGTGTTCTTTAAAATTTGGTAGGTGACCGCCTGAGGCGGCAGTACTAATTATCTTTTTGTTATACTATCTATCACCACATCCCCCTTCTATGAAATAGCCCTTGTCAGTTTGCCGAACGGTAGCGCCAATAGCCGTAGCCAACTGGCTCAACACAATATTGATTGGCTTATTAGTGTCAAATTCACCGTAGCAAAGGCACGAGGCTGACTTATTTTCCAACTCAATTGACTGATTGTAATAGCGCCGGATGTCTGCTATGACTTCCGGCACTGGCATGCCGTCATAATTCAAAATACCGTCCCTTTTTTTTATTATGGGGGCAATCGTTGCAATTGCTTTGCTGGCTAAAGTTGCTTGTGCTTTGTTGTAAACAGCCTGTTCTTTCGGCTTTAAGATGACTTCAGACAACATTACCTTTTTTGCCGACAACAAGGAAACCTTTACGATGCCGGTAACTACGGTTACATCGTAGATATTCTGCTTGCTGAAAGATTTAATATTAAAAGAAGTGCCGACAACTTGCGTCTGCATCCGTCCGCTATGAATAATGAAAGGATGGACCTTATCCTTAGTGACTTCAAAAAAGGCTTCGCCATCCAGTTTTACCTCACGTAAATTACCTATTAACTGATCTTGGTATTCAAGAGAACTGGAGGGGCTTAGCCATACTTTGGTTCCGTCATACAATTGAAGTAGCTTGCGTTCGCCAGGCTTGGTAGATGCAAACTTCATTGATTGCTGTTTATCGTTATTCCGGATATATCTACTTACAAGTAAAAACACAGAGGTGATAAGAACAAGCCAAAGGGCTGCAACTTTCATCCAATTTTGTAAGACAAATTTTCTTTTTGAGTTATGCTTTAATTCCTGATTATTTCGGTCAGTGATCTCCTTAATTATTATAGTTTTCACCTTGTTAATGGCGGCATCCGCCTTTTGCTCATTTTCCTCACCATTATTAACAAATCCCAGTTCTGCCTTTATAAGCGACCTCAGCACGTATTCACTATCCGCATCATCAAAATATAATAAGAGCTGCCTGATCTCTTCAGGAGAACATTTATCTTCAAGGTATTTTACGAAGAGATTGTAGAGCGGGAGGTGTTTATCCAATGCCGTATTTTATCACAACATGCAGTGATGCAATATTTACTCTGCTCAGATTTTGATTTTTAAATAAATAAAAGTCATTTTAGGTTTCTTGTTGGAGTTGGGATATTCAACAACCTATTTTTTATGTATCATTAATTGTCCAATTAAAAAAAGGACAGCTGAGTTTTTATTTAATAAGAAGTATTGTTTTACAGTTTTATTTGCTTTAACGATATGATCACTAATCGTTGAGGTTGATATTCCTAACTGATTACTTACTTCGTCATAGCTTTTGCCTTCTAATTTACAAAGTGTGTAAATATGTTTCCTTTGGGCGGGAAGTGTACCTATTGCTATTTGTAACAGGTCAATATTTTCATCTGATATGATTGAATCTTCGTTTTGGCTATCATAATCGACATATGATATAATTAATTTCTCAATCAGCCGGTTATCCTTTGCAGTTTTACGGAAATACATAAAAACCATGTTTCCCGCGACTTTGTAAAGAAAAGATTGAAATGAACCTTCAAGCTTTATGTTACTCCTGATTTCCCAAATCTTTAAAAATAGATCTTGCAATAATTCCTGAGCAATATCCTCATCTCTAACCAAACGAAGAATATTTCTATAAATAGAATTGCTAAACTGATCATATAAAATAGTAAAGGCATGCTCGCTTCCATTCTGAAGTTGCTTAAGAAGAAGAGTAATATCTTCCTTCGTAATTTCTTGTATGTGGATTTGTTTGCTCATTACCGTGGTTTAGTTAACCTCGGCAAATAGAAGCGTACCCCCCAAAGGGGCCAGGCCACTATTGATTAACACACGACAGACCGCGTAGGATCGGTAAAAAATGAAGCTCGAAAGTTTCATTTGATTATTGCCAAAGGCAATACTGGGAAGCTAAATCGCAAGTAGGCCTGGTATCTCCGTAAATTAATACAGAGAATATCCAGGCACTCACTTGTCCTCTATGCTTCCATTGAATTTCCTACGTTCGTGTGGTTAGCGAGGCTCTTGTGAGCACCTTAAATTACTTTGAATGGTGCCGCAAAAATATCTATTTCATTTACTTTTTATCATTGAACTCTTTTTTAAAAGTAAAGATATAAAAAATTACTTACACATGTGTAATTTATTGATTACACATGTGTAAGTAATAAATTACTAAAAAAAATATTCTTCCGATTTTGTTAAATCATGACTAAGGAAGAAGATAGATTGGATTTTAGAGAACAGCAAAAAGAAAAAGATTTAGCTATTATAAAAGCTGCGTTTGAGAACGGGAAAATTGAAAAGATGAGCGATTTAGAAAAGCTCAGTCCTACAAAAATAGCGGCGCTTATGGGTATGAACCAAGGCCGTTATGGTTCAAAATTATTTGAACCTGATAAATTTACTCCTTCGGAAATTTTACGGTTGGCAATTGTGTTAGATTTAGACGAGAGTTTCATAATGAAAGTCATTAAGAAGCAATTGATTAAGGCGGAACTTGAAAGAGTTAACAAAAACCGAATTAAATATTATTCCAGTAAGAGTAAACAAAAGTGATTGCAGGTCTTTATAAGGTAACTGCTAATTGCTATGTATTACATGGGAATTTGATTAGCGGTTAACAATTAATTCGAATTAATCACTGCAAAGGATAATCGTTCAATAACTCTATTGCTTTATCAATTTGTTCTCGTGTTAATTCGCTGGTACATTTTTCCTCAATAAGTCGATTTATCCGTTCCTCTCCATTGTCGTTGTGTTCAATCAGGTCAAAGACACATATCATTGCACCCGCTGTTAGCGTTGGGTCTAAGAAGCCAGCATTATTTAAACCAATTACTCTCTCTGTCAGGCTTCTTTTTCCGAGTTGTTGTAATTGGTAATCTGCCAGATATCGTAATATAGCATCGTTTGACAAGTAGCCATTGATAAATTCGGGATAATCATTAACCAATTCCTTTGCTTCTTTGATATGCTGTTCATTTAAATCCCTGGTGTAACCTTTCTCGATTAATGTGCTTATTCTGGACTCTCCATCAGGAGCCTGTTCCACCAAGTCAAAGACATCTATCATATCCGTAGCGGTCAGGTTTGGACGTAAAAAATGTCCAACGTAAATTCTAAGTACCATTTCATTAATGGATTGTCTCTCAGGGAGAGTTTGTTGATTTTGCATGTAGGAAAGATAAGAACTATAAAATTCCGAAAATTACGGGAAACCGTAAAATCCCAAATCATTTATTATTGCTCTTATGCAGCCTTTTAAATTCTCTAATTTTAATATCTAATTTTTGAGAAACAATGGAACAATACAGAGCCGATATTTGGCAATTTTATCAAGACAGAAAAAGCTCAGGTGAGCTATCCTTAAACCTAAAACACCCAACTGCCGCTAAACTTCGCAATGAGTGTTTATTGCTTTTTAGAAAAGGGCTTGACAGGGCTGATTACCGAACCCTCCGGTCATTTTTGTGTAGGCCGGACAATGAAGAAATTTACGAATCAGCGATTAGGCAATTTGACCCTGATAAATTCAAACCCCTTAATAACTTCTTAAAAAAGGGTACCAATACCGATGAAAAAAATATTGAACTTTTAGCCTGGCTAATTGATTTCCGGCCCCGGCCTTATTCTAACTACAGAATTACACCTCGCCACAGCACAGAAATTGTTTCTTGTTTGATGGTTGCAGACGAACAGCGACTTCGCAAAGAAGTTACGCTGGAATATCCGTCAGGGGTGAAATTGTTCGTAGACGCCTATGATTTTTCATTGATAGCGCAGCTTGTAAGGTTATAGCAATATTTACGGCAAATAGGTTGCGTCTTTATGTAAGGAATCACTGGATTTGGCAATAATGACAAAATAAGTTGAGTTGGTATCCACAAGCGTCAAGACCGAATATCCAGGCTTCCAGTTACCGACGCCAAATACTTTTATTGGCTTAGGATGTTTCGAAATAATCGGGGAGTTATCATTAACCGGCCTTGACGCGGTGCAACCGGCATGTAAACACAAAACAAAAATCCATATTTTTTTCCGCGGAATTCATTTAATTGGCATTCTTGTCATTAAATATACTCCTATTTAGCTATCTATTATCCCCGAACTAAGTATTTCATCAACCTTAGCCTGCCAATAGTTTTGTATGGTTTTTATCAACTTTTTAAATATTGGGAGACATCTATGAATATTATTGTAATGCAGTTGATCGCATTCGTGCGGAACTCTTTAAACCCACAAAAATTTATAGGTCAAAAATTATCACCAGAAGATTTCTATAAATGGAAAAATTATCTTGTAAAAGAAGTAGATTCTTTGAATATACTTATTTCAGTTACTTCATTAAGTGATTATGAGATTGAAAAAATAATTACGCAAATAGTTGATCTCAGCGACACAGTTAATTCCTATATTTTTCGACAATTTAAGTTAATCAGATCTCATGCCCAAGCCAAAAATATCAATGAGTACTATAACTTCACTCTTGATCAACTTGATGGTATAATACTTACATTGCATGGTCAATTCCCCGGCCCTTCTGGAAAAGTAAAAATCTCGGATTCAAACCTCTACGAAACATTAAATGTCCTAAAAAAAGACTTTGATAAACTGTCCCAGCATCTACAGTTTTCAACGGTTGAAAAGGAATTAATAAATATTGTTCAAATGGGGTTATTAAAACTAATTCATAAAAAAAAGATAACTCGAAATGACAGCAATTATATTTCTGAAATTATTTCAACTCTTTTGCGAAATGAACATTTAGATAATACCAAACTTGCAGAATTATTGATAATCCATGATTTTGATACTTCTGAATTTTACAATTATTGCATTAAAAATTGGAAAATCAATTTGGAAGATATTCCTGGTTTGCATGAACAACAGGAAATGCTTCTTTTAGAAAAAGACAGGATTTTTGAACTTGAAAATACATCACGCTGGTCAATGCCGAACAAAAAAAAGAGACTATTTTTTGAGTTAAATAATTTCCTTGATGAAAAATCTACTGCTGTAAAAAGGATGGTTAAACTGCGCAGAAGGTTTATACGGGATAATCAAAAATCAAAAGGTGGTTCACGGTTTCTTATTAATTTACCCGTTCCACAGTTTGGACTTTTTCTACGGATGCAAATTGAAAAGGGAATATTGGTCAAAGAGAATTTAGGAGATCTGTTTAAGTTTTTTGCAACCCACTTCTATACTCCAAATGCAGAATATATTTCTGCGGATAGTTTACAGAAGAAATCAACTGATGTAGAATTCGCTACTGCTCAAAAATTGAAGGGGCAGTTGATCGGAATGCTGAACTGGTTGAATACCAATTTTAATCTTTCAAATTATAACTAACCAATTAACCATCGAAGAAGGCTACACTTCATTAAGTATTTCTCAATGATTTTAGGATCTGTGGTTATTAGTCGCGTTTCGCAGGAATTTACGTTCACATCCGATCAATAACAATTATATACCGATGTACAAATACAATTACTAATCATAGAATATTTTTTAATACGGTACCCCAATTATCCTTTATAACAGCATTCTACTATTTAAACAAACATATTATTGGAGATAAAGCAGTTAAAATGTAAATTCATCGACTTATCCCAATTTACCGAAGCTTAATTATAAACCAACCTATAAATGCCTGTTAACGCCAAAGAGATTAAAGTTGATGTTGTTTCTTTTAATCAGCTGTTCAATGGCAAAAAGTCGGTCATCATCCCGGAATACCAGCGCCCCTACGAATGGGGTAAATCAAAAACGGCAGTGCTCTTAAACGATCTGAAAGAGTATTTTCTCGACAGCGAGCCCCAATCACCCTATTACATGGGTTCAGTGCTTTTTTATTACGACCAAAAAAATAAAAAATTCGAGATCATTGACGGACAGCAACGCATTACCACGCTGCTGATCTTAAAAAACCTTATTCATAAATCAGTTGCAGAAAACGAGAACATCGTATATAATTCGCATATGTCATTTGCCGCGATACGGGAAACTACGGAGTACGCGAAAAGCGAAGAACCTCTGCTGAAGCGCCTGGCTGAAAAAAACTTTTTAAACCAGCTTGAATTTACGGAGGTGATCACTTATTCGCAGGATGATTCATTTGCATTTTTTGATACTCAAAACAATCGTGGGGTTTCATTAGGCGCAACTGATTTTTTAAAGGCTTATCATTTAAGGGAGATCACTTCGACCAAATTGCAAGAGGCCAGCGCGGTCAAATGGGAAAGCGCAGCGGTAAAGTGGGAAGATGGTGATTTCCTGAATTTTCTGTTTAATAAAGTACTTTTCAGGGCCAGGGCATGGAAAAGTAAAAATACACCTTTTGAAAATAAGGATGCCGTATTGGATGTGTTTCAAAAGAATACCATCAAGCCGGATCAGGACATGACCTACCCGCTCTTTTCAAATAACCAGAACCGGCAGGCAACCTACCGAACCTATAATGAAGATGGCCAATTTACTACAGCCTTAAACGGGGAAATGAAGACGGAACCAGCGCAATTCCCATTCAATCTGAGGCAGCCGGTTTACAAAGGCCTCAACTTCTTTCATTACACTGAAAAATACGCCGCCATCCACGAGCGCATCTTTGGAAGCAAGGAACCAAAATCGGTGGAACTCGCAGAAGTCCTTCATTTTTACAATGAAGTTTATAGCGATGACATGTCCATTTACTTGAGGCATCTTTTCAAGCTGGCTACCATGATGTATTATGATGTATTCGAGGAAAATCAGCTATTGAAATTCGCCTATCATCTCGATTATTTATTGGGTAGCATCAGGATCGGCAAATCCCTGGTCAAAAAGGAATCCGCGCAAAAATGCTTTACAGAACCTGATTACAATTTGCTGGATATCATAGCCTATGCGTATGCTCCGGAAGAAGTCACCAGGTTTTTAAAGGAATTACCAAAGGTTGAAGATATTTACCAGCGCATTTATAAAAAGGAATATGAATTGCCAAAGGAGGGCGTACAAACCAGGTACAGGGGGCGGGTGGTCAATTATTTTGAAAAAACAAAAAAAGATTTTAAATACCGTAAAAAATGGTTAGATGAGTAATAGTGTTGCATCAGGGATTTTCTCGATAAACGATATTATAGCAACGGACACCATCTATAATATTCCAAGGTACCAGCGCTTATACGTCTGGACCAATGACCAGGTAACAACATTACTGGAAGATATCCAGCACGCCTGTTTTACCGAAAGGCCTTTATTTTATTTGGGCGGTGTGCTGATCGTGCGGACATCTGATACGCTCCCGCACTTTGACCTGATCGACGGGCAGCAACGTTTTACAACCCTATGGCTGCTCTGCCTTACGCTCGGGCTGGAACTATCCGGTTTTTTAGAGGTTGAGGAAAAATCCCGTCTGACCTTTTCCATCAGGGAAGATGTTACCCGTTATTTTGATGCGATCCGAAAAAACAAAGAATTTAAAGGAAAGCTAAACGGACAACTGGAAGCCGGCAGCCTGACTAAGATCATCTATGCCAAAAACCTGATCAGGGGTTTTGTCGCCACAGAATTTAAAGATCAGCCCGAACGGCTTGAACAATTCAGGAACTACATCAGGTACCAGGTCAAAGTGATCATCAGCACGGTACCGGTAAAAACCAACCTGAACAAATTATTCGAGGTCATTAATAACCGTGGATTACAGTTACAGCACCATGAGATCTTAAAGTCATTTATCCTCTCAAAAATCACAAGCGATAAAAAGGTAAGGATTCGGTACGGCAAGATCTGGAACGCCTGCGCGGATATGACCGACTATATTGAAAGGAACCTGTATTATGAAGCCGGACGCAGTGTTGTCGAATTTTATAACCTACATAGTGGGAAATTTGACTTTACCGGCCTCCTTAAAATAATGGATGGTAAGGATACAGTCGCTTCCCCAATGACGTTATCCGCTATCATCGAATCCAGGCCTCCCAAAAATAGCGAGTTTAAAACACCGAGGGAATTAGAGGAACATCCCGAAACCAAAGACGATGAATATGAAATTGTAAGGAGCATCCTGACCTTTCCGCAATTGTTACAGCACACGCTCCGAATCTATCTGTTCAGATCGGGCAAAAAAGATATTCCCCAAATTATAGAAAAAGACCTGTTGGTTAGTTTCGCCGCCTTCCTAAAGGATCTGACGGAAAAAGAAGCGCTGGCTTTTATTGAACTGCTTTTTGAGATCAAAGTACGCTTTGATAAGCATGTGATCAAATGGGTAACCACATCGCCGAATACGGAAACACACCTGATCAAACCCTTGCAAAAGCAAAGGAAAAAGGCCTATAGCCAAACCTTTTATTTTCGCAGGGAGAAACCCTCCGGCAGTGATGCGTTTACCTTGCTGCAAAGTATGCTTTATCATTCGCAGCAAAAAACAACATTGCACTGGCTGACCCCATTTCTTTATAAAATGCTATCCACAGAAAACAGGGACGAACTCCTAATCTACCTGCAAAAGCTGGATAATGCGATGTTTTGTACCAAAGACCCTGACGAATTAATGAAAAGGAGTTGGAAATACCTCGGCAAAGAAGTCAAGATCGCCCCGGAGGCTATTAATCTGGAAGATCTCAAAAATTCTGACGGTACAGGTTTCTGGCATTATTGGTTCTATAAGTTGGAATACGTGTTATGGTTTATGGAGCGACAACTTCATCCCGACTGGCGAAATTTCAGGATGACGTCGAAAAATTCAATCGAGCATGTTTCACCGCAAAGCCAAAAACGCCAGGATTTCAATACTGTAAGCATGGCCTGTCTTAATACTTTCGGGAATTTAGCCTTAGTTACCCGGAATATCAACTCGGAATACGGTCATAACGAGTATAATGTGAAACAGCGCAAGTTCTTAAATAACAAGAAGGATAACCGCCTGGACTCGCTAAAACTTGACCTTATCTATGCCAGCGAAGACTGGAACGATGATCTTTGCAACGCACACAATTTAAAGATGCAGCAGGTGATGAAAGATTATGTAGAAAAATATACCTGATCAAAGCCGTTCAAAATACCAGCTCCGGTTTATTTCATTCCTTACCACAGCGCAATGGTGTAAAAGCTCCAGTTGATTTTCCGCATCGAGTTCCCTTAAAAGATCGCGGATCGGTTTGCCTGCCCTGACATCTTTACTAAAAATTCCCTTTTCAATAAATAGGGGCATAAAGTTTTTCGCCAAATCAGATTTCACTTCAGGATGCGCTAAAAAATAATCCCGGACAATCTGATCAATCCTTCCGGTTAAATGAATTTTCTTATCGTCCATAAATGTTTTAGCTTTAGTGGTAAGAAACCCCGCTGAATCAAATTTAGCTATAAATCTATAAAATATGCATAAGGACCATTCAAGTTTACCGGTAGAAGATGCCAGCACGACCATTTTCCGGTATATGGATTTCGTATCCTTCTATTCTTTGCTCGTCAATCAATCGTTGTTTTTTAAACGCCTGGATAAATATACCGACGTACTTGAAGGCCAGTTATTCGATGAAACTGTGAATGAATATTTCGAGTTCCGAAAGAATATTGACCCTTATGCTTCGGACGAGGAGGCCAAAACATGGACTAATAACGAGGCAGAAAATATCAGACTGTATAAGGCATGGACTTTATCCAATTCATGGAATATTGCAGAAGATGAAAATTACGCCATGTGGAAAATATACCTGCGCGGTTATACCGAGGGTGTTGCCATCAGAACCACGGTTGGGAAATTAAAAGAACAACTGGACAACAATAAAGACTTTGAATTCTACTCCGGCCGCGTGAAATACGGGGCCGTACCCAAAAATGATGTAAATCAGTTTACGATCTCGACAAACAAAAGGCAGCCTTATACTTATGAGAATGAATACAGGGCTATCGTACTTCACCAGTTTATGCCGGATAACGATAGAAGACACGCAAAATGGACTGTCGGTGCCGAAGTAAAAGTGGATGTAAAAGAACTGATCGACCTGATCTATGTTTCTCCATTTTCAACCCCCTGGTTTCTGAACCTGTTGAAAAGAGCACTCAGCGATCATCTGCCCGGATTTGACCACGACCATATCGTATATTCCAAAATACAGGATTCATAATACCTTAAAACCTGTCATAAACAGGAGCGCCGCAGGTTTAAAAAGTCCCTAACGGCAAATAAACCTGCGGCGGTCGGCCCCGGCTCAGCCGGGGCCGACCGGCATTTTGCCTAACTAACCATCTCCTGGTACTTTTGGCAAGATCCTCGTAGGTCATTCCTTCGATGTTAATAATAAAAGAATAACAGGGCGCTTCAATCCCTTTTGATCGATTTCCATCAGCCCGCCAATTTCTTTTGCAGTCACCAACTTTGCTAATAAAGACAGTTCTCTGAAATATATACTTTCAGCGCTTTCTCACAGTTAAGGCTTTGGGGTGGGTCGAGGCAAAGTAGCGAGCCCGAGCGAATACTGCTGGCGAAAACTCAATAACTTGTTTAAGAATGTCGCACCAGTGCCAGGGTTCTCCTTATCCAATTCATCGGCTTCCCGCTGTTCTGCATAGAGCAGCTTATCCCAATCATCGTATTGGTGATAGCACAAACGCCGGTTAAAATGGTGGTATTCGATTTCCTCCCGGTTCATCGGGCGGGAAAGAAAGGGGAATGCCGTATGCAAACCCATCGGCCTGCGGTTTCTGTCACGCCATAACTCGGCATGCATAAACACGTAGATGCGTGGCGGGTATTTGGTTTGCGGCTTATAGTAATAATCCACCCTGCCGGAAGTTTTGCGGGGCAGTGCATTCATACGGTCATATTCAGCCTTTTCACTGGCTGTCAACACATAACCTTCTTTTATTTTAATCATAGCAGTAATATTTGAAATATGCCTGTGTTTCGGTAAAGCAATCGTAGGCGAAGTCCCGCTTTGCTTTATGGAAAGTCAGGCGACCCAACACGCCGGACTGCCTGTTGCGGATAAAAGGAGCAAGTGGCAGGACGGCGCGCGATTTATTCATCTTTCAGCCTGAGTAATTTTTGGTAAACATCATCCCAATAGGCCTGTAAGCCCTCATCCAGTTCTGTGAATGAGGGGTCGGTGTGGCGGTAATGGCGGTAATCGTCAGCCTGCATAATCGCCAGTTCCAAATCGGTTACGGTAATTTCCTTACCTTTTAAATCAATGATTTTCATAAGCGGGGTTTTTAGGCAACTTTTAAAGGTGTGGTCTTGAATTTCTTGATGTTCAGGAATATGCCACGGTATGCTATCATGCCATCCGATAGCAGTTGCCACAATAACTCTGCACCGTTCACCGCCAAAGCGGTGTTGACAAACAAATCCTGCTTTTTCAACGCTTCGGACTGTGAACAGCTTGGCTCATCGTGGTCGTCCACTTCTTCTAAAAGCTGTTTAAACTCATCCGTTATTTTTGGCAGGTTGGCTACTGTGCGGAAACGCTCCGACTCAGGCTGTTTAATTTCGGTTAAAGTGGCTAACAGTAACTGACCTGTATAACGGCTGTTGCCTAAATCCATCCAGTAAAAAGGTTGCGCACGGTCATTACGGCTTTGATTGCCAACCTTGCGCAAAGCGGTGGCAATATCAAAACGTGCGCTCACGGTATCTACGCAGGTGATGTAAATATTAGCCTTGCCTAACGAGGGCAGCAGGTGAAGCGTCTTTGTGCCGAATTTTTCGGGTACGGCTTTCCAGTTCGTACCGCTACTACGGTTAATTCGGTTTACTAAAATGACCGACTTGAAATGACCGATTTCGGAGGGGGCGAACAGTTGCCGTCCCCTGTTGGCTTCCGTGATAATATCATCGTCAAAAACGTTCACCTGCAGACCGGGGCGACCGAACGCCTGTAAAGAAATGTGTATCCTGACGAGTTCAGTCAATATCCTGTGGCCTGTACCTCCTGCACCGATCAGGTTAACGGTTACGGGGTTGGTCGGGTCAATCAGGCAATTAGCGGTAAAATGTATAGCGGGTAAATTTTTCATTTGATGAGATTTTTAAGGGTTAATTTGATGGGTGTTAATTTGTCGGTCGGAAACTGCGCATCGGTGTTTATCAGCTTTTTCCAAAGCTGAACGATGTTGCCTTTCACGGGGCTTTCACCGCCGAGCGTGTGGCTGAAAAAGCTGTTAAAAAAATAGATTTCCCACTGGCGCATAAATTCTTCCAGTCCGCAATCTTTAGGGATTTGTATGGTTACCGTACCGAGGCAGACCTTGCCATCGGGATAAATATTAAAGTAAGGGGCTTTGCAAAGCGGGGTGGCTAAGTTTACAGCCTCATCCGTGTTAAGCGCATAAACCGCAAGCGTGTTTCGGGTCGCTTTCCAAATCATAGGCGGTATATAGGCTTCCCCGTTGGGTATGTCCAAGCCCTCTTTAAACAGCAACCGTACTTTTTTGGCGGGGGTGTGCCAAACGGCATAGGCGTTTCGCCCCCTGTTGATGTACAATATATTTTGTGGCATCAGACCAACGGGGTCTAAAAACCCTGTCTGTAAATCTTCCGAGGTGTCAAGTGCTTTAGCTAATGATATGCTTTCCTGAACGGTTAAGGGATGCGCATTAATGGGCTTGCCGTTCCTGTCCATATCATAGGCTTCCACGTAGATGTTTTTCTTTTCGTTATTGCTGTAAATCAGCAGGGCTTTTACAGGCTCGTATAGATGCCCGAATTGTTGGGTGATGTTCGTTCTCATGGCAGGTCAAATAAAATATTGCAGAGGTTTTCAATTATTTCAAAAAGGCGGTATTCAAATTCAAGGTTCTTTACTTCGTTATCCGTACCGTCAAATACCTGTGTGCGGGATGGTAACGCCATTTGGGAATAGTTCCCCAAATAGTCATTTACCGAACGCTCAATGTTTTCATAAACCCATCCCTTGCCATCACCGATAAAAGCGATGTAGGTTTCGGGTGTGGGTATATCGTCGTTATCATCAACTTCATCAGGCGGTGCGATATTTTGAAAAATGGAATTTTTGGGAAAATCACGGAATAGCTGTAAAGTATCTTGGGCGATTAGGTGGCATTCCTCCTGAAAGGGATTAGCAGGTTTAAATCTTGCTATGTTATCGTCTAAATGCTTTAGATGATAAGGGTTAAACAGCTTGCGTTGCATGATGTCCCCGCATATATCGTTTCTCAGGATGTCGGAAATATCTTCCTCGTAGTCGTCCGGATTTTCACGGAGGCATTCTAAAAAGCACTCCTTATTCATATCATATTCATCGTACATAAACCAACCCTCATCACGGTAATAGGGTACTCCCGCTTCCCGGTAGAGATAACTCATTACGGCAAGCAATAACGCACCGCAACGCCTGTTCTCTTTCTTCCGCAAAAAGCGGTAAAGAGGAATGACGGGGATATAATAGAGTTGGTTACCTACCTCGTAAACCTGTTCGGTAGTTAATACCACCTGTTTATCCTTACAAGATTGGGTAATCAGCAATTCCGTTTCATAGGGTTGCCTGTTCAGCTTGGTTCGTATTTCACGGTGTGCAAGCAGGATATTATAGGGATAGGCATACCCGTTTACATCTGCTATCTGCAAATGATGCAGTTCGGCTAAATGCTTTGCCGAATTAAAAAACCTATTTTCAGTTTCCGCTTGCTCAGGTAAGCGTTTGGCGGGTTCGCATACAGGCATAAAGCTGTGGTTTAAAAAACCATCGGAACTTGGTGTACCGGGGCTGATTTGGCTCTGTCCTTTAGTACGGCCTGCGCATCGGGTAGCTGGTTGAGGCTTTGGGCGAATGTTCCTAATTGCTGATAGAGTTTGCATTGTCTTTTTGATTTAGGCAGGCTGATAAAGCCTGCCTGTGTTAATGATTTCATACTATCCTTTTGTGCCTAATGTGGTTACAAACTGGTATTCTGCGGTGTCGTTCTTAAATTCCGGCCCGACAATTTTGGCAGTAGCCAGTATGGCGTAAAGCGCAGAATAGCTGTCGCATACTTCTTCGGGACTGAGGTTGCTGTCGGGGTCGGTCAGCCTGATTTCCTGCCCGTTTTCCTTATGGATAAATACCCTCGGTAATAATTCGCTGTACATGGTCGTATCGTTTAAGGTTATAATAATCTGAATTGTGCCATTTGGTCTTTTTTGCGGTTGAGGTCGTTTCGCAGATTTTTCAGTTCCTTTTCCTTGTCGGGATATTCCTCAATCGCAGGTATCAGGTCAATGGCTTCCTCGTATTTGCAATCTGCCTGTAAATCGCTGATGGTTTTGAGAGCGGTGTCATAGGCTTTTTTCTTCTCGGCCTTTGGGTCGGGCATCTCTTGGTCGGGCGTTTTGGTTGCGGTTGCCGTTGCGGGTTTGGCTGTGGTGGTGGCCGTTTTTGCAGTGGCAATGGCTTTTGCTTTTTCCAAGCCTTTACGGTAATCTTCCATGTTATTGAAAAACCCTGCGGTTTCCTGTACAGGCTTTTCAATGGTATCAAAAAATTGGGTGTCCATTTCTTCGGCAGTACCGCCCATTACAAAGGGTGGTACAACTTTGGATGCTTGTGTGCCGTTCTTCGGAATGTTATACATACCGATGATTTTTACTTTGCCCTGTTCATCGGTGGTAATGCTGAGATTCCAATGGCCTGGAACGTTTAAGTCGATGATATTTTGAAAAAAGTTAGTTGTCATGGTTTTAGTTATTAGTAGTTTTTTGTTCTGTTGATTGTGGGTCGGAGTTGGTGTCTTTGAGAATGACCAATGAATTGCCCCGCATGGTATAAATGAATGAACCGTTGGATAGCAGGCTTCTTCGTCTTAACTCTGTTCCCTCATCATCCCATTTGAAATCGGGCAGGCTGTTTGCGCGTAGGATTAAGGCTTGGTTGGAATAGCCTTTGAACATTTCCTTTACCGTTTCATCTTGTATTTTTTCAAGATAGGCGGTGTACCTGCGGGTCAGATTTTCTCCTTTTCGGAAAATGCCTGTTTTAAAAAAGTACATTTCGTCATAAAACGCTACTGTTTCATTCCGCAGGTCGATTTCATAGCGGTAATCTGCATTCGTTCTCAATTCATTAAGGGTGCAATGTTCTTTGAGTAATGCCAGTTCATTTTCTGCATTGGAAAATGATAAAAGCGGGATAATCAGTTTTTCAACAATGTAGCCCTGTTCAGGTGCGCTACTGCTGTCGGCAACGCAAATAATTGCTTCGCCGTTGGACAGGGTGATATAAAGATTTGAGCGTGTCATCTTTTTTGTTTTAAATGAGGGGGATTGCTCCCCCTTTAGGTGATTAATTGAGTGCTAATACTTCTGCGCCGTTCTTGGCATAGCCAAGGCACAAATCAAATGCGGCTTGGGTGCGTAGCTGTCCCGTACCGCCTATGATGGATTTTACTTTGGCTTCATCGTCTTTGTATTCCTTGACATTTTGGAAGTACCCTGTGATGGCATTGTATGCGCCGAACAAAGTGCCTTTAGTGGTTTCGGTCTGTTGGGTGGGGCTTGCCATTGCGTACATAAATGCGTTATCGCAGATGTTCTTGAACACGGTGGATAATTCCTCGCCTGTTTGCAGACTTTTGATAACTTCCCTGCTTGGCGCCATTGCCTGTTGGATTAACTTCATCACGTCCTTGTCGGTGATGCGCACCTTAGCCCATTGGTTAAAGATGCCGTCCAGTTCATCGGCCATGCTGTTTGAAATGCCCATGACCTTGTGTGCAACTTTCAGCCGTTCCTCCGCACTGGCGGTGTGGCGTATCTTAATCGTATTGGAGCTGTTACGCAATGCAGCACTTAGTGTATTCTGGCAAACAATTCTTATAGGGGTAAATGCTGCGGTGATACTGCCGGAGCCATCGTGCGAAGTGGTCAGGAAAAGGTATTTTTCGATGTAATCATCGTTGCCCACTTTGATATAGCCGGGCAGTTTGGCGGTGATAAAAATCTTTTCACCATTGCCTAAAGCCCCTGCGGTTTCGTATTGCATCCCGTCCCCGCCAACAATGGCATCGAAAAAGCTGAATGCATCACGGTTCTGAACGATGCTGTAATCTGTGCCTACTTTATCGCCTAATATGGCACCGTTATCGGTGCGGTAAGTGAAAAATGAATTTTTAGATATAGTTTCCGTACCATCTTGCAGACGGTGGATATTCGGCATTTTAACTACATTGAAGTCAAGCCCTGCGAACTGCAATGCTTCTTTGCTTGTAGGGTATTCTTCGACTATCTGCCCTAAGCCGTGCCATGCTTTTTCCTTTACGCTGAAAAAACTGTGCTGTCCTGTTTGCTCGTTGAAATTGATATTGTGTGCCATGATGCTTTAATTTTGAATGGTTTTTAAATCGTGTCGGTTAATGGATTAAAAAGGCAAATCATCGTCAGCTCCTGCGCCTGTGGTGTAGGGTGCGGTTGCGGTTTCGGCTTTTTGTTCGGCTTTGGCGACCAGCGAAAACAACTTGATGGTATCGCAGGTGCAAACCAATCTCCCTTTTAGTTCGTCTTTTTTGCTTTGGTAGGCTTGCGCCTCCATCCATCCCGAGATTTCAACTACTGCGCCTTTGGTCAGGTATTCAGCAACGCCTGAATTGCGCCAGTAGGCGCAGTCAACGAATGCGGTCTTTTCCTGTTTTTCGCCCGCTTTGTTTTTCCATTTTTGGTTAATGGCTACGGTGAAATTGATTACCGTTTTGTCCCCTTTAACCGCTTTAAGCTCTGCGTTTGCGGTTAATCTTCCTGTGAATAGCATACTTTTTTTGTTTTTAATGAATAATTTGTTGTTTGCTTTTCCTTTCGCCCGTCTGCCCTGATTGATTATTTTTAAAAGAAAAAGGGAAAAAAGAAAGCAAATCGTAAAGACCGGCAGGGGGCAAAAGGAAACGGAATAATTGGAGGGGACCCTCTGGGGAGGAAACCGTTTATGCCGTAGTCTTTTGCAAACCACACGACAACTCCGGTCTTGATTTTAGCTGCGCTTTTTACCCGTTTCGCCTAAAAATATTCATTGATTAAATAAAAAAATGCATTGGAGCGTAGCGATTAGAAACCTCAAACGATTATAAAAAGAGAAGGTAAAGGCTGATAAAATGAACTCCGGGGAACTTGCAAAAAAGAAAACACCATTCACTTTTCGCATCAGGGATTGCAGCGGCATCCTTCGTAGAAGATATAGCGGAAAGCCCGGCCCGGAGGGGATGCCACTCTGGTCGGTGCTAAACTTGACAAAGCAGAACAGCAATGCTTATATTTACAATAAGTGGGGCTTTTACTTTTATTAAAGGGCTATGGGATTAGTAAATTTCTTATTGAAGCTGTTCAGGATCAAACCCGGATTTAATGGTACGCCGGAAATGTTCCTGGCAATGGTGATGGAATTCCAATCAAGGAATAACAAAGAATTTGTGGTACACGAGGTGTTGCAATGGGGTGATGTCATGCAAAAAATGATGAAGGTTAATCTTTTACCCTATACAAGCTTTGCTGACCTGTTGCAAAATGGTGTGCCCGATTATTCCATGGTAGAAAAAGTGAGAGGGAAGTTTGACGAAATACACGGGAGGGGCGAATTAAAAAAAGCAATATACGGGGAGAATGTCGATCTTGGCGATGACGACGTGATGAAAAGTAACGAGGAAGGCGCTGTGTTCGCAAGAAGATTTGTTAAGGATCTGTCGAAATACGTAGATTTTCCAGAAGAAGAGCAAAAGAAGATCGACAAGATCAATGATTAAAAATATAAAAAGCTAAGTGCGATGCCAATTTGCAAACTGTGTCAAGAAAAAGAAGCCGACCGGAAAAACACCCATTATCTCACTGACGCAATTATCCGCAGTGCGTTAAACCATGATGGAGGTAATGCCAGGGAAACGGGAATGATGTTCGATATTTCCAATAACAGGAATGGCATTCAGGCCAGGTTTCAGCGCAGTACTTCAGTTGCGGTAGTGGAAGAAACTTTTGGAAGGGCACCGACCGAAGAAGAAATTGAGCAAGCAAAAAAAATACCGTTTTCCGTAGATTACGTATTCTGTACCGGTTGCGAAAAAATATTTACGACCATTGAGGATGATTTTTTAAAGCATGTCTTACCAAAGATGAGGGGGCATGACTTCAAAGGGATAACGGAATTAGGTTTTGACGAGTCGCTAATCATCCGCAAATTTTTTTTGCTACAGGTTTACCGAACCTCGATATGCGACCCTGGTTATAATATCTCCGCCAAGTTCCAGGAAGAACTCCGGGAACTAATTTATAACCCGGAACCAGATCTGAATAAACTTGCATCAATTCCGCTGAACGTGATTTATTTGAATACGGTCGGTGATGATTTTGAATATACCAGAAATTCTGTCGGTATTGCATCCTGGGATAATAATTCACTCATCATATTTAATGACTTTATAATTCAGGCGTTTGAAAATGCAGACGCGGTAAAGTATGTTGACTTTCTCGGGTTTAACGATCCCAAAACCTTCGATTATTTTACCAATTACCGGGAAAAGCAATTTAGGTTTAAGGTAATTGATCATGATACCAAAATTATTTTATGGAAAGCCTACAGTAGTAAAAAAGGAGAACTGGAACGGGCATTCTACCGTCGCATTTTCATAGAGGCCTATATGGACCGTTATGAAAGATTTCCACCGGTAGTTTTACTGGAGGCATTTGTGGACGAAATAATTTATGGTGAAAGTGTAAGTGATGAGAGCCGTTATTCCATTGAAAGGGTCAATAAGATAAAGGAAAAAATGCTGAATGCATAACACACGATTATTTATCCGTAGGCTGCTTTGAATGATTGGGTGTTTCCGTAACTTACAGTCAGCTTCTTTTCAACATTATCGGTATCATGAGGTAATTGAAAGGGCCAGGACTTTTTATCTGCTGATAGACATCTTATTCCTCGAAAGCATCAAACTTCTATTGCTATTTTAAAATTTTAAAATCACGTTCTTGCGTAGGTGACCATACCTTAAATTCCAAATCAATTTCTCTGTTACGGATGCGGGCGGTACACGTAGATACAGAAGCGAATAGCTTTTGGTAAAACTGTTCAAATACGGCACCGGGATGTACGGTAAACACAATCTGATTAGTTTTTACAGTCAACATTTCCTGGTATTCCGGCAATTCCTGTTGCAGATATATGACCACCCGCTTTAAGTATTCCGTATGCATATATTTTAAAGTATGTCTTTGATCAGTCTATCCATTGCTCCACGATGACCAGTAATGAATCCCGCAGCCTCTTCCTGTTCATCAATTGTTAATTTATCTCCATCGTAAATCCAATTTCCCTCGCGGTCAAATAAAAGCCTGCCTAACGATTCCATTTTGGGCGCTTCGTAGCCAGGCACTTCAACATGAAATAACTGAAACATGCCATAATCTTCTCGCAATAATTGAAAGGCCAACCCGCCATAAATTAATGCTTCGGTTGCATCATCAAATTCAGGGATTACCCGAAGTGTTAGCTGCCCTTCCTGTTTACGATCAATTGTAATCGTTTGAGGCCCGCTTAAAAATGCCTTGTCCATGTTCAGTAAATTTTAATAAAACAAATGTGAATAAAAAATTGTAAAAAAGTAATAGAAAATGCTAAAAATATTAGCATAACTTTATAGTCCTCAAATTTGGCAAACATGGTACCATTCAATTTACAAATCGAACTCGATGCGCGGCCGGTAACTCTATCTGCCGAACAGCTTGACCAACTCGCTGACAACGTTGGTTTTATGCGTTATCAGATCAGGACATTCAATTATCATTCAGTAATTTATGTGAACATAGAGGATGAGCCGCTGGACCCTGAAGATATTATTGGTTTCAGCGAAGATGAGGTGTTTTCGCTGGATGAAGTGCGAATTATTGCCGCCGCCATCCGGGAGTATAACAGCAGCCGTAAGCTGAATTTT